>ERZ724505.706-NODE-706-length-20268-cov-5.460892_pt1 | contig 20268 bp, 16 predicted proteins | sample MGYA00376038_ERZ724505 | MGnify/ENA primary metagenome ERZ724505 (study PRJEB28724, sample SAMN07190884) | wastewater metagenome | isolation source: effluent of sewage treatment plant in Hong Hong | place: Hong Kong | collected 2016-03-17 ...
AAACCTGACATTTGGCGTCTCAATGGTAATTGCACCCTCCAATCCACGCAGTTTTTGCGTGTTATCTGAGATCAGTTGCTGGGCTTCTTCGATACTGGCTTCATCCGTTTTCACTACGAAGCGTACATTCACGTAGCAGCCACAAAGAGGTGTAAACCTTGAAGTAGCAATCTGAAACGCCCTGTCGTTGAATGGCATAGGTGCCTTTGCCATCTTTGTTGAACATTCCACAAGTGCAACCTCACCTGATTTTGTTGCTAGAAAATCAACAGTATTGTTTCTATTTGGAACTTCCAATTTGATGTTCCATCCATCTCGATGAAACTGATACGCAACCATCAAGTGAAACATTGCATCTGAGTAGCCTTCAATGTTCTTGAGTTGGTCTATGATGGGGTTTATCCCTGTATCTTGACCAAAGGTCTGCAACAGCTTGGACAACAGCACTACCTCATCGAAATTGCCATCAATAGGGTGATAGATTGCCCAACCCAACCGATGAAAATCCTTTTGGAAGGTTGCACCCATGCATCCTTTCACGCTTTCTCCAATCCATTCTTCACCCAAAGCATTGGTCAGGACTGCAAAGTCCGTTGGATAATTATCATGCCACCAATCAATTTCTTTGGATTTCATGCAAAGCGCAGTTTAGCTGCCTAAAACCTGAATAGGAATATAATGCAGCCATGCCCAGACCCACTGTCATGACAGACGATGTCGTACGGAAACTCATTGAAGCGTTCAAGCTGGACGTGAGCGTGGAAGAGGCTTGTCTGTATGCGAGAATTTCCAAGGACACCTACTATCGGAAACTGAAAGAAGATGAGGAGTTTTCTGACGAAATAGGGCGTGCACGGATGTACGCAACAATGGCCGCACGCCTGTCGGTTGTAAAAGCCATACCCACTGACCCTCATCTGGCTTTCAAGTACCTTGAGCGTAAGCGACATGAGGAGTTCTCCTCGTATCAAAGACCAGTAGCTTCAGAGTCCTCACAGATTGATCTGGGTGCAGAAGCAAAAGCACGATTACAGAAATATCTCGTCCCACCTGACCTTGGATTGAAGACAGCATGAGCATTTTGCCTTGATGAAAATGGTCTCTGTTGTGTTACCGAAAACACTGTTTTGGATTTTGCAATGAAGGTGTCACACGTCTCTTTGTGCAGACCAAAAAGAGATCGTTATATCGTGCTATAGCTTGCAACAGCTCATAGCAAAGAGTGCTACAACCTATTACACTTTATGGCTTACAGAAGCCATGTAGGACATTGACTCGTGTCCCTATAGGGCTAGGGTGCGGCTATCGCCTGCGGCTCTTCGCGGGCTTTTTGTATGTCCAAAATCAGTGTCACCGAGTGTCGGCGCATCCTTGGGAAAACTCCTCTGACTGATGAGCAGGTGGGAGAGCTGCGTGATGCGTTGCACGGACTCTCCAGCACACTGATTGATTGCTACATCCAAGAACACCCGCGCTCTCCTACACCGCCAGCACAATGACTTGTTCACCACGACACCAGCGTCCAGAATGTCCTGATGTGCGAAGCATCAGTGCAGTTTCCATCCTGAGGGTATCTACCAAGAGGCAACTTGCTGGTGAAGGTATCGCCAGTCAGCGAAAGGGAAACAGCGACTACATGAAGGAAAAAGGTTACAAGCTCTTTCATGAGTTTGAGTTGGCGGAGAGCGCTGATGGAGGAAAAGAGAGATTGGATTTTACGCAAGCACTAGCGTTTTGTGAGCGCCACAAAAAAGACATTGGCGTAGTGGTGATTTGGAAAGTTGATCGTTTTACGCGTGGAGGTCTGGCAACGTTCTATGCCATCAAGGCACACCTGACACGACTGGGCATACGTTTGGAGAGTGCCACAGAGCAAATAGATGACACGCCTAGCGGTGAAGCGATGGAGGGTTTTCTGGCGATCTTCGCACGCATGGATAACCGCATACGTTCCGAGCGCACCATCGGGGCAGAGATCAAAATGACGCAGGAGGGTTACTGGTGCCGTCCTGCACCAACAGGCTTTATCAATGCTCACGTGCAAACAGGAACGACATCTGACGGAAAAGCTATCTTTCGACCTACATTGAAACCCATTCAAGATGAAAAGCAGTGGGAGCTTCTTTCCTACGGACTGCGCAAACAGATGACAGGCATCTACAAGATCACTGAGGTAGCCAAGGAGCTTGCAGCCAAGGGATTTATGAGCCGAGAAGGCAATTCTCTCACTCCACAAACGTGGACAAAGATATGCAGAAGCCCCGTCTATGGTGGCCTGATGCGCGAACAGTGGACAGACTTCAAATTGATACCCGCAAAGTTCACAGGAGCAATCAGCGCTGATGAGTGGCACGAATTGCAGCGCGTCTTGGATGGCGGCAAGAAGGTTGTGAAACTGCCACGCCAAAGCATGAACCCTGCTTTTCCTTTGCGTCGCTTTATCCTGTGCCCTTCATGCGGCCTCCCAGCACGCGGCTACGCTTCCGAGGGCAAAGGTGGCAACAAGTACGCCTACTACGACTGTGAGCGAAAGGAGTGCAACTTCCGTGTGAGCGCACACGATGCACATGCAGCATTTGAGAAGTTCCTTGAGAAGCTGCATCCCACAAAGGAGCTGCTCAATCTATTTCGTGCTGTACTACTGCGAGATTGGAACGAACGTTACAAGGAACTCAACCGAGAAAGCATTGAGCTGCAACAAAGAGAGTTGGATTTGCGGAAGGAAAAGAAAAACCTTGTGAAGCTCATGACCGACAACGTGCAGAGTCCTGCCGTGGTCAATGCACTAACTGAGCGACTACAGGAATTGGAAAAGGAACTCACTGTGGCCACTGTCTTTTCCACTGAGAAGAAGGTTGAAGCATACGACGCAGAGACCATCATCAACTACTGCGTGCACTACATGGAAAATGTCAGCGAACTCTGGCATCAAGCCCCTGTAGAAAAGAAATTCTGCTTTCAGTCGCTCATCTTTCCCGACAAATTGCCTTACGATGTTTTGCTAGATAAGCGAACACCAAAACTATCGCCTCTGTATGCGCTTATCAGGGAACTTCAAACCTCTGAAAGTGAATTGGCAGCCCCACGGGGAATCGAACCCCGATTACAGGAATGAAAATCCTGTGTCCTAACCGTTAGACGATAGGGCCATACGAGAATCCAGAATGTACAATGATCTGCAATACTGAAAGATCGACATTCTTCTCGGGGCTGCATTATTGGGTTTCTTGGCTTAAATGTCAATTTTCGATCCTCTCTCTTTACAGCTAGGTATAAACTATGTCGTTTTGCCATCATTTCTATATCTTTAGTGCGAAATTTCGTTTACGGGTAGTGAAAATAGAGAGGCTATAGGTTACAGTGTTCGTCAATCTTCCTTTTCATCCCATGACTCTTGCCAGTTTTTCCATTGCAGCGGGCCTGCTGTGCTACTTGTTTGGATTTCCTATGATTTTTGCCGAGGATCAGGCGATTGCCTGGCGCAGAAAGTTGCTGAAGGATGAAGTGGTTGTGCGCTTGCTTGGCGCATTCTTGGCTGTGATTGCGGGGATGGCCCTGCGCACGCAGTGGATGGTAACGGCAGATGGTGAGGGCATTATTGTGTTCATTGCCTGGATCCAGCTCATAAAAGGCGCTTATTTGGCCTGGTGGCCAAACAAGTATGCAGAATTGATTGCATGGGACGAGGAGAAGTTCCACGCGCCGGTTTGGCAGGTTTTGCATGGCATACTCATGATTTTTGCCGGCGCCTTTCTGACATACCTTGGCATCATCGTCATGCACTGAAGAAAGACAGGTGGCAGTGCGGTCTGTGCGGCAATTGAAATGATGCGGCACTTCCTGTAGCGTCTTGAAGGTTTTTGCTGTCACGCATTTCTCGCCCTTTGCCTGTATGACTTCCGTCGATTTTCTGCTGGACTTGCTTATCGTGCTCATGACGGTTGTTATTTTTGGCATAGCTCTTACCTTTCTCATTCATTTGTGGTGGGGGGTGCCCTACGTGCCGACTCCTATGCCCATTGTGCGGGCGATGGTGCAGGCCGCAAAGTTGCAACCGGGAGAAACAGTCTATGATCTGGGTGCGGGTGATGCACGGCTTCTCATTGAAGCGAAGCGCTCCCAGAGCGGTATTCGGGCAGTCGGTTTTGAGGTGGTTCCCACCATTTGGCTTCTTGGGATACTGCGCATTGTCCTGTCACGTGTGCGGGTCAATTTCCGTTGCAGAAGTCTCTTTGCGCAGAATCTGTCGGATGCGGATGTGATTTTTCTCTACCTGTCGCCTTCCATGATGAAGAGACTGGAACAGAAGTTTGACGCAGAACTCGCGCCCGGAACGCGTGTCATCTCGAATGGCTTCTTTTTCAAAGGACGTGAGCCGCGCGAAACCATCCATACGCCGGTGTTTTTATGGGGAAAGCAGAGAGTGTTTGTGTATGTTTGGTAGATTCATGAAGATTTGAGTAGTTCCAATTGATCGAAAGCGAATTACCCTCCTACGTCAGCCGTGGCTGACTCCGGCGGGCAGGCGTATTACGAATGTTTTCTATTCCTGCAATCTCCAGAGCGGGCATTCTGTCCGCGGCGCTTGATTCATAACGAAACTGCCGCATACGGAATCATCGCCAGTAGCTGAACAATCCGAATAATAATCTCCAGAAACCCCCAGCTTATATAGCTGATCATTTGGCCGAACGGGAAATACACATGGCTCAACACGATGCCCGCACATCCAGACATCATTGCCAGCGGGATAAGAGGAGCAATGAGAAGATTGGCGAGAGGGCTGATGAGTGATATCTGCCCAAAACTTATGATCGAAAGAGGCAAAGTACTGATTTGTGCGGCCATAGTCGCTACGAGAGATTCGCGGATACCGAATTTTTCCGGAATTTTTTTGAAGCATTTCCGAAGCGGGGCGGAGAAAACGGCCAGTCCGACAATTGCCAGAAATGACATCTGAAAGCCCGTATCAAGCCACAACTGTCGCGGGTTCCAGAGCGTCATAAGGGTGGCAGTCCACAGAATGAGCAGGCGAATATTGGTGACACGTCCCATCTGCAGAGCAAAAAGCCCCAGTATCCCCATGATTGCCGCGCGCACAACCGAAGCACTGGCGCCGACAAAAACAACGAACAGAACAATGCTGGCAGTCAGGGGAAGAAAGCGCCATTTAAGAGGCAGCCAAAACAGGAGGCCGGATAGCAGCGTGATGATGATTGTGATGTTATAGCCGGATATGGCGACAATGTGCAGAAGTCCGGCAGTGCGAAAATTTTGGAGCAGATGATCGGGAATGCCGCGCCTTGATCCTGTCAGCAGACCCGCAAGAAAAGATGCATGCGGCTCGGGGAATATGCGGTTGATGCGATTTTCAAATCCCTGTCTTAACGAGAAGAGGGCGGAGCGAATCGAGAGTGCTGCAGATAACGGCGTCCATGACACGCTCTTTTTTGCATACGGCTCGGTTGTTGTGATTTTCGCTCTGTACATAACAGCGTATATGTCTTTCACGCTTAAATAGTCATCATAGGCAAAGCTTTCGAATACCTGAGGCCTTTCCAATTTACCGTAGACCTCCACACTGTCGCCAAGATCATGTTCGGGCCACTGATCATTGTCTGTTGCCAGTAATCGTCCTTGTACACGCAGTATTTTGCCAGACGCCGTGTGGAGTGTGTTGGCCGCGATGGCGAATTTTGTCTGCATCGCCCGCACATCCGGCTCTTCGGCAATAATTCCTTGGATCGTCACCGGTTGTTTCTGCACCAATGATTCGATGCTTGCGGGTAGGATTTCGTGTCTGTCTGTGTGCACCCGCCAGATACCAAGACCGACACCGAGCATAATCGCAAAGCTTACAATTGCGATGGCTCTGTATCGATTGCTAAAACACAAGATGCCGATAATCAGTCCCATCCACATGCTTGGTATCCAGACTGCCAGCAAGCTGTCTGTGGGTGGCGCAAAACGCAAGGCAAAAACGCATATCAAAAAAGACAGCGTGAAGCCGGTTGCAACACGGGACGCGCGCATCAGCGTGAGCGGAATGCCTGGGCCAGTGCGATCCACTCATCAATCCCCAGCGTTTGCGGTCGGCGCTTTGGATCAATAGCGGCTGCTGCCATGTGCTCCATGCCGCCTGGCAGGTGGCCAAGTGTATTGCTGAGCATTTTGCGCTTGCCTGAGAAGGCGATTTTCGTCAGCTTAAAAATTTCTTCAATCGTCACACGATCAGTTTTCGCTTCCGGCAGACAGTCAATATGCAAAACGGCTGAATCGACCTTGGGTGGTGGCAGAAAACAACTGGGATCAACCATGGTCACGATGCGCGGCGTGCCGAACAGGGCCACCAGTATCGTCAGCATGCCGGCATTGTCTGTATCACAGATTGTTTCCGCGACTTCTCGCTGAATCAGCAGCGTGAGAGAGGTTGGCAGGCAGGGGGATTCCAGAAAAATATGCCGCAGCAGGGGGGATGTGATGTGATAGGGGATGTTGGCAATGACTTTGTATGGATTTGCCGGCAATTCTGTCTGAAGTGCGTTCTGATTGAGGATGGTGAGCTCATGTCCGTTTGATGCGTTATTGACTGCATACTTCCGGAGGAGCGGGATGAGCTTTGCGTCCAGCTCGATTGCGATTACTTTTGAAGCTTTTTGCATAAGCTCTTTTGTAAGGACGCCGATGCCCGGACCGATTTCGACGATTAAGTCGTTTGGCTGAATGTCACCGCTGTCTACAATTGCCTGCAGCACGTCATCGGCAATCAGGAAGTGTTGACCAAGGTCTTTGTTGAGCCAAATGCCGTTTTGGTGCAGAAACTCTGCAATGTTGTCGCGAAGCATGACTGCAGTATGCAGGATAGATTCTAAAATAAAAGCCATGTTTTTTTGTAACTGAACGACTGCACACCCGTTATATACAGCACTATGCAAAAATCTCTCCTCTCGGCCTTAACAGTAGTCGCGGTTTTGACCGCTCAGACTGCGTTTGCCTTCTCATTTGATCCGGATGCGTTTTTATTCAAAGATATCAGCCGAAATCGGCAGACACAGGTATCGGTTTCCCTGCTCGCAGAAGCGGGTGTGGTGGATAATCGTGCCTATTTCCGGCCAGGAGATGCTGTCAACCGGGCTGAATTCCTCAAAATGGTACTCGTAGCCGCCAATAAAACCTCTGCTGCGGGTCAAAATTGTTTCAGCGATGTCCGTGCAAGCGACTGGTTTGCCCCCTTTGTGTGTACCGGAAAGGACATGGGCATTGTGGCCGGCTATCCTCTTGGGGGAAAATCGTACTTCAGGCCGAATCAGTCTGTCACATTCGCTGAAGCATTGAAAATTGCAGCTCTATCGTTTGATCTCTCTGCCGGGCCGACTGCGGGTCGTCCGTGGTACGAAGTCTATTATCAGTCATTTGAGGATCCTGATTTCAAGGCGATGCTGCTGTCGCCCGGGCTGAGAGTGACTCGTGCACAGGCCGCACATCTGATTGCGTATTTCATGGCCAATGATCGCGGGATTATATCCGGCTACAAGGCGGCAGTGCGTGGTGAAAGCCTTCCTTCCAGCTCGAGCTCGTCACGGTCTTCATCCGTTTCGTCCAGCTCATCGTCCCGTTCATCGTCCAGCTCATCGTCGTCTTCGGTTCCAAGCGGCCCCACGGATCCGATGACGGATACACGCGTGCGTTCCCAGTTTCTTTTACTCGGTGAAACAAGTCCGGTGCTGGGTGTTGCCGAGGTATTCATGGAGCAGGAGCCGCTTGTCGTCAAAAGTATTTCAATTGATATCAATCAGGCATCTACACCGACAGTTCAGGATTTTCTCGTGTATAACGAAAGCAAGGTGTTGCTCGGACGGGCAGTGCTGGATTCTGCAGTCGCGGCACATACGCGTTATACGCTCACTCTCCCGTTCAGTTTCTTTACCATTCCCAAGAGCCAGACCACCAGGTTTTACGTGCGTGCAGAGCTTGCGTCGAAGGATAACGGAGGAATGAGCGGGCTTCCGATTGTCATCAATCAGATTCTCGTGAAGGGTAGCGGCTACTGGAGCACCGATGAATACAGCAAGGCCACAACAGACCGCTTTATGGCATTTCAGACCGCCCGCTCCGTTCTGACCACAGTGCGCAATGCAGGCAATCCGACCGACACTCTCATTGCGGGGCCACAGCGTGAAATCGCACGGTTTTACTTTGAAGGCCGCCGGTCCGATGGAACGGCAAAAATCTTCCTGACAGATCTCGCATTCCAGATTGAATCGGCAGGCGGAGTGACTGTCAGCAATGTAAAGCTGACCGCCGACGGAATTTCACAGAAGGCAAACTGCACCGTATCCGGTGACATTATTACCTGCGCCGCTCTGGATGCTTCGTATGGATCGCTCATTGAAAATCCCCGTACGATTACTCTGTACGGAGATGTGGCAACATTGCCAAATGTCCAGAATGCTTCGCTGCGCATCACTCTCAATAATGCCGGCGATATTCTGACTCCGGGAGCAGTCGGCTGGTACGACGGAACGACGGTGTTTAACTGGGTGCAGTTTGACGGGCCGGTTGGGCAGGGAACGTTGTATAGGTATTGAAAACGAATCACCCATCTGCGTCAGCAGCGACTGACTTTGGGTGGGCAGGCGAATTACGAATCAGGAATTACGAATTATGAATAGGCAGCAGCAATCCCATCATGGGTTGCTGCTGCTATTGGTATTACTCAACAACACTGAGCGGTGCAATACTTAAGGCAAACGTCTTCTTTATGCCCGATTCAAACGCAATATCGGCCATATCGCCACGACGTTCTTTGATCGTCCCTTGGCCAAAACTCGGGTGATATACCGTCGCACCCGGCTGCATAACATCCACCTGGCTCACATCTTCCGTGTCCTGATTCATGTCGTCGCTTCCCGCATCCTGGTTCCACTCGGATTTTTTCGGTGCGTTCTTGTACCACATGCCTTTGTCGCGCTGCGTGCGGGCATCCAGCCAGCCATATTTGCTCCCCGCATCATGTGTTTTTACCTCGATGAGTGTTGCGGGTATGTCATCCAAAAACCGGCTGCGCACGTTATTCTGCGTCTTGCCCCACAGCATGCGTGATTGGGCATACATGAGAGTCAGTTGCTCTTTCGCGCGTGTCATGCCGACGTACATCAAGCGGCGTTCTTCCTCGAGCTGCCGGTTATCCATCTGTGCGGCAGAATGAGGGAAAATGCCTTCTTCGCAGCCGACGACAATCACCGACTTAAACTCGAGTCCTTTGCATAAATGCAATGTCATAAGTGTGAGGGCGTCGCTGCGCGCATCGTTCAATTTATCCACTTCGGAAATGAGGGCGACTTCTTCCAGAAAATTTGAGAGTGATGCCAGTGGCTCGAGCGCATCATATTTGTGTGTGACGGATTGCAATTCCTTCACGTTCTCCCAGCGCGACTCTGCCTCATCGGTATCGTCTTTGATCCATTCTTCCAGTTTAATTTCCTCAATCAGCTTCGCGACCAGTTCGCTGACAACCAGTGTATTGCTCAGCTCGCGATATTTTTCCATGAGCGTGCGAAAGGCGACCATGCGAACTTTCGTCGATTCATTGATGCCATCCACCATCTCGATGTGACCAAGCGCTTGATGCAAGCTCATGCCGCGCTCATTGCAATAGGCTTGCAGACGCGCGATCGTCGTCTGGCCGATTTTGCGGCTCGGTACGTTGATTACGCGCAGGAGCGACAACGTATCCTGCGGGTTGTAGATAGCAAGCAAGTAGGCGAGGACGTCCTTCACCTCTCTGCGGGCATAGAATTTAAGCCCGCCGAGAATGCGGTAGGGGACGCCGGCACGCAGGGCCGCCTCTTCCAGTACACGCGACTGGGCGTTTGTGCGATACAAAATGACCTGTTCATTTGCGGGTGTGCCGTCTTTCTCACGTTGTTTGACGGTCTTGAGTGCTTCCTCCGCTTCTTTTCGTTCGTCTAAGACTTCCTGTAGCACAATCTTGGCGCCGTCTTTCTGGGACGTCCACATTTTCTTCTCGGGTCGGTTGGGGTTGTGCACAATCACGCTGTCTGCTGCATCCAAAATCGGCTGCGTGGAACGATAGTTCTGTTCGAGCTTGATGAGTGTTGCGTCTTTGTACTCGTGCTGGAACTGCAGAATGTTACGGATATCGGCACCGCGGAACGCGTAGATGGACTGATCCGGATCACCAATCACGCAGATGTTGCGGTACTTCTGGGCGAGCAGTGTAATGAGCTGATATTGCACGTGGTTGGTGTCCTGATACTCATCCACATGCAGAAAGCGCCAGGTTTCCTGGTAGCGGTCCAGAATATCTGGCCGCTCAGTAAGCAGTCGTACGGTTTCGAGGAGTAAGTCATCGAAGTCGAGTGCGTTGGCTTCTTTCAGTTTGCTTTGATACAGCGCATACACTTGCGCCAGTCGCTGCGTTTGGTAGCCGCTGGCTTGCGCTTGCACAGCTTTCACGCTCAGGGATTCCGACTTAAATGCGCTGATCGCCGAGAGCGCTGCGCGGGACTTTAAATCTTCCGGCATGATCTTCAAATCCTTGAGTGTTTCGTTCATCAATTTATCCTGATCATCGCCGTCGTAAATCACGAAGTTGCGTTCACGACCGATATGCTCGATATCGCGACGCAGCATACGCACGCAAATGCTGTGGAATGTTCCCATTGCCGGCAAGACATCGGGTTCCTGTCCGTTTGGACTTGTCAGCTTGAGTAAGTGCTTAATACGTTCCTTCATTTCGCCCGCCGCTTTGTTGGTAAATGTAACCGCCAGAATTTGCCAAGCCGGAACGCCATTGGCCATCAAATGTGCGATGCGATGTGTGAGCGCACGCGTTTTGCCGGAGCCAGCGCCAGCGAGAATAAGAACAGGGCCTTGGAGCGTATCCACAGCCAAACGTTGCTGGTCGTTGAGTCGGTGAAAAATAGGATTTGTTGTATCAGTTGCCTGCAGCGTTTCCGTGCTTGTCATGGGACAAAGAGAATACCTATTTTTTTAGAAATTGGCAGGGAAATTAGTGGTGAAATTTATTCTTATGTCTGCTGATAAATGCGTGACAATAGATTCGTCATTCCTACAATCTCCAGAGCGGCCGTTCTCGGCCGCGGCGGTTCAATTTAAACAGAGTTTGTACCATAACAAGGTCGTCCTTTTCTTGTCCGAAGCCACAAGAAAAGTACCAAAAGAAAGGCGTATGCGCCGATTCCCGCTAGCACACACCCACCTGCGGCGCACGCCGCCCTTTAGTGGCTGCTTACAATAGCCCGCGGTGTTTGCTTAGTGGCATCGGCATTCTTGTGATTGCAGAAAAAGTCAGGGGGCCCGGAGGCCACCATCTCTCACAGCATTTTGATATATTGACTTTTTTCGACACCCAGTTTCTTGAGCGCCAATCGAAATCCTCGATCGTCATGGTCTTTGCCACGGATCGGGATGTCGATCACAAGTCGAGTCATTCCGTGGACGGCACTTTCCTCAGCCTTGCCAAGGAATTCGCAGGTCACGATTTTGATCCGGAACCATCGCATCAATGCATCGATATCCGCCAACCGGATGTTCGAGCCGAGCGAGAAGGTGATGCGCAACTTCGTTTTCTTGCGCCAAAGCATCGAATTTGTCCTCTGCTGTGAGAATCATCTGCCCGATTGACAGATATTAATATTATTATCCAATAATTTAATATGTCAACTAAAACAAGCTCTCCACAATCGCAGCCTTCTTGATCGTCTCTACCTTTATGGCAATCGATTGCGGATCGCCACTTATCGGCAGGCCTTTTTCAATACGCAGATCTTCGATTTTGCGTAGCGGCTTTTCCAGCTGATTGCGGCGTGTAGTCGTGAGGTGATCGTACTCGGTTTTGGCATCTTCAATACGCTTGCCCATTTTATCGAGCGAATCCTGAAACGCCTGCCACTGCTTGTTGAAGGCGCCCATCAGTGAATACATTTCGGCGGCGGTTTTCTCCAGCTTGAAGTTATCGACTGCCTGACGGATGACGGCCAGAATGGCGTAGAGCGTGAGAGGGGAGCAGATGATGACTTTATTCTGCATCGCTTCTTCTAAAATGGCGTGATAGTTTTCGTTGATGAACGCATAGACCTGCTCGTTTGGAATGAAGACGATGACGTAGTCGACAGTGTTGTCGGAGGGATTGATGTAATCGCGGGTTGTGACTTCCTTGATACGCGCTTTCACATCCTTCAGGAATTGATCCTTATTCATCTTCTTATCGTTATCGGTTTTGGCTTCGATGAAGCGCAGGTAACTGTTGAGCGGGAACTTCACGTCCATATTCACTTTCAAATTCTGTGGCAGCAAGAACGTATAGTCTGGGCGAGAGGTGACGGATTCCAAGGCTTTCTGCTTGAGATAGTTAATGCCTTCGATGAAGCCAGCCATACGCAACACATCTTCGGCCATTCGCTCACCCCACTGGCCACGGATTTTGGTACTGGCGAGAGCGCTTTTTAAGTCATCAGCGGTCTGGCGGAGCTTTTCTGTCTGCTCGGCCGTCGATTTGATTTGAGTTGTGAGCTCACCAAATTTATGCGCACGGTCTTTCTCCAGACTATTCATCAGCACTTCTACCTTTGTGAGTGACTTGCCCATCTCTTCGAGCCGCTGATCAATCAGCTTCTTTTTACCTTCCAGTTCTTTCTCATTCAAATTCGCCTGCTTCGAGAGCGATTCACTGGCACGTTGCACTAGTTGTTGTGTGCTTTTCGCCAGTACATCACCGGAAATAGCGCCAAATGCTTCCTTCATACGCGTCACCATCAACTCCATTTCTTTCATTTTTTCGGCGCTATCTTCTTGCTTGGGCTTACTCATTTCGATCTGCTTATAGGCAATGAAGCCGCAAACACCGATAAGAACGCCGAAGAGAATGTAGAGAGGGAGCATCTGGCCGATCCTACTCATCCGGTGGACGGTTGTCCACTTGAAGGTATAATTTTTTGTGTTTTAAATATCAAAATAGGCGTTTTACAGCTAGTACAAGAGCAATACTCTTGACAATTTTGTGTCAGTGATTATGATATGCCCACTTTCGCGCTTTGCTGTTACTTCTGTAGTGCAGCGAGGCCCGAACGAGGTTTATCTTGTGCATTTTGTGCACGCCTCGTACCACATTCCCCCCATTCTTATGGCGCTCAAGCGTTCCACGAAGAAGACACTCATTTCCAAGCACCGCACACACGAGAAAGACACCGGTTCGCCATCCGTACAGGTTGCAATTCTCACCAAGGAAATCACGATGGTGACCAAGCACCTCAAGGATCACAAGAAAGACAATTCCGCCCGCCGCGGACTTTTGGCCAAAGTCGCCCGCCGTCGCAAGCTGCTCAACTACCTCCGCATGAACAAGCCAGAGGATTATCAGAAGACGATCGAGGCATTGGATCTCAAGAAATAGATTTGAATATATCGAAGAAGGCGTCTGGATAAGGCGCCTTTTTTTTTAAATTCCACGATATAAATTCGAAGATCAAAGAACCAGAATCGAGACAAATTCGAAGAACAAAGAAACAAATACGAAACAAAAACGAATTATAAATGAGAAATTAGAAAGTGTTCTTTTTAGGCGTAGAACGGAAATTATGGCTTTCACTTGAAGTAAGTGAGTGGCTGATAAAAGAAATTAGCTGATACAGGCTTCTTTCAGGATTTTAGATATTTATAGTATGGGTATGACTCAATCATCTACGCCTCATTTCAATTTAGAGAATCGAACTCTCGTTTTTGCAAAAAATATTCGAGCATTCTTTAAACTCATTCCCAGAACAATCGCAAATATTGAAGATGGTAAACAGATCATTCGTTCATCTGGATCGGTTGGAGCCAATTACATTGAGGCAAATGAATCGCTTGGTAAGCGAGATTTTATGATGAAAGTAAAAATATCCAAGAAAGAAGCAAAAGAATCAGGTTATTGGCTTCAGTTATTGGATATTGGAGATAATAAAATACTCGAAAATGAAAGGATGGCTTTGTTGCAGGAATCAAAAGAATTAATGCTTATTTTTGGTGCAATGCTACGCAATGCGCAGCAAAAAGTTTCGTAATTCTACTTTCACTTTTCTCATTTGTTTCATATTTGGCTCTTTGATCTTCGTATTTTCCCCGTTTGTAGCTTTCCAAAGCCTTTTTTGTCATTTGTATCTTGTTTCTTGATTATTCTTCTGACTGGCTTTTACAGCCTCTTCCCCTTATACTGCCCCCAGCTCTTTCCCACACTCAGTTTTCTGCCCCTGGATTTACGTACCAGCTCCCGATTGGGATTTGATGTGTGAATCCTCTCGCAGGAATTTCAGGTTTGTCGGAAAGAATGATCTATTTCATTCTTTTTCTTTTATGAAAGGTACGTACACCTTAGAACTCGGCGATAAGTCGCTTATCGTCAAAACCGGGCAGATTGCCCGCCAGGCCAACGCATCCGTCGTCTGTCAGATGGGTGATACGGTCGCTCTGTGCAACACGACTGTTTCGGCCAAGCCGCGCGATGGTGTGGACTTCCTGCCGCTGCAGGTTGTCTACCAGGAAAAATACTACGCCGGTGGCAAGATCTCCGGCAGCCGTTTTCGCAAGCGCGAAGGCCGCCCCGGTGATGACTACGTGCTCCTGGCTCGCGTGATCGACCGCGGACTTCGTCCGATGTTTCCGAAGTACCTGCGCAATGACATTCAGGTTTTCGCTTCCATCCTGAGTTACGATTTTGAAAACGAGCATGACATTGTGGCAGCCAATGGCGCAAATTTGTCGGTTGCTCTCTCGGATTGTCCGTTTGAAGGTACGCTCGGTACGGTACGCGTGGGTCTTATTGGCGGCGAATTGGTACTCAATCCCACCCACGAAGCACGTACCAAGAGCGAGCTCGATATGTTTGTCACTGCCTCGCTTGAGCGCGTGGTGATGATTGAGGCCGGCGCCAATCAGGTATCCGAAGAGGATATTCTGCGCGCTATCGATTTCGGCAAGAAGTGGGCCCAGAAAATCGCCAGATTCTTTGCCGATATCCAGAAGGAAATCGGTAAGACCAAATTTACAGTCGAAGAGCCTTTTATGCATACGGAAGGATATGAGTTCCTGAAGGCGTGGGCTGTACCAACCATCAACAAAGCGATCAAAGACGACCTGGGTAAGAAGGAGCGCCGCGCGATCTTCAACGATCTCATGGCTCAGGCCAGCGAAAAGCTGGAGGAAAAATTCGGCGATCCAGGCGAAAACGAGGAACTCGTCAAGCTGTACAAGAACGGATCGGTATTTCTCGACAAGATCATCAAGGGTGAAATGCGTCGCTTGGTACTGGAAGAAGGTATCCGCATGAGCAGCCGCAAAATCGATCAGATCCGCGCCATCGAATGCATTGTGGATATTCTGCCGAAACGCGTGCACGGTTCTGCACTCTTTCAGCGCGGTGAAACGCAGGGGCTTGCGACCTGCACGCTTGGGGCTCCGGGAGACAAGCAATTGGTCGAAGGTATGGAAGGCGAGCATGAACTGCGCTACATGCATCATTACAACTTCCCACCTTTCTCTGTGGGGGAAACAAGCAATCGTCTGATGGTTGGTAACCGAGAAATCGGTCATGGAAATCTGGCACAGCGCGGGCTTGAGCCGGTGCTCCCAAAAGAAGAGGATTTCCCCTACACGATTCGCACGGTCACTGAAATTCTCGAATCAAACGGTTCATCCTCCATGGCTGCAACCTGCGGCTCCACTCTCGCGCTCATGGCTGCGGGTGTGCCACTGACGGCTCCGGTCTCGGGTATTGCGCTCGGGCTCATTTCCGATGAAGAGAAGGGCAAGTACGTCATTCTTTCCGACCTGCAGGACGAAGAGGATTTCGGCGGCGACATGGATTTCAAGCTGACAGGCACGGCAAAAGGGGTAACGGCCATCCAGATGGATATCAAGATCAAGGGTTTGCCCGACTCTGTCTTCAAGGAAGCGCTTGAACGATCCAAGGTTGGTCGAGCGCATATCCTTAAGATTATGCTTGAAGCTATAGCCGAACCACGCAAAGAACTCAGTCCATACGCACCGCGCATCGAAACGATCCAGATTGATCCGGAGGATATCCGCCTTGTTATCGGCAAGGGCGGCGAAACGATCCAGCGCATGACCAAAGAATTCAATGTCACGATCGACATCGAGGACAGTGGTATTGTGTACGTTACAGCTCTGAGCGGTGAATCCATGGAAAAGGCCAAACAGGCGATTCAGGGGATTACCGAGAAGCCGAAGGTAGGCGAAGTGTACGATGCCAAGATCACCCGCATCATTGACGGCGTCGGTGCTATTGCCGCATTCGGTCACGGTGGTAAGGATGGCATGATCCATATTTCCGAACTCGCCTGGAGTCGCACCGAAAAAGTGGAGGATGTCGTGAAGGTCGGTGACAGTGTGAAAGTAAAGTGTGTCGAATACGATGCAGCCGAGGGCAAGACACGCTTGAGCCTGAAGCAAATGACGCCTCCGCCCGCAGGGTGGGTTGCTCCACCGCCACGCCCGAGTTTTGGCGGCGGTCGCGGCGGTCCGAGAGGCGGCGGCCATGGCGGACGACGTTAGAGTCGCGAGTGAAGTGTATGAAGCTTTGATAGATTGATACAAGAGCCCAAGGAAACCTGCGAATCCAATGAAACCAAGGAATAGATACATTCCTTGGTTTCGTCGGCTTCTTCGGACTCATCGGTTTCCTTTTCTAGACATCGCGATAATCAATAATTTCCTGCGACAAGTCTTTGGCCTTCAGGATAATCCTCTCGAACATATCGGCATTGTCGTACGGTGAACGCTCGTGCCAGATAGGCATGATATTGCTGAATACATGCACAAAACTGCGCAGTTCGTCCGCTGCCTGAACATGGTTGTCCACCTTTATTTTGTGCTTTTTAAACGTGACAAGCAGCTTGTGCAGACGCATGAGGGTACGGTGCACGGCTTCGAGCAGCAGTTGCTCCCGGCGAAGATCAATCGTGTACATATTGCTTTGATCATCGTAGAATTCCAGAATCTCATCGAGCAGGCTCTGGCCCTGCTTCAGAGCAATGCTCCATGTTTCCCAGGCTTCTGCGTCGGGGCTACGGCCCTTCTCCAGTTCGTGCAGCATATGATCGAAGTCCTGGCGGATGATGAAAAATCCTTCACGCGTATTGTAGAAATTCCCCTCAAACGTCAGCTTGTGCACCTGATACAGCGCGATTTCCTGACGGTAGCTGATGAGCTTGGTCACAAAGATCGCGGAAATGAAGATGGTGAGAATACTTTGAATGCTGGCCAGAAGCTTGGCAATTCCGACAGGGACAATATCGCCATATCCCACGGATGTAGCCGTAATAACGCTGAAATACATGCTGCTGAGGAGCGTATCGAGCGGGCCATATCCTTCCATAGGGACGAGGCCGTGCGCGGGTACGATGAGCGTGAGGGTAAAATAGATAATGCCAAAACTGATCACCAGCCCGATCCAGACGAGAAACAAGCCTTGGTACGACAGGTCGATAATTGTATCAGGCCGGAAAATTGATACTTTTTCAGGATGGAATTTTTTAGGCAGAGGTTCCATGAGGGGGTGGATTGGTATTGGTCTGCGGCTTGGGTTTTTCAGATGTGGAAGCTGGGGTGGGTGTAGCCGGAGCAGGATCTTTCTTTGCAGCTGGAGCCGTGGCCTGCTTGTTACTGTCCGTCTTATAGAAGCCGCTTCCCTTAAAGATCATGGATGGGGCAGTGATGATTTTCTGCGTCTTGCCGCGGCATTTGGGGCAAGCAGGGAGTTCCTTGGAGCCGAATGTCATGGATTTCATGAAGGTCGTGTCGCACTGCGTGCATTTAAAGCTGTAGTTTGGCATGTGTGTAGTGTAGCAGGAATTTTGTCTTATTTGATCCCAAAAGTATACCATACATATGCGTTGCCTGCCAGGGCGCGGGCATTGTTTTACCCGTTTTCCGGGTTTCCCCATCAATCTTCATACGTCGTGAATTCAAAGTATGCGTTGGCTTCGTTCTTTCGTAAAAATTCCAACAGTCCGATAATTTGCATGTCATCTGATTGTCTTGATTCCGGCACCGTTTCCGGCAGAAGTATTGCTTCCAATGGTTCGCTCACATCAAGCCAAGCGGCGACTTTTTCACGCATGTGTGCTTTATTCATGGCTAGCAATTCAGCGAGCAGAGGATTAGGATTTTCTGTATCTTTCCGCATTGAATCATCGAAATATGCTCTTTCTTTGCCGCCAACGGTGCAGCGCGTTGCGAGGAATGTCAAAGGATTCATGCCTTTGAGGATACAAATGCTTTTCCATTCGTCAATTTTTCTTCCATAAATGAGGGTATTTTGATATTCGGATTCAGCTAATTATCTGGCATGATCGAAACCAAAGAGCTTATCGGTATCCATTATCACATCTCCCGGTAGTCGTATGACATCAAGAAGAACGCTTGGAAGACGAAGTCTCACCAGATCGCGAGTGGTCTTACTGATATCGCGAATGGTTCGCAGGCCTTTTGTCGGCTCGAGTGGCTGATCGATTACTCCGGCTAATGCGTAGTCGGATAATTCAAAAACTCCACTGAGCCCAGCATAAAAAGTGCCGATGGCTGCTTTAACCGGATTGCCATCTTCGATCGGCGTACTGATATAAGTATCGAAGGTATCGTTTCCCCAATTGCGCAGATTCGGTCCTACTTCTCGAAACAACTGAATGTGTCGATTTTCCCGCGTGCCGAATGAAGTTGGACTATAATTCATGATTAAAAGCTACTCTCTAGTAGACGCTGATTGGTATCTCTGTCTTTCATTGTCGCCTTATGCTTATTTTTCGTCTTTCTTCAGCGGTATTTTGCGGTAGTATGAAGTCGATTTTCTTCTCTCTTTATGCTCGAGAAAGCCTACGAACCGGGTAGTACCGAAGACCGCATCTACAAAATGTGGGAGGAAAGCGGTGCGTTCAAAGCGGATCCACACAGCAAGAAAGAAGCGTTCAGCATCAGCATGCCACCGCCGAATGCCACTGGTCAGCTGCACCTTGGTCATGCCGTCATGTTGGCGCTCGAAGATATTTTCACACGCTTTGCACGTATGCAGGGCAAGGAAGCGCTCTGGGTTCCCGGCACAGATCATGCGGCAATTGCCACGGAAAGTTTGGTCATCCGCAATTTGCAGAAGGGCGGTATGGCCGATCCACGTAAACAATTGGGACGCGAAAAACTCCTCGCCGAAATCGCTGCATTTGTTGATAACAGCCGCTCTACCATCCGCGGACAAGTGCGTAAAATGGGATCATCCTGTGACTGGAGTCGTGAGCGTTACACTATGGAGCCGGCACTCAATCGCTGTGTAAATGAAGTATTTAAGCTGATGTATGACGACGGTCTGATTTACCGCGGGCATCGTATTGTGAACTGGGATCCCAAATTACAGACAACGGTGTCCGATGAAGAAGTGGATTACAAAGAAGAGAAAGCACCATTTTATACGTTCCAGTACGGTCCATTTCAGATCGGCACGTCACGTCCGGAAACAAAATTCGGTGATAAATACGTCGTAATGCATCCGGAAGATGAGCGCTATCTGCAGTATAAGCACGGCGATACGTTCGAAGCCGAGTGGATCAATGGTCCGGTGCGGGCGACTGTCATCAAAGACGCAGCAGTTGATCCGGCATTTGGGACCGGCGTGATGACGATTACGCCGTGGCATGACATGGTCGACTTCGAGATTGCGCAGCGTCATGGCTTAGAGCCCGAGCAGGTGATTGATTACAACGGAAAGCTGCTCCCCATCGCCGGCGAGCTTGCGGGTATGAGTATCGACGAAGCGCGTCCGTTGATTGTGGAAAAGCTGAAAGCCAAAGGATTGCTCGTCAAAACTGATGAGAATTACGTGCACAACAAAGCGACCAACAGCCGTGGTGGGGGAGCGATAGAGCCACAGATCAAGCTGCAGTGGTTCATTGATGTGAATAAAGAGAGTATCCACTGGACCTCTACCTCTGGTGTTACTCAAAAAATGAGTCTCAAGCAAATCATGCATTCGGTTGTCCATCACGGAGACATCAACATCATCCCCGAGCGTTTCAATAAAACATACTTTCATTGGATTGATAACCTCCGCGACTGGTGTATTTCCCGTCAGCTCTGGTGGGGTCATCGTATCCCGGCCTATACCTGTGATGACTGTGGCGAGATCACGGTTGTAAGAGGTGGAATGCCGGAAAAATGCCCGAAATGCGGCAGCACCCATCT
>ERZ724505.707-NODE-707-length-20242-cov-5.245950_pt1 | contig 20242 bp, 23 predicted proteins | sample MGYA00376038_ERZ724505 | MGnify/ENA primary metagenome ERZ724505 (study PRJEB28724, sample SAMN07190884) | wastewater metagenome | isolation source: effluent of sewage treatment plant in Hong Hong | place: Hong Kong | collected 2016-03-17 ...
AAATTTAGAGTAGGTATGTTGGCCTATCCTACCCTTAAATTTTGGCTTGTAGGGCTAATTTTCGCTTAGGTATAATTTTCCTAAGAAAGGGAAACCTCTACTCTCTAAAAATTTCTCAGCTGACATTTTTGAAGCTTGTCTCAGAGTAAAGAATCTAGGTATTAAAGTAAGCATAGATTGAGTCTCTGTAAGTTCGTTAGTCAGAATTTTGAATATTTCTTCTTTGGAGATTTTGCCTGTTTTGATATTAATAAGAATATCCCTTTTAACTAAAGGAAATCTTATATAGCCCCTAGTAAGAATATCTTGAATTTGATACAATTGTCGAATTGCATGTCCAGTGCCTCTAATATCGATACCAGTTTCATACATAGAAACTGTTCTATCGCTATATCTTCCAAGTTGGGCTTTTATATGATTTTGAAAATCTTTAACAAATAGGAGCTTTTTAATAGTCTTACCTGCTATTATTAAAGGAGATTCCCTAAAGTATTTTGTATTTCCGGATAGAAGAATCTTTAATTCATCCGCCCTGTTGATTACTAAATCGTTAGGATCTTTGGATCCACACCAATCCAACAGGGAATGTAAAACATTATATCTTTCTGCTTTATCTCTAACAAAATCAGCATTTTTGTTAGCGAATTGCAGCATTGGTAATACATCAATAATCTGTAGATTTTCCCCAAATTCTAATATAAATTCAGATATGTAGTCTTCTGTTTTATTGACTTTTAAATATGAGAATACTTCTATAGCTAAAGATTCTCCTTTTAGAAATCTATGAAATAGAGTAAATAAATTGATATAATCCACCTCGACAATTTTATCTTCTATAACGAATTTTTTCTTTGGTAATTGAGATGTATTGTTAGTTACAAATTCTAACTTAGTGGGAATGTATATCGCAATTAAGTCTAAATCACTATCCTTAGTAGTAGTACCATATAAGGTACTACCATAAGGGATAATAAAAAGGATCTTCTGAGGAAGCCCTTTGTTATAAGTTAAAACATCTTCTGGTATTTTGATATTCATGGTTTAAGGGTATCAAGTACCCCTTTTTTAAGTTTGTACTTATCGGCAATCTTACCAGCCGCAATACCTAGTTGAACAAGACTTTTAGATCTATAAATCTCAATATCTTTAAGACTTAAATTTGGATCTGAATCTCCTAATATACCGTGGGCTATGTTCCAAGAAAACCAGTCTGAATGTATATTATCTAGATCAAAAATGATATTAAGATTATCTCCACCTTTTATACCGTGTCTATCCAATAGATATACATAAGTATTGAATATAGGGTTTCCTTCAAGAGATTTACTTATTAGTTTCTTGGAATTTAAAAATTGAGTATAAAAGTGAGAAGATTCTGCTTCTAATCTTGAGATGTCAAAATTATCAAAAAATACAAATAGAGGTCCTCTCATAGGAGTATGAATAGGGGTATTAGTACAAGAAAATCCAGTTTCATACCACCCGGATTTCTCTACAACGTCTATCACTTCTACTGTTTTTAATCTAAATAATCGTTTTAGGGTAAAACTATCACTTACGAATCTACAGCAAGGAAATCCTTGTTTTATTAATAAAGTTAAAATTCTATTAAATACATCTTGATTTGTTAAATATTTAATAGCTTTCGGGGCTGTTATGTTTTCATAATCTTTAATATTAATCATCTGGATTGGGATTAAGCTTTTCTCTGGTAAAACATCCACTCTCTAGAAATTTTCTAGCTTGTATCCACCCTACAAAATTACTAAAAGTTACTTCGTCTTCAAATGTGACTGGTAGGGCTTGATGTTCGAAAGGAGAGGCATGAAGAGGATCTGTTTGGTTCCCATTCTCCTGGAATCCTCTAGATAATTTATTGAACAAAGCCAAATCTTCCTCGATAGAGGAAATATTCCCCTGATTAGTTTTATATGATACTCTGGCACATCTGGCTACTGAGACCTTGATTAAATTGTATAAATCCAGGGTTTTAATATCTTTATCCGTTACATAAGGTATATGCCATTCCCCAAAATCTTTCAATGTCGGAGTGGAATTATTAAGAGCAATTTTTATTGTTTGGGCTAGTATCCTCATTTCATCTTGAGCATCTTCGTGATCTCGTAGAAGAAAGAAATTATCCCATTCAGTGGAACTGACCAACATTCTAGTAGTCATAATCCATTCCAAAGGACGAGAAACCCATTGTTTATGAAGACCTAACTTATGTAGTTTTAGACAGCCTTGCATATTAAACTCTGCCATTTCTCTCCAAATTCTTCTGGCAGTTTCTAAATCTTCTCCCCTTATATTTTCAGGGGCAGCCTGCATCCCAGGCCTATTCTTTCCATAACGTATAGGTTCTACTATCTTATTCGCTAACAAATCTAATTGCTTATTAAACGGAATTGCCCGTGAAGAACTAGTGTTACGTGAAAATACCCTGTGGGTATTAACTTCTGGTAATAAGTATCTAGGGTAAATAATCTCTAAAGTAGTTAATCTATGTCCAAAAGTATTTATACTATCGAGAACAACCTTAGCACTTATAGGATAACCTTCAGGAATAGGTTTAAAATAATCTAAAGAATATACTTTTTGTTTTGGTAAAGAAATGGAAGTTTGGGTCATATTTTTCCTATAGTATTGACAAGAAAGAGATATTATTATATCATACAATTATGAAATATTTACTTAATACAACTAATACGATTTATCTTTTTAGAGGGGGGTATTTAGAGCTACTCCCTAATATTCCTAAAGAAGTTACGGATGAAGAACTAAACTCATCGATGTTTAGCGCTGCTATATCAGCGGGTCATATCAAAGTATATGACTCTTTAACTACCATACCAAAGACAGCGGTAACTTCGGAATCAATCCCTCTTACAACCTACAAATCAGGGGAAAGTTTATCTATTGACCAAATGAAAGATCATTACAAAAAAATTGCAGATAACAAGGTAAAGGAATTAAAGAAATATGAGAATGAAGCCGTACCTTTAACTCCTACTAACTTGGATTCTGTGGTTACGGAAGAAACGGTGACAGAGGATAAAGAACCAGAAAAAACTAATAGAAGAAAGGTTAATAAAAGCTAAATGGCTCAACCAACGATCTTATCACCTTCAGAAGTACGGCTATTTATAAGTGATTATCCAGAAGATAATCATCTCTTAGATGCAGAAGAATTTTCTGATCCCTTTATTATTCTCTGCACTAGTCTAGCAGTAGATGAATTTAATGCCATATCCCCAAAAACAACATTTAATTCGGCCAATTTTCCGTCTAAATCTCTATTGATGACAGGTACCTTGTGGCAGATTTATGCTGGTAGTATGGCTAAGATGGCTAGAAATCATTTGTCTTATTCAGATGGGGGCATACAAATTCCCATAGAGGAGAAGTATGAAATGTACAAGAATTTGGCTGACACATATGGAGCCCAGTTTCAAACCACTGGACTTAGATTAAAAACCTCGTTAAATATGGAAGATGGCTGGGGACAGGTCAGTAGTGATGAAGCTCTATTTCCTATATGGTAATTATTTAATAAATCCTATTTGGTTGGGGATGTCATGATCCCTAAGGTCGGATGTCGTTCCTATATTTAATACTTCGGCGATTGAATACTCCAGACCTTCTTTAAACGTTGAATTAATGTCGAAAGTAAGGGGATTATAATAAGCCTTAGCTAAAATCTTAGCTTCCTTTCCATTTATCTTTTGGAAATTAAGAATATCAAAGCATCTACCCTTTCTGGTAAGAGCTGAATCGATCGAAGAAATATTAGGGATATTAGTAGAGAATATTATCTTCTTATGTCTTAAAGAGACTAATCCATCTGAGGTGTTAAGGAATTTATCCATTACCGGATTATTATTAGCTCTACTAGATAATAAGATATCATTATCTTCTATTACTAGAATGTCCGTATCTGGATCTGTTAGGAATTCTATATAGAATTCATCCCTTAATAATAGATCCCTATCATAGGCGGTAATTGCACTATTATTTGTTTCTTGTAATAATAATTTGATAAAAGATGTCTTCCCCGTCCCTGGAGGTCCTTTAAGAATTAGTATAGATTCTTTAGAATCGAAATAAGAATGTATATATTCTAATGGGGAGACTTTAAACCAAGGATATGCTTCTGGGAGATAAGAAATTTCTTCCACAGGAAAAATTGATCGATTTATGACACTAGAACCTTCTTGTCCAAACATCCATACAATATTGGATTTAGAATTATAGAAATTTTGGCTACTTTCTAGCCATTTCTCGAATTTTCTTACTGCGGTAAGTGTGCCTGTAACATAAAATGTTATATTCCTTTTTTGGCGGAATGTATGCACATATACTGAGTTTTTAAATTCCTTGAATTCATCCTTGGGGTGCCATATTCCTAAACAAGCAACCCCCGATAACATTTGGTATGGGCTAAAATTCTCATAAATCCAAGTCTGCAAGTTAAAAGATGAAAAACAAACTTTCTTAATAGTTGAATTGATTTGATCAACTTTTTGTTTAATTCCCTCAAGAATCCTACACCAATGCAGACTTTCATCTATCCTATCAAAATTCATGAAGGTTGAATTGGGTATCATCATACCCCAGTTTGATAATTCTTCGTTCACTATTTCTCCTTTAATATTTTTATCATTAAATGAGGGGCTAAATTCTCTTGGAATGGAATATTTATCTAAAACATACTCATAAGTCCACGAAGGAGCAATATAACTGTCCTTAGTATATAGATACTTTGCTATATTTCTTTGGGTAGGTGGAGAAGAATAAAGGTTAGAGCGCATAAAGATTCTTAAGATTAGATATCTTATTTATACCATTTTTAATCCTAAAATATAAAAGTATGAGTTTTACTTTTAATTTGAATCAAAGCTATTTTGTCTTGGGAAATACCAATCTGGGGGCATTACCCCCTGTGACTGTTAATAGTCAGATTCCAAGTAATCTTATTGATGTCTCCCTTTACCCCCATTGGTATTCCTATATGACTATTGAATGGACTATACCTGTTAACTGGGGAAATTGTACTTTTAATATTTATTTTAGTCAGGGTAGTGATATAGAATTTACCAAACTAAATACTACTCCATTAACAACCCCTTACTATAGAGATTCGTCTACCAAAGAATACTCTAGATATTTTACTGGTAAATATGTTGTAGAGGTTGTTCTACCAAATGGTAAAACTATTCAGTCTCTTAAGACTGGAATGGAGTATAAGAGAAGAGGTAAACTCGAGAAAATCGCTGATGAAATTCAGAGAAGAGAATTCATGCTGCTGTCGAAGTTTGCAGGAGTGAAAGCCTTTCTTTTCAAAAAACGCCACTATGGGCAGAGATGTCATAGATGCTGGAATAATGACTATGAAAAAATCGTAGACGATAACTGTCCAGTCTGCTATGGTACTTCTTGGGAAGGGGGATACTTTGATCCTATTCCTATCTTCATGCAATTTACAGTTAATCCTACAGTCAAAATCAAATCTTATATAGGAGAAACAGAACCTAATTCTATAGAGGCATGGACTATCTCTAATCCTACTATTATTTCTGATGATGTAATAGTCAGATTAGGGGATTTTGAAATGTATAGAGTTATTGATAAAAATGAAACTCAATTACAGACAAAATCTGTCAGACAAATCATAACCTTAACTCAGCTGTCAAAATCCGATGTCGAGTATCTATTGATTCATAATAGACAATATCCTGAAGCATCCAAATATTTTTATGAAATTAGCAATCCTAAATACACCTCTAAGAGATTTCCTGATACTCTTGTGGATATGGATTTAACTAATGATTATTCTTGGGCTAAGAGTCAGGATTTAATAAACTTACCAGTAGAAACCATATTCATAAATATAACGTTGGATACTAATTCAGGGGGAATAGTCCAAGGAGATCTAACAGGATATTTAAATATAGAAGAGATTATTGATGGTAATACAGGAAGTTTAGACAATTCCACTCTTACTGCTCGAATTCAAGGAAATTCTTTACAGACTGGCCAGGGTAATCTACTTTACATAGGATTGGTAGGGACATTTAATCTAGGATCTCTCTCTGCTGGAGGGGGTAACTTATCAACATCTTTATTGTCGGGCAATATCAGAGGAAACTTTAATACTACAGGAATTGGCTCCTTAATTTCTTCTTCATTAAGTGGGGCAGTTAATCCGACTACTAATTTACAAGGGGGAGGTGCTCTATTAGACTCAATTATCATAAGTGGAATGGGGGGATCTTCCAATATAATAGGTATTGGGGGTGTGACCACTGCTTTCTTAGTTAAAGGAATGGGGGTTAGTAGTAATACCTCTATAGGGGCAGGATCAATAACGGCTAATGGTACTAAGGCATATAATTTAAATATATCTTTGGCGGGAACTGGGTCTTTAACTTCTACAATTAGTCATGTATAGTAAATGAATACTACCTTTTTTGAATCCGGAATGATTGCCCCCTTAATCGTGGGGCCTCTTAGCTATTTTTTTTCTAATTATCCCGATTCAAGTAATCTAATTTGGCATGAAGATGAAAAGATAAGAACTATAGACATAGGGGAATCTTATGATTTTAACAAAGTCCCTCTACAAGAAAAGCCTAGGATACTAGTAACCAGAGGACAATTCAATATAACTAAACCAGGTATTAGTGATAATTTAGCTGAAGCTAGATTGATAAGAGATACCTTTGGTAAGAAAGACAATACATATTTTGTGTTTTATTCTGGAAATGCCACTATTACAATAGAAGCTAGAAATAAAGGTACTTGTGAAGTTTTATTAACCCTAGCTAGTAAATTTCTTATTTGGTCTAGACCTATAATTTGTGATAGTCAGGGTTTTAAAGAGTTTGGATTACCAATGGGCATATCTGAAATATCTATGTTTCTAACTGAAGACAAGAGGCTGCCTGTATTCCAAGCTAATATAGGAGTACCCTGGATAAGAGAAGAATCATGGTTATTTAGGAATGATGGAATTACCTTGAAAGATATAGCTTTGAACATCGACTAAAATATCAATATAATTCGAAATTAATAATATGTCGTATATTGTCCCAAGTGTATTAATTTATCAGCAATTAGCCACTAATGCTGGAGTCGCTAATATTACTCCAGACTTGAGTTCGGTGATAATTGGACCTCTATATAATGTAGTTAGTTATGATCCAACAACTACTTCTTCGTTATCTACTAGCGCTGCGGTTACAACTTCTGGAGGTAGTACTGCTGCTTCTTTGACTAATAATGCGGTGAATAATGTTGTGTATATTGGTTCTACTAAAGTAGGTCAAGTAATTGATCCTAGTACAGTAAATGTATATTTTAATAATGCATATATACAGACTAAAGTATGTTATATGACTGGCACTGCCAGTACCAACTCTTTAACTTTTGCTGCTTATAGTGGAACTGGATCTGCGGCTTTAAACGCTACTAGTATAACTGGGGTAACTAATGTAGCCCAGTTAAATGCTTATGATAAAGTCACTTTGGCAGGAGCAGGCCCTTCTGGTGGAGACTTGACTACTACCATTTTGTCTATAAATGGGACGACCCTAACTATTTCGGATACTGTGTCCACGGCAGTAACTAATGCTGCTATAACTAGGACTTCTTTCAATAATCTCAATTCGGTTACTTCTACTCTTAATGTACAAAATGGAGATGTAGTAGTTATTACTTATGGAAGTACTACTTTTGTGACCAGCGTCTTAGGGGTTACGGGCACTAATAACGTCATTACTGGGATCACAACAGTAGATATTCTCCCAGTCGGTATTACCGTACCTTTCACTGTTTCCATTAGACAAGAATTTAATAACTTGTTACTGGCCCCTTCTTTGGGAAGTCATGTTAATTATACTACTACCAATATAGTGACTGATGGTAGTGTAACTATCAATGCTCTCCCTATGGTAAATTATGGCACCGTTGTGACAGGGGATATTTACATAACGTATAAGGCCTTAAGAAAAGATGTCTTATTGACTGAGATTCCTGATATTGATACACAATTAGGTACTTTGGGTGTTGCTACAGATGATAACCCTCTTGGACTAGCTGTTAACTTAGCTTTGGCTAATACCACAGGTAGTGTATTTGCAATGCCTGTACAGAGTAATGACCTCAGTGGATATGTCAGTGCATTCCAACATCTAGAAAACCAGAGAATGTACTGTTTTGTAGCTCTTACTCAGGATATTGCTATACTAACGGCTCTTCAACAGCATATTGACCAGTTATCCACCCCAGAGAATGCTTCTTGGAGAATTGGATTAGTCAATACTGCTATACCTATAACAGCGAGTGTGGGTATATACAATGTTAATTATGTAAATGCCAATAGCGGGAATAATACTGTTACATTATCCAGTGGAAACTATTATCTAAACTCTAGCAATGCTACATTTATTAACGATGGAGTAATACCTGGGGATATCATAAAAGTAACTTCTTCTACCCCGTCCGGAATAAGCTCATTTACGGTACTTGGGGTAGTAAGTAATCAGCAAGTGCAAATAAATGCAACTACAACTTATACTGGGGTTAGTTATTACGTTGAACGTAACTTAACTAAGACTCAGCAAGCTAGTGCTATTGCTGCTATGTCCTCGACTTTTGCTGATCATAGAATTATTCATGTTCAGCCTGACTTGGTAGGAATAACTGTAAATGGTTCCGTGAAATATTTGCCTGGATATTATCTGGCTGCGGCTATGTCAGGTTTAGTTAGTGGCTTACCAGCTCAGCAGTCTCTTACTAATATCGGTATAGCTGGTATCGAGGATTTGGAAAATTCTAATAGATACTTCACCAGATCCCAATTGAATACTATATCTGGATCTGGGACCTGTTTATTTGTTCAGGAAGCTGCCAATACTATTCCATATATTCGTCACTCGTTGACAACTGATATGACTGTTCTACAGTATAGGGAACTACAACAAGTCAAAAATATCGACTATCTCTCGTATTTCTTCTATGATATTCTTAAAGGCTTCCCTGGAAGATATAATATTACAGCAGATACTCTGCAATTGGTCAGAGCTACACTAGTAGCAGGGGCTAAATTACTACAAGGGAAAGTTTTACCGAAAATAGGACCTCCATTAATTGATTATCAGATAACTTCGCTACAACAGGATACTGTTAATAAAGATACTATAATAGTCAATATGCCGGTGACTATACCTACCGTGGCTAATTATATCAACTTATACTTAATCTACTAATATGGCAATCGATTCAAAAAACGACGTACTATCCACTGCTAGTTCTGGATTTAATACTGCCTGGGACTACAAAGGTTCCTATATCTCCCAGCTCAACAAGGATGGGTTAGAGAGATTTTCCCAGTATTCTGCTACTCCTGACACTACAATCCTATATGCCGGCCCTGCCAGATTTACTGGGTTGAGTTCGGATGCTTCTACTCTAGTTCCTATAGGATTAGCTGATCAGATTGCTGTCCAAGGAAATCCTTCTTTAGCTAGGCTGTTTGAAATCGGGTCCAGCAGATCTTTCTTCACTAGAGGAAAAACAGTATCTGCTTTAAGTTTGGGAAGAATGTTATGTGATCAACAAAATATTCTGGCTATACTAACCTCTAACCGATTTAGTCCTACTACCATCCCTACTTCTCCTGCTGGTCCGGATAGTCCCAATCCGAATATCATGATGAATATTGATTCAGAATATTTTGGTGTGCCATTTGGATTAATGCTGTTATTCAAAACTCGTGGAGGCGGGGATTCTGGAGAAGGCAAAGTACTCACGGCAGTGTATTTAGAATATTGTATGTTCGCTAATTATGCGTTTCAAATCGCATCAGCTTCCCCTGTAATAGTGGAATCAGTTAGCGTGGAATTTGATAGAGTCCTTCCTATTTCTCTAAATTAATCTAAAATAATCCTAAACAACTTAGGATTAATTTATGATAGAACTGCTTTCCATGTTATTTGGAGGAGTATTTAGACTTCTCCCCGAAGTCTTGGGATTCTTCAAAAAAAGAACCGATAACGATCATGAATATCGGATGACCCAACTTCAGTTGGATATTGATAAGAACAGAGCTAGTCAGCAATTAGATCTCGTGCATGCAAATGCAGAAATGCAGGATAATGCAATGGACTTCCAGGCCTTAATGGACGCCATTAAAGGTCAAAGCGTTGTTACTGGTATTAAATGGATAGATGGGCTGAGTTCGAGTGTTAGACCTATCCTTACCTATTGGTGGTGTATGGTTTTGTACACTTCTTATAAATTAGTCTTGTTGTATTCACTATTGAATAGTCATGCAGATTTGGTTACAATAGCTGCCCAACTCATAACAGAATTCGATAGAAGTATAGTAGGTTCTATATTTGCATTCTGGTTCGTTGATAGGGCGTTAAGAAAGTCTAAATAAATGGATTATTCTCTAGCTTTGAAAGAAGCTAAAAATTTATGTCGAAAATTCGAGGGATTGAGATTATCTCCTTATCTCTGCCCTGCAGGCATACCTACTATAGGGTATGGCTCTACTTACTATACCAATGGCAAGAAAGTATCCATGAAGGATACTCCTATAAATAGGACGGTGGCCGAACAGATACTTGAATATAATCTTATGACAGTATATCTGCCAGGGGTATTAGCTAGATGCCCCGGTTTAACTGATTATAGGTTGGCTGCTATTTTAGACTTTGCTTATAACTTAGGAGTTACTAGATTTAAGGGTAGCACTCTTGCAAAGTATCTTGAAGCAAAAGAATGGGGTAAGGCATCAGAAGAAATCAAGAAATGGAATAAAGCTGGAGGCAGAATATTGAAAGGACTTGTACTAAGGAGAGAACTTGAGAGTCAACTACTTTTAAAGGAGATACCCCACGTTTAATAACCCCGTTAAACCTGATAGATATTTTGAAGAAGGAACTGTAGTTCAGGTTGATCATTTACGTTTTACTTGTAAGGTAAGGACAATCCGTGGCCAGATTTTGAATGAAGTTTCGTGGTTACTTCCTGTAGGTGGAGCTTCTAGGGCTGCAGATAGATTTGCTCCTACTATGGGGGATAGAGCTATACTATCTTTTTCATTAGGCTATCCTTTAATTATAGGTTTTTTACCAAGGTTGCAACTAGGAGATAATACTTCTCCTATATCCTTAGGAGCAGGTCAAGTAGTAGTGGATACTGGATCTTATAGTTCGAGTAATATTGCGGTTCTAGACCAGAATAAGCCCCAGGATATAATTGCTGGAGATAGAGTTATTTCATCTACAGGAGGATCTTTATTAGGGCTCTTAAGAGGAGGGGCAGTTTTATTAAGAGCTAGTAGAGGGGCCGAGATCTTTTTATCAAACTTCAAAAATATGATACGGATCTTCTCTAGAAATTGGGTCCATATCACGGATCTTTGTACTGATATTATAAGTAACTATAAAGGAAAGTTATTTAGATATACTGGATATTCTAAGACACTAAACGACAGTATAGCTGAAAACTATCAATTAAATTTCTACTATGGTCAGGTATCTACAGCGGAAGCTATAAAAACTAATATAAATGGTAGTACTTCACCTCCTGGTGATACTGCTATTTTGTATAAAGAACAAGTTTTAGGTCCTAGCATAGAATATATGAAGAGAACCTTAGATGATAATGGCAATAATGTTATTCATATACAAGATGGGTCAAATACTACTACTATAACTCAAAATGCTGATCAGATAGTAATTAATTGTAGCAATTCAAATTCTACTACTACTATGAATTCCACAGGTACTTTTATAGCCAGCCAGGGTCACCAGATAGCAATAACCTCCTCAGGAGTGGCTATAACTTAAGCTAAAAAAGAGAATAACCCCTCGGGGTTAGTTCTTACTTTTTTTAAACTACTTCAAAATCTCCAGCTGGGAGAGCCTCCGAACTCTCCTCTTCTACTGGTACTAAGTTTTCTATGCCTGAGTTCCACGCCAACTCTGGTATTTCTATTTCAGGGTATTTCTTTAAGTAAATCCCGGATGCCTTTCTAAATTGTTTCTTTAACAAAACTCCCGCATCAGGGTTTAATTGGCATAGCCAATTTATTCTACCTGAGTATTTCCTGATGAAGTCAACAGGTTCCATCCCTGCTTGATGTGCTTCTTTTTCTACTCCATTAATACTAGCATTATGAACGATAGCTCTTAACTGCAATCGTTCGGATTTCTTCATATTGACTTTTTCATTTACTACTGCCCCACAAACCCATTGTCTGCGGTGCCTTGGCATTATCTTAGTCTTGCTGTTGTTTATTCGAAATCTATATTTTTCTACTGTATTTGTTACAAATGCCGAGATGCTGGCAGCAAATGCTTTCGCTTGTTCTACATTCGGGAATTCGTTGTTATAAGATATAGTTATGTCATCAGCATAGATACTTAAGGATAAACCCTGCTTATCACAAAATTCCTTAATTTCTGGGCCAAAAGTTTTAGATGCAACTATATTACTAAGTTTGGGAGCAGTCAAAGATCCTTGAGGTACATATGCTCTGTAGGTACACAGCTCACTCAAGATTTTTGAAGGGTCTTCTCCTATACCCAACTCCTTAAATATTTGTTCTACTCTTACTTGTTTTATAGAATCGAAGAATTCCTTTATATCCAGACTTATTACCACTTTCTTATTCAAGTGGCATCTTGCTGCAGAAATTACAGATTTCCCTTTTTCAAATCCATATATATAGTCCGGAATATCAACTTTACTCAATATATGGGATAAGATACGATACTGGACAAGTCTAATTACATTATCAGGATTATGCAATTTCCTCAGTTTCGCAACCTTCGAAGTCGAGGCCTTCTTTTTCAAAAAAGATATTTTGTAATGTTCGTTCTTGTTCCTTGAAAGCCAAGTTAGCTGCTTCAAGGTCTTCATCCTCAAAATATTCATCAAGTCTTGATTCGTCTTTAACTCTTCTAGGGAGTCCAGAGTGGTTACTTGAGGTAGTGTTTGGGGACTTACCGAGAGGGTTTTCTGCTGGGTCTTTTTCGCTCTTTTGGAGGGGTTTGAATTCTCCTTTTTGGAACATCTCATATGTTATAGCTCCTTTTTTAACTTCTATTTTTCTTGATTTTCTGATTACTCCCCTTTCTATATCCTGGAAGGTTACAAAATATAAGTCTTTGTCTATTACTACAAAGCCTTCTTTTCTAACAGCAGGGGGTTTAAATCTATATAAATGGTTACCTGAGGGGGTGGGAGGATCAATTTTGTAGTAAAAAAATTCACCCCCACTGGGGATAATTAAATATCCCGATCTTTTTGTGAGTGTAGTGGTTCCTGTAAGGGGGCGTTTTCCTATTATTAAAGGTATTCTAGTAGAATCGAGTCCAATGTTATCCAAAAGACTATTTAAGTACTTATCAAAGACTGAATCTGGTAGGCTCATTTTTCCAATAAGAGCCCTTTCCAAAATTTAAGCAATTTGAAAAGATTCTATATTGTTAGAGATAGTGACATCTACTAACTTATGTAGTTCAAACAAAAAGTTACCAACTACGGTAAGGATCTTTGCAACTACTTTGATTTTGGGAAGGACTCTAAGAAATTTACTAAATATAGACATTTTGTATCCAGAAAGTATTAATATATATGATATAAAAGAATGCGGCTTACCAGACCCATTCCGGTAAACTATCGTATATCTTTTACTTTTTTCTTATACCAAAAATTTTGAAAATATGGACCCTAATATATTATTAGAGTTATTTGAGGATATGTCTAAAGAAGAATTATTAAATATCTTGTCAGAAAATATAGGATATAAAGCGTTCTTCTCGGGTATGATATCTGAAATGTTACTAAAAAGGGAACTTTCGACTTACTCAGAGCTAACCTCAATAAAGAAACAAAAAGATGTATCGAAGTCAGAGAGAGGAGACTTTCTTATAGAATATAAGAATCAATTTTATATAGTCGAATTAAAGAAACTCACTAATGTAAAAATAGACTATATAAATGATAGCTATACTGGTAGCATTGATCTTAAACGTTTTCCTACATTGATTAATAATCAGAAAATATCCGCAGTTCCTAGAGACTTTTTCAACGTTTTAGCTATACTTGTAATAAATAGTTGTAAAGATTATAAGTTCTATTTTTTAGATGGTAAAAGAATATTCTCGAATGCCAAATGTGGGAAAGATTATTATACAAGTAGTTTACTAATTAATACTAGAACATCCCCTTTTCTATCTTCTAATATAGTTGAAGTTTTAGACAATATGGACTAAAATCTTAATATGCAGTTATCCGAAGACCAAGTAATTCGAATATTAATAAATAAATATAAGAGGGAAGGAAAAGATCTTTTTTATTTATTTTCAGACCCTGTTTTTAACCAAATGAGCTTTCCTTCTAAGGTCGCTTTTCTAAAGGAAAAGGCTGGGGAATTATCAAAAGGTATAAACCCTAATGTTAACAAAGGAGATGTTGCAGGGTTATTAGCTGATGTTGCATTAGGAGCTTTAGGAAGCCTTTTTGCGTCTAATTTAGCTTTAACAAGTATTAAAGCTCTAGGTACCCCCATAGATGCTATGGCTAGAACAAGTACTAAAGGTATGCTTGGTTTAGTAGGGGGATTAATAGGAGGAGCTGGACACCTCATGGGTACATATGCTCCACCTAAAAAGAAAGCAATAATTCAAGAACTACAAGCTGTGATAAAAAACCCCACTGACGAACAAACGGTGCATTCTATGAGTAATATAAACTTAGTAGGTAATGCTTCTAATAGTATCTTGAATAGAGTAAAAGATATTATTGAAAATAGTTATAGATCGAATTTATCTCAGCTCTCCAATGCTACTTATAATATTAATTTGGAAGATTTAGCTAGACAACAAGGTGGATTATAAACTATGATAGGCTATACATTAAAACACATAATCAATTTATTACCAGAAATTCTACCATTAGTAAAGACTGCCTCTCTAGAGAGAGATTACCCCATTGATTCCAAAGAAAATTGCTTAGCATCTGCTTTAGTTATTGAGTATAAAAAAAGTGTGGGGGATATGGATATAGATTATTATGATATGATCAAAGTAGCAGAAGCGACTGAGGTATTCGGGTTGAAAGAAATGCTAACTGATATATCCGTTAAATTAACTGATAAGATGAAATCAGGTCTTAAAAAGCAAGCGGCAGAAGCGTCTGCTCTTAGCTATCCAGAATTGGAAACTCTATGGGAATCTTATTTTCAAGGCATTAATACAAATATCAAACAGGTAGCAGAAGAAGCTACTTCTCTGTTTCAGAAGGCTGCGTCATTAGGTATTGAGCCTAGTGATAAGGTCAAGATATATTCGGGACAAGGGTATCTTTTGAAGGAGGGAGTGTTAGCTGCATTAAATAATAGATATAGTATTACTAAAGATGAGACTTTAGTTAAATTAGCGGCAGCCGTGGGCAGAGAACAAGATCTTATTACTTCTGAGAGGACTGTTAAATCTTTATGTGCAGTTATAAATAGAATCGATGATTCTTATAATTTATCTGCTATGGGTTTTGATTTCTATAAAGAAGCCATGATAAGTAAGGAAGCTGGCAGTAATTATTGTAATATAACCTTATTTGGTAAAGAATATCCGCTGGAAACACTCTTAAAGATACCTGATGAATACTACGATCAATACGTTGAAAAAGATTTTGCTAAAGAACTAAAGGGAGATCCTAATTCTGCAAAATCATTGATAGAATCACTACCTTATGATACTAAACAATCATTATCAGTACTTTTAAAATCGTGCTAAAAAAAGAAATCAAGATTGTCGATCTCCAAAAATTATTAGATAAATCCATAGGGAAGGATTGGGTTGATCTGGAGCCGGAAACTATTTTGTTGGAACTTGAGTTTCCAGACTATTTAGTTGCGGAAAAGTTATATATTTTAAAGACATTAAATCTAGGTCTGAATGAAGCTATTTCCATACCCGAGGTTTTAGTCTGGACAACGAGTGTTTGTAATAATGAGAACGTAGATTTTGAAATATTTAATCTTCCAAATTGTTTAGAATTAGCTTGGACTATATCTCAAGTTAAAGAATTAGGAGACTTAATATCTCAAAAGTTTCAGCCAACTGGACAATTAAAAGAAGTGATAGGTTACATGTTGAGGGAAGAGGGTTTTTCTAAGCCAGTTTATCCCTTTGACTTTGTCCCAGAAGAGTTACTAGTAGAAGGACAATTAGATATTGATACTAAAAATAAGGAATTAGCTATAAAAGCATATATTAAATATATGGAGACTTTGTAATGAGAGAATATTTAATCAATATACCTTTAACTATAACTATAAATGGCCCGGATTCAGTAACTGGTTTAACAGACGCAGCTTTATATCAAAATGGAACCCTATCTTCCATAAGCTTAACAGTAAACCAAATAGCCAGCACACCCTACTGGAATATAACTTTTACCCCTACTGCTACAGGGAATTACACTATTTGTGGATTTGGGTTAGTACAAGATAGGATTCAATGCGTATCCAAGTCCTTATATGTTTCATTGAATAATATTGAGGATGTTTCTCTAGGAAGTTGGAACTGGGATAAAACCACAGGTGTTTTAACATTATATAGACAGAACGGAACTCAATTGACGGAGTTCAATGTACAAGATACCCCAAGCACAGCAAGTAGAGAATTAATATAATATAAAAAAAAGGAGAAATGCTCCTTTTTTTTTTACCTAGGAGGTTAAGCGGGGATAGTCCTTCTCCTACGAGGGGGCCTAGCCGGTGGGGTCCTAGGTGGAGCCAAATCTTCTATCTCTACAATTGGGATATCAGCCCTAGGTGGTCTAACTACTTCCAGTTCAGGTACTACAAAATCAAGATCTCTATTAACCACAGAGTATTCTTCAACTATGTCGTGTATGGGGATTCCTTCTACTTTTTCTAGGTCTGGAATTTCCTTTTTAAGATTTTCCTCTATCTTAATTTCAGGAGGAGGAGAAGGGATTTCAATTATATCTCCATTCTCTAATACTTCCATCCCTATACTTCTATATTTGTCTATAGTTTCTTGTATGTGTTTCTTGTACCCGTCTTTAATAACATTATGAAAATTAATATAGTTACTACTTTCCCTTACGAAAAAAACTCCATATTCTGGAATTTCGGGAAGGAGGTCTATCATACCCTCATAACCACTATAAACTGCCCTTTTAAGAAAGGATCTAAAGGTATTGTATTCTGTGGATATTCCCCCATCCAGCCCATATCTAACCCCATGATAGTTCATGGGTTTTAAATATAAAAAGTTCTGTAGGGTGGAACAAATCAAAGCTGCCATCATGTTATTAATGGCTAGGGTCTGGGGTAAATTTGCACAGGATAGCTCTGTTGCACTCTCTCCTAAATCCCTGTAGTACCTTAAATCTATAGGTATATATTTGACAGGATATTGATTTATAGAAGAGTTAGGACATCCTACCAATAACTCTTCTATCTGCGTTTTATCTCCTACATCACTAGGACTAGTATATAATATATCGGAAGTAAACCATCTGACTTGTCCGAAATTATCTTCATTTCCAGCATCTATAATGAAGATTCGTTTACTGCCTTGATTAGTCTGTTTTAAGATTGTGGACAGTAGTTTCTTCCTAGCCTTAGCTGAGTCAACTGCCAAGATAATTACGGAATTATCGAAGTTATAGTCTGACTCATTAGTGTACCCTGTGAAATTAAATAATTCCCTTGGGCCTGGAATGGGAGTATTATCTTTTCCCCAAAATTCGGAACAAGAATAAATGGGAATTCCGTATGCACTAGAATATCTATTAGCCAATACAGTTGATTTATACTGACCCACGTCTTTCGCGATGAAATTTTGTCTAGCTAGATTCTTTTCTTCTACTTTATCTCCATCAACTATAAATATAGGTAATTCGGCGATCCAAGAATTAGGATTGTATTTATTAATACAACTTTTCACTAACTGGGGTAGATGGTTCATTAATCTAGAACCAGTACCCCCTCCCCCAATAAGTATTATCTTATTAGGGATGAAATGAGGGGTGTAAGTCAGCATTTATAGCCCATTCATAGCTAAATCAGAAGTTGCTGTGGCTGGCAATAATTCATATAATGCCCTAAATACCTTCAATTTATCCGAAGGTTCTATCCCCTCGAACAATTTTATGGTGTATTCTCTGAGTTGATCTTGGCATCTAACCAAAATAGGAATAGAGTCATCTAACAATGTTACTAATGTCGCTAATTCTATTCCATGGTTTATTGCCAGAGTATCAAACTTCCCAGTATCCATTTCGTCAGACGAGGTAGAGCCAATGGGAAGTTCATCATCTGTCCCTTCTACATAAGGCCAAAAATTGTTATTGCCTAGAGCAGTATTACTCAGAGTAGTATTCGGAATATTCTTTAATTCAGAAGGAGTGTATATCCGAATTTCTTTAGTATCTACATCCTTTGATGATCCTTGTGGCCCCTGAGTAAGAAGGACCGGTGGTTCCTTTGCTTTCTCGGTTGCTCCCATTTGTTGCTCCTGCCTCCGCAGGAGCCGTTTCTGTTTTTTTGATAAACCGGCACCTCCTTGGCCGGTATGGACCACAGTGGCCGTACCCATATTGGTGTTAATAATCAAATCATCGATATTAGCAGCATAATTTGGGGCTGGATTTTCTTCTTTTGGTTTAGGAGTATATCCTATACCATGAACTGGCCCTGCCATAGATGCCCCTGGTCTATAATTCCTTATGTAAGTTCCTTGATGGAAAATCTGACCAGCACCGGGGACATATTGATTAGTATTAACTTTGTCGAACCAATCTTCCGGTATTTCAGAATTGGATTCCGTAAACAGATCCTCGGTCTTTACATCGAAATGTTGTCCGAGATAATTAAATCTGAACTTCATCACACGATCTGGTCTATCATTAAAACCAATAACTCCACTAAATCTAATAGAGTTATTATCGTCATTATCATCCGTACTACTGAAGAAGGCAGACATACTTCCATGGGAGTGTATGTCTACTATGATACTTGAATCTACTGGGAGGGATGCCCAGTCATAACTTGCACTGGCCGCGGACACTCTTTGATTTGGGACATGTAAATGATAGCCTTGGGCTTCATTCCACAAGATCCAAATCATGGCTTCTAGCGCTTTGCCTTTTTTGGTAATGACCTGGCTGAAGAAACTCATTATGTCCTTCAGTAAAGTCATTGGAATCTTTCCATCAGGTAGAAATTCCACGACAGACTTTACAGATGGAAGAGTTAGTTCCGGGGCATCTTTTGCAGGTAGACAAACATATCTTCTCTTCCCGCCTTTTCCAGGTCTTAAAACATGATATTTGAAGAAGCCTGTACTGGAAGGAATATAAATCTCTGAATATCCCTCCGCTATAGCTCTTTCCAGAGGAGTGACATTGTCGACGGTAGTATCATTTGGCTCTATAATGCAAGCCAGGAATGGGGCAATAATTCTCATTTAATATGCACTCAGTTCGTTGTAGGGAAAAGGTTTATTGGATTCAGCCAAAGTTTCTAAATATTTGTACCAATGTACATAATCTCTATTTCGATAATTGGATTTGAGAGATCCTAATCCTAAATCGTCATTAAATTGGCTAGAGCTTAGAAGATCATAGTAAGAATATAGTCCTCTCAAATCTGGTAATTTTAGTCTACTTACTTTTATTGCACTCCCAAAACATAATCTTCCATCAGCATAAACATTTGTAAAAGGAAGAGGGGGGTAGCCGTTAGAGCCGGTTATATACCCCCTAGGTATACTCCCTAGAGGATCTCTAGTTACAAAGTAACTACTATTTTCTACCTTATATTCACTCCCCGCTTTGATTAAGAAGAAGCTAATTATAACATTGGGAAATACAGATTTTCTTGTGATTCCTCTATAGGTAAGGTTCTTATGACATTCTGGGAAATAGCAACTTAATTTTATATGGGATTTACCCACTCCTATGTAGAAAGTACCGGTGGGTAGCCAATACTCTTCTAGGATTTTAGTGGAGTCGCTCTCTTTACTAGTAGTCCTAATACTTTCCAGAAAGTCATCATAGCTAATTAATTTGTATACCCCATTATCCGCATATACTTTAACCATACCTTTAAGTAAGGTTACATTAATCCCATCCACTATAACACGAGGTTCCTCAACAGTAGGTGGAACTTCTTCTTTATTGGATT
>ERZ724505.708-NODE-708-length-20222-cov-4.684336_pt1 | contig 20222 bp, 21 predicted proteins | sample MGYA00376038_ERZ724505 | MGnify/ENA primary metagenome ERZ724505 (study PRJEB28724, sample SAMN07190884) | wastewater metagenome | isolation source: effluent of sewage treatment plant in Hong Hong | place: Hong Kong | collected 2016-03-17 ...
GGGCCTGCCCATCCCCCAGGACCTCCTGGACGACTTCCAGGCCAAGACCCAGGATGCCCACCAGGCCGAGTCGGTGGCTGCCACCTACCCGCCTGCGGTCCAGGAGCCCCTGCCCACGATCGGCACCACCGACGAGGCCACCGACGCCCTGGTGCCGCCCCAGATCGTGGAGGACGCCGAGGGGGAGGACGAGCCCATCGGCGAGGGGATCGACAACGTCATCCGGCTCCCCAAGAACCAGTGGGGCGACGAGTCGGCCCGGCCGCCCGAGTCCGACGAGCAGCGCGCCTCGATGCCCAAGCCCGCCTCGGCCGCCGAGACCGGCGAGGGTGGCCTCCAGATCGGCCCCCGCCACGTCGGCAAGCGCCGCACCGTGGTGCTCGACCCCGACAAGCCCCTGGACGACCAGTTGCCCGAGCGGGTCGGCTAGAGCCTGTCCGGCCTCGGTTGAGGCCGACCCAAGAGGTGAGATGGACTTCGCCCCAGGTGACCGCGTCTCCGTACGGGAGGGCTTCGGTACCGTCGCCTCCGTCGAGGACGACCGGTACCTCGTCGTGCTGGACGGACTCGGGGGCCAGGGCCTCTACAACGAGGCTCAGGTCTCGGCCCCGAACCCCACCGGCTCCGTGCCGCCCCACACCGCCTCCGAGGACTACCCAAATTTGGGAGAGATCCTCGTCTCCAAGCCCCCACTGGAGCGCACCGCCTCGATCCATGCGGCGGTGAGCGAGCCCCCGCACGTCACCGCAGTGGGGGACGACCCGACTGGCCTCGACTCGCGTCTGGCCGGGTGGCTCCTCGACCGGGTCATCACGCCCGTGGTCGACGCCGCCACCAAGGGCTGGCAGGAGCAGTACCCCTTCACCCACGACCCGTCGTTCGATTGGTGCCGGTTCCGCCACGACTCGCGCTGCTTCTACCCCAAGACGCTCGACATCGCCGCCTCCGCCAAGGCGGGCTACGACGTGTGGGTCCCTGAGGACCGGGGGTACTGCCCCCGCACCAAGTGGGACCAGCAGCGCCAGTGCCCCGTCGCCCAGCCCGGCCCCAACTCCGGCGAGTCCAACGCCTCGGTCGAGACCTGGAAGTCCTGGGAGGACGGCGGTCAGCGCGTCTCGATGCTGCGACGAGAGGCTGCTCGGGTCGGCACTCAGATCGTCGCCCTCCTCCACGAGGCGATGCCCGCCATCACCTTGGACTTCACCCCTGAGCAGGCCGCCCAGGCCGTGCTCGACTGGTTCTCGGCCGCAGAGCCCACCACCACCCGCGACATCACCGACATCGCCAAGCGGGTCGGGGGTCACCTCGGCGGGCTCGACTTCCGGCTGAAGGGGCTCGACTCGATCCGTCGCAAGATCGAGGACAAGTACGTCAAGCAGCAGGGCCTCTCGGTGGCCGACGCCGTCCAGAAGATCGGCGACGTCTTGCGCTACACCATCCTGCTCACGCCCCTGGACTACTCCCACGACGTCCAGCAGGCCATCTTCGCCTTCCAGGAGAAGGGTTACCGGGTCACCGACGAGGAGAACTCCTGGCAGTCCGGCGACGCCTACTCGGGCCTGCACTACAGCCTCGTCACCCCCTCGGGTCGGCCGATCGAGGTCCAGTTCCACACCGACGCCTCGTTCGACTTCAAGCAGAACAAGACCCACAAGTTGTACGAGGAGATGCGCCTCCCCTCGACGCCCCTCAAGCGGCAGCAGGAAATTTGGGACATCCTCGCCAAGGAGTGGGACCACATCCCGATCCCTCCCGGTGCCACCGAGTTCCCCAACGCCAAGTGGTATCCGCGCCCCGCCCACAAGATCGCTGCCGTCGGCGGTGTGATCGAGGAGACCTCACCGCTCGACTACCACGGCGCCACCGCCCAGCGCCTGTCGCTGTACGACCCGTCCGAGCCTCCGGCCGACGACGTCTACTTCAAGGACATCCCCAACCTGGTCGCCTTCCTCGACTACTCCAAGACGCCCTACGGCGTCTACATCCGCTACGTCACCGTGCGCCACGACCTGCGGGGCCAGGGCCTGGCTCGGGTGCTCGTGCAGTACCTCTACGACCACTCCGAGGGGGAGGTCGACTGGGGTGAGGTGATGGAGCCCGAGGCGTGGCACCTCTACACCGAGTACCGGGACCGCTACCCCGACCGCTACCAGCGGGCCAAGAAGTGGTGCTCGCTCCGCGCCGAGTCGGGCTTCAAGGCCAAGGTCGGCCCCCAGGTGGTCGAGGTGGTCGGCATCGACCTCGCTCACGGCCAGGTCGTGCTCTCCGACGGTGCCGAGGTCGACGGCTACGAGGTGCTCTACCCCACCTACCACCCCACCCTCGGTCTCGTCGCCTCCAAGACGGCCGAGCACGTCGAGGTGGTGGAGATGAACACCCCCGACGGCCACCGAATCGAGACCTGGTGGCGAGACGACCAGGACAACGCCAACGAGTTCGCTGAGGCGTGGTTGGTCCAGGGCGACGAGGCCCACCAGATCGAGACCTACGACATGAAGGGCCACTGGCTGCCCATCGACGGCCCGACCCTCCCCGTCGAGCAGGTGCGCACCATGGAGGAGCGCACGGCCGCCGCTGACGCCGCTCGGGGTTGCATGATCGCCCTCGTGCCCCCTCCGGCCGTGCTGGAGTCCCTGGCCGTACATGGAGGTGAGCCCATCGACAGGATGCACATCACCTTGGCCTACCCGGGCAAGACGGACACGGTCGATCGGGACGCCCTGCACGCCGCCGCTGCCGAGTGGGCCGGGAAGACCTCGCCGCTCGACAGCGAGTTCGCCGGGATCGGGTCCTTCGTCAACGGCGAGGACCCCGTGGTGTGGGCCACCTTCGACACCCCCGGGCTGGAGCGGGCCCGAGAGGACCTGGTCGACATCCTGGCCCAGCACGGCATCGTGCTCCCGGGCGACCACGGCTTCCAGCCCCACCTCACGCTGGCCTACGACATGGGCTTCGATGACCTGCCCCCGATCGAGCCCGAGCGAGGCCCCTTCACCTTCTCCACGGTGGCCGTGGCCTACGGCGACGACTGGACCTGGTACCCGCTCATCGCTCGCCCGGCCGAGCCCCTCGGTGGCGCTCCCACCGAGGCCATCCTCCACGACGAGCCCGAGGCGGCCCTGCCGGTCGCCTACGGCTGCGACGAGGACGCCGAGGCTGATCCCCAGCCCAAGACCTCTGCCCTGGACCCGGCCAGCCGCTCGTGGCTGATGCGCGATGTCCCCGCGGGGGAAGGCCCCGGCGGGTTCAACGGGGAGGTCGCCGGGGCCGCCCGCGAGCACCTGGCCAAGCAGGCCCTGAAGGTCTTCTCCGCCGACGAGCAGGCCGAGATCATCGCTGAGGGTGCCGACGTGCGGGCCGCCAACCTGGATCGGCTCGACCTCACCGGCACCCACTACGAGCACATGAACCTGGACGACGACGAGGACCCCCTTTCGGGGTGGCTCTACTAGGGAGATACCGATGCCACGCCGCTACTACTCCAACACCGCTCGGCCGACGACGCTGACGGCCGACCCCGGGGTCAACGGGGTCACGCTCAACGTGGCCTCCACGTCGGGCTACCCGGCCGTCCCGTTCATCGTGGCCATCGAGCGAGGCACGGCCCAGGAGGAACTCTGCCTGGCCACCGGCAAGACCTCGAACACCCTCACGGTCACCCGGGGCTACGACGGCACCACCAAGTACGCCCACGCCAACGGGTCGGCCGTCGAGCACGTCACCGCCGCGATCGACGCCGACGAGGCCAACGCCCACATCAACGATGCCGGGCGAGACGACCACTGCTTCTCCGAGGACACCGAGATCCTCACCGAGGCGGGGTGGCTTGGGATCGACCAGATGGAGGAGGGCATCCACGCCTGGACCTTCGATCTGGAGAGCGAGCGGGCCGAACTCGATGAGGTCAAGGCGGTCTGGCGATACGACGCCGACGACTTCCCCACCCTGGTGTCGATCAAGAGCCAGGACCTGGGAGAGATCCTGGTCACGCCGAAGCACACGATGATCTGGCGTCGGGCCAACGCCAAGAACCAGAAGCAGTGGGCTCGGCGCAACGCAGACACCCTCCCTCAGCAGTTCTCCATCCCGGCTTCGGCACAGGGGACGGGTAGGTACCTCGATTTCTCCGAGGACCAGATCGCCTTGCTGGCGTGGACCACCACCGAGGGGTACTTGAGCCCCCATGGTCACGTCATGGTGGCTCAGAAGAACGGACCATTGGCGGATCGTCTGCGGGGCATCCTGGACCGCCTGGAGGTCGACTACTCCGAATACAAGCAGGCCGGTGACATGCGGATGTTCCGGTTCTACTCGGGGTTGGTCTCGTGGGGACTCGATGAGGACAAGTGCCCTCGTCACGAGATGTTGGGCATGAGCCCTCGTCAGGCCCGGGTCTTCATCGGTGAGGCCGTTCTGGGTGATGGGTCCGTCTCCGGCGGCGACAAGATGAACAAGGTTGACTCCTGGCTTGCTGGAGGGGATCAGCCCTCGATGAACTTGGCGGCCAAGTCTGAGCGGTTCATCGACTTCGTGCAGACCCTGTGCGTTCTCAACGGCATCAAGTCCCGCAACTACCGGGACGCTCAGGGGATGAACCGCCTCAGCATCAAGTCCACCCGAGAGCACTCGTTCTCCTCGACCTCTCCGGTCGAACAGGTTCCCAACGTCACGGGTCGCGTGTGGTGCGTCACGGTAGACAAGCATCACACCGTCATCGCCCGGCGTCCGGGAGGCTCTCCCTTCATCGCTGGCAACACCCAGTACCTGACCACCGCCCGGCACGACGCCCTGGACCACGCCGCCGCTCTGGCCACGGTCATGCCGGTGGGCTCGCTGCTGGCCTACGCCGGTCCTTCGGCCCCGTCGGCCAAGTGGCTGCTGTGCGACGGCTCGGCCGTGTCGCGCACCACCTACTCCGACCTGTTCACCGCCATCGGCACGGCCTACGGCACCGGCGACGGTGTGTCGACGTTCAACCTGCCCGACCTGCGGGGCCGGGTGCCGCTCGGGCTCGACAACATGGGCGGCATCGACTCGGGGCGCATCGCCGGTGGCTCGGGCTCGACCCGGGGCGGCACGGGCGGCTCGGAGCGGGTGACGCTGGCGGTCAACGAGATGCCGACCCACACCCACCTCCAGGACGCCCACATCCACGAGATGCCGACGCACTCCCACACCGGCACCACCGCCTACGACGGCTTCCACGTCCACGGGCTCAACGACGGGTCGGTCTACTTGTCCAAGTCCGCCGGGCTCCACGAGGAGTACGCCATGCCCGCGGCGGGCTTCATGCTCAAGACCCAGGTGACCACCTCGGGTTCGGGCCTGCACACCCACTCGTTCTCCACGGCCGCCGTCGACCCGGGCGACACCTACACCACCACGGCGACCAACCAGAACGCCGGTGGCAGCGCCTCCCACGAGAACATGCCGCCCTACCAGACGGTCAACTACCTCATCCGGGCCTCGAACTAGTGCCCTCGACGGCCTACGTCTTCGCCGAGGAGTACCTCACCACCTCCGACACGGCCGTCCGCGCTCCCCTCAACCTGACCCGCTCCGCCGCCGAGTCGACCCCTACCACCGAGGGGCTCACGTCGGCCATGACGGCTCCCCGCTCCGTGGCCGAGACGGTTACCCCGACAGACTCCCTGGCCACCTCGGTCACCCGGGTGCGCTCGGTCAGCGAGGGGTCGCCGCCGAGCGACCAGGCCGACGGCGCTCGTCGCTACTCCAGGGCCGCCCAGGAGGGCTTCACGCAGTCCTACGACGCCGCTCGGGTCCAGTCGCTGCTGCGCTCGCTGACGGAGGCCCCTGGGGCCGCCACGGACGCTGTGGGGCGCATCCTGCGTGCCCGGCGCTCCATCGGTGAGGCCGCCGAGGTCGCCTCGGCCCCATCGAGGACCCAGGTCCTGCGCCGGGGAGCCACCGAGGCCCTCGGGTCGGGCGACTCGGCGCTGCGGGGCTTCGTGTGGCAGGCCACGGCGGGCGACACCGTCACCCCCACCGACACCTCCACTGCGGCGGTCCTCGGCATCGTCGTGCCCCACCTGCTCTCGCTGTCGGTCACCCCTGACGAGATCGCCCTGGGGCAGACGGCCACGGTCGAGTTCACCTTCTCGGTGCCGGTGGCCGCCTGGGTGGTTCGGGTCGGCTCGACCTGCCCCTTCGACGGCAACCTGCTGGCCCACCAGGAGGGCGGGTTCACCTTCTCGGGATCGGCTGTGGTGTCGGCCCACGACCTGGGGATCTACGGCGCCTCGGAGATCCAGGTCTACGGGATGTCCCGCCAGGGCTTCTGGGGGCTGTCGACGCTTGGCTGAGTCCGCCCCAAGGGGTGGCATACCCACCGCACCCTGGAGGCAAGGGGCACCATGCGAGTCGAGATCGGCAACGACAACGCGATCGAGGAGTACCGGGAGCCGGGCTCCGACGAACTGCGCGTCCGGGCCCTGGAGGGCGAGCGCGTCACCACGCTGCTGTTCCCCGAGGACTACAGCCTGGGTGACGCCGTGACCTCGACGGTCGATGCCCTGCGCCACCACATGCGGGCCGACGCCAAGCCCGCCTGGATCGAGTCCGACGTCGAGCCGCTGCGCCAGATGCTGTGCGAGCACTACGCCGTGGACCCTGCCAAGACCCGGCCCCTCACCTGGGGCGGCGAGGTCGATGCCCCCGAGCCCGACCCCGAGCCCGAACCGGCCCCCGAGGCCGCCGAGACCACCGAGGACGACGACTGATGCGCACCAACGCCGGACGGGACTGGCAGGCCAAGGTGATGGGCGACACGGCGTCCAACGCCACCGGCGCCTACGCCCCGGCCACCTACATCGGCCTGACGGCCAACAACACGGCCCCCAACGCCGCTGACGTGTCGCTCACCGGCGAGATCGCCGTCGGCACCCTCTCGCGTGCCCAGGCCGTGTACGCCCACACCAACGGCACGGCCACCTACACGTTGACCAAGACCTTCACGTCCGACCAGACGGTCACCGTCTCCAAGTTGGGCGTCTTCACCGCCTCGGCGGGCGGCACCATGGCCTTCGAGTCGCTGCTCAACCAGCCCGCCGCCCTGCTCTCGGGCGATCAGGTGGTCATCACCTTCACGGTCACGCTCTGAGTCGCCCATGGCTGTCGTCACCCTCCTGCTCGACGCGGTACCGCCAGCCAACCCGTCCATCGTCATCGAGGACGGAGCGCCGGTCACCGCGTCGCGCACGGTATTGGTGGCTCTGGCCACGCCCGACTTCGCCGACGGGGCTCCTGCCTTGACGATGAAGGTCTGGGGCGACGTCGACCCTCTGGCCGACACCAACGTCCAGGCAACGGACCTCGACTCGGCCTGGATCCCCTTCGCCACCACCAAGCAGGTCGTGCTGTCGACGGGCTCGGGCACCAAGCGGCTGTGGCTCGTCGTGCGCGACACCGTGGGCAACGAGACCACCCCGGTGAGCGACGCTATCGCCTTGGACCTGACGCTGCCGGTGGTCTCGATCACCTCGGGCATCTCCCGGAGCCGGATCTCCAAGGTTGATGGCTTCGACACCGCCCAGTTCTCGTGGCAGGCCAGTCAGGACTTCACCGACTACGAGGTGCGGGTGGTGCCCAACCGGGCCTCGATCTACGGCACCGGGGTGGCCATGAAGTCCCAGGGTGGCTCGACCAACGTCAAGGGCTCGGGGACCTTCGCCCACGACACCCCGATCACGACCACCATCACCGGGCTCGACCTGGAGGCCACCTCCCCGGGCTCGACCGCCAAGACCATCAAGGTCTTCGTCAAGGACCAGGCCACCGGCCAGTGGTCCGTGTAGCCAAGGAGTGACCCATGCCCGGAGAGGCATCCAGCAAGGGCCAGGAGATCGCCCTCAACGCCATGAGCGGGGCGGCCACGGTCAACTCCCGCACGACCTACCTGGCCTTGCTCACGGCCGCCCCCAGCGACACCACGACCATGGCGACGATGACCGAACTGACGACGCCCGGCACCAACGGATACGACCGTCAGTCGGTCTCTTGGAGCGCTCCGGCCGATGCTGGTGACGGCACCTGGCAGACCACCAACTCGGGCATCATCACCTTCGGCCCGTTCACCGCGGACCTGGCCAACATCACCCACTGCGCGCTGGTGTCGGCCTCGACCGGCACGGCGGGCGACTTCATCTTCTTCTGGACCCTCGACAACGCGAGGGACCCGATCAACGGCGACTCGATCCAGTTCGCCATCAACGCCCTCAAGATGAAGTGCGACTAGGAGGCACCCCCTTGGCAACCTTCACCGTCCTCAGCGTCGGCCAGTCCCTCGACGTCGACCCGCAGCCTCGGCACGCCGCCGTCGCCGACGTGGTCGACTTCCTCAAGGGCCACGAGACCGGCCCCGGCCTCCCGCCCGATTGGGCCGTGGTGGTCGACGGGCGCACCAGCCCCATCTTCCGCATCGACCTGCGCGACATCGCCCCCGAGGACGTCGACTTCTGCCTCGCCTGGCACGTCGACCTCTCGCTCACCGGCCAGGGTGCCATCGCCGAGCCCGAGGGCTGATCCGTGGCCTCCTGTCCGACGTGTCACACCGAGGCACCAGACCCGGCCGAGCCGGGCGATCTGACGTGCCTCAACTCGACGTGCCGGGCCTCGTTCCACTGGCCCCCGCCCCAGGTCAATCCATTGGCCCAGGCGATGCCTCTGGAAGACCAGATCCGGGCCATGCCGCCGGACCAGAAGGTGCAGTTGTTGGCCGACCTCAAGGCGCTGGTGAACGATCAGCCCAGCGTGCGGTCTCCGAAGACCACCCCGCTCAAGGGCGACAACCTCACCCACACCACCGAGCACCAGGCCGCCCGGGTCACCGTCACCGTCATCGCCCCGGACACTGAGTCCACGCCGAGGGCTCGCCCGACGATCAACGGCGCCCCGGTGGCTGCGGGCTCCTACGTCTACGAGGCTCCCGGGGTGCCGATCGTCGTGCGCACCCGTTCGGGCATCAACGACGTGGTCGTGATCGAGGAGTGGATCTGATGGATCTCCTCACCCAGTACGCCCTCGGGCTCAAGCAGTCGGCGTTCCTCACCCGCCCCCGCCCCAACGGGTCGCTGCGGATCTACCTCATCGGCGTGTCGATCGACCACGGGGACTCCTCGGCCATCACCGACTTCGTCAACACCCAGTTGGCCAACCCTGCTGTCGCCCCCATGCTGGAGCAGGGGCTGATGCGCTGGGACACCGACGGGGTCGTGAGCCTGGTGATGGTGGACGAGGACGACACCAAGCAGCCGCTCATGCAGGGCTTTCTGTTCATGTCGATGATCTCGGGGAGGTTCCGTCCCGAGGAGCAGGTCCAGCGGCGCATCTGGGCGGACCCCGCCACGGGAGCGCTCGCTCCGTTCCCCCAGGTGCCGCAGTCGTGGTGGGACCAGGAGGACGACGGGTTCGACCTCAAGGGCGAGGAGTTCATGGCCTTCTACATGGCCTGGTTGCAGGAGGCGATGGGTGGCTGACCAGTTCATGCGGAAGCCCCGAGGGGTGTGGCCCTGGCTGTGGGCGGCGTGGTTCCTCCTGTTCTTCGCGATCGAGATCCCCGCCCTGCGCAACGATCAGGGAGGCGACACCCTCACCGAGCAGGTCCAGTTCCTCGGGGGCTGGAGCCCATGGTTGTTCGTCGCCGGGTTCCTGATCTTCCTCGGATGGCTCACCTCGCACTTCATCGGGAGGAACTCCCGTATCTGGCGATGGGGTCCTGAACGCAACAAGGAGAACCCCGATGGCTGACGCACGCATCGGCATCAAGGCCGCCGACACCCCCACCGACTACGTCGACAACAGCCAGGTCGTCAACGACCTCGGGCAGACCGTCATGCGTCAGCGGGTCGAGGCCCCCGACCTGTTCGCTGTGGAGACCCAGTTGTTGGAGTTGCTGGGCCGCATGTCCACCGCCTTCGCTGCTGACGGGCGCCTCATGGTGAAGGTCACCGACCAGGCGGGAACCGTCCAGAACGTCAACGCCGTGCAGTCGGGCACCTGGAACATCACCACCCTCACCACCCTGACCAACCAGACCCAGGTCGGTGGCTACCTGGCCAACCCCACGGTCTTCGCCCAGATGTCGACCGCTTGTGACCAACTCTACGACCGCATCTCGGTCTCGTAGGAGCCCCCATGGCAACCACCGTCAACCTCCGATCCATGCTCCACACCAAGCGGTGGGAGCCGGTGTCGCCTCTCCCTGTGGCCAACGCTGCGGGGCACTTCCTGGTGCCGACGCCGCCCGACTGGCCGCGCCCGGTGGTCTTCCTCACCACGGCCACCAGCACCCACTACCTGTACGACGTGGCACGGGACGCCTTCATCGACCTCCCCGGTGGGACGCTCGGTGCCCATACGGGGGCCTCGACCGGTCAGTTCCACGCCTTCGGCCCGAGTGGCACGGCGTCGGCTGGCTCGACCTCCACGACGCTCAACACCGCCCAGACGGCGGTGGCCGACGTGGCGGGGTGCAAGGTCCGCATCACGGGCGGCACGGGTGCTGGCCAGGAGCGCACGATCACGGCGCACACCTTCGGGGCCAACGCCATCTTCACGGTCGGGTCCGCCTGGACCGTCACCCCCGACAACACCTCTACCTACATCATCATGTCGGGTCGCTTCTGGATCCTCGGTGCGACCGGTGCGGCGGTCGTCTGGAAGTATTACGACTGGTTCTCCAACACCTGGACGGCCAAGTCGACCACCTCTGGTCCGGGCGCCACCTGGGGTACCGACGGCCAGTCCGAGACCCCTTCGGCTGCTACCTACAACAGCGTGCTGGCCACCGGTACGGCAACGGCCGGTGCTGCCGCCACCCTCACCAACTCGGGCAAGTCGTGGGCCACCAACAAGTGGGCCAACTCCCAGGTCCGCATCACGGGCGGGACCGGCGCCGGTCAGGTGCGCACGATCAACTCCAACACCGGCACGGTGCTGACCGTGTCGGCCAACTGGACCGTGAACCCCGATGCCACCTCGACCTACTCGATCGAGGGCAACGACGACTGGATCTTCGTGGCGGGCAACAACGCCGTCACCCTGTTCCGCTATGCCATCAACGGAATCGCTGGTCTGTCGGCCAACGCCCAGGCCACCGGCGACACCTGGATCACCGTGAGCCCCGGCGCAGCCAGGGCCGCTGCTGGTGCGGGCGGTCTGAGCCTGGCGTACATCTTCGCCTCAACCGATCCTGTCTACGGCAACGAGAACACTGGCTACAACGGGCTGCGCCTCTACTCCTTCCGCGGCGGGGCGACCGCCACCCTGGACTACTACGACATCGCCGCCAACACCTGGGTGTCGGGCGTGGCCTACGGGGCGGCCCAGGTCACCTTCACCGTCAACAGCACCCACGGGTGTGACGGGACCTCCATCTGGATCAAGAAGGAGGCCACCGGGCGCCTGTTCAAGTTCGTGCCGCACGACAACACCCTGTACCCGTGGTCTTCGTTGGCGATGTACCCCGAGGGCACTGCCACCTTGGGCGAGGGCAAGGTGTTCCCGATGTTCTACGTCGACGGAGCCACGACCATTCGCTACATCTACAGCGTCCGCCACACCGGCACTGAGATGTTTCGGATGATCGAGATCTAGGAGGGCCCCGTGCCCGCCTACACCTCACCTCGTCCCGTCGTAGACCACGCCACCTGGGCTCCGGGCACGTCCTGCCCCATGGTGACCCGGGACCCCTACAACTTCCCGATCGCTGCCTCCACGCCCCACGACTGGTACCGACCTCGCATCTTCGTGTCTGGCTGTGAGAACCCCGCCAACGCTGGCTCGGGATCATCGAGCACCGGGGGCGGGTCGTTCCTGTACGACCCGGCCGCTGATGCCTGGGAGGACATTCCCCACTTCATCGGGATGGACCCCTCCTACTCGGTTGCGGGCACCTACAGCCATGGAGCAGCGACCTTCCACCCTGTTGGGCCCACCGGCACGGCAACGGCTGGGTCGGCCAGCGGAATCACGATCGACAAGTATCTGGCGGGCAACCTCGCCGTTGGTGCCCGCATCCGCATCACGGGAGGAACGGGGTCGGGGCAGTCGCGCACCATCACCGCATCGAGCGGCGCGACCCGTTCGTCGGGTTACCTACCTCAGTACCGATCGGGGTCGTTGGGCAACTACTACCCTAGCGGGGGTACTACGACGATCCCGGTTCCCACGGGTACCCAGCCGGGTGACCTGATGGTCACAGTCTTCTTCTCGTCCCAGATCCCGGTAGCGCAGATCACCAACGACCCCGCTTGGACCCTCGCCTACACAACGTGGGCCCCTGGTTCCAACTTCTGGGTGGAGTCGGTCTTCTACAAGGTCGCCGGTCCGTCGGAGCCCGCGAACTACACCTGGACCGTCCCCGCGTGGTGGATGTCTTGTACCTATTGGTCGGTGGTGTCAGCCAACTTCGTGTCGGCCACCGGCCGCTACGCCAGCACTACTGCTCTGGACACCTTCGTCTGGTCGACCAACCGGCCCCTGGCAGGCCATCGCCTGTCGGCCACCGTGCTCACGCAGAGCCGGAACGGCATTGCCTCTACCTCCGTGAACGGCCTCGCCTCCCTGGCTTCCAACCTCAACAACGAGTCCATCTACGACCTGCGTCCCAACGGGGAGATGGCAAGCCCGTTCATGGCACAACCTTCCATCGCCTACCAGAACGCCACCGACAGTCAGTCTGGCTGGGTCAACGTCGTCGCCCAGGCCACCGGCTCCTACACCGAGTCCACCGTGCTCACCGTCGACTCCCCGTGGTCGGTGCAGCCCGATGCCACCTCGACCTACGCCATCGACTCGGGGTCGTTCTGGTGTTGGCGCGGCAATGCTTCTGATTCTACTTGGGCGTGGTCAAAATATGATATTGCTCGGGGAGTGTGGGAACAGAAGACCTCCACCGATTCTGTTTCTGCCCCAACATATATCAACTCTACTGTAGGGGTTGATTCTACATTTGGCCCCAATACGACATTTAGTGTCCCATCAGGTACCGCAGATGGAGATCTGATGGTGTTGGCAATAACGACCGGACAGAACGGGGCTACTGCGCCAGCAGGTTGGACGCTGTTGGGGTACGCCAACAGCGGCGGCGGATCGTGCAGCACGATGTACGTCTTCTACCGCATCGCCAGCAGTGAGCCTGCCTCCTACTCCTTCCCGCGAGACAACACCACCGGTGGCTGCGTCGCCACTTGTGCCACCTACCGCGGGGCAGGTAGCCCAAGGCTGTTGGTCGTTAACGGAGACAACGTCCTACGCAACTCAGTCACCTATTCGATCCCCAACGTCTTTCAACTCCCTGCCGTGGTGGCGTCGTTCGTCCAGAACCGAGCCGACGAGTTCTACCCTGGCCAGTGGTTCTCCCAGCCCATCTCTGTCTCGGACACCTACAGGAACGGGTCCACCAACTCCCGCTTCGGGGATCAGGTCATCTCCGCATCCGCCGCTAGTGGAACCACTTCGTTCTCTTGGATCATCGACCCGTACGGCACTGGGTCGAAGTATTCGTGGATGGCTTGGGGATCCGTGCTCATCCCCGCCGCAGCCGGTCCGGGCATGACCAACTACGGCAAGGCTGACCCCTCGCGCCAAGGCGGCATCCACGCCACCACCGACGACTCGGACTACATCTGGCTCGGAGGCGACGCCCAGACCTCGTTGCGCCGCTACTCGATCTCAGGAGACTCCTGGTCGGCCAGCGCGGCGCACACCCCCTACACCCGTCCGATGCGCAACATCGGGGGTGGGATGGTGATGGTGAAGGACCTTCCGGGGTGGGCCGACAACGGGCGTTACATCTTCTACGTCTGCCCGGCTGAGGTGTCCAACGTCTACGACCCCGTCGGGCGGGTGTACGCCTACGACACCCAGACCGATGCCTGGTTTGACCTGCTGGCAGACCCGCTCACGGTCACCCCGCCGGGGCAGTTCTGCCAGGTCGGCTCGGTCAACGGACGGATGGTCTGGAACACCCCGGCCTCGCGCAAGGTCTACGTTCATCGTCCCGATCGCATCGACTCCTTGGTACCCGAGGACCTGCTCGCCGCCCCCGCCCGGGGGTCCATGGCCACAATGGGCTGTTCGATGCACCCGCTCACGATCTTGGGGGAGCGCTACCTCTACGTCTTGGAGCACACCAACTCCCAGGAGATCACCCCGTTCCGCACCCGGTTGAAGAACATCGCTTGGGCAGGTGGTTGATGGCGCTGCTGACTGCTCCCTCCGCTCCGCCCGCTGTCAACTGGCTCGCCGCCTACTGGGCCGACGACATCAAGAACCGGGCCAACCCAAACAACCCGAACGCCCCCGTGGATGCCCTGCGGCCCCTTTCGGGCAACGCCGTGCTCTCCACCACCCCCACCCAAGGACCACACTGGATCCCTGCGTCCTCTCGGCTCAACGGACGCGCCGCCTGGGTGTTCGACTCCATCACCGACGGGATCAACGGACTGTCGGGTGACTCTGCCCGCACCCAGGGCGTCACGCTGGTGGTGGTGTGCAACCCCGACCCCTACTTCGTGACGGGAACCTTCCTCTACGCCGCCGCCGGGTTGGCCGTTCGATACACCTCGTCTTCGGCCCAAGACACCGGGTACGACATCGCCTCAGCCAACAACAACATCTCAGCGCGCGTCGCCAACCAGTTCAACTCTCCGATCCTGGTGCGAGCACGCACCAACCGCCCGGTGACATCTCAGGGCTACATCAACGTGAACGGCACGACGGTGATGAACGGAACGGCGGGACTGAACAACCCCGCCTACGCCGACAACATCATCTTGGGCTACTCGGGGTCGGGCACAGCCAACGTGGCCATGGGCCACTACGGGTTCATCGGGGTCTTCGCCGGGGACGTGACCACCGATCCGCAGTGGGCCAACTTCTTGTCTTGGGTCCAGTCGTGGTACGGGTTCGATCCCACGGCCCCGATCACCCCCTACGGCTCGGTCCCTCCCCTGGGACTCCACGCCCTGTGGGTGGCCGACGACTACGACCCGAACACGGGAGTCTGGCCGGACCGGTCTGGACGGGGGTACGACCTGGCCCCGAACGGTGTGGCCGTCACCCCACTGGGTCTGCGGTCGTTTGGGGTCAACTCCGCTTCCACCAACTGCGCCAAGGTTGACAACTTCGCCGGGCTCCAGTTCACCGGGGACTTCGAGGTGATCGCCAAGATCAGGGGCGCCACCTCCACCAACATCATCGGAGGGTGCTTCTCCGGCTCGGCATCCACGGCCCGATGGGAGTTGTTGGTCGGCGCAGGGAACCTGCAACTCCAGGCTGCTGACGGATCGGGCTACCGCAACACATCTTCTACCAGTCCCTTGCCCCAGGGCTACGAGCACATCTGGGTGCGAGCCACATGGTCGAAGAACGAGGGAGGCAACACCGTCACCCGCTTCTACTTCGGGTGGGACGGGGTCACCTGGATCAAGTTGGGTAACGATGTGTCGACGGCGACCTACTCGCTCCCTGCTTCGGCTAACCCGCTCTACGTCGGGTGGGACGGCACCACCACCACCGTTCCCCCTCCGCCGTACGTCGAGCGGTTCATCGTCAACGATGGGATCGGTGGCACCCCGGTGGTCGACATCAACTTCGCCACCGCCACACCGGGGACCCTCTCGTTCACCGAGTCGTCCCCCAATGCCCGAACCGTGAACATCCTCACGCGCTCGCCCATCAAGGTAAACAACGTCGTGAACGGCAAGCCCGTGGTGCGCTTCGACGGTACCGACGACTCGATGAACTGTCCGTCGTGGACTTCGTTCGCCGCCACCTACACATGGTTCGCCGTGGTCCGGTTCACCAATGGGGCGGCGGGGCAGAGTGCGCTCGTCAGTTACGGGTCGTCTGTGTCGTTCGTTCTGGGGGCAAACCCCGCTCACGGCACCCAGAAGTGGTACGTCCGCAACGTCACATCCACCCCCATCACCCACGGTTCCACCGACCCGACCAACTGGAACCTCATCGTGATGAAGGATCAGTCCGGGTCGGCGGGGTTCTTTGAGGTCAACGGCACCCAGTTGTTGTCGGGGGCGTCCTTCGGCAGCACCACGCTCGGGTCCGTGTGGGTGGGCTCCAACAACAACGGTACGACCAGTTTCGCTGCCGCTGATGTGGCGCTCATCGGTTGCTGCTACACCGACGCCGTGACCATGTCACAGTGGACCGCCTTCAAGTCCTGGGTCGCTTCCACCTACGGGATCACGATCGCATGACCTTCCTGCTTGACCTCTACCCGCTGTTCTCCGATACCGCCCTTAGCGCCTCCGCATCGGGCCTGGCCCAGACCTCGGGATCGGCCTCTGCCCTTCTCACCCTCGCCTCGTCGGCTTCGGGGACTGCTGTCACCACCGGCCAGGCCACGGTCGCCCCCTGGGTGGCGTCGGCTTCGGGAACGGTCACCACCACGGGCCAGGCCAACCTGGTCCTGGTCATGTCGGTCACCACCACGGGTCAGGCTCAGACCTCGGGTTCGGTGCCCGGCACCTCGATCTTGGCCGTCTCCGCCACCGGGCTGGCACAGACCTCGGGCCAGGCCACGCTCACGCCTCCGTCGGGCGCCTCGGGCACCGCCATCACCTCGGGGCAGGCGACGGCCATCTCCACGGAAGCGGCGACTGCCTCTGGCACTGCTCTCACCTCCGGCCAGGCCACGGCGACCAGCCTGTCGGCCTCGTCTGCATCGGGCACCGCCATCACCTCGGGGCAGGGCAATGCCCTGCGCGTCATGTCCGTGTCGGCCGCCGGGCTGGCGCAGACCTCGGCGCAGGCCACCACCAAGATGCTCATGGCCGCTGCGGCCACGGGCATCACCGTCACGCTCTCGCCGAGCGCCCACCTTCCGTCCTTCATCCCTCCGAGGACCTTCTACCCGTCGTGGGTCAGCCTCACGCTCGATCCCGTGGCTCCCGTGCTCACCCTGTCCATCGCCGACAGCGTCACCCGGCCCGACAGCGTGCAGGTCGTTGGTCGGTCCACTAAGCCCATCGAGTGGGCCAGGGTCACCCTCACCGACGCTGCTGGGCATCGGCGCCAGGTCGGCTACCACCTCATCGAGGCGAACGAACTGGTGGCCTCCTGGGGCTCGGTGGATCTCGCTCCTGGACGGTGTCGGGTGTTGGTCGAGGTCTTCGATGATGTGGGCAACTCCACCCAGTCCGAGATCGAGACCGTCGTCTACGATGAGGCCCGGCGCTCCACCACGGGCTACCTGGTGAGCACTGAGTGGTACCAGGGCTACCTGGTGCGGCTGGACTGGAAGGGGCAGGTCGGTGCGGACGTTTGAGCGTGACCAGACCATCACGGTCGACATCGCCATTGACGACCCGCGCACCCACGCCCCCATCGACCCGTCCGAGGTGGTGCTCGACTCGTGCATGAAGGACGGGTCCTGGGTCTCGGTGAGCCCGACCATCACCCGTATCTCCACTGGTCATTGGCGTGCCGTCTTCCCTGCCGAGACCTTGGCTGTCGGCTCCTACCTGTTCCGGTTCCGGGTGAGCGGCATCGACCCCGACACGGGAGGGTCTCGGGTCGCCCTCGTGGACGATCGCGTCGTGGTCACCCACACCGTCTTCAGCCCCCCGGAGGGATGATGGAAGACGAGCCCGAGGTCTACGCATCCGGGGACGGCACCGGCCGTCATCCCGACCAGGCGTTCTGCCTCTGCGGGAGCGCTTGGTTCCGCGTCGTCGCCGCCATCGAGCACGACGGCAACATCAACGGCTACACCGGCCCGATCGAGTGCATCGAGTGCGGCGAGACCTACCCGCTGGGCTGGACCGGGTCCATCAACGACGACGGGACCTATTTCGACCCCGGGGCCTCCTCAAGTAGTTGAACTACTTCGGCGCGTCGTCTACCATGGCGACGTGCAAGCGAGGACCGGACGGCCGGGTCTCGCAAATTTAGGAGGAACTACCCAACCATGAGTGCGCTCTCCAACCTCCGTCAGCGGGTCGGTGCTGCCGACCAGGTCGACGTCGAGGTCGCTGCTGAGGTGGCCGCCGAGGTCACCCCCGCCCCCGCCTTCCGCCGGGGCACCACCATCAACGCTGTCTGGTCCAAGGTGGACGACGAGTGGTTCGTCCGCACGCTCGCCGGGCACGCCAGCGTCGGCGAGGTCGTCACCATCACCAAGAAGGACAACTCGGAGTCGCGGGGTCGCCTGACCGAGCGGGCCTTCAGCCGGAACGGCTACGACTACTTCCGGGCCGTCCGGGTCACCGCCACGGGCACCGCCCGTCGGCCCAACCGCTTCGCCGGTACCTGCCGCCTGTGCGGGGCCAAGGTCGAGGCCGAGGCCGGGGTGCTCGGGCCGCGTGAGGACGGCAAGGTCACCGTCGAGCACGTCGAGGGTGGCTGCCAGGCGCAGGCCGAGGCCGAGGTCATGGCCGCCGATCCCGAGATGTCCGACGTGGCCGCCTACGCCGAGCCCATCTGGCCGGGCATCTACACCATCGACTACGAGACGGGCGAGCACCGCACCCTGCGGGTCACCGTCCAGCGCCACGACGCCGACTTCGCTCCTGGCGCCACCATCGTGGAGTACCTCGCCGGGCGCGACAACGACGCCGACTACAAGGGCTTCGGCTTCGTGCGCCGGGGTGTGCTCCAGCCCTGGAAGCGCTTCCGGGACGGCCATCACGACCTCATCGCCTCGGCCCAGGTCCTCCTCGACAACGCCGACGCCCTGCACGAGGCCGCCGTCATCGGTGAGCCCGTCGAGTTCGAGGGCGGCGAGATCCTGGTCAGCAAGAACTGCATCCGCTGCGGGCGCACGCTGACCAACCCCGACTCGAATCGCCTCGGCATCGGGCCGGATTGTAGTCGTCTCGGGTGGTAACCCGGTCCGATGCAGACCTGTGAATGCGGATGCGGGACACCCCTGGGAACAGACTCCCGGGGGCGTCCCCGTCGGTTTGTCAGCGGCCATAACTCCCGGGTCAACCCACCACCTGGCCCTTCTCCCAAGGATCCCCTGTTGAAGGTGGTCGACTTCTTGTCTCACATCATCGAGCGCCCTGGGTGCTGGGGCTGGACCGGGGCAATCTCCTCTAGCGGCTATGCCCGCTACGGCAGTCAGTACGCCCATCGCATCGCCTACGAGTTGTTGGTAGGTCCCATCCCTCCTGGCCACGAGATCGACCATGTGCGGAAGGCTGGATGCACCGAGCGCACTTGCACCAACCCCCGTCACCTGGAGGCCGTCACCAAGAAGGAGAACCGTCGCCGCCAGCCCAACGTCATCGAGCAGATGGAGCGCACGCATTGCCCGAGCGGACATCCCTACGAGGGCCACAACCTCATCCTCCGTCGGGGCAAGCGTGAGTGCCGCATCTGCACTTACGAGCGCAACAAGAGGAACAGAGCCAAGAAGAAGGCTAGGTAGTTATCAACTACCTGTGCTAGCCTCCAACTACCCAGTCCACGCCCCCGGGGCGGCTGAAACGACGTCCGCCCCGGGGGCTCCCAACCCCCAACCACCCAACCATCCCCTGGAGGGAACGCCATGACCACGAAGACCCGGTGCCAGGAGTGCTTCAACCTGGAGGACTTCTGCACCTGTCACACCAACCACCAGCACCTGTGGACCCCGGGCGAGAGCAACCCCGAGGCCACCGCCGTCATCATCGGCCTGGAGATCGCCGCCACCATCGGTGGAGTCGAGGAGGCCCGGGTCATCGCCGACGCCTCGAACCTCACCGACGAGATGATCGAGGACCTGGCCTTCGCCATGGGCGATCCGGTGGCCGCCGCCGAGGCCATCCTGACCGGGGAGGAGCCCTGGTGACCAGCAGGCCCAGGCCCGGACCCGACGACGTCGGCGACCTCCTCTCGCGTGCCTCGGGGTGGATGACCGCATCGGACATCGCCTCTCGGCTCCGCAGCGAGGGGTTCTCGTGCACCAAGCACGAGGTCGACAAGATCCTGGCCAAGACCCACGGTGTCGTGGCCAAGGCCGACGGCGATGGGTTCGTGAAGCGCGAGTACCTCGACACCCCGAACTCCTCTCGCTACATCGGCACCTCGCAGTTGTGGGCGCTGGATGTGGTGGCCCAGCGCCTGGTCGCCGAGCGCGACGAGCGGATGGCCGTTCGGGTCAAGCGGCGCCTGACCCTGGAGCGCTACGGGGTCCCGGGCATGGCCTACAGCGTGCTGGACGAGTTCGACATCTCTCGGGACCGGGTGACCGTGCC
>ERZ724505.711-NODE-711-length-20201-cov-27.005559_pt1 | contig 20201 bp, 24 predicted proteins | sample MGYA00376038_ERZ724505 | MGnify/ENA primary metagenome ERZ724505 (study PRJEB28724, sample SAMN07190884) | wastewater metagenome | isolation source: effluent of sewage treatment plant in Hong Hong | place: Hong Kong | collected 2016-03-17 ...
GCTACGGAGGTCAAGACGGGGTTTCAGTGGGTCGTGAAGGTCATTGAGCGGCCGGAGGGCGCGGGCGATGACTACGAGCACGATCTGAACGAGGTTGACGGCGCGGTTTCTGAGGTCTTTGGCGAGTTCAATGTGTGGCGCATGTATTGCGATCCGCATTGGCTCGAGTTGCTGGTGGAGAAGTGGCAGAACCGGTACGGCCAGAAGGTCGTGTTGGAGTGGTTGACGAACGCTCCCCGGAAGATTGGGTGGGCGGTCCGGAACTATCAGCAGGCGATTGGTGCCGGGGATTTGTCGCATGACGGGTCGGATGTGTTGGTTCGTCATGTCGCGAATGCCCGCAAGAAGATGCTGAATGTGCGCGACGACGACGAGCGGTTGATGCACACGCTGTCGAAGGTGGCGTACCGGTCTGCGCTCAAGATTGATGCGGCGATGGCCGCGGTGGTGTCTTGGGAGGCGCGCGGTGACTGTATTGCTGCTGGTGGCGTTTCGTTTGCGCCTGTGGAGCCGGACCCTGATCCGGTGAAGCCGCTTGTGTGGACCCCCGGTGAAGGGCTGCCGGGGCACATGCTTGTTGGTCGGCCCGAGGTTGGGCCTCTTGGTGGTATGAGCTAACTGAAAGGGCCGTGATGGCTAAGAACAAGCAGGACGGCGTGACTACGCCGAAGGCTAAGGCGTATGCGGAGGCCGTTGTTGCTAGTGACCGGGTGAAGTCGTTTTCGGTTGATGGTGATGCGGGCTCGGCGATCGTGCGTGTGAACGACAGCGCGTTCGTGTTTGACGCGGAGCAGTTTGGTGCTCTGCGGCAGTTGCTTGCCGAGGCGTCTATCAACATCGTTCGATAGGGAGGCTCTGAGTGCCTACTACTGCTGCCGAATCGGTTTCGGCGTTCGCGTTTTGCAAGGACACGGGGTGCCCTGGGTATGTGCAGCGTCCGGTTGACGCTCTGCGGCAGGTGCAGTCGTGGACGTTCCAGGATTGTGGCGGCGACGGGTCTGTGCCGGGCGAGTACCGGTCTGCTGAGTATCTGTCGTTCGCGGACCAGGCTGATGTGGCGTGCCCGCATTGTGGTGTTGATCGCGAGGTTTCGTTGCAGGAGCGCCCTGACTATGGGGTGACGGCGAAGCAGCCGACGAGGGACGCCCAGCTCGACGCTGGCACGGTGAAGCTGCTTGTGGAGCAGGCCGAGAAGATGGGCCGGCTCGAGAAGGCGCTCGAGGGCAAGGGTTCGTAGTGTCGGGTTACAACAACCAGACCGCCGCGATCTCTGTGTCGTCGTCGGGTGACAACACGATTGTTGCGGCCGTCGCGGATCACAGGGTTGTGGTTGTGGGGTACACGGCGATCAACGCTGTTGGTACTGCGCAGGCGATCACTTGGAAGTCGGGGGCGTCCACGTCCATCACGGGGGCGATGGCGCTGCCGTCTGCTGTTGGTGGCGGCCTTGTGTCGAACAGCGGCGACAACCAGACCGTGCTGTTCGCCACCGCCCCTGGGCAGGCGCTTGTGCTGAACCTGTCGGCTGCTACGGCGGTCGGCGGGCATGTGTCGTACAGGATCGTTCGGGGCTAGCAGTGCTTTTGCCGCTGCTCATTAATCTGGGGATGCTCGGTGACACGACGCCCCCGGAGGCGGCCGGGCAACCGATGAAGCAGCAGCAGGGGGCCGGCCAGTAGATGGCTAACAACACCACTCTGAATCCGGGGTCTGGTGGCGACTCGATCGCGACCGACGACGTTGCTGGCGTCAAGTACCAGCGCGTGAAGCTGGTGGATGGCACAGAGGACTCCACCGCCGGGATTCCCGGCGATGCCACGAACGGGCTGTTCGTGAACGTGAAGGCGCTTCCGGCGCTTGTCGCGGGGTCTGCGGTCATCGGCAAGGTCGATGTGAACACCGATCCGGCGCAGGCCGTGGACGGTGGGGCTCTGCCGGCTGTCGTGCAGGTCGTTGGCGGGTTCGACGGCGTGAACGTGCAGGCCGTCAAGACCGATAGTGCCGGGGTGTTGCAGACACAGGAAGTGAACGTGTCTGCGGGGGATGTTGCTGGGACTCTCACGAACGGCCGCAAGACCGTCACGACCCCCGGTACGGCTGTTGCGCTTTCGGCGTCTGCGGCGTGCGCGTGGGTGTCTGTTACCGCGCTCCCGTCGAATGGTGATGTGGTGGCGGTGGGCGGGTCGGGGGTGCTCGCAACCGTTGGTTCGGAGACGGGGCTGCTGCTTGGCCCAGGCGCGTCGGTGACGGTACCCACGAACAACGTGAGCAAGGTGTTTGTGGATGCTGTGGTGGCCGGTAATGGTGTTTCGTTCTTGGCGGGCGCGTTGTGAGCGGCCCTGCGGGTTCTGGTGTGGCACGCCCCGCGGCAGGCAACGGTCTTACGCTTACCGGCAATACGTTTGCCGTGAACCCTGACGGGGCGACGGTCGAGATCAGCGCCAACCAGGTTCGCGTGAAGGACGGCGGGATCGGCGCGGCGAAGCTCGCCACCGGTGCTGTAGACCTGACAACCACGGCGGTTACCGGGGCGCTACCCATCACGAAGGGCGGCACCGGTCAGGCGACAGTCAAGACGGCCCGCGAGACCGGGCTGTCGGCTGTTGGCGTGTACTCGGTGACCGGGCCGGCGTCGAGTTCGCCCACAATTAGCGTGCCCCAGGCTACTCACGGACTCCGCGCATCCCGTTCGGCCCTGCACGTGCGGTGCTATGAGTCGGCGTCCGGGCAGGAGGTCTGGCCAGACGTGTCGATCACGTCGGGCGGTGACGTGACGGTCACCTTCGGAGCCGCGCAGGCTACCAACGCTATCGACGTTTGCGTGCAGGGGTAAAACGAGGATGCCGAAGCTCGGTGCACCACTAAACGCGAACGGACATGCGATCACGGGCTTGCCGGCGCCGGCGGCGGCAGCGGACGCAGCCTCCAAGTCCTACGTCGACGCTCGGATTGCTCCACCTGTCGTTGCCCCCGTACGCCTCATGGTGTTCGGTCACTCTGGCTCGACGGGCTTCGGCCTGACGGACGCGGTCAACAATCGTGCTACAGCCCGGCTCGGCCACCATTTTCCCCATCGTCAGGCGCTTGGCGAGTACAACAATGGCGCGGACGGGATGGTGATTCGTTACGACGGTATCCAGTCGCCGCGTACTCCGACGTCCCCTGGGGTGAAGGGCTGGCCCAGGGTGTATGCCACGTCCCCGTTTACCTCCATGCGGGTGAAGCCGATCACGCCGGACCGGCCGGGCATGATCCTCTTCTGGACCGCCTCAGCGGATTTGCTCGTGGCGAGCGCGGACGCGACGTGGAAGCAGACGATGCGCGCTCTCGCGTGCCGAGTGCGCTGTCACTACTACAACGAGAACCACGGCACGACCGCGACGACCGGCACGTGGACGATCACCTCGAACACTGCCGGGAACGGTGCGTCCGGCGACAGCTATCTAGCTGGCTCGGTCGGTGCTACGCGGCAGTATGTGATGGCAACCGGGACGGCGCAACCGTTCGCGGGGCGCTGGATCAACGTCGGCTGGATCATTAGCGGCACCGGCACCCAGACCGCCACCGTGCGTACCCGCGTCGATGGTGGGGCGTGGCAGACCGACACCATCTCCACATGGGCCGGGAACATGCTCCCAGCCGTCCAGCGCGTGCAGCAGTCGGTCGCACAGGCCGCCACCATCGACATCGAGGTCGTCTCGAAGGACGCGGGCGCGACCGTAGGCGTCGACTGGATCGGCGTCGAAGCGAAGTACCCGCCGCTCGTCTGCATCGTCGAGGCCCAGGCAGGACTTCCGACCGCCGGGTACACGGCGGTCGCATCAGCGGGCTGGCCGAACGCATCGACGTTCCAGGCCAACCCGGCAACCGTTGCCGCCGGCTACAACACGCTCCTCGACGACATCGTGACCGAGTTCCTGGGCACAGACGGGGTGCAGCGAGTCGTCCGGCTGCCGATCAACAGCCTGCTCGACCCAACCGACGCGTCCTTCTACCAGTCCGACAGCATCCACTTCAACGAAATCGGGCACGCCGTCCTCGCGTCAGGGTGGCTCAAAACGTTGTTCCCGCTCATGCGACCCGAGTACGAGATGTTGAACAACACAACCGGCACCGGATGAGGGCGACGCTGTGCTCGAGTTCGCGTTCCTAGTACCGCTCGCCGAGTGGGTCGTGACGCATCCGTGGGCGAGCGCGATGCCCAAGGTTACGGTTGCGGATCTCTCAGGCGCCACTGACAACGCGCGTGCACTGGTACGGACAATGCCCGTCGTTGTGCCCGCCTCCGAGTTGTATTTCTGGTCCGAGAAGTGGCAGTCCCAAGAACGGGAGTTCGAGGCCGACAAGGCAGCCGGCACCCTCCTGAGCTTCGAGACGATGGATGACGCCATCCTCGACCTGATGCGCGCGGAAGATGGTCGGCGACATCGCCGCGCTGTCGAAGGCGTCGCCCGTTCCACCACGGGCTCGCTGCTCACCGTTGGCGACATCGCGGACGCGGTGTGGGACGAGGCGCTGACAGGGCACTCCACCGCCGGCAGTGCGGGCAAAGTGCTTGCCGACACCGAGGCGAACACAGACATCATTCAGGCGAAGGTGAACGAGTTGTGACGTGTTCTCGATGCGGGGCGTCTACCTGGAACTACAACGTGGCCGCAGGAACCCGCATGTGCGTGAACGGGCATATGACCGGCGCGGACGGCGTGGAGGTGCCGTACACCCCGACGTATGTGCAGGCCAGGGTGCCCGTGGCCGTGCCGCCCCCGGAGCCCGTGATCGTTCAGGGGATAGGCGCCAAGCTGGTGGCGGCGATGATCGTGGGGGCCATTGCGCTCACGGAGGCCGCCGAAAGGCTGATTTGGTAGCCGCCCATGATTTGCCCGGTGTGTGGCGACACTTGCTGGACTGACGTGTTGGTGTGCCCTCACGGGCACCTGCATGACCCGTCCGGTAACAGGATGGACGCGGAGGACGCGGTGGCGGTGTTTCTGCCTCCGGAGCCGCTCGTGCCGCTCGAGGTTGTGTACCAGCCCGCGGCGCTGACCCCGGCTAAGACGATCGCGCTTGCCGCGGCCGTTGCTGCTGCTTTCGAGATCGTTGTGAGGATGGTGGTTTGATGCTGTACGCCGTGATTGCGTTGAGCGTGGTGCTGGTGCTGGTGGTTTGGACCGGTGTGCGGGAGCGCGCCGCCATGATGTTTTCGTTTGCGGTGGAGCGCGAGCAGTGGATGCTGGAGCGCCGCGAGCTTCTGAACCGCATCGAGCCGGCGACCGCACAGTACGGGCCGGCACGCCAGGAGATGCCGGACTTGTCGATCCCGTTCGACGACGACGAGGAGTACGCGCGGATCGCGAACATGACCCGCGAGGAACTCGCGGAGCTGGCGGATAACTGATGGCGCTCGCCGAGCGAGTCCGGAAGATGGTTGAGGTTCAGCCGTCGTCTGACATTCCCCATGTGGTTGAGCGCAGGGTCGCGCGAGGCCGTGAATGGATGCGGAAGGACGCCGCGAAGCGCCGTCTGTGCCAGAGGTTCGAGCGGGGCGAGCAGTACAACTACCTGTCGGACAAGGGGCGCCTGTCGGTCCTGTCGTCGGGCCTAAATCCCGGTGGCGCGTCGAAGCCGAACCACAGGATCAGGAACACCCACAACATCATTCGCCCGATCGTTCAGGGCAAGGTGTCGAAGGCGACGCAGCGGGTGCCTTCCTACCAGATTCTTCCGTCCACGACGGACCCCGAGGATGTTGGTGCCGCGAGGCTTGGCGAGAAGGTCGCGCTGTACGGGTATGACAAGTGGCGGCTCCGCGACAAGTTCGTGCGGGCGTGCAACCTGTCGATCGGTGGCGGCGGCCGGGCGTTCTTCTTCCCGTACTTCGATCCGAACGTCGGGCCTTACACCCAGATCGTGGACCCTGTGTCCGGCGAGGCGGAGCTGGTGGGGCAGGGCGAGGTCAAGGTCATGGTGCTGTCCGGGAACGAGGTGTTCTGGGAGCCGGGCGTTGACTTTGACGAGTCCAGGTGGTGGGCAGTCGAGCGAGCCCGTCCCATTGACGATGTGCAGGAGCTTCCGGGGTTCTTCGGCAAGAAGCTCGAGCCGGACGCTACGACGGCGGATACCCCTGTCGATAAGCATGTGAACAGCGACCAGCTTGTGATGGTCACCGAGTACTACGAGCGGCCGTGCTTGGCGTACCCGGAGGGCCGCAGGGTCGTGATCGCGAACGGCCGGATCATTACGCCGCCGGAGAACTATCCGTTGCGTGGCCGGGACGGCAAGGTCATTGACGAACCAGTGCTGCACCCCCTGTTTTGGGATGACGACCTTGGGTTGACGTGGCAGCTTATTGACCCGCAGCGCACGTTCAACGACTGCTGGAACAAGCTCCTTGAGTGGAAGAACCGGTGCCTGAATCCGCAGATGAAGGCTCCGCGCGGATCGAACCTCAAGCCGCGCACCGACGAGCCCGGCGGGATCGCCTACTACGACATGGTTGCTGGCGGGGCGATCGGACCGGATTGGGAGAGGGTTCCCACGGACTTCGCGAATCCGCTGTTGCAGCTCGCGAACACGATGCACAACCTTGCCCGCGACCTCGGGTTCGACTCCGACATTTCTGCGGAGGCGAACGTGGCGGCCCGCACCGTCAACGCGGTCATTGAGCAGGACGCCGCACGGTGGCAGTCGTTCATGGGGGCGGTCGCGGACGCGCACGCGAGGGTGATGCGTCACTGCTTGCAGCTCGTGCAAACGCACTACTCGGAGCCCCGCAAACTCGCGATCAAGGGCCGGTTTGGGCCGGAGTCGATCAGCGACTTCGATGGCGCCCAGCTAATGGGCCAGATCGACGTTCGTGTTCTGCCGCAGTCCCTTGAGTACAGCACGAGGGACGCGATCACGAACCGTGTGCTGTCTTACGCGGACCGCCAGTGGATCACGCCGCAGCAGGCGCTCCTCGCGATCCAGCAGGGCACCGACGACCAGCTCGTGCAGGGCGTCGAGCTGGACCTGTCGAGGGTGGACAGGATCATCCAGAAGATCAGGGACGGGTCGGTGATGGATATGCCGCCCCGTGACGAAACCGATCCGCTTACGGGTGTCACGCGGCCGGTTCCGTCGTGGATGCCGCAGGATCACGTTGACGACCTTGGTGTGTGGCAGCGCCGTGTCGGCGACTGGATGAAAACCAACGACTTTGAGCAGACCCCGCCCGAAGGGCAGGAGGTCGCGAAGCTCATCATGGCCGGCATTGACCAGCTCCGGTTCCGGGCGCAGCAGCGTCAGGTGGAGCAGCAGAACGCACAGGCCGAATCTCTTGGGTTGCAGAACGCGGCGAAGCCGCAGCAGCCGAAGCCGACCCCGGATCAGCCGGGCTCGGATCAGAACACCCCGCGCTAGGCGGGCTTCACCCACGGCAGATACCCGGCCCCCTTTTGGGTTGGCTCTGTCCCACATATGGAGGAATAGGACGTGCTTTCACGCCCGTTGCTGACGTACGCGCCCGACGATGGTTTGTCTGGTGGCGGCGGTAGCGAACTGCCTGCCCCTGTAGAGGACTCGCAGGCGACCCCAGACGGCACCCCGGATGCCGGGACCGCTGGTTTTGAGCAGCCGACCGTTGACTACGAGAAGCGGTTCAAGGACGCGCAGGCTTGGGGTACCAAGCTGTCCCAGGAACTTGCTTCTGTGAAGGAGCGCGCGGCTCTGCTCGACGCATTGGAGTCGGACGACCCGAAGTCTCAGGCTGAGGCTTTGGCGAGGTTCGGTATCCAGCTTGACTACGAGGACATGGCCCCCGAGCCGCAGCAGCCGCAGGCTGGTGTGGACCCGGAGCTACAGGCGAAGATCGACTATCTGCTTGAGCAGCAGCAGGCCAGTGAGGCCGCTTCTCAGCAGGAGGCCGATTATCGCGCTTTCCGTCAGATGGTGGACCCCGAGCTGACCCAGATGGGTTTGCCTGAGGAGCTTCACGAGATCGTGGCGGAAGCGGCGCTGACCCTTCCCGGTGTTCCCGACGAGTTCGGGAACATGACCCCGGACTTGCAGGGTGCTGTCGCTCAGATCACCGAGCTTGCCCAGACGTTGGGGAAGCTCCCTGGTGTTGAGCAGCAGCGGCTCCAGCAGTACCGGGAGACGAAGCAGGCGCCGGCCATCTCGGAGTCGGGCACCGCTGGTACACAGGTGCCTGACCTTTCGGATCGCAAGACCCGCCAAGAGGTTCTGCAAGAGCGCTGGAACGCGCTCGAGCAGAACGCCTAGGCGGCGCGGTTCGCGGGTTGGGCTTGATTCAGTAACAAGGAGAAACAGGGAATGGCTCAGTCCGCTTCCTCCTTCGCCTCGGTCATCAAGGACGTTTGGACGTCTGACACGCTGCAAAAGCAGTTTGAGGCTGGGAACAAGCCGCTCGGGGAGTTCGAGAACTTCAAGGGCACCCCTATTGGTACTCAGGCGCAAGTCCCGATCTATTCGGGTCGTTCGTTTGGGTACACGTCCACTAGCGCGTCTGGTGGCAGCCTGAACGCTGCGCAGCAGCAGTCTGTTGCGCAGGCCACATACACGGTTCCTTACCACTGGTTCCAGATTTCGCTTGAGACAAGCGCGATTGCTCAGGCGAATGGTGGGAACAGCTCGATCGTCAACGCGAAGGACTTTGAGATCGAGAACGCTGTCGAGAACCTGAAGCACCAGATGGTGCGTCAGCTCGTCACGAACGGCGATGGCATCATCGCTGCTTGTGGTACGGCGTCGTCCGCGACGGTCCCGCTTACCGCGGCGGCCTCCGAGGGCTCGGCGTACGGTTACAGCGCCCTCGTTCGTGGCTGGCTTGCGCCGGGCGCGACCGTGGACATCGGAACCACGGCGGACACGGACGCTCTGGCGACCGCGACGACGATCTCGGCTGTCAGCGTCAGCGCAGGCTCGCCGACCATCACCATCGGTTCCTCGATTTCGACTACGGCCGGCACGCACTACGTGTACGTCCCGAACCCGAACTCGGCGACCGCCGCGAACACGGAGATGAACGGTCTGCGTCAGATCGTCAACAGCTCTGGTGCGCTCGGCGGCCTGAACCCGGCTACGGCAGGCCAGGAGTACTGGCAGGCCGCGGCCCGCGACACGACCACCCTGAACCTGTCGATTGACCTTCTGCTGGCCTTCCAGCGGCAGATCAGGCAGAACGGTGGCGAGAAGCAGGCCATCTGGACCGGGCTCAAGCAGCAGGCGAACCTGTACTCGCTGCTCCAGAACCAGATCAGGTTCTCCGGTGACACCAGCCTCACGGCAGGTGCCGACCAGACGGTGAAGTGGAACGACGTGGACGTCAAGGCGTTCGCTGACATCCTCGACACCGACCTGTTCATGCTGTCACCGAGCGATCTCGTGAAGGTCGTGACACCGGGCGTCAGCAAGCCGACGTGGATCGGCGACCTCCAGGGCTCGAACACCGGGTTCCAGTGGTCACCGAACCAGACCGCGTTCTCGGACGCGATCGTCTGGCCGGTCAACCTGGCTTGCCACCGGCGCAACACGCACGCCGCGGCGACGGCCCTACAATAGTCAACTAAACGGGGAGGTGGACCTGTCCTTTGAGATACATCCATTTCTCCCGGTTGCACGACGGGCAGGCGGTCTGGACGTTCGATGGAATGTCCGGACCGCCGAGCCCGATCGGCACGATGTGGTCGATCTCGTAGTTGTCCGGCGCGGGTTTTCGGCAGATGCCGCAGATCCCGCGATCGCGCTCGTAGATGGACGCGCGGGTGTACGGGCTGGATTCCACCGCGGCTCTCCGCATGCGACGACGCCGATCTCGGCGCTGACGTGATTCCCTAAACTTCTCCGGGTTGGCCTTCTGCCACTCGGCGATTCGCGCGTCGATCCGCTCGCGATTGGCCTGACGATAGGCGCGGTCCTTTGCCGCCTTGCGCTCGATGTTCTTTGCCGCCCCAGCGCCTGTCGCTGGCGGCCTTCTTCTCCGCGTTCCCGGCCCGCCATTCCGCCTGATAGGCGAGGTTGGCCTCGCGGTTCTCCTTGTACCAGGCATTGCGCCTGGTCCGAGCACACGGCTTGCACCACGGGTGCTTTCCGTCCTTGCGGGACTTGTCGTTGTTGAAGTTGGACGCCGGCAGGGTCGCCCCGCATTTAGTACAGGTCCGCATCCCGTGATTGTTTCACGGAGTGCGGTTGGAAAACCGCAAGTAGCTTCGGCGAAAACGGCGAAATCTCACCTCGTAAGAAAGGCAGACACCTATGGCTGCTACATACACCGCAGCGAAGCTCTCCCCGGCCGTCGATGACACTTGGGGCAAGTACAAGGTTCGTGGCCGCACCGTCACGTTCGCTGGTACGTACACGACCGGCGGCGACGCAGTTACCCCCGGACTGTTTGGGCTCACCCAGCTCATCGCAGTGATCCCGCTCGGCCCGGCAACGGACGGCACGCTCGCCTACGGCGCGACGTACATCCAGTCGTCCAAGAAGATCAAGCTGTGGGAGACGGGTACCGGCGGTGCCGGTTCCGCCGAGAAGGGGTCGGGGGAGTCGCTGACTTCCATCACCCTGGGCGTTCTCGCGATCGGCTACTAGATGCCTCCGTTCAGCGATGCGCGCAAGACCGCGCTCAACGATGTCGAGCAGGCCATTGAGGATGCTCTGGCGCTGATGCAGGACCGCTCGGACACGTTCCAGCAGTCCGCCGCTCGTGTCCTTGAACGGATGCGGCAGCAGCTAGAGCAGATCAGGGCCGAGAGGGGTCAGTAAGCACATGGGCAGCGTGTGGGTTCCACCGAAGGTTTCTGCCGAGCTGATGGCAGAGCGGCAGCGGTTCAACGCGGAGATGCAGGAGCAGGCCGTCGTGAATCGTTTGGTTGGCGAGATGGAGCGCTTCAACTATGAGCTGCGTCAGATAGACGAGCGGCTCGAGCTGGTGTTCATCCCGTCGCACGCCGACCCCGGTGCTACCGGGTGTCGTCCGGGCTACTTCCATGTCGTCAGGCGCAACGACAACGCGCCGTGGTCGATCATGGTCGTGGAGGGTGACGACGGCGAGCCGGTGGAGCCCACGTCGCGCCTGTTCGAGAAGTTGCGCGAGTCGGACCTGTGGAACCCGAACGTGATGCGCAGGGTGCGCGAGAAGGAGAAGCGTGCCGAGGAGGCCGCGGAGCGCGAGAAGATCAGGGAGCGCGAGGCGCGCCAGGGCGAGATTCGGGAACGCTGGGATGCGGTGACACGGACCCAGGTGTCTATGAATCGCGACACGCCTTGGACCCAGAATCAGAGCGCGAACGCTAGGCGGGCTGCGGGCGCCAAGAAGAAGAAGGGGTAGGGCATGGCGTTGACGTTCGCTGCGCTGCTCACGGAGTTTTACGCCCGCGGGTTCGACTACCTCAACGATTCGGGTGCGGGCGAGATCAGGGCGAAGCGTTGGATCAACGACGCGTATCACACGATCAACGAGCTTGAGAACTGGCCGTTCCTTGAGGAGACGGCAAGTGGGGCGGCGCCGTTGACGATCGCGGACTTGCGGACCGTGGATTCGGTGTATGACTCCACGAACGATCAGAAGCTCGACCATCGTGTGTCGTCGGAGCTGGTCGATGAGCACGGCGACCTTGGGGAGACGGGGGTTGCCTCAGAGTTTTGGGTGTCCGGTGGCAACACGATCAACGTGTTCCCGGTGCAGGCCGTTCAGTTGACGGTCAGGTATTGGAAGGTCGCCGATGATCTTGTGAGCGGCACCGACGAGCCGCTGATCCCAGACAGGTTCCGTTACGGGATCGTGGAGTATGCGGTTGCTGCGGCGATGCGGGATGCGCAAGACCCGGACAGTGTGATTGCGCAGGCCGCCGGCGATCTTGTGTTGGCGAAGATGCGGGCGTGGGCGTCGATGTTGACGCCGGATGCCACGTATGTTCCGTTGATCGGCGACGACTGCTAGCGCCGTGCCGCTGACCACCATGCAGCATCCGGGGTTTGCCCTGGGGCTTGATCTTCGCGATCAGGTGGACATCGTGAATCCGGCGGCTGCGATCGACTTGTTGAACGTGACGTTCACGGAGCGCGGCGGGGTGAGGCAGCGCGACGGGTACGGCACGTTCACGGCGAGCGAGGGCACGAACCGTTACGACTCGCTGCTGCCGTACTACACGTCGAGCGGCACACGCCAGCTTGTGGTTGGGGCTGGGAACCGTCTTGAGGCGCTGTCTACGGCGGGCGCGGTCGTCGCGTCCTCCACATCCCCAACGGCCTCCCCTCACTTCTTTACGCGGTTCGGTGGGCCGGGCAACGAGGTTGTGTATGCGGCGAACGGCACCGATAGCGTTCGGCAGTGGAACGGGTCGGCGTGGTCTACGCCGTCGTGGGTGACGACAACACCGACTGGCAGGTTCCTTGCGGTGACGCCTTGGGACAACCGGCTCGTGAACGCACGCCGCGGGGGCTCGACGGCCGGTGACAACGTGTCCACTGTCAGGTTCTCGACGGCGGACTCCCCGCTTACGTTCGGCGCGAACGATTACGTTGACGTGACGCCGGGCGACGGCGAACAGATCATGGGCATGGTGTCCTGGCGGGACTTTCTGTTCGTGTTCAAGGAGTCCCGGTTCTTTGTGTTCTACACGACGAGCGTGGACTCGGCGGGCGAGCCGGTGTTCGAGTACCGCACCGTGGATACGGGGGTGGGGTTGTGCGCTTCGCGGGCGCTCGTGGCCGGCACCGATGGTGTGTATTTCCTTTCCCGCAACGGTGTGTATCGCACGACGGGCGGGGAACCAGAGCTGATTTCGGGTGCGCTCGATCCGCTGTTCTCTGGCGAGACCTCCGACTTCTACCGTGCCGGGGCGCTCAACCACTCGGCGCTCACGCAACCCGCGATGTGCTGGCATCAAGAGCGGCTGTTCCTGTCGGTGCCGTTGCGGAGCGCAACGACCAACAGTCATGTCCTTGTGTGGGACCGCCAGTTCAAGTGGTGGTCCCTGTGGGACTTTCCTGCTGCCGCTCTCGGATCGTTCCGTGTGGGGGCACAACCGGAGCTGGTGTTTGCGTTGGCGTCCGGCGACAAGCACGTTGTTCGTCATTCCCGGTCGTACACCGACGATGACGGCACCGCGATTCAGTCGCGGTGGGCGTCGGGCTGGTTTGACTACAAGCTCGGCGATCAGGTCAAGAAGGTGCGGCAGGCGAAGGCGTGGGGGAAGGGTGTCGTCGCGATTGGGTATGGAAACGACTTTGTTACGTCGGGCGGCTCGTCCACCGTCGATTTCTCTAGCGGCCTAGACACCTGGGGCGACGGGACGGGAACCGACACCTGGGGCGACGGGACCGGGACGGATACTTGGGGTGACGGGCAGGCCGTGGCGCCGAAGATGGTGCGGGGTATTGCGGTGCAGGGCACCGTGTTCAACGTGGCGCTCTCGTCCGTGAGCGGCGCCCCGTGGACGGTGTACCGACTGGCCGCCCAGATCAGTGCGCGGCGGGCTCCGGGCGTGGTTCAGGTAGACAAGTAAAAGGGGTTTTGGATGGCAACGGTTACCTTTACGACGCGCGGCTCCCTGAACGGGAATACGGTCGAGAACATCAACGATGTCACGGACTGCCTTGACAAGCTACTTAATGGTGTAAACAACATAGACGCGGCGCAGATGTCAGCCGCCATGTCACAGCGTACGGGCGTTTCTAACGGGACAAACCTGGCCGACGGCAAGTGTATTATTGCCACAGAGCAGTCCACGACGAGCGCGTCGTTCACGACGTTGGCGACTCCAGATCAGGTAGACAACATCGTTCTGCCTTCCGACGGCCTGATTTTCGTGATGTATTCGGCGCTGTGTAAGGAGACCTCGGTCAACGGGACGCTGCGGGCGGCCATCTTTGTAGGGAACAATCAGCTACAGGCGCCGCAAGCCTCTGGAGCCCCGGTCACGTTGGCTGCCCGCACTTCCGCCCCCGTCAACGGTGCGTATTTCCCGGTTGTATCGGCCCCGTTTGGACTCGCTTGCGTCGCGCCAGCCGATGGCGTGACCAACTCGACCAACATATCAACGGGTCAGGCCATCGCACTAGGACAAGGGGCTGGCGTCGGGTTCGAGGCTAACTCTACCCCTATCACCGGACCCGCCGGGGCTGGCGGGCACTGCTCAATCTGGGCCGCGGCCGGCACGTACACAATCTCGGTCCGGTTCCGATGCGCCGGCGGCGGCGCCGCTTACGCCAAAGAGCGAAAGCTCTGGGTGTGGACGAAAAGCTTCGGCTAGATGTCGTGGAAGCTGCCGTGGTCGCCCACGGGCATCCCGAAACAGGTTGAGCCGCAGGCCGTCCAAGACAACTTCAAGGCGCTCGAATCACGCCTGTCGGAGCTAGGTGCCGCCGGGGAGCGCACCGTTGTTACGTCGGCGGCGACCGCAGCCGAAGGGCCGTCCGCGCTCGGCACCGACCTTACCTACACGGCCGTCGAGGTAACGCTGACGCCGGGTCTGTGGCTTGTCTACGGACAGGCGACGCTAACTAACGGAATGGCCCTTGACGGGATGCAGCTCGCGTTGTGGAACAACACGAGCGGTGTGGAGATCGCGAACTCGACCGGCCCGGTCGGGGTGCCGGCGGCGACGGGCGGCACCACGCATGTCACGACAACCGCGGTGGTAACGATTTCGGCGTCTACCGCCGTGAGGTTGAGGGGCCGCCGGAACGGCAGTTCGACCGTCGCTTTTGGGTACGGGGGCGGCACGCTTTCGGGCGAGCAGCGTATTACTGCGGTGAGGATCGGCTAGGTCACACCAGATGAAAGGTTCTCGAGTTGGCTACTAAGAAGCCTGCGGCGCGGTTGTCGCCTGCGCAAACGTCGGTAATGAAGGTTGGCGGCCGTACGGTGTCGAGCACTGTTGGTGTTGACCCCCGGTTGACGGGCAGTTACAGGCCGGGGCTGGGGTCTGCTGCGGTCGGGGCGAGGAACTACACGGCGGCTGGTGGCTCTAACCCGACCATTCTTTCGAGGCTTTCGGCTATCGCTAACCAGGGCGCCAGCCCCAAGCCGCCCGCTGGGGGCTCTCCGGTGTCGGCGTCGGGGCGCACCGACGACGCGAACAAGCCGCTGCCGTTCGACGCCCAGTACGACGCGGAGGTAGGGGCGGCGGAACGCAACCGTGACACGACGCTCGCGGGGATCAGCCGGGAACGCAACGACGCGCTCGCGACCTACGGGTACACCGGCACGTTCGACGCGAACGGGAACCTCACCGACCGGCAGTTCGATCCGAGCAATCCGTTCTCGCGGGCCGCGCTCCTCAAGCGCACCTACGACCAGTCGTCGCGCGGGAACGTGAACCGGATGGCCGTGCGCGGCCAGTTGAACGCGGGGTCGTTCCAGAACTTGAAGAACAACACCGACTTTGGGTACATGCAGGGCGAGGACGCTAACCAGAAGTCCTTGAACGCCCTGATTGGTTCGTTGATTGGCCGTCAGCAGGCGGCGAACACGTCGTATGACTCGGCGGTCGTGCAGGCCGGCGGGTCGAGGCTTGCACGCGCTCTTGGGGGTCTTGGTTAGATGGCTGCAAAGAAGAAGGGTACGGCCGCTGGGAAGCTGGGCGGCCAGGAGGCGTGGACTAAGGAGCGGGTCGCTGCGATGGTCGCGAACCCTGCGCATCGCCGTCATGTTCCCGTGGAGATGCTGCCCGCGAAGTACCGGCAGATGCGTGAGCAGAACACTCGGTTCCGGCAGCCTTTGGTTGAGGGCTCGAGCGTGACGTATGGGGATGTCGCGCGTCGTCGGAAGGCCGACGAGACGTTGCAGTTTGGTGCGGACCCGGTTGGTAGGGCGCAGGAGAACGAGCGGGTCACGGGGTCGTGGTACGACCAGTATGTGCGGGATTTGGATGCGCACCGTCAGCGCGTCGAGGGGTACGGCGCTGCCGCGAACATGCAGGCCGACATGCTTGCCCGGCAGGCCGGGAAGGTAACGGCACCGGAGGGCATGTCGTTGGACAACAATCAGGTGGCGGCGCAGGCCGCCGCGGTTCGTGGGCAGCTTGCGGGCGGGATGGGCACGGAGCTTGCGGAGCGTGGGCGCGCGGCGTCTACGTTGGCATCGTTGATGCAGGCGTCTGGTTCTGGGTCGAAGGCGCAGGCGTTGGGGCAGGCTCGTAAGAACACTGAGGATGTGCGCTCGAAGCTGGGTGCGTTCCGTACGAAGTACATGGCTGATGCGCGTGATTCGGAGTCGAAGAACGTGCTGGCTGTGCAGCTCGCGACCGGCAAGCTCGCGGCGTCTGCTGCGGAGGGCGCGGCGGATCGTGCGGCGAAGGCCGCGGAGAACAAGGCGGATCGTGCCGCGGACGCTGGAAAGGTGAACCAGTACGGGTACACGAACGCGCAGTGGTCGAAGATGACTCCTGAGCAGCGTCGTCAGGCGGCGGCGGACTGGAAGAAGTCCACGACCTCCGGTGGTGGGGGTGGTTCTGGGGGCGTGACTCGCGAGGCACAGAACCGGCTCTTGAACAATGCTTCGTCTGCTGCTGCCGCGGTCGCGGACCTTCGCAGGAAGGGTTACACGCGGGCTGAGGCGCAGCGACTTCTCCAGACAGGGCGGGCGTCTCAGACGGTGAACGGCACCAAGATCCCGGCGATCTCCAAGGTTGAGGATTCGGTGGCGTTGAGGGTGGCACTGGACCGCGAGTACGACGGTTCGCTGTCTGCGGCGACTGTTCGGTTGCTGCACGACCGGGGCTTCCGGGTCGCCGGGCTCGGCAAGACGGCTACCCAGCTTGGTTCGCGCGCGAGCCAGTTGCGTGGGCGCAAGCACGATGCGCAGGCGGGTCGCGTGAACCGGCGGCGCGGCGCTGGCGCGCTAGGCGCGGTCGGTGCGTTGGGGGAGCAGCTACAGAACATGGGCCAGGAGGAGAAGTAGGTGCTCACCGGCCCTGGTAATAAGCCTGTTCGTCGGGCTAAGAGGTCTGCCCCGATCCGGGTTTCTGGTTCGGGGAAGGCGTCGGTGGGCGCGTCGAACAGGGGTGCCTCTAGCAAGACGAAGCCAGTGCGAGCGCAGCGCCAGGCACCTTCGCAGGCGCGGGACACGAAGGGTGACGCCGACCGGGCGCCGCGTCGAACCTCGCAAGAGAACGCCGCGACCCGTCGCGCGGTCCGACGCGCCGCCGACCAGGGCGCCCGTGTAGGACGACAGCTTGAGCAGATCACGCGCACCCCAGAACGGCGTGCCTACGACGCGATCCAAGAGAAGGTCGCGAAGCCGCTGGCGAACGCAAAGTTCCGGCCCGAGACAAAGAAGGCCGAAGGGCCGTCTCCTGCCATCCCCAACTTTGCGAAGGCCGCGCGGAACGCCGGCCCGGACGCCGCCGACATCGTTACGGGGTTCCCTGTTGGCGCATACCATCTTGGCAAGACGGCGGTTACAGACCCCAAGAAGTTGCCGGGGATGCTCGCAAAGCCGTACAAAGACACCTTCTTGAAGCCGGGAGGACTCAAGAAAGCCTTTGAGGAATCCCCGGTGTCGTTGGCGGCAATGGTGGCACCGCCGCTCAAGGCGGGGTCTATGACCGCGGGAACCGCCAGCACTATCGGGAAGGTCGGCAAGACGGGCGCGAAGCACGGACTCACGGCGACGCGGACCGTGCCGCACACCCCAATCAAGATCGCAGACGCTCAACCAAAGGGCGTGTTGGCGAAGCGAAAGGTGGCAGCTAAAGATGCCGCCGCGGCTACGGGCCGTCCGGCACGGAGGCCGCTAGAAGGCGCAATGGCACCCCTGGGCGAGCGCGGGGTGCGGAAGGCGCAGCGGGTCCGCAACGCCGCGGCGGCCGTGAAGGGCAACCGCACGAAAGAGAAGGGCGGCGGCCCCATTGTCGCCACCCGCAAAGACCTGCTCCGTGCAACGGACGAGTTTGAGGCGATGGGCCGTAAGGCTGTGCAGGACAGGGTTGCACGCACGGTGGAGGAGGCAAAGAAGAACGGCGTCAAGAAGGGGGCCGAGCTTGACAAGGTTGTAGATGACGCGCACAAGACCGCTAATCAGTGGTTGAGGGAGGAGCGCGCACGGCAGTTTGGGGCGACCGTCAAGGCCACGCCGACGATGAAGGCGAGGGTGAAGGCGGGCAAGGAGCTAAACGCCGCGTTTGCCGACGTTCGCAAGGCGCGCGTGGTACGCAATCAGGCGCGCAAGGACGCGGCACGCGCCCGCAAAACGCGCCATCTAGAGACGCAGTTGGCTTCTGCCACCGGCCGTCACATTCCGTCAGGTGAAGGCCCGTACTTCCAGATAGGTGCGAAGCGGCTTGACGCAAGGCTTCGTGATACGAGGGCAAGCGTTGCGCGCCTGAAGCGTGAGCAGGACGCTGCGCGGCGTCGCGCCCGCACAATGAAGTCGGAGGCTGGTAGGGCGCGTTGGCAGGCAAAGGCAAACGAGAAGGGCTACGAGCTTGGCGAGGCCCGCAGGCGAGCGAGGCGCATAGAGCGCGACCTGCGCCAGCACAACGTACGGGCGCGCGGCGTACCGGACGAAATGGCGCAGGTTGTGGTTGCGGCAGAGGACGCGATGGCGAAGGCCAACAAGGCGTGGGCCGCTAAGCGCCACGGCAAGATGACCGCCGACGACGCGCATCGCAACTACCGCAAGAACCCACTAGCGACCGGCAACGCGAACGCGGCGCAACTGTTCGACTCCAAGCACGAGGCGAGCCTGGTTGCTAGGGCGCTGCGGGAGCAGCCGGGGTGGGAGCAGGGCGCGGTCGTTCGCTCCGTGGGCAAAGACAAGTATGCGGTGCTGCCACAGGTAATCGCGCGGCGATCCCATTCGCACCAGAAGGTCGGTACGTCTCCGGCGACAATGGCTGTTGCCCTGCGCGGTATCTCTAGGCCGTTCTCGTCCACCGTCCTGGCGCTGTCGCCGACATTCCATGCAGGCAACGCGCTCGAGGGAACAATGCGGGCGGCCACTGCCGGCGCCGGTCCCGGCTCGCTGCGATTCGCGAACAAGGTGCTGAACCAGCTTCCGCCCGAAGTCCGCGCCGACCTGTTGGCGCATTCCGTTCCCGGTGGCCGCACCAAGATTCACAAGGAGAACGCCTCCGGCGCGTTCGCTGCGGACATGGCGCAGCGCGCGAAGGCGCTCGACAACACCGGCACTCAGCGATTCTTCCAGGGCGTCGAGGACGCTAAAGAGTTCACCGGCTTCAAGGCCGCTGGCCGTGGGTGGCGAAAGGTCACAGACAAGTCGTTTGACGTTTCCGCGCACCGCATCGAGCGGCCAGTCCAAACGGCGATGCTCGGCAAGCACCTCAAGGACACATGGGGGTCGGTCGAGAACGCGGTCAAGGCGCTCGAGAAACGGCCGGAGGCGAGGTATGCCGCGGGCCGGGAAGTTCGCAAGATGTACGGCAGCTACAACGTGTTCTCGCCGGCGATGCGCGAGAACCTGATGCACTGGGCGCCGTTCGCTCCGTGGTCCATCAACGCGGCCAAGTTCCCTCGGATGGTCGCCAGGGATCACCCTGTAGCGGCGGGGGTTGCAGCGAACACGGCGATGGCAACCAGGGAAGAACGCGAAAAGAACGGGCAGGCATTCACCGGCAACGGGGAGAAGCGGCCGTTCTATCAGCGCACGGCGATTCAGCTCCCGAACGGCAAGTTCCTCAAGTTTGGTCAGTACACGCCCCTGTCGTTCTGGGCGCAGGTGCTAGGTGACGACGCGGGGCCGGTTAGCGGCCTGTCCCGCCAACTGCTCCCGCAGGTAGGCCCACTGGTAGACCTGAGCCGTAACGTGGACTACAAGAACAAGACGATTCGCGAGCCGTGGCTGACCGCGACGGCGCGCGGCCTGCGAAACCAGGCGGCGATCATGTCCGGCCCGTTGTTTTACGCGGACAAGGGAACGTCCGCGACAAAGAGGCTTCTTGGCGAGAAGCACGATCCGCTGGGCACGTCTGCGCTCAAACTGCTGTGGCCGTTCGAGATGGAGTCACGCGACAACGAGAAGAAGGGCAAGAAGGCGAAAAAGCGCCGTGCGAAGAAGCGCGTGGTGTTGACCCCGGAGCAGCGGCAGCTTCTTATCGACTACGGGCCCACGGCCGGTGAGGGACTGTCGCCGGTCGAGAAGCAGATGTTGTTGCTGGAGGCCAGGGACGCACAGTAGATGCCTAACTACGAGCTTGCCGCGGAGCGCGCGGCCCGCAAACACGGGATCGACCCTCGCA
>ERZ724505.714-NODE-714-length-20163-cov-5.434951_pt1 | contig 20163 bp, 20 predicted proteins | sample MGYA00376038_ERZ724505 | MGnify/ENA primary metagenome ERZ724505 (study PRJEB28724, sample SAMN07190884) | wastewater metagenome | isolation source: effluent of sewage treatment plant in Hong Hong | place: Hong Kong | collected 2016-03-17 ...
GTCGTCGAGCCGGTTTTCACATATCGCGGGGTATCCCTAAGAAATAGGGGTGCCCGTGCGCAAAATTCGTCGGTGCGCGTGGGCAAATAGGGCACCCCTGCAAGGTCGCGCTGCGTACCCACTGAGCTGCAGTCAAATGCCAAGCAGAAACCCCAGCACGGGCCGAAGGAAGAGCGGAGCAGCCCAGCGCAAAGACCGAGCGCGCAAGGCGCTGTGCGAGCCGTTGTTTCGCGACCTGCAAAGCCCGCTGGAACTCGCAGGGGTCGAGGCACTGGAAGAGTGGGCATCGGGGCTCATGTTGCGTGTTGGGGTGGCCATTGGAGACGCAGACGAAGACCTGGCGGTGCGCCTGCGCGCCATTGCGGTGATCGTGTGCGAGCTGGGAAAACTGAAGGAAAAAGCCCGACGCGCAGAAAAGGCGCTTGAGCTGCGCCGCCTGAGACTGATGCAGTCGCGCGAGCTGGTGCTTGATAGGCCGCCTTTTGAAGACCCGGTCGCACGGCTGCCGTGGATTGCCATGGCGCTGGCATGGGAGGCGTACGTTGCTGCTACGCAGCCGGACTGGCCTTTGCGTCAAAGACTTCGGCGTGTGCGCGTGTTCGCGCAGACCGGCTACGTGCCTTGCAACGCTGCGCTGGCTCGCGTTTCAGATGCGGTCGATGCGCTCGACGATGCGCCTGGCGGTGGGTGATGCCACGCCTGTCGCTTGAGCAGCGGCTGGACCGACAGCTTGCGCTATCAACGGAGCAGGTTCGCTACAGCGACTTTTCGGCAGTGGTGAGGCGGCTGAACCTTGGCCCGGCCAACCTGCCCGAGCGAACGCTGCTGAGGGATCAGTGGGGCAATGAGTGGCTGGCAGGAGAGCCAACAGAGGACGGGCTACAGCCAGTTGCCACGCTCATCGTCGGAAGATCTCGCAAGGTCGCAGCTGGAATCACCTTGAGGTGCGATCGTGGCGAGTTTGTACTGCAGGCCGAGACGCTGCTGCGCGTCGGTGGGGTTTGGGACAACGTCCGTCGAACGTGGCGACTCTTGGACGATGGCAGTCGTGACCCTGGTAGCGGCGCGCTTGTGATCGATGCGATGGAATCACAGCTTGCAGCCGTGAGCTGGTACAGGCAGCGACTGGCCGCGTTGCAAGCCGGTGAGCAGCATCCGCAATCGGTAGGCCTGCTGTTTGACGACAGACGCGGCGGAAAAACCTTCATCTGCGTCCTGTTCGTCATCCTGGCCTGCCTGGAGTTGCCGCAGATCAACGGCTCTCCGCTGGAGGCGCGAATCATCACGCAGACCATCCCGGCGCGGGATGAGATCGACGAGGCCTTTCGCATCATACTCCCGGCTGGCTGGGCGCAGTTTAAGGAGCAGCCAAAGCGGATCTGGACCTTCGGAAACGGAGCCAAGATTCTGATGCTCACAGGCACCAAAGACGAGTCCACTTTGTCGGGTCGAATGGACGTTGTCTTCATCAACGAAGCCGCGCTGTTCAAGCGCTCGATCTACGACCAGGTGCTGCGAGCGACTCATGATCGACGAGGCTTCTTGCTAGCTGCGACGAACAAGCCAAAGAAGCCCAAGGGCAACTGGGTGACGCTCCTATGGGAGGGCGCGGAGCGAGACGAGCGCGACGGAGTGGAGCCAGCGGTGGCGCGCCTGCGCGTGAACCCGGCGCGCAATGCTGCGATTGACACCACCGCGCGTGGGCCCATTGACCGCGCGATTCTTTACGCTCGCAGCGAGGACGATACAGACCTAGACGAGGGTCTTATCGCAGAGGCCGGGCAGAAGCTGTTTTGCCCGCCGTGGCTCGAAGCAAAGCACGTTCAACCGCTGCCAGACCTTGGCTACGTGGATCTGACGCCAGAGCTCACGCGCTTCGCTTACGGGCGAGCGTTTGAATACCTGGTCGGCCAAGACTACCAGTATCAGTGCGCCGGGTCCGCGTGGCGTGTGCTGGCACCTGGCGGCGACCTGGCCAGGGCACAGCTGTGGTGCGTGTGGGCCGTCTGGCTGTACGAGGACGGCGACGAAGATGCGCTGCTCGACGAAATGGAAATGTCCGGTTTCAACGCGAAGAACTCTCTGGTGATTCCAGACTGCTCGGGCGGTAGCCAAGGCGGAAAGCACTTGCATGGCATTGAGCCACCAAGCTTTGAACGCCTGCGGCGTCGCCAGTACCACTGGCAAGAGCCCGTGGCAAAAGCAAACCCGCAAAGCCTGCACGGTCGAAACCCGCCGGTCAGTACGTCGCTGATGCGCTGTCGGCAATGGATAAGCGAGGACCGGGTCTACGTGGTGGCTGGTCAGTCAGGCGCCAAAATGGCCAGAGCGTTTGCGAAGTGCGAAGCGTTTATGGGTCGCTACGGTGATCTGCGAGCCAAGGGCGGCTGGGCACACTTGATCGACACGTTTCGCTATCCGCACTGGTGGCTGGGCAGACAGCTCGCTGACCGCGAGATTCCGCTGTCAGCGGAGGCCAGCAGACTGACCATGGACCTGCGTCGCCGCAGATAATGGCCGTACCCATCACGGTGTGCGCATTGAACAACTGCCTTTTGCAAACACCGCGCTGGGCCGAATGGTTTCCGATGTTGTCAGGACTATCGGGTCAGCGGCTCGCGTAGCGCGGGACACCTCCGCGCTTTGGAACGCAGCGCGCAGCGGCAAGCTGAGCGGACAAAGCTGGGCCGAGGCCGATGCGCAGGCCCTCGTCAATCGAATTGTCTCCGAGGGACTGCGAGCGCGAAACGCAGCCCCAGATCGGAATTTGGGCTACTGGAAGCCATTTGACGCGCTGCACGCAGAGGCGCAGTCGCTGGCCGCAGAACTGCGAAAGCCGGAAAGCCGGTACGCTAAGGTCACGTCAGGCGCAGGCCTGCAGCCGTATGCGTTTGGTGAAACGCAGCTCTCCGAGATCACCCTGGGCTTTATCGCTCAGGGTCAGCGCAGGGCGACCAGTACTGGATGGACAGACCTGAAGGTCGATCTTGATACCCGGTTCTGTCGAGACGACGCGCATGTGCGCGGGCTCGACAACGTACGAAGATCTGCGGTCTATATCGCGCCGTTTCGAGTCTCTGAGCGAACCAGCAGCACGATCTCCGTGCTGGTAGCAAACGCCGTTCGAGCCAGCCTGGAAAAGCTGAACAACTTTCGCAGCGCCATGGGCGAGCTGCAAAGTCACTCCATGACTGGCTATGCCTGCGGCGAGCTGGTTTGGCAGCAAGGGGTGCGCTTGCGCATCCCGGTTGGCGACAAAGTGGTGACGGCAGACAGCGAGGTGGTGACCTCCATCGAGCCGGTGTCGCAGCGAAACTTTGCGTTTGACATCGTGACTGACGAGCCATGGCTGTGCATGGGGCCCGGCCAATACGTACGAGTGCTTGACCAGGGCCTGCAGAAGTTTGTGTTCATTCGCGGCGATGGCCCGTCTACCCACTTTGTGCGGTTTCGCGGGTGGGGATGGGCGAATAGTTGGCTGTCATATTTGGCAGCTCTACCGATAGAAAAGCTGGGGATTCTCGTCGAAACATTCGGGGTGGCGACTCCCTATCTGCAGCGAAACGACAGAGGGATTGTCACAGACGAAGAGGCCCAAAAAGCCCTCCGACTGCTTGAATCGCTTGGCACGGGTCGACCAGGGGTGATCCCTGGTCATCTGGGGGAGTTGAAACACTCCCCTGTACCAACCAACCTGGCCCCACTGCATGCGCAGATGATCGGAATCATCCGCACAGAGCAGTCAAAGAACATGCTGAGTTCGACGCTGCAGATCGAGATCGGCGGCGTGGGAAGCCGCGCCGCAGCCGAGGTGCACGAGAATCAGCAGATTCGCATTGAAAAGGTTGATGCCACCGTCACGGGTGAGGCGGTGCAGGGCCAGCTATGCAGCTGGCTGTGCGATGTGAATGCCGAGGCGTGGGCGGCTGCGTTTTCGCCCTATGTGCCTGGGGGCTGCACCCCGGATGACATCAGAGCGGAAGTGCCGCTCTGTGAATTTGTAATCACTGAGGAGACTCCGACTCAAAGGTCGGCGGTCTTTTCCGCAGTCAAGGCCATGGGATTTCCAATCGATGAACGACAGGTGCGGGAGGAAACCCGAGTGAGGGCACCGCTTCCGCCGCTCAAGCTGGCAGAGCCGCCAGTGCCACCGCAGCCCAAGCCGCAACCAATTCCGCCCAAGCCACCCGTGCAGGAGCAGCAGGAATGACCGTAACGCGAATCGATCTCTACCAACCGATCGGCGGCTGGTTCGGCATGACAGCCAGTGATATGCGGCAGCGTCTTGAGGACAGCGCGGGCGCTGACATTGAGCTGCACATCCACTCCGATGGTGGATGTTGTTTTGAGGGCTTTGCGATTGCCAACGTGCTTGCGGCCTACCCAGGCCGTAAGACCGCAGTGATCGACGGCATGTGCGGCAGCGCTGCTGTGGGGATCGCACTGATGTGCGATGTCCGCAAAGCAAACGTCGCGTCCATGTGGATGACCCACTTGCCCTGGGCCATGACGTGCGGAACCGCCGATGATCACGAAGCAAACGCTGGCGTGCTTCGTCAGATCACCGATTGCATGGCCAAGCTGTATTCGGCCAGAACCGGCAAAGACGAAGCTACGGTACGCGGCTGGATGGCCATGGGGCGCGATACCTACTGGACGCCAGACCAAGCCCTCGCGGCTGGACTTGCGACAGAGATTATCGACTTGCCACTGCCTGCCATGGCTCAGGCCGATGTCAGCAAATACCTGGCGAGTCGCAAAGGCTCTGCGGGAAGGCCTGCGCCTGCTGTTCGCGCTGGACGTTCTGCCCGTACCCAAGGAGGCGGAGGCACCATGAACTATTTGGAAAAGCTCGGGCTGAGCGCAGACGCAAAGCCTGCCGACATCGCTGCCGCGATCCTGACGTACTGCCAAGGCGATGAGTCAGACGAAGACAAAAAGAGCACGCTATCTGGTCTGATCACGCAGCTTTCGGCTAAACCCGACGGAGACGAAGGCGAACAGCAGGTCGCCTCACTGCGCGTTGCGCTTGACGCAGTGAAGTCCGAACTGCAGACCAGCAACGCGCGCATTGCCGAGCTGGAGGCGGGAAAAGCGGCAGCTGTTCAAGCCGCGCAGCCAAAGCCCGAAGACCTGGCCGAGCTGGCCGTGAAGGCTGGGCGCTGGCCTGCCAATCAAAAAGCGGCTCTTGCGCAGCAGTATGCAGCAGGCAGCAAGCCGTATCTGTTCGACGCGGGCACCTTCAGTCCGCGCGGCATGAACTACACCAAAGGGGGGAACCCCCAGCAGCCGCAGATCGAGCCGAAGAACACGAGTGAGTCGGAACTCGATGAGGGGGCGACCAGTTTCCTGAACAGCGTCAATGGACGCTCGGTGGTCATTGACCCGAAAGCCTTTGCAGCCGCAAAGGCCAAGCGCGCCGCGGCAGCGTAAAGCCCTCGCTCGCGTCAACCTCCCAGCAAAGAGATCAAACAATGGCCGCAGCTACGAAGCCACGAGTCACCTCTAAGTACTACACCTGCCCCCGGATGCCAGTGCGCTGCTACCAGCAGAAGGCTGGGACGATGATCTTCCGTGGGACGATGGTCATGCACATCAACGGAGTCGCCGAGCCCGCCCGGGCTGGGATTCCGGATTCCGTTCTGTGTGGAATCGCGCAAGACAACTACGACAATCTGGCGGGCGGCACCGACAAGACGTGGCCAGACGGCATGACGTTTGAGCGAGTGCCTTTTCACATGTCATCCGTTTCCGGCGTTGGCTATCTGACCGACGCTGCGCGCGGAACTCTGGTTGCAGTCGCTACCGATCAAGAGCTGAAAAGCACCATCGCCACAGATGACCTTCAGGTGCGCGCCATTGATCGCATCGGCGAGTACGAGTGGATCTGCGAGATCCCATAACCCCCCCTTTAGGCACCGAGGAACATCATGGGATTTGGCCCAGTAAGCAGTCAGAAACTTGAGCAGCTTGTTGAAAACGTCAACACCGCATTGTCGGTGCTTGGCACCAGCAACAAGCTGATCTATCCGCGCCTTTGCTTTGTCGATGACGGCAGTCAAACGGACGGAACGCCCATCGGTGAGAAGGTCGCCGAAATCCGTAACGGCGATGGCATCACCGGCGAAAAGATTCGCTATCCATTCTCGCCAGTCTCGAACGCGCCCAAACGCTGGCCTGCAGGCGTGCCTCGCGAAGAGCGAGATGCGATCATTCAGGTCATCGAGGTGACCAGGCATCGACATGCACCCGCCGACGAGCGGATCTACTACGACTTCCAGGATGTCTGGGGAATCCTCAACGGGAAGACCAAAGAGATCATCCAGCGCGGCGGCTTGTTGTGGGACCTGGAATTGGTCCGGGCCCTTCATGCAAACGCGGTAGGTTTCGACGGCATACCGTTTTTTTCCGTTGACCATCCGGTTGATCCAAACGACCCTTCAAAGGGCACACAGTCGAACACAATCGCCATCACGGCGATGGATGATACGGGACTTGCAGCTGCGCTCGACGTGTTCGCAGGCATGAAGTGGTTCGATGGCATCACGCGCAACAGCGAGATGGAAAAGCCCACCTTGCTGGTTCCCACCGCATCGCTGAACATCAAAGCGCGGCAGCTGGTCTTTGGAAGTCTGATTCCAACGACCGGCAATGCCGCCGTCGCGACAGGCAGCAACGGCCTTGAGGGTCTTGTCCAGGATGTGATCTTCAGCCCGCTGCTCGCAGACGGAACCACCGACGCAAACAAGTACTGTTATCTGATCTCGCCTGGAACGCCGGTTCGCGCGGGACTGATCTGCAGCCCGAAGCGTGCGCCTGAGTTCCATATCGCAGGCCTGAATCCGAACGAAGAAATCCGGCGGAAGTACAGTGCCTACGCCTATGGCTGGGACGCCTTTGGCTGCGTCGAGACAGGCCTGTATCATGACGTGGTTCGCATCAAAGTCGGCTAGACGCAACACGCCCTCTCCCTTCGCAATGTGCGCCATCCGTACCCACCAAGAGGATGGCCTATCTCACCCGCGAACAGCTCATTGAAGAACTGGACGGCCCGGCGGCAACGGCGCAGTTGATACCTAACCGCACTACCGGCGGCATCAACTATGACAAGCTGGACGGAGCTATCGCCGACGCATGCGGCGACATTGAAGCGGCCATGGGATCTCGCTATGCGAGCCAGGAAGCCAATCCTCCGCGCAAGTTGGTGCGCATCGCGCGCATGCTCGGGGCCTACTACGTCTGGGGGACCCTGAAAAATAAGGTCATACCCGAGACGGTTCGCCAAATGTACAACATGGCAAAGATCGACCTCGAGCGCATCGAGCAGTCCGAATCCAAGCCTGGCGAGAAGTCGGAAACTCGTTTTTCCTACGACCTCGACAACAGCGACGGCGGTCGTCGCGCGGTCTACGGCACCTTTCGCAGGGCAGGCCTGCTGGGCAGCCGATGAAGATCAAGGTCCGGCGCAGCGGCTCGCAGCTCGCGCAGATTGCAGCTCGGGCAGGCGATGCAAACGCAATTCTGGCGCGCATGGGTGGCTACATTCGCGCGGGCGCTCGCGCTCGCATTGAGCAAGGCGAAAACATGGCTCCCTGGGCGGAGTCCACGCGGCGTCGGTACGAGCAAACCGGGTCGAGCAAAGTCACGCGCCATGGCGCAGTACGATCGAGCTACGCTCAGAAGCTCGGCCAATACCTGCAGCGCAAGGGCAACTCCGATGCGGTGGAAGAGCTGCGCAGCTTGCTGCGCGGCGGACGTGTCAGCGCAAGCAACACCAAGGCCATCGCTACGCTGTCAAGGCAGCTCGATCGTGCGGCCAAAAAGCGCCCAAGCGCCCGCAAGATCGGCAAGCGGCGCATCGAGTCCGCCAAGTTGCTTGGCAAGATGCCGCTGCTCTTTGCAATGGTTCTCGACGGTAAAAAGGTCAAGGTCCTAAACAAGGCGTCCTTCTCTGCTGTTCAAAATGACGGCGGAACAGTCGGAAACGGCGCAGTAATTCCCGAGAGAAGGTTCCTTGAGATCACATCGCACACGCGAGCGCGCATCACCGAGATCGCGCTCGACCATTTGATGGGGCGTTCGAGATGAGTGTTGAAACTCTGTTTTCTGCCGTTGAGGACGGATTGACTGGTCTGATTCGGCTAGGCCTGGGGTGGCGCCATCCACAGGTGCCGGATGTCGCAGCACTGGTCGCGCTGCCAGTGCTTGAGCTGCCGCCTATGGCGCTGGTGTTCGTACAGGCGGACAACAATCTCTGGGCCTGGGATCCAGACAGCCAAGCCACCATGAGCGCTACGGCGCTGCAGTCCACCACGCTTGCGCCTACGGCCTATGGGCGCTGGCTGCGCGTAGATACGGCTTGGACCTACGGCGCAGGAGGCGTCAACCTAGGCAAAAAGCCCACGGGCTATTTGCGCAGCGTCGAGACGTATGCGTGCGACGATGGCCCCGAAGCGGCCATCGAGCGAGTCACCAGCTATCTGCCAGGTGTTCTTGTGCAGTTTGTTGGCGACGAGCTTGAATCGCTCGACATCCGGCCTGGCACGTTTTACAGGTCAACGCTCAGCTTCAAGCTACTGGTGTTGTCGCAGAACTTGCGTTATGCGCCTGCCGCCACGCAGGGGCCGCGCGATGCAGCAGAGGCAGCCGATGATCCTGGCGTCTACAGAATCGTGGGAGACCTCCGGCGACTCCTGCATGGCAACGCGTTCAGCTCAGGCATTGCCGACGTGGAGCGGATCGAGGTGACTGGTTCGGAGCTTGCGTTTGAGGCCGAGGATCGACGGCTCTACGTGTGGGTCGTCGATGTGCAAGTGCGTGCGTCCTACACCATTGAGGACGAAGACCTTGGCGAGTTTTCGATTCGGGCTCAGCCCGAGCTGACAGAGTGCTGGCCTGAGCAGACCTTTGATCGAAATAACTACGTTGCCATCGGAGGTGGTCTGTCTGAAGGCGGGGGGCTCGGCCTTGAGCGGACAATCGATGCGACCGTTGCAGTGGTAAACGGCAAGTCGGTTGCCGTTGCGGCGCGCAGCGTGACGTTTTCGGCGTCTCACTGGACCTACCGGGACTTGACCACTGGTGGGGCATGGGTGTTGACCCTCGGTGAATTATACAAGCCAGCGCCGCCGCAAATACCGGGGGCATTGCGAGTCGCCCGGACGATGACCGATTCCACTGGCGTAGTGCGCGACCAGGCCCTGTGTAGCTTCAGTGTGCCTTACGGCGATCCGCTCGATGTCGCCTAGCCCGTACCCAACAGGGCATGGCCGGATCTCCACTTGTAATCGCGAATCTACCCGCTGGACTCGAAGAGCCTGGCGTCTACGTGCAGTACCTTTTCGGGGGCGACCAGGGGCTGTCTGCGCCAAACAAGCGCGGGCTGATCCTGGGATACATGACGCCGGGATATCCGGGCCGCCCCGATGAACCGATTGTCATCAGCAGCGCAGACGAATGCGAAGTGCTGTTTGGGCCCAAGTCGATGCTGACGCACGCGTATGCGGCAGCAAAGGCACAGCAGCCGCTCGGATGGGAGGCAGTGCTGCTACCGCTGCTGGAGCCGTCTGGAGGCACCGCATCCTCGGTGACGGTTGAGTTTGTAGCGGAGCCGATCGACGGTGTGCTGCAAAACAATACCGCAGCGCTGTCGGCAGACACAGTCTACGTGTTACGGCGCGGACGGGGCGTCGCAGTCTCGTTCCGAAAGGGCGATGACTTCGACACCATCGCAACAGCCGTTAAAGCCGCATGGGACCAGCTCTACAATGCTCCCGCAAAATGCACCCGCTCGGGCGCTGCGCTGTCCTTTGACAGCAATCACAAGGGCGACTTTGACGACGGGGCAATGGAGATCACCTTCGCCTCGGCTGGGCAAAGCGGAGTCGCCGCAAAGCTCGGAACGCTTACGGTAAGCGGGGCTGCAGGTGCAGCAGGGACTGTGACGGTGCGCGCGAACAAAGGCGCGCTGACCGTCGATGTTGGCAACGGCGACACCGCCATCGCAACCGGTACGGCGCTGCGTAAGAAGATCAACAGCACCGCCTTCGCAGTGCGAGCTGCGGAACCGAGCACAGCGAGCGGCGTGGTCACCCTGTTTTACGTCTCGCGGCGGCCCGTCAGGCCGCTGTCGATCAGCTCGACTGAAACCAACATCACAGGACAGACGGTCGCCGATTCCGTGGGCACGGCAGGGGCAGGCGTGCCGACTCTGGCTGCCGCGCTCGTCAACCTCAGCGCGATTGACGAGGCCTACCGTGCTTGGTCGCTGTTCTTCCGCAGCGCGAACGAGCTAGGGCAGGTCGCAGCACACGTAGAGGCGCAGGCTGCTGCGCCGATCCAAAAGGATCAGATTGTGCTGTTCTGCACAGTGCAGGCCTTTGCGGCCATGGCGACAAGCAATGTTCCGACCGCCACGACGCCACGACTTGACGCCACGCCCAGGTACGCGCCCTTGTGGGCGCAGTGCGCGCCAAACGCGGAATTTGAACTTTCTGCGCGATATGTGGCGGCAATCGCGGCTGAGCCCTACGTCAGTCGCAACTGGAACTATCTGGAGCTGATTGGAAGCAGCTCTGCGCCCATCGTGCCGATCCACATCGCAGACAGGCCGTCCGTCGATGAGCGCAACGTTGCGATCTCGACCTATCGACACGCACCAATCACCACTTCGGCCAGTGGGAATCTTGTCGTCACCTGGGGTGGCAACTGCTATCGGGCCAAGGGGTTCAAGGATGCCAAGCTGCGCAAGATCAGCGCGATGCTTACGCTCGGATACTACCGAGCTGATTTGAGGCTCTACCTCGACGGACTGTACCGAGGAAAGAAGCTCAAGACGCTTTCGGAGGCTCGGACGGCAAATGCCGTCGAGCCAAGCAGCATTGAAGCCAGTGTGTATCGCTGGTGTGCTCGGCTGGATGATGCCGATTTGTTTGACGGCGCAGAATCCAAGCGCGACGCCATTCGCGCAGCGGTCGTCGTATCTCCGGGGCGCGTCGATATCAATGTTCCATTTTCACCGCTAGCTGACCTGGACCAGCTCGCAGTGACGGGAGTGGTGGAGTAATGGGCGCACTTGGACGGATTCCCCTAAAGATCAACGGCCTTGTCGCACCGGCAGTTCGAAACGTCGATGTGCAGGCTCCAAGGACACAGAAGATCCTCAAACATTCCGACGGCATCAACCGGCGGGCAGCCGGGCAGCCGGATGTTAAATTCTCCCTGACGTGCACGCTGCTGACTGAACGGCAGGAGATTCTGGACATGATCGAAGCCGCTGAACAGACCGGCGAGGTGACGCTGTCGTATCGACTGGGCAGCCGCGAATACCTCCTCGAAGACTGCGGTATCGATAATGAAGGCGTCTCGTCGGACTCCGACGGCACAGCGGACCTGACTCTGTCTGGCGTCGCAACCAAGCGTTTGCGGGTGCGCTGATGGCCACGCTTGGCAATCTGCTCAAGATGCGCGGCGGGCTACCGTTTACGCATCGAGTAGTGACGCTCACGCTTCTTCTGCCAGACCCCAAAAGCGGCACGCCGGAGGCCGTTGAACAGCAGGTGGCATTGCTTCCGGTTACGCACGCAGCTGAAGCGCGCGCGAATCGCGCAGCCATCGAGTACTGCGCGGCCCGAAAAGAGTTTGGCGACGCGCCGCTGCTCGACAAAGAGCTCAAGTTTCGTTTTTGCATTGAGGCAATGCGCGACGCGGCCAACCTGGCCGCCTACTTCGTTGATGAAGACTCCATCGAGTCCTTTCGCGAAGTAGTGATTGGTGAGCAGCTCGACTATCTCCTTCGCGAGTACTCGGAGCTGCTGGCCGCTGAGTTTGTCGAGCTGCAGGCCAAGCCCATCAAGGACGAAGCTCGCGAGACTTTTCAAGGCGGCTAGGACTCGCGGTCAAGTTCCTGGCCTGCTCGATGACCGAGTGGTTTCGAGTGGAGTCTGTGCACGACATTGACGAGGCAGAGGCGCTGCGGTGGCGGCTCGCGTACGTGGTTGCGCTCGACATCGTGAACCCCCAACCAAAGAAGCGGTAAGCAATGAGCAAGGACAGAGCTTCCGTCGAAGTCACGCTCGATGGCATAGAAGTGGCTGTGTCCAACGCCAAGCGTCTGGACCAAGCCTTTGAGCGCTGGGGGCACAGCGCGGCATCAGGTGCGCGCGCAGTTGGCGGCAGTCTCGCGAGCATGGCCGGATCGGTCATCAAGACCGGGCTGGCCATCCAAGGCGGTTTGTCGCTGATGAGCGCCATCGACCAGGCCAAGCACCTGGACGAAACAACGGCGAAGCTCGGGCAAAGCGCCAAGACCTCAGGCAACGAGCTGCAGGAGGCCTTCAAGCGCGCCGAGCAGCGCACGCTGACCAGTGCCGGTGCCCAAGCGGAGTTTGCCAAGCAGCTTGGACGCACAACGTACGACAGCAAGTTTGCGGCGGAGGCCGTCTCCGCCATGGCAGAGGAAGCGCTCGCAAGCGGGCGCGAGCTGGGCGAAGGACTGCCTTTTGCTGCGGCTCTTTCGGATCTTGGCGTGCGTGCTCAAGACGTGATGCCCGAGCTCGACCGCGTGCGCGCCATGGCCGAGCAAGTGGGCACCGTGGGCGGTCACCTGGCCCTAAAAGACACGCTCGCTGCGCTGCGGCCCGAGCTGCAAACGGTCGCAGCGGACAGCGATGAAGCGCGAGGAAGACTAGAAGCCCTGGTCGCTGTGCTTGGAAAGGGGCTCAAAGCCCCGCAGGCACAGGCGGTGGGCAGCAGCGCGCTTTCCATGGTCAAGCAGAGAGCGCTCGACATCGAGCGATTGACAGGCCGTCGCGTGCTCGACAACAACGGACAGGTGATTGATCCGACGCGCGCGCTTGCGGACGTCAAGCGAATCACGCAGCGCAAGTTTGGCAGCAACCAAGAGGCCCAGCGTCGTGCGCTGATTTCGGAGTTTGGCGCAGACCTCGGGCTGGCAATCTTTCGCACCGACTTCTCCGAGGTCAACCAAGTCGCCAAGGCCAAAGGTTCCGGCAAAACTGCCGCAGAGGCTCAGAAGTTTCGCGACAGCAAGGAAGGCGGCAGAATCAGCCGCCGGTTGACGATTGAAAGCACGGCTCGGGATGTAGCCGGTAAGGCGCTGGGCGCAGCCGACGAAGCGCTAGGTGGCGGAACCGGGCCAGATGGCAAGCGTCAGCCCGGCGTTGGAGATCTTGTTCAGCGGTGGGTTAGCGATTCAAGTTCCCTCGGGGCCGACCTTGCATCGAGCGCACGAGAGGGCTTTTCTTTGTCTGGCATTCCATGGCGAAAGGCTGTTACGACCGACGCCGGGAAAGAATGGCGGAGTCAGCACGCTGACACCGTTGGAAAGGAACTTGCCGCGCAGGCTATGTCTGCCGGTGATCTGACCAGCGCCTACGGAAAGACCGGGGGCGATCCGGCTGTCGTCGACGCCATGCTGGGGACGCTGCAGGCGATGCTGCAGCAGCAGCAGTCCACCAATGCGCTGCTGAAAGATCAGGTCGCCGCTGGAATTGCCGAGCGCCTTCAGCGCACTCCGCTGATGATTCGCCAGCAAGCACCGGCCAACAAAGAGGGCGGCAACTGATGCTGACCAACGCTGAGGCGTTTGAGTTCACCACGCTGGAGGGAGAGCGGCTTGCGCTGTGGGGGCAGTCGCTGAGCTGGTCGGACACGATCGACACCGGCGTGGTGCAGCGGCCCGTGCTCAAGAGAGCCGGTGCGCTGCATCAAAAGGTTGGAAGTGGTCCGCGACAGCATGAGTTCCGCTGCGCGATCACTGGCCGAGACTGCACCGCGCTATATCAGCGGCTGGTCACAGTGGTGCTGGCTGAGCCAGAGGGGCTGCTGGTGCATCCGCGCTTCGGAGCCTACCGCGCGGTCTGCAAGGGCATTACCGCGTCTGAAACTCCCGGCGAAGGGATCGACCTGGTGGAGTACTCCATCAAGTTCGAGGAAACCGGCATTCACGACCCGCCAAAACCTTCGCCGGAGGCCGCTGCGCAGACGGCGCAGCGTCGAGCCGTCGACCTGCAAAGCTCAATAGAGACGGAGTCGGCAGAGTTGCGCGCGGCAGCAGAGGCGGTACTTGAACGCGCAACAGGTCTGCTTTCTGTCGTCAACCTGGCACAGCGAGGGCTTGCAGACCTTGCAACGGTCGATGCGAGTCTTGCGACGCTTGCGCAGTCCGTGTTCGCAATCGACAGCGCTGGCAAAGAGCCCCGCCGGATGGCGGCGCTTGCGCTGAGTGAGGCGTTGGCAGCGCGCAATCGCCTGGCGGCTGGAAGGCCGCCGATCGTTGAGTACCGCTGCCCATCTGTGGTTTCGCTGGGTGTGCTGGCACAGCAGCTCTACCTGTCGCGCGGAAGGTCAATGGTGCCCGAGCTGCTGCGGCTCAACCGGATCGAGCGACCCTTTGCGCTTCCGGCTGGCACCACGCTTCTGCTGCCAGATCCGGCTGCGTTTGGGTAGCGCGTACCCAGCAAGACATGGGGCAGAGCCGCTGCATCATCGAAGTGGAAGGTCAAACCATTGAGGAGGTGTCCTCGTTTGACCTATCGGACGACGTAATGGCTATCACGGAAGATGCCCACGTCGTCGTTGAAAACCGCAATCACAAATATCGCGATTTGCTGCGAATTGGTCAAAGGGTTGAAATCTATCTTGCCAATCCGCAGGTAAACTTTGGCGCGCCTACGCTGAAACACAAAGGGCGTATCACAGAGCGCAAGGCCAAAGCTTCCCGAACGGAGGGAAGCACCATTGCCATCACCAGCTCAGACTTGGGATGGCATTTGCAAAAATGCGCTGCGCCGCTGTGGCTGCGGCTCAAGAATCTTACGTATCAAGATCTGGTGGACCCGAGTAAATCGAAATTCTACGACCCCAGCTGGGGGTTTGTGGGGGTCAGATTTGACGGAGACATCCGTCGAAAACTCAAGCTAGGAGTCGCTATCGTTGCCCAGGCTGCCCAAAAGGTACTTGACCCCGTGCACGTCATTCAGTGCGAGGCGGGGGACAATGCGGCAGACAAGTTTTTGGAGTACTGTCGACGACTTAATCTGCTGGTCAACGTGTCAGCCGACGGCTATCTGTGCTGCTTCCGGCCAAACGATCGACAAGAGCCGCTCTATCGGATTCGGCTGCTTGACGATGGACCGGACAACAATGTGCTTTCCGCAGAGCTAACGGAAAGCGCGGAAAGCAGATACACGGAAACAATCTGTGTAGGCGAGCAGATCGGGTGGGAAGGTCCGCAAGACTCAAACAATCCAAACGCTCGTAAGAAGCGAGGCAGCGTAAGACACGCTGGTGCGCTGCCGTTTGTGCATCGAAAGACGTTTGTTGATGGCGAGATGTTCGCCAATGGACTTGCGCAAAAGGCAGCAGAGTGGGCGCACAAGCGCGGAATGTACGATTCCTTTTCGGTTGTTTACGAAGTGCCTGAGCATTATCAGGGCACGCGGTGGTGGGTCGGCGACACCACGGTCGATGTGCAGGACGACGAGCTTGGCGTGTACGGCTGCCTGTACGTGCAGGCAGTGCGCCTGCGAGGCGGCAAGTCAGAGGGCGACACCACCCAGGTCATCGTTCGGCTACCAGGGCTTTTGTCAGCATCATTCGGAGAAATCCCCAATCCGCCCATTTGCAAAGCCCTCTCCGTTGAGGGCACAGCGAAGGAAGGCACATGATCCCCAAAGCGTTGCGAGAGTGGATCGAAGCAAGACTCGCCAGCGTTGTTCGCAAGCAGCTCGCGCGGGGACGCAGCGATGCGCGGACGTACGCCACAGACGGCTATCCGTCTGGCACGGATGAACCCGAAAGCGGCGATGAGGCTGCTCGGTTTCAGCACTACGGATTTGTGTCCGAGCTACCTGACAACTGCGAGCTGATCACGCTGGCCATCCATGGCCGCGCGTCGAATCGGGTTGCGGTGGCCGAGCGGCACCCAAACGAGCCAGAGCTGCAAAAAGGCGAGGTGGGTCTGTGGATGGTCGGTGGCCAGCGTGTAATTCTGACCAAAGACGGTGACGTAGTCATCTATCCCAAGACAGGCCGCGACGTCATTGTGGGCACCAGCAGCAAGGCGGCTGCTGACAAGGTGGTCACAGAGTCAACGCTTCAGGCCGCGCTTGATGTGATAGCCAGCCACCGGCACGACGTTCCGCCGATGGGCGGCACCACTACGACCTCGACCGAGCTGGTCGATCTGTCAGTGGAAGGAAGCCCGAACGTGTTTGCGACGAAACCGTGAGTCGTACCCACAGACAGCATGGACGCTGCTTTCACGGTGGACGAAAAGGGCAAGCTCATCTTTGCCCGCGATGGCCGAGGCAACTTTTACAAAGACGACCGCGCCTTCTACAACGTGATCGGCACGTTGCTTGCCCGCAAAGGGCAGTGGGGCTGGGATGGGGTTTTCGGAACGCGGCTTCGCGAGATCACCAAAGACGCAAGGACCACCGGCACTCGGTTGCGAGCGCAGATCGCAGACTGCGCTGAGCAGCTGCGCAGCGGGCAGACCATAAAAGAGCTGACCGGAACCGCTGACCGCAGCGCGCTCGGACGATGGTCGGTGACCCTTCGGTGGGTGCCGACGTTTGCCGATCCCGTGCAGCACAAGGTGTCGCTGTGAGATTCCCAACGGAGCAGGCCGTCTTTGAGGCGGCGGTCGCCTACTTCACGATCGCCCATCGCGACCCCGTCACCGGACGGTCGCCCGAGCTGGGACCGTCCAGCTTTTTGGGGCAGGAGGCCCGCGCGCTCTCTCAGCTGATTGGCGAAGTGCTGAGCGCTTGTGAGATCCTAGATGGCGATGCGGTGCCCAACGTCTCGTACGACAGCAGCGGTGCGCTGCAGACCAGGAACAGCACGCGGCGGCTTGACGACTGGGCCGTAGCTCTAGCGCTGCCAGGGAGCGGGGGGAAGCTCGGTCGGCGCGGTCCTACGCAAGCGCGAAACGGTGGCGCGAGTGCCGCCGGAACGCCGGGAACGATTGTTCCAACCGGAGCGCTACTCAGCGACCCATCGACCAATATCGTCGTCAAATTGCGAGCCGGTTTTGTGATGCCAGCGTCAGGCAGCTATCCGATTGTGCTCGACGCGGTGGCCCCGGGCGCAGCCGGTAGGCTGCCAGCTGGCACCCCGCTGCGCTGGCAGAGTCCACCACCTGGCCTTGGATCAACGCTGGTGCTAAGTGCGGGACTGAGCGGTGGCGGCGACGCTGAAACCGACGTTGAGCTTGCGCTGCGCATCGTCGCGCGGCTGCAAGCTCGACCCAAAGGCGGCAGCGCCGCCGACTATCGGGAGTGGGCAGAAGCGGCTGAGGATGCGTCAGGAATGCTGCTTGGCATTGCGCGAGCCTATGTTTATCCGGTTCGCGATGGCGCAGGGTCGGTGACTGTCTGTCCGCTTGTCGGCGGCGTCGGCAGAGGGCGCGACCCAGGTGCCACCGTGGCCAGCCAGGTGCTGGCCTGGCTGAATAAGCAGAAGATCGTGACGGACACTGTTTACGTCGTACGTCCAAGGTTTCCGACGGGGGAAGAGTTGACAATCACTGTCTCTGTCGAGCCGCAGCCAGGCAATGAGTTTGACTGGCGCAATGTGCCGTCTGTGCAGGCCTATTCGCTGCTGGCTGGCTCGAAGAGCCTCATCATCAATCAAAGCCCGCCGCCGCCCACGCTCAGAGACGCGATCGACAACGCCAGCAAGCCTCGACTGGCCATCAATTTCAGCGCATCGCCCATCCCGTTTGTCGCGTCCGTGTTGAGCTACGCACTCGACACTCCAAGCGTCGGATACTCGACACTGCAGCTCGACACAGAGCTGCCCGCCACGGTAGCAATGGTGCAGGTGCTTCCAGCCGGAGGCGCGACGCTGCCTATCGCAGCGGCCATCGTGCAGTACATCGGCAGCCTTGGCCCGTCTCGGTCGTCGGGTTATGGCAACCCAGACGACCCGTGGGAAGACGGCGTCACCGTGGCCAAAATTGCAAAGGTCGCTCTGAGCGCCACGGACAGCGGCGGCGCGCTTGTCTGTCGCAACAGCCCAAGCGTCGGGCTTGGTGTCGGCATTCAGATTGCCGTGGGTACAAACCCGGCCACAGCGTCGGACTTCCTGACGTTTGACAATGTCCCCGGCCAGGGGCCGCAGTTGGCTGAAGTCGCAGCGGTCATCGTCAAGGCGGCTACGTGATGACGAGATCCATGAGTCCAGCTGAGGCCAAAAGCGCGCTACTCGGCGCGTTTCCGCCCGACCTGCCAAGTGCGTGGGGCGACAGTCCCCACGCGCATATTGAGGCAATCGGGCAGGTGGTGAGTGAGCAAGCCATCGAGCTGGCGTACGACATGGTCGATCGCGACGCCTCGCTTCTGACGTGCGGCAGCGCGCGTCTGGCGGCGTGGGAAGCTGCGCTCAATCTGCAAAGCACACGTACGGCGCGGTTTGGCACCGTGGAGGCTCGACGCCGCGCGGTAATGGCGCGCATTCGCGAGTACGGACCGCCGACCGCCGACATGATTCGGGCGGTGCTTGCGCCACTGCTTGACTACGCCGACCCGGCGCAGCTCGTGCTGCTGGAGTGCAGCCGCACCGCGCTGCGAGCGGCTCACACCTACGCTGGCTCCAAAATCATCGGTCCGTTTGGCGGCGCGACCCATGCAGTGTGGGATTTTTGGGTCAATGACGATGGCACAGCAGCCCCTGGCTGCGTGCAGGCCGATGTGTGGCTGACCGTTGCGGACCTGTCGCTGATTGCAGTCGACCTGACCGATCCCTACGGCACGACCTATCGTGTGAGCTACGGCAAGCTTGGACGCGGCGGAAAAACCAATCAGCCCGTGCGTGTCTACTTTCGGAGTGTGACCACGCCGCGCATCACGGGTCGATGGCGACTTCAAGTGCTGCAAGACAGCATCACGCCAGCCGAGCTGCACCAGGCCGAGCTGTTTTGCGAGGGCTTTGGCCGAAGCGGCCTGGCCAGTGCCCAGTTTGAGTGGGCCGCAGTCTTCGAGGTAACCAAGTCAAGCGGCGCAGCCGACCTTGATGCGGCTCGGCTGGCCGCTCGGCGCGTCAGCCTGGCGACTCGCATTGGCGGACTGGTCGTTCCTGCTGATGCAGCGGTTGGCCTTCCGTCGAGTGACTGGGCGGGCATTCCCGCAGACAACACCATTCCCTCGGGCTTTGTGCCCGGTTAGGACGCGCTATGAGCGGCGGCTATCCTTTCACTCCAGACACCACGTTTTCCGACAACAGCGTTCCCAAGGTCACTGCGGGACACTTGAACCGATGGCAAAACGTCGACAACGCGCTGGCCTGGGCTGCGTATCACCAGCGACCCCAGGCCATCAGTCGCTGCACAAACAGCGCGGATGTAATCGTCAGCGTCTCGCCGATGATGATTCTCGATGCAGCGCTCAACATCTACACCTACTGCGCGTGGGCCGACACCACGCTGACACCGGCGCAGCTTGAAACGCCTGCGGCAAGCTGGCCGTCGGACAAGTGGCTGTATGTCTACGCGTATTCCGACAGCCGCATCGGCAAGATGGTGGTGTCGGAAACGGCACCTGCGGTCATCATGCCTGCGGTCGGCGTGTCGATGCCGCACAAACTCTGGAAGACCGGAGACGAAACGCGGCGGCTGGTGGCTGAGTTTCGCACCGACGGCGCTGGAAACGTGCTGCGTTTCAAGCAGCAAAATCAGCGCTGCCGCTATCTCGACATACAGACCGCGCTGGCTGTCACCACGGCGGGCGCAGGTTGGACGACGTACAACAGCGTGGACCTGTCGGCCTATGTGCCGCCGCAAGCGCAGATGGTCGATCTGCTGGCCGCGCTTTCGCACAAGGCGGCTGGTGGCAACATCTTCCAGCTCAGCAGCGATGGGAGCGGCACGCCGCTCGATGCGGTGCAAGTCTCTGCCTGGGAAGGATCCGGCTACTCGCAGCGTATCAAGCAAGCCACCATCGAGCTGCCGCTACTTACCACCAGCATCTCAGCTCGCATCACCACCGCCACCGCAGCCATCAAGCTCGATGTGCTGGGCTACGCGGTTTGACAGTCTCGTTAGGGGAAAAAGCTTACGCTGCGTAGTAAGCTTGTTACTTGCGTGTGTCAGCGCAGGAAATAGCGCGGATAAGGAAAAAGCCTACGCTGCGTAGTACG
>ERZ724505.715-NODE-715-length-20156-cov-4.627382_pt1 | contig 20156 bp, 22 predicted proteins | sample MGYA00376038_ERZ724505 | MGnify/ENA primary metagenome ERZ724505 (study PRJEB28724, sample SAMN07190884) | wastewater metagenome | isolation source: effluent of sewage treatment plant in Hong Hong | place: Hong Kong | collected 2016-03-17 ...
CGACAACGAAGTACTCAAAGGTGTGGATGTAAAAGTTAAACGTGGCTCGATGTTAGCCCTGCTCGGTCCGAATGGCGCCGGCAAAACCACAATCGTACGCATATTGAGCACGCTGCTCAAATTTGATGGTGGCTCTGTAGTTATCGAAGGTTTCGATATAAAAAACGATCCCGATAAAATCCGCGGCGTAATTGGCTTAACTGGTCAGTCGGCTGCGGTAGATGAATTGTTAACCGGACGTGAGAACTTGGTAATGATGGGTCGGCTTTATCGTTTGACTGCAAACAGCGCTAAAGCCCGCGCCCAAGAATTATTAGAAGATTTTGATCTAGTTAGCGCGGCAGATCGGCCGGCTAAAACATACTCTGGCGGTATGAGACGTCGACTTGATCTGGCAGTTAGCCTTATAGCAACTCCGCCTGTCATTTTTCTAGATGAACCCACCACCGGCCTTGATCCCCGCTCAAGATTAGCTATGTGGGAAATTATTAAAAAATTGGTCGCAGGCGGCACAACTATATTACTGACTACTCAGTATCTAGAAGAAGCCGACCAACTGGCGGATCAAATTATTGTTATCGACGGGGGCAAAGTTATCGCTGAGGGCACAGCGGTCGAGCTCAAAAGCAAAGTCGGCAAAGACCGCCTGGAGCTTTATTTTGGTAACAAGACTGACCTAAATCAGGCGGTCGAGCTTCTCGGCAAGCAGGTCGTTGACACCGATCCAGATGTGCATTCTGCTACGATCGTCATAAACAATACTGATGTTGATGTCAGGCAGTCATTGCAGAAGCTGTCCGATACCAAAATTAAAGTTAGCTCAATGACAATCCACCAGCCAACACTTGATGATGTGTTTTTGTCGCTAACCGGAAAGCCTAAGAAAAGCTCCGAAAAGGAGGCGGAATAATGTCTGTAGAAATTAAACTCGAACAAAAGCCAAAATGGCTGCTAAGTGTTAGTGATTCATTAATTATGATCAAGCGCAGCACACGCCATATTGTGCGCAATACTGACCAGCTGCTTGGCACATTCTTTCAACCGATTATGTTTCTGGTGTTGTTCTCAGCAGTGTTTGGTGGCGCGATTGGCTTAGCGTTGCCGCCAGGGGTCTCCTATCTCAGCTTCTTAATGGCAGGGATAATTGTGCAGACCGTTGCGTTTGGATCCACGACCACCGCAATAGCAATAACTAATGACTTACAGCGCGGGATTGTTGACCGCTTCCGCTCATTGCCCATGTCAAACATTGCCGTACTAAACGGTCACGTGGTTTCAGATCTATTTAGAAATACGATATCAACGGTTGTGATGTTGCTCGCTGGTTTGGTGCTCGGCTTCAGAAGCAGTGCAAGCTTCATGGACTGGATGGCAATCGTAGGAATATTAGTACTCTTTACGTTCGCCTTCTCCTGGCTAATGGCGATCATGGGTGTACTGGCAAAAAGTGTCGAAGGCGTGCAGTGGCTGTCATTTGTGATTATATTTCCTTTAACATTCGCCAGCAGCGCATTCGTACCCACTGATGGAATGAACACTTACCTCAAAGCTTTCGCAGAAAACCAGCCAATCACACAGGTTATCAATGCGGTGCGCGCACTGATGCTTGGCACTCCAATCGGCCGTTATGGCTGGCTGGCCGTAATGTGGTCGCTGCTCATCTTGATCGTCGCCGTGCCAACCGCGACATTCCTATTTCGCCGCAAAACCACCAACTAGTCCCAAAGTAGTTCGTAAACTCGGTCGCGGATTAAATTTCGTATTTCAAGAGCTGTATTTAAAGATACACCTTTCAGGTCTGGTATTGACCAGTAGGTTGCTGTTTCCCATTGGTGCAACCAGTCTTGAACGGTATGCGGTTCCGCCATAATAATTACCCTATCAAAAAGGGGTAACATCTCCTCGGTTACTTGCTTGCGCTTATTGTAACTGATATCAAAACCATCGGCTTTAAGAGCCTCGATAACACCATCGGCTTCGGGCTGTTCGCCGACATTTTGGTGAGCATTGAACACTTGCGTGCCTGCAGAATCAGCCATATCTGGCATAAAGGCATTATAGTAAGACATTGCAACCTGGCTCCGGCCAGTGTTTTCGCGACATACAAAAAGGACTTCGCCATTCATACACAAACTAGCCAAATGCTTCGTTTTTTAATTTTTCGACATTTGGTATGTAAATATATCTGCCCGATTCAATTAACCCGCGTTTCTTAAGCTTAGACATACATACAGATACGGTTTCCCGTGTGGTGCTCAATACATCTGCTAAATCTTGATGTGTCAAAGGGAGCTCAATTTTAGCACTTAGCCCTTCTCTGCGACTAAATTTATTGGCGAAAAACCACAGCTGGTGCGCAACGCGGTTGTAATACATTGGTAAGCTTAAATTTTCCAGCTGCTGTATGTTTGATTGAAGTCTCTCTGCTGCTACGGCAAGGAAATCTTTGTAAATCATCGGTTCTTCTTTAATCGCTTCTAGAACTACTGAAATCTCTAGCTTACACAATCTAGCTGTACACATTGCTTCATAGAAATGGGTTTCTGGACCTTCATAAAGATTTTTTCCAAGAATGGATCGAAAAATATCCGTTAAAGGAAAGATATCAAGCGGTCCGTAAATGCTTTGAATACTATAGGCTCCACTATTAGTGATTTGATAGCGCTTAATATAGCCCTTTTCTACGAGTTGGAGGGTACGATTATCACTTGAAGACATCACAACCCCGCCTTTAGCTACGTTGTATCGTCTACCCTGAGCAAGCAACACTGTCAGCTTTTCGGTAGGAGTGGTTCTAAACATAGTTGTTGAATTAATAGTGTATGCTAGCAGAAATTATTGCTGTGGGATAAGTTACAAATTGGTGCAATTTGATATTATAAAATAAATAGGCCTGGGAGATGGTCTTTTTAGTGCGTCTAGGAGCAGACAACAATATGACTGGGGATGAAGCTGAGAGAGATCCGTTTACAAACCCTACAACAGGTATAAGTTTTTCTGATGTCGAAGCTACCCAATATCTAAATGGTAATTCGGCAAATGTCCGGCAAAGGTTCGAAGTATATAAACATGCCCGTGACGGCCGAAGCATAAACCAAGCAGTCCTTGACGAGCTTAGCGAGTTGAGTGGCGATGAAACAATAGTCGATCTGGGCTGCAGCGATGCAGAAATGCTAATGAAAATACGGCGCGAGCTTAGGCATCGCGGCCGTTTAATTGGCATCGATATGGATGATTTTTCTGAGCAGATAGAACAATCGACCAAATTGGCAGGTTTTGAACCAATTGAATTTCATGTCGAGGATGCAACATCTACCTCTCTTGAGCCTGAAACTGCCGATCGCGTGCTAGCACTTTTTTTGCTCTATCACATTGACCCAAAAAAAGGATTAAAAGAAATTGATCGTATATTAAAACCTGGCGGCAAAGCCCTGATCGCCACAAGTGGTGAAGCCAATAAACATAGACACCGCACAATCGAACGCTACATTGCTCAATCACTTGGCATACTGCCTCCTAATCAATTTTCTGAACCCTTTGATGCCGATGTTGCGCAAGAGATGTTACCACAGTGGTTTAGTCGGGTTAGACATGTTGCCCACCGGAGTGAGATGGTTATCGCCAGCGACGAAGCGCTACTTGATTATATGCTGTCGCTTCAGAGTATGTCTTCGGCTTTTTCCCCGCCATTGCAAAGATTCGGAGCTGGAGCAGTAATGGAAAAACTTGTTGAACCTAAAATCAGAGATGAAATAGAAACGAAAGGCGAGTTCGTCGATAAGATAGACCGGCATCTCTTTATTTGCGAGAAGCCGGTCTAAAAAAGTTTCTGCGATCTGTTAGTGCATACGGCGGAAATTTTCGTACCTTATGTCCCGTCCGCCTGACTCTTTTTCGTGAATGCGATTCCAACGTCGCTCCTGTAGTTTAGCGGATTTTTTTCGCCATTCATCATCTATCAAATCTTCTATTTGGTCTGAGTATTTTTGTGTTTGGCTCACCGACATTCCCGCGATGTAACGAATTTTCATAAACACCCTCCCGTATCTTCTAGCTTCCTTTACGTTCCAGTTTCATACTACAGCTTAGTGATCGTCTGATTCTGTACCATAGCTAACATTTTGGATAAATTGGTCGTCTCTTGTGGTATATTTATTTTATATATTTTAAGGAGTAACCATGGAATCAAGTCTAACAAAACCAATAACAGTGCCCAGCTATCTTAAGCTCAGCAAGTTAATAGTTTACCTCGTATATATATGGACTGTTTTTGGAATAATCGTTTTGGGAATTGGCGTATTCTTACTTGCCTTCTCAGCTAACTCAGATACTGGTTTCGTGCAGTTTATTTATAATACCGCTTCAGATTACCTACAGCCATTTCGCAACATTTTCCCGCCAAAGCCCGTAGGTGAAACTGGTTATTTGAGCGTTGCGGCTCTGTTTGCAATGATCATGTACTTACTCCTAGCTTGGGGTGTGTCAGCATTGATCAGCTATATTCAGTCTAAGATTGATGCCATCAATGCCAGTGAAAAAGCCCGACAGGCCAAGCTAGAGCGCGAGCAGTTGATCAAAGCATCTTCAAGCAAAAAATAAAGATTAGTGCAGAACGTCAAAAACGATCGGAACATGATTGTTCCAACCTGTGTCGACATAAAGTAGTGGTTTGGCAACTCGCTTAGGCACGTTGAAAGATATCTGACCTGTAGCTGTTTTACCTGGAGCTAGCTCTTGAGACTTCAGTGGATTTTTTACATACATCGAGGCGTGCAAAGTTACATAGTCACCCTCTGTACTACGGACATAAAGCTGATTAACCGGAATGAGTGTCTGGGTCGCATCAGTATTATTAGTAATTGAGATGTCCATTGTTAGCATCGTTTCTGTCGGATCGATTGCAAAGGCATAGTCCATTTTGTCATTTTCGGCAACATTGCTGATAGAGACAGTTTGCGCGCCATTGTTAGCAATTTGGTGGGATGTTAGCACCGCGGTTGTTTCGTCTTGGACTATTATTGGCCGCTGTTGATTATTACTGTTATTGATAATATAAAACGCATTCAAAACAACTAAAGATGTTAGCACAATAATAAAAGCAGCAAATAATAGGTGGTTTTCGTCTTTAAATTTGCTTAAATGCTTCCACTCTTTTTTTAATTCTTTGCTAACGTCATCGTCCTGCGCAGGTTTTTGCTTTCTTTTCATGTTGCCCCCCCTTATGGTTTTGTCGCGTCATAGTAGCCAACACGGTATCCTGCCAACTGACTGCTACCACTATTATTTTTAGTCGCTGATTGATGATTTTGCGTAGAGCTTCCGCCAGAAGTATAGCCAGGTATGCTGGCTTGGCCGGCAAGTATGGCAGCGATGTTATGGTTACAAGTTGTGCTAGCATTTTCAATACTACCCGAACCAGCCCCAGGATGCTTCGGTCGGAAGGTGGTTATGTTAATTACCCAGGTTAAGTTCCAACCCCAACAGTTGCCTGGCGCAGCATGACCGGCCAAGTCACTCGGACCATAGCATGGAGTTAAGCCCGAACAATATACGGGAGCGGCATTGCTTACGGTTAATACAGCTGTGGCAGAATTTGATCCACCGATAGAATTAACGCACGTAACGGTGTAGTTATACGTACCAGCCGTGCTTTTCACTCCAGTTGAAATAGGCCCGCCTGATGTAGCCATCGAGCCGGACAATGATCCTCCGCCTGTACAGGATGTGGCGTTGGTGGAGCTCCACGAATAGGTTGTGCTGGTGCCTGTGTTTATCGAACTGGCACCAAGCGTTACAGAAACCGTTGGCAGTGCAACCACACTCACTGTAACCGATTTGCTCCCACTCCCGGCGCTGTTGCTACAAGTAATAGTGTACGTTCGACTTCCGGCACTTGAAATCACACCTGTACTTGTACTACCACTAGCGCCCGGTGAGGTAACCCAGTTAGATGTCGTGCCACTGGCCGAGCACGATGTTGGGCTGTTGGTTGCGCTCCAGCTAATGGTCGAGCTGCTACCCGTACTTATAGAACTCGGGCTTGCCGAAATTGTGACAACCGGTGGCTGAGTGGCTGATGTTCCAGAACCCACGCTCAGAGTTGTTTGAGCGACGTTACTCGGTCCGCCAGCGTTAGAACACTGCAAAGAATATGTATATGTCCTAGCTGTATTAAGTGCGCCTGTACTTTTGCTGCCACTTGATAATGGGGTAATAGGGCTGGTTAAATCATCGGCTGGCGTACAGCTAGTAGGATTGTTGGTTGCAGTCCAGGTGATGGTCGCGGATTGGCCAGCTGTAATTGAAATAGGGCTAACGCTGATTGACACAACTGGTGGTGGCGGTAATGACACAGTAAGTGGCACATTTTTTTGGAATCCGGTGCCGCCTTCGTTTATGCAGGTAAGGCTATAGATGTAGGTTTTGGCCGTATTCAGTGTGCCAGTGCTTTTACTGCCACTCGAGGTTGGCGTTACAGAAGTTGAACCAGGCCAGTCACCACTCCCAGTACATGTGGTTGCAGGGGTTGTGTTGCTGACATTCCATGAAAGTGTCGCGCTATTTCCTACTAGCATTGAAGACGGACTAACGGTCAAAGATACGGTTGGCGGATTTGGTAAAACCTGGATTGCGGCAACATCTGAAGTAGACCCCGTTGAATTGCTACAGCTTATAGTAAAAGTGTAAGTCCTGATTGTATTTAGTGCACCGGTATTGAAGCTTCCACTGCCTGGCTTTGTGCCCGACCAGTCACCGCTACCTGTACAACTTGTTGGATTATTGGTTGTAGTCCAGCTAAGAACAGTCGCACTGCCTGGTGTAATTGGTCCTACTGGGTTGGCAGAGATATTAACAATCGGCAGACCAGCATATGCAGCCGGTAATGCCGTAACCTCAACTGTCGCCGGTATTTCACCACTCTCGCCTGCACTATTGGCGCATTTTATCTTAAAATAGTACTGTTTTTCCGTGTTAAGCGGTCCGACTTTTTCGGAACCACTGGCTGACTTTATGCCGCTCCAATCGCCGCTTGCAGTACAAGATGAGGGATTATTGGTAGCTTCCCATTTTAAAGTTGTGTATCCGCCAGTATAGATCCCTCCGGAAGGAGTAGCAGAAATCGTAACACTTGGACGCGTCAAGGGGTTACCTGTGCCGCCACTGCTGGCTGGCAGAGTAGTACCAACCGGCACAGATGAAAAGCCGGTACCCGTGTCTGTCTTGCAGGTAAGCGTGAATAAATAACTTTGCAGCTTAGTTAATGTTGGCGAGTTTTCAGTGCCTGTTGGCTTCTTATTGCCAGACCAATCATCGCTGGCATCACATGTCTTAGGATTTTTGGTTGCGCTCCAATTTAATTTAACCGTCTTTCCCACGAGTGTAGTGGCTGGATCTGCAGTGAAGGTAATTTCAGGGCAGTTTTGACCAATACAGGCTCCTTTGCCAGTTGCAATTCCGCCCCCGGGTAGCGCATCGGCATTTTTAACGCTGCCGCTAACTTGAGCTGGCGGCTTAGGTAATGTATCGAGCCCGTGAGATTTTTTGAAATCTTTATCATTTGCTAAAACAACAAAAATGGCAGTTGCGACCATTGTCACGCTGATAACAACAGCTGAGCCAGCCGTGATAATTTTTGTTGTGCGATTAGCGGTAAGTGCCTTAACAAAACCAGACTCTTTCAGCCGCTTTAATGGACCGGGTGGATCCGGCACATTCATCTGTATAACAACTGGTTCGAGCGGTTCGAGTGTCATTTAAAGACCCACCTCTACAGGCCAGCTTGCACTTTCTGGCTGATAAATAAGTTTGGACGCGGTACGACCTAAGGGTAAGTCGAAATCCACATAATCCGACCAGCTTTGACCTACGGCCACCGCACCACCGATAACCTGTCCGGGCGCATTGTATTTTGCTGTCATGGGGTGACTGTTTCCCAAGTCATCGATCAGCTGCATCTGAAGGCCAGGTGATATCTGCAAGACCTGCCCTGATTTATTGATAATATTTAGACCTAGACTCACTCTTTGGAGCTGAGTATTAGGGTCGGCAGGGTACTGTTTTTTATCTGTCAGCTTAATATCTATACCTAATGAGCTGCCAGATGACAAAAGCTTACCAAGCCCTGGCGCATCGGCACTTGAGTTATTTAACAGGCGATAACCACCGATTAAAGCAAAAAAAGACACGATTAAAACCATAGCAAGCAGCATTAAATTTTTTCTTTTTTGTTGAACTGCTCTCATCTCAAGCCTTCGTTATAGCCTCTAGCATCTTAACCCACGCGCTACTGAAGTTCAATAGGGATAACCCCTCCGCTCCAAATAGCATCGATATAAAGCTTTTGCGATTTGTCTTTAGCAACTAAGTAGCTTAACTGCCCAGAGATTTGCTCTCCTGGCAGCAACTCGCCTGCCCGAAAAGGCTGATCTAGATTATATGGGGTAAGATTTGTAACCTTACCGTCAGTAGATTTTACGTATGTATCAGTACTCGGCAAAACATTGATGGGTTTGCCTGAGGTGTTTTTGATAGTCAGGCCGACAATCAGATATTTCATTCCTTCGGGAGCCACAAAATGCCCCTTTCCGGCGGCTGATGTAACCGAACTGACCTTGACGGCTACCGAACCCATGCTTACCGTTACTCCCTTAGAATAGCCAGCAAACGGAATAGGCGCATCTTTTTGATCGTTTTGTGTCCAAAGTGATAAACCAAGCAAAACAATTGCTACCGCCAACAAAGTCGTATTCACATAGAAAATTTGTTTTGCGCTGAGACCATCTAGAAAACTCTTATTAGGCTTTGTACTCTTTTTAGATGCGGATCTGCTTTTGGCCATATTTCTCCTTAAGGCTTACTGGAATCATAAAAGCCGACAAAATAACCTTGATAATTGGCATCTGAACTGCTTTTTGCCCCAAGCTGATGATCGTGGCCTGACGGATAATCACCGGCGCCAACTTGACCACTGATTGATGGAAGTAAGTTTTTGCCGCAGACACCACCGACTTGAATGCTGTTCACCCCACTACGACTTACATGATAACCACTGTCAAATCCTGACACGTTAATAACCTTATCGCCGAGCCATCCCCAACAATTGCCTGCTGAGCCATGCCGAGCTATCTCTCCCGCGCTGTAACATGGGGTACGGCCGCCACAATACGTAGCGGTAGACGTACCCTGCGAGCTGCCGCCAGATGTGTTACCTTTCGGTGCGCTTGGTGCAGGGGCGTTCGCCGGACCAACAGCCACAGTAACTGTAGCAGTGCCAGAGCCACCGGCATTCTTGCAAGTTAAGGTGTATTTATAGCTGCCTGGGGTCGTTATTTTACCTGTGCTCTCTGCCCCAAATGGCGTCTTTACGCCCGACCAGCTGTCACTTGCAACACACTCTTTTGGACTATTTGTCGTTTCCCAGCTCAAAGCGCTGAAATTACCGGCAGTAATTGCATCGGGCTTCGCAGTAACTGTTACTGTCGGAGCCAGAACAGCCGGGGCTTGATTTGTTGGCACTGCCAGGACGTCTTTTTTTGGACTAGGAGCAAAGAAACCGATTATAACTAAGGCATTCATACCTATACACGTGATAATCATTGTGACCGCTACTAAACGCCTAAGCCACATGACCTTGACCTATATTTCTGATAACTATTTTGCGTAAAATAATCATGACATCGCAAATTCTTCACTATGTATTCTGGCTCCAGCCACGCCTTTGGCGCGAAATTGCTTTCTTAATGATTTCATCATTGGTGGCGGTCCGCAAATAAAAATGTCTTTTCCTGCTAATCCATTGCTCTTTTTTTCAATGAAATCGGCACTTAGGTGATCATTATGTTGACCAGCTATATAGGGTATAACTCTAAAATTAGCATAGTTTATTTTTGCTTTCCCATAAAGAGCCGCCCAGTCAATCAGTTCGCTCTCGCTTTTTACTGCATAATATAGATCTACTTTGTAGTCGGTTTCAGGCAGACTCTTGGCCATTGAGATAAACGGCGTGATACCTATGCCACCGGCAACCCAAATCTGGTTGTGGTTTTTAAAATTCGTATAGCTAAATCGTCCATATGCCCCCTCGATTTTAGCCAATGCGCCCGGCATAATATCTACCAGAGAATTTGTGTAATCGCCTAGGCCTTTTACGCTAACTTCTAAAAACTCGTCTTTCCCCCCTGAGCTAATCGAAAAAGGATGCCATTCTTTACTAAGTTTTGTGCCACTGTTGGTGAATCTAACAAAAATAAACTGACCGGGCTTATAAGACATCGCATCACCGACCGGCCGCATCTTTAATTTTGTAACATTGCCGGCAACAACCTTAACATCGTCCACGCTATAGTCGTAGTGTCTGATTAAAATACTCCCTGCTAAGGTCCTGTAGACAAAAGCCACCAAACCAATTGCGGTCAGCGTCAAAATATAATATTTGAGAAAAGTATGCGTGGAGGTATCACTGGCGATAAACAACACATGCAAACCACCAATAAAAAACGCTAGCCCAAGAAACTTATGGGTAAACAGCCAGATTCGGTAGGGCAATTTAACAAAAAACGTCACCAGCAGCAGGCCTACCAGTCCCCAAAAAGCTATAAAACCAAAGAACAGCGCCCACTGCTCCAGTACTATTGGGTGATAAAACGACTCTTTATTAAACAGGGCTGATATAGGGGCTAGACCATTCGGCACCAATATCAATGCTGCTTCTTTAAGCGAAGTTGTTACATATCGTAGTGATAAAAATAACGGATGAAAAGCCAAAAATACCAACGCTAATCCACCCAACATATGGTGGGCGATATATACTCTATTAAGCCCGCCAAAAAATCTTTCCAAAAAGCGAAGCCTTGTTGCGTATACCAAATTTAAAGCGAACATCACCATTCCCACCAGACCAGTTACGCGGCCTAAATTCAACATTATTGGTGCAAAGCCGTGAATAGTGCTCAATGGGTGAATTTGTATCCAAAGTATTACCGGGACCAAGCAAAGAAATATAGTCACCCCCCAACCTAGGAGATGTTCCAGCCGGAAGCTAATAACTACCTGTCGTTCGCCACGTGGTTGCATTATTTTTAGTTGCGTCTACTCTATTGTGTCCCTGTAAGCATAACAATTATGAATTGCGCCCGCAATGACCGCTTATGAGATGTGATATGCTCAGTTCATGAAACGTGGGCCAACGGTTTTGTTAATAATAGGCCTGATTTTGGCAGGTCTTACGGTTTTTGTGTTTATGAGCGTAGTGTCCGATAAATATATAACTGACAAAAATGCTGAAAAAGCCTGCCCTCCGAACCGACCCAATCATCTTGTTGTAGTTCAAAATAATATTGTGAATCCCGCTCTGACCACTGCGCCGCGATGCGACACCTTAACGATCAAAAATGCCGACAACAAGATTCGGCTAATCGGATTTGGTGAGCATGATAGACATCAAGCCTATGACGGTGTTGCACAAAGACAGTTAAAAGCTAATGAAAGCTTTACAATTACGCTCTATAAAAAAGGTACTTTTAGTTTTCATGATCACTATCAAGACGAAGCTCAGGGAAGCTTTACGGTTAACTAAATCAGTTAATTTACTGGCCGGCTGGGGTGGTTTTGCCTTATACTAGTAGAGCATGGGAAAACCACAAATTATTGTTTCGGGTTCGATCGCAATTGACAGAATCATGACCTTTAAGGGTCATTATCGAGATCTGATTGAACCAGCTAAACTTCACGTTCTATCAGTTAGCGTACTGGTTGAGTCTGCTGAAACCGCACAGGGCGGCATTGGCGCCAACATTTCGCACAACCTTGCTGGACTGGGTGAAAAACCGGTATTACTTGGCTCAGTCGGCGAAGACGCACGAGAATATGTAAATGATCTCGAATCTAGGGGGATTGATACTTCATCTGTTCATTTCAGTAAGCTAGGCACCGCGTCATTCAATGTATTAAACGATGCCGAGGGTAATCAGGTTGGTGGATTTTACCCCGGCGCGATGTCGGACGCCGATTCGCTAACTTTTAAACCGTGGGCCGGACAAGACGCCCTGTTTTGGGTTGCGGCCCATGATCCGATTGCTATGCGACGCCAGACGGATGAGTGTGCTGCTGGCAAACTACGTCTAGGCTATGACCCTGGCCAGCAAGTTAGTAATGTTTCAGGTGATGACTTAAAGGCTGGCATCGAGGCCGCCGAGATTTTGATGATTAATGAATATGAGCTTGAGGTCGTGCTATCCAAGACCGGTCTTACAGTCGAAGAATTGCGAGCCAAAGTACCAATTTTCATTACGACCAAGGGCGAAAAAGGTTCGGAAATCGCCGGCACAAAAGTCGACACGCCGCTTCAGATAGCGAGCGTAGCCCCCTCCAGCCTAGTCGATCCAGGTGGCGCCGGCGATGCCTATAGAGGTGGCTTTTTGTATGGATATTTGCGACAATGGGATTTAACCAAATGTGGACAATTGGGCGCTGTATTGGCGTCTCTTGTAATTGAACAAATGGGACCCCAGATCAAAATATCACCTGTCGCGATCGCTGAAAGATATAAGTCAAAATTTAATGAGGAGATAACACTTTAATGGCCGAAACAGATTATAAAGTCAAAGATGTCAAACTAGCTGACTGGGGTCGCACCGAAATTACTTTAGCTGAGGCTGAAATGCCTGGTTTAATGGCACTACGTAAAGAGTACGGCACAACAAAACCTTTAAAAGGTGCTCGAATTTCCGGCTCAATCCATATGACAATTCAAACTGCGGTATTAGTTGAGACGCTGCAAGAGCTTGGGGCTGAAGTCCGTTGGTCATCATGCAATATATTCTCTACGCAAGATCACGCTGCAGCAGCTATAGCAGTTGCTGGTACACCTGTTTTTGCTTGGAAGGGCGAAACTGAGGATGAATATTGGTGGTGCGTTGAGCAGACCTTGAAATTCCCAGACGGCAAAGGCCCAAACATGCTGCTAGATGACGGCGGGGATCTAACCGCTCTGGTTCACGATAAACACGCCGATTTAATCCCCGAGATTAAAGGTGTGACCGAGGAAACCACAACTGGCGTTAAACAACTCGAAAAGTTCTTTAAAGATGGCAGCTTGAAACTACCTTCGATCAACATCAACGACAGCGTTACCAAGTCCAAGTTCGACAACCTCTATGGTTGCCGCGAATCTCTGATGGACGGTATCAAGCGCGCCACCGACATTATGATCGCAGGCAAAGTCGCCGTTGTAGCCGGTTACGGTGATGTCGGCAAAGGCAGCGCTCAATCGCTCAAGAATTTTGGCGCCCGTGTGCTGATTACGGAAATTGACCCTATCTGTGCCCTACAAGCCCAGATGGAAGGTTACGAAGTCGTTACTATGGAAGAAGCCGTTAAAGAAGCTGACATCTTTGTCACCGCGACGGGCTGTAAAGACATCATTACCGCCAAGCACGTCGAAGGAATGAAAGACACCGCAATTGTCTGCAACATTGGCCACTTCGACCACGAAATCCAGATTAAAGAAATCAATGAACTCCCTGGCATCAAAAAAGAAACCATCAAGCCTTTGGTTGACCTCTACACCCTAAAAGACGGCAAACGCGTCATTGTTCTATCTGAGGGTCGCCTCGTCAATCTAGGCAACGCCACGGGTCACCCCTCTTTTGTAATGTCGTGCTCATTCTCAAACCAAGTCCTCGGCCAAATCGAGCTTTACACCAAAAAGTACGAAATTGGAGTCCACCGCCTGCCAAAAGAACTCGACGAAAAAGTCGCCGCAATTCATGTCGAAGCACTTGGCGGACAGGTCACAAAGCTGACCGAAGACCAAGCAGAGTATCTTGGGCTGTCAGTTAACGGGCCGCTTAAAGGCGATCTTTACCGCTACTAGCAAACCATTCGCGCGCTACGGCGTCATCTTCAGCCATAACATTCTTGAGAATTTCAACATCTTTAAATGTTTTGTTAGGTCGATGATAGTGTTTTAGTGTCAGCGTTAGAAGCTCCCCATAATAATCATGATCTGGAATATCTAAAAGATGGGCCTCAACTCTGCGCTCCGTATCACCGACGGTTGTTGGAGTGCCAACAAAAATCACAGCTGGATGATTCGTGTAATCATCTAAGTCTGCGAATCCAAAATATACACCGTCGTCTAATTTCGTATCTGAGTTAATATTTGCGGTCGGGTAACCAAACTTACGACCGTTTCCACTAAAGGCAGTAACCACGCCTTCTAACTTTGCTGGCTTCATGGCTTCATTATACGTAATGGCCTATAGTAGGACTATGCCAAAACAGTTTTCCGATCAGGAGGCTTTCAGTAAAAGTCTTAATCACTGGCTAAAAACTAGCAAGGACAAGACTCTCAGGGGCTTGATTGAAGTTACAGCCGAAAAATCTTTCGCTATAATTTTTTTGATTATGATGGCCTTGCCGGCTCTGCCTATACCTACCGGCGGCGTCACACATGTTACTGAACTAATAACTGTTCTTGGCTCGATCCAGCTTATTTTTGGACGCCGGACTATCTGGCTGCCCGATCGGTGGCTTAAAGTCGACGTTGGCAAATTTATGACCGGTAAAGCAGTGACGAAATTTATCGGGGTTATTGAATGGTTTGAGCGTAAATCGCGCCGACGCTGGAGTGCTTTTCTTGTGCAAAGGCCGGTTGTGTCTTTTAGCGGCCTGAGTATTACATGTTTTACGATTGCCGCTTTTGTAGCTGTACCGTTTTCGGGCCTCGATACATTGCCGGCGCTAGGAGTAGTTGTGATGTCGCTTGGCATAATTTTAGAAGATACATATCTGTGGCTAGCCGGAATAGTAATTGGTTCGGTCGGAATAGGCATTGAAATTGCGGCCGGCACCGCTTTATACAGCGGAATCACTCACCTTTTTTAGACCTGAGGCAATAATTCGTTAGACAACGTCATATATAACCGCGTATCTTCAACGCGAGTACCATCACCACTTAAACGCATGGCCTTTTCTTGATCGACATCCTCGAAGCCGATTTTGTGATAGACATGCACGGCACCGCCATTCGACTGCCAGGTTTCAAGCCAAATATTGGTCGCACCGTAAACAGCTGCGGCTCCAAAAATAATTATGCGTGCGAATGGTGTTGCCAGGCCTTGACCCTGACCGGCTTCGCCGATTCTAATAGCAAATGTTGTTTCTCCACCAGGCGCATGGGGATTGGAATCTGCACCAACCCAGCCATATCCAACTAAGACTAAACTACTATCGTCTCCACGTTTCAGCAGTAAAAATGTTCCTCTTTTTTTTGTTAGCCATTTCGCGGTAGCTTTACGATTAGCAAATCGTTTGCTAGAATCATTCGGACAAAACTCCTTAATCGCCGGTTCAAGTGCCAACTTTGCGATATCATCGGCGAATTCTTCAGTCAGGCCGTAGTGGACTTCGTAACCCTGAGCTTTGAGTTTTTGAGCATCTTCAATCGCAACTTCGCCTAGCTTTTCGGCGGGTACAATCGTGGTTTTAGCGTCAAAAGTTGTCGGGAAATTCATGCTTACTCCATTTCTTTAATAAGTTTTTCCAGACTGTGTGCAATTGATTCCGCAAGGCTTTGCGCATCGTTAGCTTCTACCATAACTCGTGCCAGCGGTTCTGTACCTGACGGCCGTATCAAAATACGTCCGTTGCCATCGAGGCTGTCTGTCTGTTGATCAATAAAGCTCTGAATTTTATCATCTTCTAAAACTTTTTTATCCGGTAAAGGTATGTTTACGATTGCTTGAGGCAACGCCACCACTTCATCTCTCCACTGATCTAATGATTTTGATGAGCTTTGCACAGCCTTAACAACCTGTACGGCAGCCAGTAGCGCATCACCGGTTTTTAGAAGTTCCGGCAAAATAATATGCCCGGACTGTTCCCCGCCTAGTTTATAGCCAGTTTTTTGGAGTCCTTCCAAAACATAACGATCGCCGACTTGCATTCGCTCAAGTTTAATTGACTTATTATTGAGAGCTTTTTCAAATCCTAAATTGGACATTACAGTGGCAACTACGCCGCTATAGTTGCCGCCAACTGCTAGTATATACATTATATTGTCTCCATTGACTTGGCGACCTTGGCTGTCAACTAAAAACAACCTATCGGCATCGCCGTCTACCGCTATGCCGAGCGACAGATGCTGTTCAGATACTAGCTGAGCCAGCTTGGCAGTATTGGTTGCTCCGCATGCTTCATTGATGTTTCGTCCGTCAGGTTTATCAAAAATAGGCGTCACTATAGCGCCCAGCCTCTCAAATACTCTTTGAGCGATACCGCTGGCAGCACCATTAGCTGTGTCTATCGCAATACTTAACGTGTCAAGCTTGAGGCCACCTGCACTGTTTACCAGGAAGTCCTCGTATTGTCTGATCAAATTTGCGTCCGTTTTTGTCGAGCCTGACCCCCTGTCTGCCACGCCGTTATCGATCATTTCGTTAAGAGCTGCTTCAGTTGAATCGGGAAGTTTATCACCCCTATTATCAAACACTTTTATACCATTATAATTATACGGATTATGGCTTGCTGTAATCATAATGCCAGCCACGAAATCATCATGTTGACGTGTTAAGTATGAAATACCGGGTGTAGGCAAAACCCCGGCGTTTACAACATTTACCCCGACTTGATTTAAACCTTTTGTAAGATTAGCTGCGATCGCTTCAGATGATTCACGGGGGTCAAAGCCTAATACAACTGACTCGCCTTGCCTTGCAAAATGCATACCAACGGCTCGGCCAATTTTAACCGATCCATCTTCATCTAGAGGGTACTGGCCGGCAATTCCCCTGACTCCGTCAGTACCAAATAGAGCTCTACTCATATATTTTTACCATATAAGCATTATAGTATAAAAACCGTTCTTTCCCCCTTAGAGATTACTTATAAACTTGCGTATTATTTAATTTAGTGTTAGAATAATGTTATGGAAGTCCCTTTTGAAGCTTCGGCTCCAGAAAGAGAAAAATCTATTCTTCTGCCCGAATTAGGCAGCCATGCGGTTCAAGCGTTTCAAATTATGAATCAAGACCTGGGCTTACCAGTAATCTTTGAGGAGATGCCCCTCACTAAAGCAATCAATCAGCTTGCTCAAGGTGAAGTCGGTGCCATATTGGCCGGTGCGTCACACACTACTGGAGAGGTTATTTACGAGGGCATTAAAAGACTTAACCCGCGGCGTAATGAAGCTGGCGAAGAAGACGCCAAAGGCGTTCGTCAACGCGTTTCATCCTTCTTTGTATTCGAACGTCCTGGCGATGAACCATTCGTTGTAGCCGACTGTGCAGTCAATGAATCTCCACAACAACTCGAGTTATTGCAGATCGCAGAGCAAACAATAGTCAACGCCGCGAAATTGGGCATTAAACCACATGTGGCGTTTCTGTCTTATTCGACTACAGGTAGCGGTCACGGCGATTCATCTGCCAAAGTTCGCGCTGTAGCTCAGCTTTTTAAAGACAGGAGTCCTGAAGTGCCAACAATTGGTGAAGTGCAGTTTGATGCCGCCACCGATAGCAGCATTTACGAACTTAAAACTGGCGAAAAATGGCCCGGCGACCAGCCCCCAAACATATTTATCGCACCAAATCTCGATACTGGAAATACTTTATATAAGGCTTTACAGTCGCGACGATTCGGCGGTGGTTGGACAGCGATTGGCCCACTGCTACAAGGCTTTGAAAACGATCGCCAGCTTCACGATTTATCTCGAGGTGTAACACCTGAGGCTCTTGCAGTTATTTGTAAGTATGTCGCTCGACTGAGTGGTCTGGTGGTGCCAGATGACGAAGACGTTAAAAAATACGGTCAAGGTCAAACTGAGCAGTAACAAGCTAGGCCGCTTGGGCTAGCTCGTCTTGCTGACCGGCTTGTTCGGCCTGGCGTCGAGCTCTAAACAATTGTCCGGCATAGAAAGCTTCTCGAGCCAGCTCCTCAGGGCTGGCGCCTCGTGATGAGTCGTGAATATCTTTATACGTTCCGTCCAATAGTGGGCCAATCGCGGTAAATCCACCCAAGCTTTGAACCATCTTATAGTTTATATTGCCACTGTTTCCGTCTGGGAATATAAACACATTTGGCATCTTGCCATCGACAATTTCAACGCCAGCCTTAGCAGCCTTTTTGGCAAAAATTTCTGGGTTTAGAGCCGCGTCAGCCTGAATTTCACCATAGGAGACAATGTCAGGATGCTTAGCTTTAAACATATCAGCAGCTTGCTGGGTTTCTTGCACACCTTCTAGGTGACCGGCGCTTCCAAATGTTGATAGTGAGAGGAATGCCAGGACCGGCTCATAACCAAGCTGTCTAACGCTTTCGGAAGTCTGCTCGGCAATAGTGACCAAAGTTTCAGGATCGGGCTTCAAATGTACAGCGCAGTCCGCAAAGAAGATTGGGTCTTGGCCTTCCCTTTCCATAACAAAAAAGGATGTAATCGTCTTGCGCTTTTCTCTGTCTGGTTCAATTTCCTTGCTAACATTATGTATGACGGTTTTTAGAACAGTTGGCGTGTCGTGCGCTACGCCGGCAATTACAATGTCAACTTCACCGGCTTTGAGCATTTCTGTGGCCTCCTCCAGAGACTTGTCGGCAAACATCAGATCAACACCCAAATCGAGTTGAGGATCATGCTGAGGATCTTGGACGCCATATTTTTCCTGCATGGCGACAACAGAGGGATCAGCTACTTCGGGGAATAAAACCTTTGGTCTATAGTCTGGCATATGTTCAGGATTACGTGGGTGTGCGTTTAAATGTTCCACAGATATACGCTAGCATCAATCCGGCCTGTGAGCAAGCTGACTGGTTAGGTTATGCCACAAGGTTTACAATAGTAATATAAGAGTAGGGGTACATATGTTTCAGCTACCAGATCTAGACTACAAATACGATGCGTTCGGTAAATACATCAGCAAGGACATTATGGAGCTGCACCACAGCAAGCACCATCAGACATATGTCGACAAATTAAACGAAGCTATTTCCAAAGCACCCGAACTCGAGGGCAAGACAATTGAGGAGCTTATTAGTAATCTCGATGCCACGCCTGAATCAGTCCGCGCAGTTATTCGAAACCATGGAGGTGGCCACTATAATCACACTCACTTTTGGAAATTCATGTCTCCCGACGGCGGCGCTGAGCCTAGCGGCAAACTGGCCGACGCTCTGAAGCAAAAATACGGCAGCTACCAAGCTTTTATGGACGAATTTGGAGCCAAGGGCCTCGGTGTCTTTGGTAGCGGCTGGGTTTGGCTGCAACCGGATCTGAGTATCGTGACAACTCCAAACCAGGATTCGCCCTTAAATTCTGGCGGCGCCGCACCAATCCTTGGCTTAGATGTTTGGGAGCACGCCTACTATCTCGACTACACCTTTAAACGTGCCGACTACATCAAAGCTTGGTGGCACATAGTCAACTGGCCCGAGGTTCAATCTCGATTTGACACAAATTAGATCATCTTGCAAAAATTATAGACAGAATATTGACACTATGATATGATTTCGAAAAATCAATATTTAATATTTATTTCATAATAGTGCGCAATAATGGTCGCTATGCAGCTATCTAAAGTGCTATTAGTCGAAGATGATAGGAGTATCGCTGGAGCTTTGGCTCAGGCCCTTCACGATAGCTATGATATTGATATTGCATCAACCGGCAAGCTAGCTCTTTATAAAACTGACACCGAGCAGTACGAAGCGATTGTTCTTGATCTCAATTTGCCAGATATTTCTGGCATTTTTATTTGCCAGCAACTCCGTGAAAGGGGCGTTAGCGCCCCTATTTTAATTTTAAGCGGAGAAACAAAGGTATTGACTAAGATAAATCTGCTCGATGCCGGCGCCAATGATTATCTAACTAAGCCTTTTAGTTTGGGCGAACTAAAGGCGCGACTTCGTGTTCTAGCGCGACCAATCAATCAAACTCCTCAAAAGAGCACCAAGCTAGTAGTTGGGGACCTAGTTATGAATCGCAAGACCTACACTGTAACGCGCGGCGATGTACCGATCGAACTACGACGTAAAGAATTCTCTCTGCTCGAGTGCTTAATGGAACATGCCGGCAGTGTGGTGACCCGTGAAATGCTACTGAGATCGGTTTGGCACGAATCAGATGAGTTATGGACTAACACCGTCGATGTGCATATTAAGCATCT
>ERZ724505.716-NODE-716-length-20109-cov-5.668695_pt1 | contig 20109 bp, 14 predicted proteins | sample MGYA00376038_ERZ724505 | MGnify/ENA primary metagenome ERZ724505 (study PRJEB28724, sample SAMN07190884) | wastewater metagenome | isolation source: effluent of sewage treatment plant in Hong Hong | place: Hong Kong | collected 2016-03-17 ...
CATGCTGAAAAAGCAGGGCGATCATTACGTTAGCGATTTCTTCCTGCGTGCCTCGCATCTGGCAGACAACCTCGGCGAAGCCAACAATGCCGAATGGAAAACCCTGCTGATCGATGCCAAGAGCAACAGCATCGTGGCACCGAACGGCGTGGCCGGTTTCCGTTGGGGCGAGCAGGGCGACAAGGTCGGCCGCTGGAACCTGGAATTGAAAGATGGCGGCAAGGGCGGCGAAATCGACCCGCTGCTGTCGCTGATCGACTGCCGCGACGACGTGGCTGGCGTGGCTTTCCCGTACTTCGGCGGCAAGGATGCCAGCGATGTGCTGGTGCGCAATGTGCCGGTGAAGAAAATCACCCTGGCCGATGGCAGCGAAGCGCTGGTTGCCACCGTATACGATCTGCTGATCGGCAACTACGGTATCGACCGCGGTCTGGGCGGCGGCAATGTCGCCAGCAGCTACGACGACGACGTGCCGTACACCCCGGCATGGCAGGAAAAACACACCACGGTCAAACGTGTCGATGTGATTACCGTGGCGCGCGAGTTCTCGGAAAACGCGCACAAGACCCATGGCAAGAGCATGGTCATCGTCGGTGCGGCACTGAACCACTGGTACCACAACGACATGATCTATCGCGGCATCATCAACATGCTGATGATGTGTGGTTGCGTCGGTCAATCCGGTGGCGGCTGGGCTCACTACGTGGGCCAGGAAAAACTGCGTCCGCAATTCGGCTGGGCACCGCTGGCATTTGCGTCGGACTGGGTACGTCCGCCGCGCCAGATGAACGGCACTTCGTTCTTCTACGCCCACACCAGCCAGTGGCGCCACGAGAAGCTGCACGTCGACGAAATCATGGCACCGACTGCCGGCGACAAGGCAATGAGCAAGATGTCGCTGATCGACTTCAATGCCAAGTCCGAACGCATGGGCTGGCTGCCGTCGGCTCCGCAGCTGGAAACCAATCCGCTCGATATCGTCCGTGCCGCTGAAGAAGCCGGCAAGGAAGCCGTTCCTTATGCCGTGGAACAGATCAAGGCCGGCAAGCTGAACTTCTCCTGCGACGATCCGGACAATCCGAAGAACTTCCCGCGCAACATGTTTGTCTGGCGCTCGAACATTCTCGGTTCGTCGGGCAAGGGCCACGAGTACTTCCTCAAGTACCTGCTCGGCACCCAGAACGCGGTCTTCGGCGACGAGCAGGCAGCTGTCAAGCCGACCGAGGTGAAATACCGCGAGGCCGCCGAAGGCAAGCTGGACCTGCTGGTGGTGCTCGATTTCCGTATGTCGACTACCTGTCTGTATGGCGACATCGTGTTGCCGTCGGCGACCTGGTACGAGAAGGACGATCTGAACACCTCCGACATGCACCCGTTCATCCACCCGTTGAGCGAAGCGGTGCAGCCGTTGTGGCAGTCGAAATCCGACTGGGAAATCTACAAGGGTCTGGCGAAGAAATTCAGCGAAATCGCCAAGGATTACCTCGGCACACGCAAGGATCTGGTGCTGACGCCGCTGATGCACGATACCCCGTCCGAACTCGGCCAGCCGTTCGAGCCGAAAGACTGGAAAAAAGGCGAGTGCGAACCGATTCCGGGCAAGACCATGCCGAGCATGACCGTGGTCGAGCGCAATTACGGCGACGTGTACAAGAAATTCACTTCGATCGGCCCGTTGCTCGACAAGCTGGGCAATGGCGGCAAGGGCATCAACTGGAACACCGAGCACGAAGTGCATGAAATCGGCGATCTGAACAAGGTTGTGACCGAAGAGGGTGTGAGCAAAGGCCGGCCGAAGCTGGAAACCGCAATCGATGCGGCAGAAATGATCCTGACTTTCGCGCCGGAAACCAACGGCCACGTATCGGTGAAAGCCTGGGATGCGTTGTCGAAAATCACCGGCCGCGACCATACTCACTTGGCCGTCGGTCGCGAACATGACAAGATCCGTTTCCGCGATGTCCAGGCGCAGCCGCGCAAGATCATTTCGGCGCCGACCTGGTCCGGTCTGGAATCGGAAGAAGTCAGCTACAACGCCGGCTACACCAACGTGCACGAGATGATTCCGTGGCGCACCCTGACCGGCCGTCAGCAGTTCTACCAGGATCACCACTGGATGCTGCAGTTCGGCGAGGGCTTCACGCTGTACAAACCGGCAATCGACACCAAGACCATTGCGCCGGTACAGGGCAAGATGGGCAACGGCAACGGCGAGTTGGTGCTGAACTGGATTACCCCGCACCAGAAATGGGGTATCCACAGTACCTACACCGACAACCTGCGCATGCTGACGCTGTCGCGTGGCGGCCCGCACGTCTGGGTTTCGGAAACCGAAGCCAAGCAGGTAGGGCTGAAGGATAACGACTGGGTCGAGGTCTACAACGTCAACGGTACGCTGACTGCCCGTGTGGTGGTATCGCAGCGTGTGCCGGTGGGCATGTGCCTGATGTATCACGCTCAGGAGAAGATCGTGAACGTACCGGGTGCCGAAACTTCCGGCTTCCGTGGCGGTATGCACAACTCGGTAACCCGTACCGTAACCAAGCCGACCCACATGATCGGCGGTTACGTGCAGCAGGCCTACGGCTTCAACTACTACGGTACTGTCGGCTCGAACCGTGACGAATACGTCATCGTACGCAAGATGAACAAGGTGGACTGGCTGGAAGGCCCGCTGGTTGAGGAAGGAGCAAGCAAATGAAGATTCGCGCCCAGGTAGCAATGGTGCTGAACCTCGACAAGTGTATCGGCTGTCACACCTGTTCGATCACTTGCAAGAACGTCTGGACCAGCCGTGACGGCGTCGAGTACGTCTGGTTCAACAACGTCGAGTCCAAGCCCGGTATCGGTTACCCGAAAGAATGGGAAAACCAGGAAAAGTGGAACGGCGGCTGGAGACGGCGCGCCGATGGCAAGATCGAACCGCGTCAGGGCGGCAAGCTGCGGATTCTGGCGAATATTTTCGCCAATCCGAACCTGCCGGAAATCGACGATTACTACGAGCCGTTTACCTACGACTACGAGCATCTGCAGAAAGCACCGCTGAGCCAGACGCCGCCGACTGCGCGGCCGATCTCGGTAATCACCGGCCAGAAGATGGACAAGATCCACTGGGGCCCGAACTGGGAAGACGATCTGGGCGGCGAATTCAGCTCGCGCGGTCGTGACGCCCTGTTCGAAGGCGTGCAGAAGGAAATGTATTCGACATTCGAAAACACTTTCCTGATGTATCTGCCGCGTCTGTGCGAACACTGTCTGAACCCGGCCTGTGTCGCATCGTGCCCGTCCGGCTCGATCTACAAACGCGAAGACGACGGTATCGTGCTGGTCGATCAGGACAAATGCCGCGGCTGGCGTATGTGTATCTCCGGTTGCCCGTACAAGAAGATCTATTACAACTGGTCTTCCGGCAAAGCAGAGAAATGCATCTTCTGCTACCCGCGTATCGAAGCCGGTCAGCCGACCGTATGTTCGGAAACCTGTGTCGGCCGTATCCGTTACCTCGGCGTGTTGCTGTACGACGCCGATGGCATCGAAGCCGCCGCATCGGTTGCCAACGAGAAGGATCTGTACGAAGCGCAGCTGAAGCTGTTCCTCGACCCGAACTCGCCGGCTGTGATCGAAGAAGCGCGCAAACAGGGCATCCCGGATTCGTGGCTGACCGCAGCGCAGAAATCGCCGGTGTACAAGATGGCCTGCGAATGGAAAGTGGCGTTCCCGCTGCATCCGGAATACCGCACGCTGCCGATGGTGTGGTACATCCCGCCGCTGTCGCCGATCCAGTCGGCGGCCGAATCCGGCAAGATGGGCATGAACGGCATCATTCCGGACACCAAGTCGCTGCGCATCCCGGTGCGTTATCTGGCCAACCTGCTGACTGCCGGCAAGGAAGAGCCGATTGTCAGCGCGCTCGACCGGATGCTGGCAATGCGTGCCTTCAAGCGTTCGCAAGTGGTCGAGAAGCAGCCGAACCGCACCGTACTGCAGCAGGTCGGTCTGTCGGAAGCGCAAGTGGAAGACATGTACCAGATCATGGCGATCGCCAACTACGAAGACCGCTTCGTGATTCCGTCCAGCCACAAGGAAATGGTGGAAGACAGCTTCAACGAAAAAGGCTCGTGTGGCTTCAGTTTCGGCAACGGCTGCTCTGGCGGAACTTCGGAAGGTACGCTGTTCGGCAAGAAGAAATCCGGCAGCGAAATCTTTGTCGACATGCCCAAGTCGCGCAAGAAACAGCAACTGGAAGGCGTCTGAGGGGCTGGTAGGGTGGGTTAGCCGCTAGGCGGCGTAACCCACCGTAAACCGACCGTCAGATTTGCAAGGAGAAGACACATGCAACACTACCAAGTACTGTCCGCGCTGCTGCTGTATCCGGATCAGGAATGGCTGAATGCGCTGCCGGAGCTGGAAACCGCTCTGGCAGCCGATCCGGTGATGGCTGCCGAGGTTCAGCCGCTGTTCCGTTTTCTGGAGCAGCACGATCTGATCGAGCTGCAGGAAAACTACGTCGCCACGTTCGACCGCAATCCGCGCCACAGTCTGCACATGTTCGAGCACATTCACGGTGAAAGCCGCGATCGCGGCCCGGCCATGGTCGATCTGCTGGAGGAGTACCGCAAGCACGGTTACGACGTGACCGCCGAAGAACTGCCGGACTATGTACCGATGTTCCTCGAATTTCTCAGCCAGGTATCGGCAGAGGAAGCGGAACGTCTGCTCGGCGATGCGATTCACGTGCTGGCGCTGGTCGGCGACAAGCTGGAAGCCAATGGCAGCCCGTATTCGCATGTGTTCACGGTATTGCGCAGCCTGACCACGGTTGAACCCCGACCGCTGGCCGAGCCGCCGATCCGCGACATGGACGAAGCGATGGAAGTGTTCGGTCCGAGCCCGGACGGTGTCGAACCCTTGCTCAAGCCGCAAACCCAAACTGTGAAGTTCTACCCCAAAGGCACCGCGCCGGCGCGGGTTTAACGGAGGAAATCAATCATGGATTATCTGCATCAATTCCTGTTCGGGATCTACCCGTACATCGCTGCAGCGGTATTCCTGCTCGGTAGTCTGGCGCGTTTCGAGCGTGACCAGTACACCTGGCGCAGCGAATCGTCGCAAATGTTGCGTACCGGGGCCTTGCGCCTTGGCAGCAATCTGTTCCACATCGGCATCATCGGCCTGTTCTTCGGCCACATGGTCGGCCTGCTGACTCCGGTCGCAGTCTGGGATGCGCTGGGTGTACCGCACGGCGCCAAGCAGCTGTTCGCCATGACCGCGGGCGGCATCATGGGCAGCATGTGTCTGATCGGCCTGCTGATCCTGATTCACCGTCGTCTGAGTGAAGAGCGCATCGCCGCACAGACCCGTTTCGGCGACAAGCTGGTACTGGTCTGGCTGCTGGTCACCGTATCGCTCGGTCTGGCTACCATTCCGGTTTCGGCCGGGCACATGGACGGCCACATGATGGTGCTGCTGATGAGCTGGGCACAGCACATTGTCACTTTCCGTGGCGATGCCGCCGAATTCATCGCCGCAGCTTCGCCGGTGTTCAAATTCCACCTGTTCATGGGTATCAGCGTGTTCGTGATCTTCCCGTTCACCCGTCTGGTGCACGTCTGGAGCGGTTTCGGTTCGGTGACTTACCTGAGCCGCGCCTGGCAGCTGGTGCGCACCCGCTAAGCCGCTGAACGGCAGCAAAACCCGGCGGGCATGGATGGTACAATCCATGCCCGTTTTTCATTTGTGTCATCAAAACACTGGAGAGCATCATGGGTATCAGCGTAAACGGCGTCGAAATTACCGATGCAATGGTCGAGGCCGAGTTGCCGCGCCACGAGGATGCACGCAATCCGTTACAGGCCACGGTGCATGAGCTGATCCTGCGCGAATTGCTGTTGCAGAAAGCGCGTGCGCTCGGGCTGCCGGGCGACAGCGACGACGAAATCGTCAATGCGGTGATTGAATCGCAGTGCCGCGTGCCGGATGCCGACGAAGCTGCATGCCGGACTTTCTACAGCAACAATCCGGAGCGTTTTCGCAACGGCGATCTGGCCGAGGCCAGTCACATCCTGTTCCAGGTGACCGATACGGTACCGCTGGAACTGCTGCGTGCCACCGCCAACGATGTGCTGGAGGAGGTCAAGGCCAACCCGGAACGGTTTGCCGAACTGGCGCAGAAATACTCCAATTGCCCATCCGGCCAGGTGGGCGGCAATCTGGGCCAGTTGCAGCGTGGCGATACGGTGCCGGAATTCGATGCGGTGATTTTCCGTCTCAACGACGGCGAAATCTGCGATTCGCTGGTGGAAACCCGTTTCGGCATGCATATCATCCGCGTCGAGCGCCGGGTGGAAGGCCGTTTGCTGCCGTTCGAGATGGTCAGCCAGCAGTTGGCTGAGTTTCTTACCCACACGGCGCAAAGCCGGGCGCTGCACCAGTACCTGCAAATGCTGGTGGGTGAGGCGAAAATCGAGGGATTCGACATGCAGGGGGCCGATTCACCGCTGGTGCAATGACGGGGCTCGCCCGAATTGGCGCGAACTGCGGCCCGGCTTATGCCGGGCCTTGTTTTTGGGCAGAGAAATTCGCAATCTTTTACTAGACTGATAACTTGGTCGGCCGAACCAGGGAAATTCCCGGGAAGGCGTTGGTTTATTGGCTGCACGAGCGGGGCGCTGCGTACCACAGACAGGCCATCCGTTTGGCAGGCTTTGCGTGCCAAGCCGTGTTGTATTCGCGTGGCGCCTATCCTCACGATCGTCATGCTTTCCGCGTAGCGGGCTCCTTGCGCTTCATCCTGCTCGCCGCATGAATCAGTGCTTCCCTGGCTGCTAGAGCCGCGGCCGCCATTCTCGCCTTGGCGGATTTGGAAAATTCCGTCGTTCCCGTTGTAATTCCTAGGGGTTCTATGATGTCGTTGTCGCGTCTGGTTGGCAGGCTGTCGTTTCCTGCCAAGTTTTTCCTGATCGGATTGCTGTTCCTGATCCCGGTTTCCATATTGCTGCTGATGGTTGCACGCAATTCGCTGCAGGACATCAACACGATCCGCAACGAGCAGGCCGGCTTGCGGATCAACAATCAGGTTCGTGCTTTGCTGCAGCATGTGCAGAGACATCGCGGCCTGAGCAGCCTCTGGCTCAGCGGCCATCAGGCGGACGAAGCCAGACTGCTCGCCACCGAGGGTGAGCTGGACCAACTGTTGCGCAGTATTCCGCCCGATCTGCCGGAGCAGCTGCAGCGCTGGGGCATGGCGGACGAATGGAACAAGTTCACCGGCGAATGGACGCAAATCCGTGGCAGCTGGCGCAGCAGCGACGCTGCCGGCAATCTGAACAGCCACATTCTGCTGGTGCAGCGGCTGCTGCAGATCAGCCGCCAGATTCAGGATCGCAGCGAACTGGCGCTGGACCGGGAAAACGAGAGCTTCCATATCCAGAACCTGTTGTTCGAACGACTGTTGCAGGTAACCGAACAGGTTGGGGTGGCGCGCTCCACCGGCGTCGGCGTTGCCACGCGGGCGCAGATCACTCAGCCGGAACGGGTCAAGCTGGCGATTGCCGGAGGCCTCATTCATCAGCTGGTGCAGTCGATGCGCGCCGATCTGCAGGGGGCGTACGATCACAGCCCGGCTTTCAAGGCGGAATTGGGGGCGACCAACGAAGCCCTGTTGGCACGCATGGACGACGCTCAGCAGTTGATCCTGCACGATTTTGTCGAGCAGGAAACGGTCAATGTCCAGCCGGAGCAATTCTTTACCGATATGTCGCAGATCATCGATACCTCGTACCAGTTGTACGACCAGCTTGCCGAGCGCCTGCGGCGCCTGTTGCAGCAGCGCTACGACAACCATGTGCGCTATGAAGCATCGATCGGTATCGTGGTTGTGGTTACCGGACTGCTGGCTTTGCTGATGTTCATGACCATCTATCGCACGCTGCGCGCATCGGTGCACGATCTGCGCAATGTTTCCGGCTTGCTGGCTACCGGCGACCTGACGGTGCGTGCCCGCATTGTCGGTGATGACGAGTTGACGCAAATTGCCAGGGCGTTCAACGATATGGCGCAGCATTTGCGCACCCTGATCGGCGAAATTTCCGGTGCGGTGACACAGGTGCAGACTTCTACCGTTACCATGGCCAACTCGTCGGCGAACATTGCCCGCAGCTCGCAGGAGCAAAGCGTGTCGGCGGCATCGATGGCTGCCGCAGTCGAGCAGATGACGGTCAGCGTTTCGCTGGTGGCCGACAATACGCGCGAAACCGACAAGACCGCCAGCAGCTCGCAGAATCTGGCTGCCGAGGCGCAGCAGATCGTGCTGGCCGCAGTGCACGAAATGCAGCAGGTTGCCGATGCGGTAACCCAGACCGCCGGCACGATCAACACGCTCAACGCCAGCTCGGCCGAGATTTCGCAGATCGTCGGCGTGATCAAGGAAATTGCCGATCAGACCAATCTGCTGGCGCTGAATGCGGCAATCGAAGCTGCGCGTGCCGGTGAGGTCGGGCGTGGCTTTGCCGTGGTGGCGGATGAAGTACGCAAGCTGGCGGAGCGCACCAGCGAAGCAACCACGCAGATTGCCACCACCATCAATGTGATTCAGCGCGATACCGTCAATGCCGCCAGCTCGATGAATCAGGGTAACGACAAGGTGGTTGCCGGGGTGGAGATGATTCAGGAGGCGGGCAACGCAATGATGCGCATCCAGAGCGGCACCAACGACGTGAAGCACGCGATCAGCGACATCGCCGTCGCCGCTACTGAACAGCGCAACGCCAGCCATGAAATTGCACGCAATGTCGAAAACATCGCGCAGATGGCCGAAACCAATGCGGCGGCAGTGCAGAATGCCGCAAAGGTCGCCGCACAGCTGGAGGATGCCGCGGAACACCTGCGCCAGACTCTGGCGCGTTTCCGGCTGTAACTGTTGCGGCAGGCAAACGAAAAGGGCCATGCGGCCCTTTTTGTTTTGCTGCGTAACCCGTGTCAACAGCACCTATTTCCAGGATGTGAACATTTTCTTCAGCAGGTACGGCGTCAGTTTCAGCGAGCTGCCGAGGTATTCACCCGGCGAGCGCGGGAAGGCGAAGCGCAGCGCTGCCAGCAGCGCGGTGTAGGTGTCCTGGCTGAACGGGAACCACCACAGATTGCGTTTGGCCGGCAGGATATCCCAGTTGACCACTTTGGCGTGGGTCATTTCCTGCAGCCCGTGCGCGCCGTGAGTGCGGCCGATGCCGGACAGCTTCCAGCCGCCCCACGGCGTTTCCGACAGGCCGTGGGTGTACAGATGGTCGTTGATCGCGGTGACGCCGGTTTCCAGCCGCGCCGAGATCGCCTTGCCTTTGGCCAGATCGCGTGTCCAGACCGATGATGTCAGCCCCAGATCGGAATCGTTGGCCTTGCGGATCGCTTGCTCCAGATCGTCGAACGGCACTACTGCCATTACCGGGCCGAAGGTTTCTTCCTGCATGGTCAGCATATCGTCGCTGATATTGGTCAACAGTGTTGCCGGGTGGAAATAGCCGGGGGTCGGGCCCTTGGCGGTCGATTGCGCTTCGATTTTTGCGCCCTTGTCGAGCGCATCCTGCACGTGGCGTTCGACCACCTTGAGTTGATTCTGGGTGCTCATGGCTCCCATTTCGACTTCGAAATCGGTATCGACACCGTGGCGCATCTTGCGGGTTTTTTCCGCCAGCAGCTGGACGAATTCCGCATACACCTTGCGCTCGACGTAAATGCGCGCCACGCCGCCACACGATTGGCCGGCATTCTGATAGCCGGCCCACGCCGCACCATTGGCGGCGCGTTCCAGATCGGCATCGGCGAGCACCAGCATCGGGTCGTTGCCGCCCAGCTCCAGCGACAGCGGGGTGAGGTTTTCCGCCGCCTGCGCCATCAATTGCTTGCCGGTGGCCACCGAGCCGGTGAAGAAAATCTTGTCGATGCCGTGCTTGAAGAACGCGGTCGAGACGGCGCCGCCGCTGCCGACTATGTGCTGGAACAGCCCGCTCGGCAATGCGCCGGCGGCAACGATTTTTTCGATTGCCTTGCCGACCAGCGGCGTCTGTGCCGCCACCTTGAGCATGATGGCGTTGCCGGCCATCAGCCCCATTACCAGCTCGCCGAACGGAATCGACAGCGGATAGTTCCACGGGCTGATGATGCCGACCACGCCCAGCGGCACGTGGGTCAGCTGCGAGCGCTTGTTGAAGAACAGGATGCTGGAAACGCCCAGCCCCTTGGGCTTGAGTACCCTGGCGGCGTTTTTCATGTACCAGTTGCACGCCAGTGCACACGGCAGCACTTCGGTTGCCAGCGCATCGACACGCGATTTGCCATTGTCGCGCGAGACGATGGTCGCCAGCTCTTCGGCATTGGCAACGATGTAGTCGCGCATTTTCTTGATATGGCGCGCGCGTTCGGCGAAGGATTTTTGTCCCCACTCGGCTTGCGCCGTGCGTGCGGCGCTGAACATCGCCGGCAGGCGGCTCAGGTCGGTGTTTTCTACATGACCGAGTTTTTCCAGCGTCGCCGGGTTGATCGATACGGTTACGTTTGCAGCATCGCTATGCGCCTGTGCGGCGCGGTCCAGCAAGGATTGATCGCCCATTTGCTACTCCTCCCGGTTCGAGTAATTGCTCAGGACTATAGCGCATTTGAAAACGGCGCGGGGAGTGATATTTGTAACTGGTGACCGCTGGTCAGATGTGTGTCTGTGCGGGGCAGCAAAACCGCCAGTTGCCGGTTGCGGCAGCTGGCGCGCCAGTTGTCAGCTACAGCCGCCTTGCTGCATCTGCTGGGTGAATTCGGCCATGCGCCGGCCCATTTCTTCCGCTGTAACGTCTTCGATATGCGTAGCGATCGTCCACACATGGCCGTACGGGTCTTGCAGCGTGCCGCAACGGTCGCCCCAGAACTGGTTCTGCAGCGGTTTTTGCTCGATTGCGCCATGTTCGATCGCCTTGGCGAAGGTCTGGTCGCAGTCCTGTACATACAGCATCAGGCTGACCGGCGTGCCGCCGATGGTTTGCGGGCTGAGGAAATTCATTTCCGGAAATTCGTCCGCCAGCATGATCAGCGAACCGCCGATCTGCAACTCGGCATGCCCGACTTTGCCTTCCGCCATCGGCATGCGCATTCTTTCTTCGGCGTTGAACACTTGTTTGTAGTAATCGATTGCAGCTGCGGCGCCCTTGACGCACAGATACGGAGTGATCGCGCTATAGCCGGTGGGAATGGATTTGACTGCCATGATGTATCTCCTGCTGTGGTTGACGATTGATTTTTTTGCTGTACAAAATAACAGTATTTTGGCCGCTTGCCAAAATCATTGGCGCATCAGCATTAGATGAAGCGTGAACCGTAGCCGGCCGCGCGATGCTGGCCGCCCGGCTGGCTGCTGCATGTCGCTGGCTATGTCGTCTGGCGCATGCTGTTGGCTGTTGTCATGGCCGGATGGCACCAGGAAGCGAGCGGTGACGGTATGTGCCGCGACTCCTGTGCCAAGGCTGCGGCGAGCTTGAGCGGCGGCAGGGGATCCATGCTGAACCTGTCACGACTGATACCCGGGCAACAATTTTTTACAACAACTACGCTGCCGGATTGTGCCGGCCGGATGGGGAGTTTGGTAAAATTAATGTGAAATATTCCCATTAACGGATAAAAGGCTGTGCCGTGCGCAAGATGCGAATCGCCTATGTCGACCCGACGCCGGTTCCCGGCAATACGCCTGCTGCGCTGCAGATACTGCAAACCGTCGATGCGATTGCCGGGCAGAATGTCGCGATCGACGTCATCACGCCGGCATCGCCATCGGCGTCGGAGCACATCCTGGGGCGCCCGCTGGCCGGCTGTGCCGCATTGCGCCATCTGGCGAATTTGCAGCGGCGCTGGTTTTTTCCGTTCGCATCCAACAAGCCGTTTTACTGGCAGGCATTGTTCGCGCTGAAAAACCGTCATTACGATGCGCTGCTGGTGCGCAATCTCAAGCTTGCCGACCGCTTGCTAAGCAGCCGGCTGGCGCCGCCGCTGTATTTCGAAACGCACGAAATCTTTGCCCAGAGCTATCGCGAAACCGTCGCGCCACAGCTGGACAAATACCATCAACTGCAGGATATCGAGCGACGCGTGTACAGCAAGGCGCGCGGGATTTTTGCCATTACCTCGCTGCTGTCGGCCGATATCCGCAGCCATTACGGCGTCGATACCCCGTGCTGGGTGGTGCCGGACGGCGTGGACATGACGCTGGCGACGCAGGCGCTGGCAAACAGCCGCAAGCACGAGCGGGTCCGGCTGCTGTATTTCGGCAGCCTGCACCCGTGGAAAGGCGTGGAGTTTCTGATTGAGGCGATGCGCCTCATCGAGCGTGCCGATCTGGTGATTGCCGGCGGCAGCCCGCAGCGGATTGCCGAGCTGCAGCAATTGGCGCGCCGCTTTGCGGTGGCCGACCGGGTGCAGTTCGCCGGCTGGATCGAGCCGGTGAAACGCTTCGAATTCATCGCCGATTTCGATATCTGCATGCTGCCGTTGAGCGTCACCAGTATCGGCAGCCGCTACACCTCGCCGCTGAAACTGTTCGAATACATGGCGATGGGCAAGCCGGTAGTGGCGCCAGCGTTGCCGTCGGTGCACGAAGTGCTGCCACCGCAGCATTTCGGCGCATTCCAGGCGCGCCCGGAAGACCCGGCGGATCTCGCGCGCGTGGTCAATCTGCTGATTGCCCGCCCCGAACTGCGCCACGCCTACGGCCGCCAGCTGCGCGAGCTGTCGCAACACTTTAGCTGGAGCCAGCGCGCCGGGCGCATGGTGGAGGTCATGCGCTCCGGTTGCACTGCCCTCAACGCGTAAGCGGCGCGGTACAGCCGCTGGCGTGAATTATTTCTTCAGGCACTCGCTCATGAATGCCTTGCGCTCGTCGCCTTTCTTGCCGGCGGCGTCCTTGTTACAGGTAGTCATTTTTTCCTGTTGCGCCTTTTTCTTGTTTTTCAGGCAATCGCTCATGAATGCCTTGCGTTCTGGGCCTTTCTTGTCGCTGGCTTCCTGATTGCACATTGCCATCTTGTTTTGCTGCTTGTTCGGCTCGTCGGCGGCGCGGGCGAGCAGTGGCAGGGCGATCAGGGCGGACAGCAGCAGGGTTTGCATGCGCATGGTGTGACTCCTCGTTGGTGGGTGAAAAAGCTTTCCGGATTTATGCGCCAGCGGCGCTGGCCGGTCAAGCCGGCTGTGTGCCGTCGAAGCGGTAGCTGCGGCCGATGTGCGCGATTTCGACCCGGTAATCGCGATACCAGCGCTCACGGCCAAGCTGCTGTGCCAGCTGGTGCTCGGCGTGGCATTTCCAGGCGAGGATGCTGGCTTCGTCCGGCCAGTAGGAGAGGGCGACTTCCTGCGTGCCTTCGCACACGGCGTGGAATTCCAGGCAGCCGAACTGCTGCAGCGCCAGCTCGCGCATTTTGGCCGCTACCTGGCTGTATTCGTTGTCGAGTTGGTCAGTCGTGGCGCGGAAAATGACGACGTACATGTATTGCTCCGTTGCAGATCAAAATCAGTTGGCCTGCAAGCCGCTCTGGCATTGGCTCACAGGCCGGCCTGCAGGCCGCATGGGTATTGGCTTGCAAGGCATCAGCCAAAAAATGCGTAAGTAACCGCCACCGCTGCGGCAAAGCCGACCACGTCGGCAAACAGGCCGCAGCCGGCGGCGTAGCGGGTGCGGCGGATGCCGACCGAGCCGAAATACACCGCCAGCACGTAGAAGGTGGTTTCGCTCGATCCCTGGATCACCGATACCAGCCGGCCGGCGAACGAATCGGCGCCCTGGGTGTGCATGGTGTCGAGCATCAGCGCCTTGGCGCCGCCGCCGGACAGGGTTTTCATGATGCCGGTCGGCAGGCCGTCGACCCAGCGTGCATCGAAACCGCCACCGGCCACCAGCCCGCGTAGCGCTCCGATTGCCAGTTCCATCGCGCCGCTGGCGCGCAGCAGCGCAATTGCCACCAGCATCGCCACCAGATAGGGGATGATGCGCACCGAGGTGTTGAAACCATCCTTGGCACCGTCGATGAAGGCTTCGTAGACGTCGACCTTCTTCAGCAGCGCGCCGACAATGAAGGCGCCGATCAGCAGCATCAGCGTGGCGTTGCTCAGCAGCGCCGATTGCGCCTGCATCTCGGCCGCCGGCAACCGCAAAAACCACCACGCGCCGCCGGCAACCAGCGCCGACATGCCGCCGAGGTAGGCCAGCACCACCGGATCGAACAATTTCAGCCGCTGGATCAGCGCGGTGAGGATCAGCCCGGACAGCGTCGAGACATACGTCGCCAGCAGGATCGGGATAAAGACATCGGTCGGATTGGCGGCGCCCAGCTGTGCGCGGTAGGCGAATACGGTGACCGGGAACAGCGTCACCGATGCGGTGTTGATCACCAGGAACAGGATTTGCGCGTTGCTGGCGGTGTCTTTGTGTGGATTCAGCGCCTGCAGTTCCTGCATCGCTTTCAGCCCCATCGGCGTGGCGGCGTTGTCGAGGCCGAGCATATTGGCGGCGATGTTCATGCTCATGCTGCCGAGCGCCGGATGGCTGGGCGGGATTTCCGGAAACAGCCGGGCGAACAGCGGCCCGAGCAGCCGCGCAATCGCCTGCACGAAGCCGGCACGTTCGCCGATCTGCATGATGCCGAGCCACAGCGTCATCACCCCGGACAGCGCGATGGCGATATCGAAGCCGGTTTTGGCGCTGTCGAACATCGCCTTGGTCAGCTGGCCGAATATTTCCGGATGACCGAGCACGAAACCTTGCCAGGCGGCGGTGGCCAGTGCGGTGAGAATGAAGCCGGCCCAGATGAGGTTGAGCATGGAGAATTGCCAGCGGCAGCGGAGAAAGCCGCGATCTTAGCAGTTTGCGCGGCGCTCAAGCGAGCGGTGTATCGGCCATGGCTGCGCCGCTGACGACGCGGTTGCGCCCTTGATGCTTGGCCCGATACAGCAGAGCGTCGGCGCTGCCGAGCAGGATGTCGGCGCTTTGTCCTGCTGCCGGCGTGATCCAGGTGGCGCCAACGCTGACGCTGAGCGGAATCGGCTGGCCGTCGTAACAGAATTGCAGCGCGGCGATCTTGCTGCGAATCGCTTCGCCCATGTGGCGCGTGCCGGCATCATCGGTGTACGGCAGCAGCACAGCAAACTCTTCACCGCCGTAGCGCACCGCTGCGTCACCGGGGCGGTGCACGCAGGCGGCAATCGTCCCGGCGACGCAGCGCAGCGCCGCATCGCCGGCCGGATGGCCATAGCGGTCGTTGACCTGCTTGAAATGATCGATATCCAGCATCAGCAGCGCCAGCGGCTGCTGCTCACGCTGCGCCGTGCGCCACAATGCCTGCAGATATTCGTCGAAATACTTGCGGTTATACAGGCCGGTCAACGCATCTTGCATGGTCAGCCGGTACAGCTGTTCGTTGCTGTGAGTCAGATCGCGCAAGGCCTGATGCAGCGCCAGCGTCCGTTCACCGACGCGCTGCTCCAGCTCGGCGGCGTGCGCCTGCTGCAGGCGCTGGTTGTCTTCCTGCGCCAGCTTCAGCCGGTGTGCCAGCGCGAACGACAGCAGCGTGATTTCCAGCATCGAGCCGACCGGCATGCCGTAGCCGGTGAGCAGGTTGTCCGGCGCCAGATTGAGCATGGTCAGGCCGTTGGCGAGAAAGCCCAGCAGCAATACCGCGAATGCAATCAGGAAATAGCGTGCCGGCCGGTAGCCGCGCCACCATAGCCGGCCGGAGATCGCCAGCAGAGCCAGCGGCGCGATCAGGCTGGCGACGATGCTGCTGCGGATGATCGGGCCGTAGGCGGTGAAAAACGATGCCGCGCCAAGTATGGCGAACAGCCAGACGAAAGCGTCGATAACCCTGGCCGCCGCCGGCCATTGCTGGCGCAATTGCAAAAAGCGCAGGCTGAACAGGCCGAGAAATACCGCGGTCACGCCCATTCCCAGCGGCAGGGCGATATTGTTCAGATGCCGCTCCGGCCACAGGTATTCGCTGCCGATGCCGTAGAAAGTCGCCTGCACCACACCGAAGCTGGCAATGTACAGCACGTAGTACAGATAGCCGCGCTCGCGCAGCGACAGGTACAGCAGCAGGTTGTACACCAGCATCGCCAGCAGCGTGCCGGCGTAGATGCCGGCCAGCAATTGATCGCGGTGATCGGCTTCCTGCAACAGTTGCGGCGTGGTGATGGCGAGCGGCAGCAGCAGCGTGCCGGCCGAGCGCGCCTGCAGGTACAGCGTGGCGCTTTCGCCCGGCGGCAGCTGGAAACGGAACACGAAGTGCCGGTGGCGTACCGGCCGCAGCGCGAACGGCCGGCTGTCGCCGGCGGCCTGATGGAGCAGCCGGCCGTGCCGGTCCAGCAGGTAGAAATCGACGCAATCGAGCTGCGAATATTGCAGTGCCAGCAGCCAGTCGTCGTTGCTGCTCCGGTTGTGCAGTTCGGTGCGCAGCCAGACGGTGGCGTCGCTGTAGCCGAAATTGGCCACCTGCTGCGTGACCGGGGTGAAGCGGCCGGCAAAGGCCGGTGCGGCGACCTCGGCGATGCCCAGCCGGTTGCCGGCATCCTGCAGATAGCTCAGTTCGCGCCCCAGCTGCAGCGGCAGCCGGGTAGCGTCGAGCGTGACTGCCGCCAGCAGCGGCTGCGCCACAAGCAATAGCAGCAGCGCCAGCAGCAGGCGGACCGGCACGCCCGGGTGCCGCATCGCGTCAGGAAGGGTCGCGGTTGGCGACGACAATCTGCACCAGTTCGGCCAGCGAATGCGCACCGACCTTTTCCATCACCTTGGCGCGATGCGCTTCGACCGTCTTGATGCTGATGTCGAGCTGGTCGGCGATCAGCTTGTTGAGCTTGCCGGCCACCACCAGCTCCATCACCTCGCGTTCGCGCGGCGTCAGGCTTGCCAGCCGGCTTTGCGCGCTGCTAGCCTGCTGCAGGCGTTCGCGCTGCTGCCGGTCGTGTTCCAGGCTGCGTTCGATGATCGCCAGCAGATCCTTGTCGTTGAACGGCTTTTCCAGAAAGTCGATTGCGCCGTGCTTGACTGCCTGTACTGCCATCGGCACGTCGCCGTGGCCGGTGATGAAAATCACCGGGATCGCATAGTGCAGCTCGGCGAGCTTTTCCTGCAGCTCCAGCCCGCTCATTCCCGGCATGCGCACGTCCACCACCAGACAGCCGGGCAGGCTCGGCGAATAAGCGGCGAGAAACGCCTCGGCCGAATCGAACAGCGCGACTTTCAGCCCTTTCGATTCAAGCAGCCATTGCAGCGAGTCGCGCACGGCCTCTTCGTCGTCGACGACAAATACGGTGGGTTTGTTCATGATGGATGACTTTGCTACGGACAATTGATTGTAGCCGGATTCGGGCAGCGCATCAGGCGCAAAAAAGCCCGACGGCGTGCCGTCGGGCCGATTGCCGCTGCGAGCGGATTACTTCTTGGCTGTTGCGCCAGCGCTGGTCGGCAGTGCGCCCAGGCCTACGGCCGAAGCCATTTTCGGCAGGCCGGTGACGATGCTGCTGGCAGTGCCCAGCTGGTTCGAGATCGAGCTGGAAACGTCGGTCAGCTCGCCGGCGCGCATCAGCAGCAGCGGGTTGCTGCGTACTGCGCCGATCAGGCCCTTGCTCTGGGTCAGCAGTTCCTTGTCTTTCAGTGTGCCGAGGGTGAAGTTGTAGATCGCGGTGTTCATCGCGGCTTTCTGTTCGGCGCTCAGCAGTTTCGGCGTTTCGCGCGACTGCTTGTCCCAGTCAACCTTGCTCAGGCGGGCCATCTGCTCGGCGACCAGCTGCTGCAGCATTTCCGCGCGTTTGGCCGGGTCGGCGATGTTGTTGGCTTCCAGCACCTTGGCATTGTGGGCGGCAACGTCTTTCTGCGGCACCATGGTCTTGAACAGGGTGTCGGTCGAAGCGGTGATCAGGCCGTCGGCTTCCTTGGCGGTTGCCAGAAAGCTGTCCAGATCGCCGTCGGAAACGCTCGGTTTGCCGGCTGCATCGGCCTTGGCACCGCCCACGGCGCTCTTGGCGATGCCACCCAGATCGCCCAGGCCGAATGCATTGGCCTGGCCGGCGCTCAGCGCGATCGCGATCATGCTTGTCAGAATCAGCTTGTTCATGGAACTTCCTTTGTTGTGATTGAGAGAGAAACCTGTATCCGGCAGTCGCGGCAGGCTGCCGGGAACATTAGTGTTGAGGGGCGGGTGACGAGACGCCGTGCCGGCCGTGGCCGGCAAAGCGGGCGCCATTCTGTGGCAAATGGGGGTGGAAGTAAATGCTTATGGCATAATTTAGCGCTTGCTAATGTAGCGGAAAATTGCCTGCAAACAAGCAGCTACGCTGGCTGCAGCGCTATTGCTGGGCCAGCGGCAGGGTAAAACGGAAGATGGTGCCGCCTGCTGGATTGGCTTCGTCCCACAGCTGTCCGTGGTGAAATTCGATGATCGAGCGGCAGATATTGAGGCCCATGCCCATGCCGTGCGGCTTGGTGGTGAAGAATGGCGCGAACAGCTTGGCGCGGCTGGCTTCGGTGATGCCGTGGCCGCGATCGGTGACGCTGATCAGCAGCTGGGTATTATCCTTGCGGCCCACGCTGAGGAGCAATTGCCGCTCCGGCATTGGCGTGGCGTGCATGGCTTCGATGGCGTTGCGCAGCAGATTGAGCAATACCTGCTCGATCATGATGCGGTCGGCGATCACTTCCGGCAGATCCGCTTCGATCTGCAGTTCCAGTTGCACGCCGGATTTGCGCGCGTCGATTTCGGCAAAGCCGAGCGTGGCGTCGATGATGTCGCCGACCTGGCAGCTGCTGCGGTCGGGCGCGCTTTTTTTCACGAATTCGCGAATGCGGCGGATGATGGTGCCGGCGCGCTCGGCCTGGGTACTGGCTTTCTGCATTACGCCGAGCAATTCCTGCGGCGTGGTGGTGCCGGCCTCGATGCGCGCCACGCAGCCGTTGCAGTAATTGCTGATCGCGGCGAGCGGCTGGTTCAGCTCGTGCGCCAGGCTGCTGGCCATTTCGCCCATGGTGATCAGGCGCGAGGTGGTCTGCAGCTTGTCCAGCTGCTGGCGGTACATTTCCTCGCCCTGTTTGCGTTCAGTGATATCGCTGGCGATTTCCATCCGCACCGTGCGGCCATCGACCCATTTGATCGGATTGTCGCGCAGGTGCAGCCAGCGCTGGTTCAGCTCATCCTGCAATTCCAGTTCGAAACTGGCATCGGTGCCATGATGCTTGCGCCGCCGGGTTTGCGGCACATCGCAGAAATGCACGCTGGCCGGGTCGAGCCGGTACAGCTGGCGATAATGGTCGTTGGCGAACAGTACCTCGTTATCGTCCGGGTCGCTGACCGACACCGCCGCATCGAGGCCGTCGAGCACGGCGACGAAGCGCTCATACGCCGCCGCCAGCTGTTCGTTGGCGCGCAGCCGGTCGGTGATGTCGGTCATTGCCGCCATCCAGCCGGTCTGATGGCCTTCGTTGTCGAACAGCGGTGAGACATGGAACAGTACCGAAATCAGTGCGCCGTCCTTGCGTCGCAGCATCAGTTCGAAGCCTTCCTGCTTTACCTTGCCCTGCAGCGTCAGTTCCAGATTGTGCTGGTGCGCTTCGTAGCCGCGATCCGGCCAGTAGGGGTAGGGCGGCACGCTGCCGACCAGCTCGTTCTCGTTGAAGCCGGTCATGGCGCAGAATGCCGGGTTGACATAAGTGATGCGCGCCTGCATGTCGATGGCGCGCATGCCGGTCGATAGCGCATCCTCCATCGCCTTGCGGAATGCCGACTCTTCGCCCAGCGCGTGTTCGAATTCCTTGCGCCGGGTGACGTCGTGGGCAACGATGTAATGCTGGTGCTCGTTGACGTCGGGGTTGGCGGTCCACGACAGCCATTTCAGATCGCCGTTGCGGGTGCGGAAGCGGTTTTCGAAATAGGTGACCGGCTCGCCATTGAGCAGCTTGTCGGTCACCACTTGCAGCGTCGGGCCGATATCCTGTTTGTGCACGTAATCGAAGAAATAGGTGCCGATCACCTCACCCGGCTTGAAACCGAGAATACGCTCGATCGCCGGGTTGATCTGGTGAATGGTGCCGTCGAAATCCACTAC
>ERZ724505.717-NODE-717-length-20070-cov-6.742243_pt1 | contig 20070 bp, 16 predicted proteins | sample MGYA00376038_ERZ724505 | MGnify/ENA primary metagenome ERZ724505 (study PRJEB28724, sample SAMN07190884) | wastewater metagenome | isolation source: effluent of sewage treatment plant in Hong Hong | place: Hong Kong | collected 2016-03-17 ...
ACCGCCACCAGCATGATCGGCATCACTGCCTTGATCGAGTTTTCGCCTTTTGCGGACTCCTCGGTCGCGCCGCCGACCTCGATGCGGAAGCCCGCCGGCAGCCGGGCACGGAGCTCATCGAAGCGCGGATTGATCTGTGCCGTCACCACCGGCGCCTGCATGCCGCCTCGGATGTCAGCCTGCACCGTCACGGTCGGCAGGCGGTTGCGTCGCCAGATCTGGCCCTGCTCGAGCTCGTAGTGGATCTTCGCCAGCTGCGCCAGCGGCACATGCTTGCCACTCGCGGTCGGCACGTTGATGCCGGCGAGGCCATCGAGGCTGCGCCGCTCGTCGGGGCGCGCACGCACCACCACGTCGACCAGTTGGTCACCCTCGCGCAACTGGGTGACCGACGTGCCGACCAGCAGCGTATTCAACGCGAACGAGATGTCCTGGACGCTGACGCCCAAGGCGCGCGCCCGTTCCTGGTCGATCTCCAGCCGGACCGCCTTCGCCATTTCGTGCCAGTCGAAACTGACATCGGCAATGTTGGGGTGAGCGCGCATGATCTCGGCCATTTCTTCGGCCGCGCGGCGCAGTGTCGGCAGGTCCTCTCCGGAAACGCGGAACTGCACCGGGAAACCGACCGGCGGGCCATTCTCGAGGCGCAGGACGCGCGCCCGGACGTCGCTCCACTCCCCGCTTTCGGCCGCGAAAGCCGCTTCCAGGCGCTGTTTGAGATCCTCGCGGGCCTCGATCCCATGGGTCGTGATGACCAGCTGCGCAAAATTGTCGAAGAACAGCTTCAGGTCGAGCGGCAGATAGAAACGGGGGCTGCCGCTGCCGACGTAGCTCGCCGTGTATTTGACCGAGCGCGCCATCGCCTCGTCCTTGGCGATCATGGCTTCGACACGCTTCGTCACTGCTTCGCTGGCCTTCAGCGAAGCCCCCTGCGGCAGCCAGAGATCAACCAGCAGTTCCGGCCGACTCGACGCCGGGAAAAACTGCTTCTGCACCCCGCCGTTGAAGGCGACCAGTGCCAGGACGAAGGCACCCAGCGTCGCGCCGATGACCAGCCAGCGACGCTGTACGCACCACTCGACGACACTGCGGAAGCGGCGATAGAAACCCGTTTCGTAGATATCCTCATGCGCCTGATGCTTGGCCGCCAGCTTGGCTGGGTCGAGCAGCTTGTAGCCGAGGTAGGGTGTAAACACGACGGCCACCCCCCAGGACACCAGCAGTGCGATCGTCACCACCGCGAAGATCGAGAAGGTGTACTCGCCGGCCCCCGACTTCGCGAAGCCGACCGGCATGAAGCCGGCCGCCGTAATCAGCGTGCCGGTCAGCATCGGGAAGGCCGTCGACGTGTAGGCGAAGGTTGCCGCCCGGAAACGGTCCCAGCCCTGCTCCATCTTCACCACCATCATCTCGACGGCAATGATCGCATCGTCGACCAGAAGGCCGAGCGCGATGACGAGTGCACCCAGTGAGATGCGCTGCAGGTCGATGCCGAAGACGAGCATCAGCAGGAAGGTCACTGCCAGCACCAGCGGAATGGATAGCGCGACGACCGTGCCGGTGCGCAGGCCGAGGCTGAGGAAGGAGACCGCGAGCACGATCGCGATCGCTTCGCCCAGCGAGGAAACGAAGAGCCGGATCGATTGCTGCACGATGTCCGGCTGATCGGCGACGACATGGACGTCGATGCCCGTCGGCAGGTCGGCCTCCAGCCGCTTCATTTCAGCGCGCAGACGCTCGCCGAGGCGGATCACGTCACCGCCCTTGTTCATGGCCACGGCGATGCCGACGGCTTCCTTGCCCTGTACCCGCATGCTCGGCGCCGCCGGCTCGATGAAACCGCGCCGCACGTGGGCGATGTCGCCGAGCCGATAGCTGCGCCCGTTGGCCATGATCGGCGTGTTGCGCACGCTGTCGACGGACTGCAGGTCGCCCGACAGGCGCAGGCGGATGCGGTCGCTCGCCGTCTCGAAGAAGCCGGCGGGCGCCATCGCGTTCTGGCGTGCCAGCGAATCGGCGATGGCCTGCGCCGTCAGCCCCTGCGAAGCGAGCTTGGCGTGGGAGATCTCGATGTAGATGCGCTCATCCTGGACGCCGATCAGGTCGACCTTCTTCACGTCATCGACGGCGCGCAGCTCGCGCGCGACATCGTCAGCGTGGCGGCGCAAGGCCCCGGCGTCGAAGCCGTCGCCCGTCAGCGCATAGATCGTGACGAAGGTGTCGCCGAACTCGTCGTTCATGAACGGTCCCTGCACGCCGGCCGGCAGGGTATGACGGATGTCGCCGACCTTCTTGCGCACCTCGTACCAGGCGTTAGGTACTTCCTTTTTCGGCGTGTAGTCCTTGAGGATGACGAAAAGCAGCGACTCGCCGGAGCGCGAACTCGAACGGATGACGTCGACCCATGGCGCTTCCTGCAGCTTCTTTTCCAGTCGCTCGGTCACCTGCTCCTCGACCTCGCGCGCCGTCGCGCCCGGCCACAAGGTGCGCACGACCATTGCCTTGAACGTGAAATCCGGATCCTCGGCACGCCCCAGCTTGAAGTAGGAGAGCACCCCGGCGGCCATCAGCACGATCATCAGGTAGAGGACCATCGAGCGGTGCCGCAGCGCCCACTCGGAAAGATTGAGGTGCCTCATTGCGTCACGGCTGGCGTCGTTGCGCGGGCGGCGATCGGTGCTGGCATGGCGTCGCTGGCGCGCTCGGCGACCCGGATTTTCTGTCCGGCCGCCAGTTTGTGCACACCGGCGACGACGATCCGCTCACCGGGCCGCAAGCCGGCGGAAACCGTGGCGGCCTCGTCGGAGTAACGCCCGATCTCGATCGCGCGCAGGCGAAGCGTGGCGGCGTCGTCCACCAGCCATACTGCGGGCTTTCCGTCGGTCTGGAACAGCGCGCTGAGCGGTATCGTTACCGCCTTCGCGTCATCGGCATTCGTGAATCGCACCGAGGCACTCATCCCGAACACCACACGCGGATCGGCATCGAGGATCGCCACGCGCGCTGCATAGGTCCGCGTCTGCGGATCGGCCATCGCCGCGATCTCGCGCAGTCGACCACGATACTTCGTACCCTCTTCAGCCCACAACGTGACTTCGGCGTCGTTCGCCTTGCGCGCCTCGTTAAGACGGCTTTCCGGAATCGCGATGGCGACCTCGAGCGTATCCTGGCGCGCGATGCGGAAGATCGGTTGCCCGGCACTGACAACCTGTCCGACCTCGGCCATCACCTGCCCGACGACCCCCGGCTGGTCTGCCTTCAGCACGGTGTAGGCCGACTGGTTGCGCGACAGGTCGGCCTGCGCCGCTGCGGCCTTGAGACTGGTCTCCCGACTGTCGAGGGCGGCCTGGCTGACGAAGTTCTTCGCCTTCAATTCCCTAAATCGTGCGGCGTCGGCCTCGGCCAGCTGTCGTTGGGCATCGGCGGCGCCAGCGCTCAAGGCCGTGTCCACCGGATCGAGTCGCGCCAGCACCTGCCCCGGCCGGACCACGGCACCGGCGTCGATCAGTCTTTCGCTGACCTTGCCGGCGATGCGGAAGCCGAGCGACTGTTCGACACGCGAACGAACCTCGCCCGCATAGACGGTCGCGCCCTGCATTTCCGTGGCGCCGACCACCATCGTCAGCACCGGGCGCAGCGGTTCTGCCTTCGGTGCCTCACGGCCGCAACCGGCGAACAGCACCATGGCGACTGCCAGCGCTACGCCAAGTAGACGTCTCTGGCGGCTCATTGCGCGTGCTCCTTGCGCAGCAGTCCATTGACGAGCAGATCGACGTGTGTTTGCAGAAATGCTGCCGGCTCGATGTCGTTGCCGCAGAAGCAGAACGAATAGCGCCAGATGACCAGCATGAGCAGCGGCGCGATCGCAACATCGATGCACGACTCGACGTCCATCGTGCGGAATTCGCCGGTCGCGATACCACGATTGAGTGCTGCACGCAGCAGCGAGCGGCCGCGGACGATGACATGGTCGTGGTAGTACTGCGCCACATCGGGAAAATTGCGCGACTCGGAGATGATGAGTTTCACGACGCCACCAAGATGGGTGTTGCCGATCTGTTGCCACCAGCCATTCAGGAGCGCCTGCAGGAGGCCGGCCGACGGCCCTTGATATTCCGCCAGTTGCTGCTCGGCGGCGGCCAGCGCCGGCACGATGCCTTCTTCGATGACCGCCTTGAACAGGGCCTCCTTGCTGTCGAAGTAGAGATAGAGCGTACCCTTCGAGACGCCGGCGCGGGCGGCGACGTCGTCGAGACGTGTAGCGGCGAACCCCTTCTCGACGAAGAGATCGAGCGCCGCCGCCGTCAGCTCGGACGGGCGGGCATCCTTGCGACGCCGGCGCGGCGTTGGCGCAACGGCTGGCGTTTCGCCGTCCTTCGGCAAGGAAACGGGGGTTTCGACGGAGGATTGAACAACCATGGGGGCAACCTCTAGGCAATTTACTGACCAGTCAGTCAGTAAATTTATCAGAGATTGAACCAATGTCAATCCGCTCATGAAAGTAGGCCCTGCGACAAGGATGCCGCAGGGCCCGTCACGACGTCACCGGTCTCAGCGCGCTGTCTGCACGAACTGCTGGCGCTGCAGGCTCAGTGTCAGCGGATCGATCGTCGCCGTCTGCGTGCCGTCGGCCGCGATCAGCAGCGGCCGGCCGGAGGCATCCAGCGCGAGGCGCTCGGTACCGCTGCCCACCGCCGGAATGCGGCGGATCAGCGAAAAGCGTTGCGCATCATGCAGATAGACCGCGCCATCTCCCAGCACCCAGATGCGGTTGGCCGCCGGGTCGAGGGCGATGTCACGCACCGCCCCGCGCCCGGGCGCGTGCAACTCGCCAACCAGCTGGGGCGCCGAACGCGTATGAAAGATGCGGACAGCCCCGACCCGATTGTCGCCAACGAACAGCATCTGGCGATCCACCCATTTTGCCTCGACGCGCTTGATCGCAGCGGCCGGATCGGCGGGCTGGCAGGCAGCGAGGAAAATCGCAAGCGCGGCGCCCGTCAGCGCCGATTGCAGGAGGGTGGTGCCGGTGGCGGCAGTCATGTCGGTCTCCTTTCGGGAAGTGGCCACCGTCCCCGGCGGCCGTTGATCGAGACCTGACAATACCGAACACTTTATACGTTCCACATGTACAATTCGTCTAATACAGACACACACTGTACCGGCAACAGCAGCAGTACAGTATTCACCAAACGGACAGACGGAGAGACACCATGCTCCAGCTCAGCCTGAACAGCGACTCGTCGCTGCCGCTGGTCGACCAGATCGTTGGCGGCATTCGCAGCCACATCGACGACCGATTGCTGCGCGCCGGCATGCGCCTGCCGCCGATCCGCGGCTTCGCCGAACAGCACGCCGTCAGCCGCTTCACGGTCGTCGAAGCCTACGACCGCTTGGTCGCCCTCGGCTACGTAACCTCGCGCCGCGGCTCCGGTTTCTACGTTGCCGGACATCGACAGGCACCCAAGGTCGAGATGAAGAGCGGCGAACTCGAGCGCGCCTTCGACAACGCCGGCGTCATGTACCAGAGCCTGGAGGATGCACCGGAGCGACTGAAGGCCGGCGTCGGCTGGCTGCCGCCGGAATGGATGGACGAGGAAGGCGTGCGCCGCAATGTGCGCACCCTCTCGCGCCGCCCGGACGTGCACGCCACCAGCTACGGTACGGCACTCGGCTATCGCCCGCTACGCGAACAATTGCGCGTCAAGCTCACGGATTTCGGCATCGCCACGACGCCCGACCAGATCATCCTGACGCACGGCGCCACGCAGGCGCTGGACATCGTCACACGAACGCTGATCCAGCCGGGCGACTGTGTCTTCGTCGACGACCCCGGTTACTGGAACCTGTTCGCCAACCTGCGCCTCTACGGCGCCAACCTCGTCGGCGTGCCGCGCGGCGACGACGGCCCCGATCCGGAAGCACTGGAAGCGCTGCTGCGGGAGCACAAGCCGAAGGCCTTCTACACGCATTCGGTGCTGCACAATCCGACCTCGGGCAACCTCTCGCCGGCCACCGCCTTCCGTGTGCTGCAACTCGCAGAAAAGCATGATTTCCTGATCGTCGAGGACGACGCCTACGGCGATTTTCATCCGGGCCCGGCGACACGCCTCGCCCAGCTCGACCAGCTCGACCGGGTCGTCTATGTCGGCAGCTTCGCCAAGACGCTGTCAGCCGACCTGCGTGTCGGCTTCATCGCCTGCAACCCCGATCTGCGCGCACGCTTCTCTGACGTCAAGATCGTTTCCTGCGTCTCGACCTCGGAATTCGCCGAACGCATGGTCTACCTGATGCTGACGGAAGGGCACTATCGCAAGCTGATCGAGCGCCTGCAGGGCCGGCTGGCCGACGCCACCGCACGTACGCTGCGCATGCTGGAGCGCGCCGGGCTGGCGCCGCACGGGGAGCCGAAAGGGGGAATGTTCGTCTGGGCGGAAGTGCCAGGCATCGGCGATGCCGCGCGCCTGGCCAGCGACGCTGCAGCACAGGGCATCATGCTCGCACCGGGCGCAATTTTCCGCCCGCAGCAGCAGCCCTCGCCCTTCCTGCGCTTCAACGCCGCCTATGCGCTCGACAAACGGCTGGAGCGCTATCTCGCTGAAGCGCTGCCGCGCATCGTCGGCAGCTGATTGCCGGTCAGCGCGATTCCTTGATCAGGCGGCCAAAGGTCGGCTGGATGGGCCGCGCGTTGTTGCGGTAGAGGCGCGCGAAGGTGGCGATCTGCTCGGCCGACACCTGCACCGGCTGCCGCATCACCAGCCACAACACATCTTCGGTGCACGGCGGCGTGGTCAGCGACCCCATATAGGAGAAGTAGCCGCGGTCAGCCGGCAGAAAGGCGCCGGGATCGATCAGCGTCGAGGGTGGCGCGACATCCTGGTTCTTTTCGAGAGGGATGTGATTCCACACGGTCTGGATGAACGAATTCTCCACCCCGGCCTCCATCAGCACGGCGACGACGGCGAGCCGGCCTTCTTCCGACTTGTGTACAAAATGCACCACCATGTCGAAACCACGGCCGTTGACGCGCTCCTCCGACGGGCGATGGAAATGGAACTGGATCAGCTCGTAACGCTTGCCGAGCAGGGAAATGCTGCTACCGCCGACATAGGCCTGTACGGTATGGCCGTTATCAACGACGCGGAATTGCGACGGCCGGTAGCCGAATTCGATCGCCGGCTGATCGACGCGGATGCCGTCGCGAATATCGATCGGCGACTGCCGCCGACCCGAGGCACAGGCGGCATACTCGGCTTTCAGCTTGCCCCAGTTGTCCGGACGCCCTTCGCCTTCGTAATCCCAGTGGATGCCGGCATGCTGCTGCGCTGCCTCATGCCCGGACGGTGGCGCCGGACGGCGGACCGGACGTGGCTTGGGGGACGCATGTGCGGCAACGGGAGTCGGCGGCGGCGCCGCTTCCTTCACGGGGGCGGGCGCGGCTGCCGGAGCGGGTGCTGGCAGTACAGCCGTCTTCAGGCTCTTCTGCACTTCCTTCTGGATCATCGCCTCGTTGGCCTTGCGCAGTTCGGCTGCTGCCTCGTTGGCCTTTTCGGCCACCTTCGATGCCGCCGACTGCTGGTCGACCGGCGCCTTCGGACGGCAGACCTCCCGCAGCATCTTGTCGTCGAGGCTGCCGGAACGCACCGGCATTTCGGCAGCGCTGCGCACCTCTTCCTCCCGCAGCAATTCGCCCTCTGCCGACCGCCAAGTACGCTTCAGCGTCGTATAGGTGCGTTGCGCGCAGTCGTAGCGGGTCAGCGCCTCGATGCTCTTGTAGGGACCGGAGGTCCGCGGGTCCGTCAGTTCCTTGTCGAACAGGATACGGCCGAGAACAACCTGCTTCGCCCCTTCTTCCTTGCGCACGCTGGCCGGATCGATCTCCACCCGCTTGCCGGCATCTGACGAAATGGCCACCCAGGCTGCCTGCGCAGCAATTGGAACGATGGCGACGATACACGCTGCAGCCCACTGCTTGCGCATGACACAACTCCCTCTGCAAATTCGGTTTCTTGGAAACCTTGTTCTCGTAACGTAGACAAATCGGCGGGAGAACGCAAAACTTTAGGGAAAGCACCGGCTTTCCTTGCCATTACACTGATTTTCAAGTAATTTTGCAGCCTCACGTTAGGGGTGCCACCCGCCGTCTTCGGGGTGGCTGAGAGAGTCCCTTTGAACCTGTACGGGTCATGCCGTCGTAGGGAAGCGTGGCGCCGCCGGCACCTCCCCCTCCGCAGTAGTCCCGCTCCTGATCGTCGTACCGCTTGCCTTGCAAGGAGCAACCATGAACGCCACCGATAAGTTCGTCGCCGCCCACGCCCACGTGGACGAGGCCGCGATCCAGCCCCTCCCCAATTCCCGCAAGATCTACGTCGCAGGCAGCCGCCCGGACCTGCGCGTGCCGATGCGCGAGATCGCGCAGGACGATACGCCGACCAATTTCGGCGGCGAGAAGAACCCGCCGATCTTCGTCTATGACTGTTCCGGCCCCTATTCCGACCCGGCGACGAAGATCGACATCCGCTCCGGCCTGCCGGCGCTGCGCGCGCAGTGGATCGCCGAGCGCGGCGACACCGAGCAGCTGCCCGACCTGACCTCGGAATATGGCCGCCAGCGCGCTGCCGACAAGAGCCTCGACGAACTGCGTTTCCCCGGCCTGCACCGCAAGCCGCTGCGTGCGAAAGCCGGCAAGAACGTCAGCCAGATGCACTATGCCCGCAAGGGCATCATCACGCCGGAGATGGAATTCGTCGCCATTCGCGAGAACCTGAACCGTGCGGCCTACATCGAATCGCTGAAGCGCACCGGCCCGACCGGCGACAAGATGGCGCGCCTGCTGACCCGCCAGCACCCGGGCCAGAACTTCGGCGCCTCGATTCCGGCCGAGATCACCCCCGAGTTCGTGCGCAGCGAAGTCGCCCGCGGCCGCGCCATCATCCCGAACAACATCAACCACCCGGAAAGCGAGCCGATGATCATCGGCCGCAACTTCCTGACCAAGATCAACGCCAACATCGGCAACTCGGCGCTCGGCTCCTCCATTCAGGAAGAAGTCGAGAAGATGACCTGGTCGATCCGCTGGGGCGGCGACACGGTGATGGATCTCTCGACCGGCAAGAACATCCACGAGACGCGCGAGTGGATCATCCGCAACTCGCCGGTGCCGATCGGCACGGTGCCTATCTATCAGGCGCTGGAGAAGGTGAACGGCCGCGCCGAGGAACTGACCTGGGAAATCTTCCGCGACACGCTGATCGAGCAGGCCGAGCAGGGCGTCGACTACTTCACCATCCACGCCGGCGTGCTGCTGCGCTACGTGCCGATGACGGCCAGCCGCATGACCGGCATCGTCAGCCGCGGCGGCTCGATCATGGCCAAGTGGTGCCTCGCCCACCACAAGGAGAGCTTCCTCTACACGCACTTCGAGGACATCTGCGAGATCATGAAGGCCTACGACGTTGCCTTCTCGCTCGGTGACGGCCTCCGCCCCGGCTCGATCTACGATGCCAACGACGACGCCCAGCTCGGCGAACTGAAGACGCTCGGCGAGCTGACCGACATCGCGTGGAAGCACGACGTGCAGACCATCATCGAGGGCCCCGGCCACGTGCCAATGCACCTGATCAAGGAGAACATGGACCTGCAACTCGAGTACTGCAAGGAAGCCCCGTTCTACACCCTCGGCCCGCTGACCACCGACATCGCGCCGGGCTACGACCACATCACCAGCGGCATCGGTGCCGCGATGATCGGCTGGTACGGCACGGCGATGCTCTGCTACGTGACGCCCAAGGAACACCTTGGTCTGCCGGACAAGAACGACGTCAAGGAAGGCATCATCACCTACAAGCTGGCCGCGCACGCCGCCGACCTCGCCAAGGGCCACCCCGGCGCACAGATCCGCGACAACGCACTGTCCAAGGCGCGCTTCGAATTCCGCTGGGCAGACCAGTTCAACCTCGGCCTCGACCCGGACAAGGCGCGCGAATTCCATGACGAGACGCTGCCCAAGGAATCGGCCAAGGTCGCCCACTTCTGCTCGATGTGCGGCCCGCAGTTCTGCTCGATGAAGATCTCGCAGGACGTGCGCGACTTCGCGGCCCAGCAGGGTGTCGATGAAGCGGCAGCCCTGCAGAAGGGTCTGGAGACGAAGGCGGTCGAGTTCGTGAAGACCGGCGCCGAGATCTACCACAAGGCCTGAACATGGAATGCCGCCCGGGGTGTGCCGCCTGCTGCATCGCCCCGTCCATTGCCACCCCGATGCCGGGGCACCCGCAGGGCAAGCCAGCCGGCGTGCCCTGCGCGAACCTGACGGCCGACCTGCGCTGCGGCCTCTGGCAGAAGCCCGAACGGCCGGCCTGTTGCGGCGGGCTGCAGCCCTCGGCAGAAATGTGCGGCGAATCGCGCGAGCAGGCGCTGCGCTGGCTGGGCGTCCTGGAGACGCAGACCGCCCCGGCCGCGCAACATTGAACCTGAAATTGACCTGATGGAAACCCGATCTTGGACCCGCTCCTGCTCCTGAAAGCCCTGATCCTCGGCGTTGTCGAGGGCCTCACCGAATTCCTGCCGATCTCCTCGACCGGCCACCTGATCCTCGCCGGCGACCTGCTCGACTTCAACGACGAGCGCGGCAAGCTGTTCGAGATCGTCATCCAGTCCGGCGCCATCCTCGCCGTCTGCTGGGAGTACCGGGCGAAGATCGCCAGTGTGGTGGGCGGTCTCACGCGCGAGCGTGCCGCGCAACGCTTCGTGCTCAACCTGTTCGTCGCCTTCCTGCCGCTCGCCGTGCTTGGCCTCGCGTTCGGCAAGGCGATCAAGGCGCACCTGTTCAACCCGATCGCCGTCGCCACCACCTTCATCCTCGGCGCCTTCGTCATTCTGTGGGCCGAGCGCCGCGAACACAGGATTCGCGTCGAATCGGTCGACGACCTGTCCCTCACCGACGCCCTCAAGCTCGGCATCGCCCAGGCCTTCGCGCTGATTCCCGGCACATCGCGCTCGGGCGCGACCATCATCGGCGGCTTGCTCTTCGGCCTCTCGCGCAAGGCGGCGACCGAGTTCTCGTTCTTTCTCGCCATCCCGACCCTGAGTGCGGCCACGGTCTATCAGCTCTACAAGGAGCGCCACCTGCTGAGTTTTGACGACATCGGCATGTGGGCCGTCGGCTTCGTCTCGGCCTTCGTCTCGGCCTTCCTCTGCGTTCGCTGGCTGCTGCGCTACATCTCCAGCCACGATTTCACGGTTTTTGCGTGGTATCGCATCGTGTTCGGTCTCGTTGTGCTGGCGACCGCCTGGTCGGGCATTGTCGACTGGTCGCATGGCTGATTTCCGTGCCCCCGGGCCATTTGCCGTCACGGTTCAAGATGGCGAATGGCTCGACGGCCGCCGCCAACGGCTGTTGCGTTGGCGGCACTACCAGCCGGAGGACTGCCGGAAGGCACTCGTACTCTATTCACATGGCCTCGGCGGCAGCCGCGAGAGTGGCGCCCACTGGTTAAGGCACTGGGCCAGCTGGGGGATCGGCGCCATCGCGCTTCAGCACCCGGGCACCGATGCCGATGCCCTTGCCGGGCAGTCGCAGCTGGCAATGCGTCACCTGCTGCGCCGCGCTGCCGACCCCGCGGAATTGGATCTCCGCCAACACGATCTGCTGTTCGCCCTCGACAGGATCGCCACGACTCACCAGGTCGCCATGAGTATCGCAGGCCACTCCTACGGTGCCGTCAGCGCCATGCGGCTCATCGGCGAGCGGCGCGGGCGAAATGACCTGCCTGCCGACACCCGCCTCCGTGCCGCTGTCCTTTTCAGTCCCTCGGCGCGAGGCGGCCATCTGCCGCTCGACGAGCGCTTCGGCGGCATCGCGATCCCGACCTTGCACCTTACCGGCACGGAGGACCATGGCATCGGCCCCGGAGACATCGATGCGAGCGCGCGCTGCCAGCCTTTCCAGCACGGACCTGCGCACCTGTGCAGTCTGCTGGTGCTATCCGGGGTCACCCATGCCGATCTCGCCGGAGACCAGGACAACAATGCTCGGGCCACCTGTCTGCTGCAGGCCAGCACGACGGCCTATCTGCTTTGCCATCTCGCTGCAGAGGAACCGGCGGAGAGATGGCTGCAAGAGAACCTGCCGGCTGCCCTTGAAGCGGACGACAGACTGAAGTCCCCCTTCGCGACGCACTGAAGTCCAACCCCGATGAATAGCAAAGCGCTCCCGAACATCCTCTACCTGCATGGGTTTCGTTCCTCTCCGCAATCCTGGAAAGCCCGCCTGTTCGCGGAGGAGATGGTGAAACGCGGCCTCGGCACCCACTTTTTCTGCCCCGACCTCTCGCACGATCCGCAGCAAGCGATCGCACAGGCCGAGGCCATCATCGCGCACGGCCCGAGCACCCTGGTCGGCAGCTCGCTCGGCGGCTATTACGCGACCTGGCTGTCGGAAAAGCACAGCCTGCCGGCGATCCTGATCAACCCGGCGGTCGTCGCACCGCTATCGCTCGAGGCCTATCTCGGCCCGCAGGAGAATCTCTACTCGGGCGAGATCTTCGAATTCACCCGCGACCACATTGCCGCACTGCAACAACTGGAGACGGCCTCGATCACGCCGCAGCGCTACTGGCTGCTGGTCGAGGAAGGCGACGAGGTGCTCGATTTCCGGGAAGCCCTCCGCCGCTACGCCGGAGCCCGCCAGACGGTCCTGCCGGGCGGCGACCACAGCTTCACGCGATTTCCCGATTTCATCCCGCAAATCATTGAATTCGCCGGGTTATAATCGGCCGGATGTTTGTACTGTTCGAAGAAGACGGCGCCTTCAAGACGGGAACCCTCCTGACCGACAACGATGCGTCGTTGCAGGTCGAGACGGTGTCCGGGAAGCGTGCCAAGATCAAGGCGGCCAACGTGCTGCTGCGATTCGAGAAGCCCGCCGCGAGCACGCTGCTGGATACAGCCGAGCCGCTGGCCGAAAATGTCGAAGCAGAATTCCTCTGGGAGTGCGCAAGCGATGGCGAGTTTTCTTTTCTTGATTTTGCCCGCGACTACTACGGCCACGAAGCCTCTCCGGTCGAAGCGGCTGCGATCCTGCTTGCCCTACACGCAGCACCCATCTACTTCCATCGCAAGGGTAAAGGCCGCTTCAAGAAAGCCCCTGCCGACATTCTGGCAGCCGCTCTGGCCGGTCTTGAAAAGAAGCGTCAGCAAGCGCTCGCCATCGAGCGCATGGTCGAATCGCTGAAGGCGGGCGTGCTGCCGGCGGAATTTCCGCCGCTGCTGCGCGAACTGCTCTACAAGCCGGACCGCAACAAGCTGGAGACGAAGGCGCTGGAAACCGCCTGTGCAGATACCGGACTTTCCGCGATCCACCTGCTGGCGAAATGCGGCGCCATCCGCTCGGCGCACGACTACCACTTCCAGCGTTTTCTCATCGAGTATTTTCCGCGCGGCACCGCCTTCCCGGCGTGCGACATCCCGGAACCCGGCACTGCACTGCCGCGCGCCGACATCGCCGCCTTTTCGATCGACGACGCAGCCACCACCGAGATCGACGACGCCTTCTCGGTGCAGGTGCTGCCCGGCCTCGGCTGGCGCGTCGGCATCCACATCGCCGCCCCCGGCCTCGGCATCCTGCCGGGCTCGCCGCTCGATGCGGTGGCCCGCGAGCGGCTATCGACGGTGTACATGCCGGGCAACAAGATCACGATGCTGCCGGACACGCTGGTTGAACGCTATACGCTGTCAGCCGGGCGAGACTGCCCCGCGGTATCGCTCTACCTGACGGTGACGCCGGAACTGGAAATCGTCAGCCACGAGTCGCGACTGGAGACCGTGCCGGTAGCCGCCAACCTGCGCCACCACGAAATCGAGCCGCTGTTCAACGACGAGACGCTGGCGACCGGCCTGCCGGAATTCCGCTTCCGCGACGAACTGAAGCTACTCTGGCAACTCGCCTGCGCCTGCGAGGGCCGGCGCGGCAAGCCATCGGCCGTGCAGGGCGTCAACGACTACACCTTCGCCATTGACGGCGACACCGCCGAGCCGGCCAGTTGTCGCGTGACGATCACTGAGCGCAAACGCGGCAGCCCGCTCGACAAGCTGGTCGCAGAACTGATGATCGTCGCCAACAGTACCTGGGGCGGGCTGCTCGCCGAAAAGGGCATCGCCGCGATCTACCGTGCGCAGACCGCCGGGAAGGTACGCATGACGACCTCGCCGCTGCCGCACGAGGGCCTCGGCGTCGCGCAATACGCGTGGTCCTCGTCGCCGTTGCGCCGGTACGTGGACCTGGTCAATCAGTGGCAACTCATTGCCCACCTGCAGGACCTGACGCCGCATTTCGGCGGCAAGGGCAAGACGAGCAACGACGTCCTCTTTGCGGCAATGCGCGACTTCGACCTGACCTACGCCGCCTATGCCGAATTCCAGCGCGGCATGGAACGCTACTGGTGCCTGCGCTGGCTGCAACAGGAACAGGTCACGACCATCGACGCAACCGTTCGCCGCGAAAGCCTGGTCAAGCTCGATCACCTGCCGCTGCTGCTGCGCGTCCCCTCGCTGCCCGAACTGACGCCGGGACAACGTGTCCGCCTGGCCGTCGAGCACATGGACGAACTGACGCTGGACATCGGTTGCCGCTATCTGGAAACGCTGGCTGCTGCCGACGCGGCAGATGCCGCGGAAGAAACGGAAGCGATCGACTGATGGCGCCACCACTGTCGCCACTAATTTCAGCGGCCAAAAAACTGGCCCCGACAGCGATCACTTTGCCGGTCGCAATAGGCATTTCCGTAGCACTGCATGCCACAACACTAGCAGTAAATTTTGGCTTCCCAGACGCCTCGCGTGCCGTCAAGGACAAGGCGCTCGAGATCATCCTGGTCAACAGCAAGTCGGCGCGCAAGCCATCGGATGCCCAGGCGCTGGCGCAGAACCGCCTCGACGGCGGCGGCAACGTCGACGAGAACCGGCGCGCGAAGACGCCGTTGCCGCCCTCCGCGCAGCAGCAGGCCGGCGCGGAACTGGAGCAGCGCCAGCGGCGCATGCAGGAACTGGAGGCGCAGCAGCAGAAGCTGCTCTCCCAGACGAAGAGCAAGACGAAGACGGCATCGTCGAACCAGCGCGAAGCGCAGCCCGAACCCTCGCCGACGCTCTCGGGACGCGAACTTGCCTCCTCGGCACTGGCGATGGCGCGCTGGGAAGCCGAGATCTCGAAAAACGTCGATGAATACAACAAGCGGCCGCGCAAGAAGAACATCGGCGTCCGTGCCGACGAGTACCGCTTCGCGCAATACGTCGAGGACTGGCGCCTCAAGGTCGAGCGCGTCGGCACGCTGAACTATCCCGAAGCAGCCAAGGGCAAGCTCTACGGCAGCCTCGTGCTGTCGGTCAGCATCCTGGCCGACGGCAACGTGCAGAAGATCGAAATCAACCGCAGCTCCGGTCACAAGGTGCTCGACGACGCCGCCCGCCGCATCGTGCAGATGGCCTCGCCCTATGCCGCCTTCCCGGCCGATATCCGGCGCGATACCGACATCATCGAGATCACGCGCACCTGGACCTTCACGCGCAGCGACGCGCTGGAAACCCGCTGAACAGCATGACCGACCGCTACTGCGTCTTCGGCAACCCGATCGGCCACAGCAAGTCACCGGCCATCCACTCCCGCTTTGCGCAGCAGACCGGCGAGGACATCTTCTACGAGGCACGACTCGCACCGATCGACGGCTTTGCCGCGGCCGTGCGCGACTTCATCGTACACGGCGGTCGCGGTGCCAATGTTACCGTTCCCTTCAAGGAAGAGGCCTTCCGGCTATGTGACCAGCATACGCCGCGGGCCCTGCAGGCCGGCGCCGTCAATACGCTGATCTTCGCCAGCAACGGTATCACCTGCGACAACACCGACGGCACGGGGCTGGTGCAGGATCTGACCACCAACCTCGGCACCGTCATCACCGGCCGCCGCGTGCTGCTGCTCGGCGCCGGCGGTGCGGCACGCGGCGCGCTCGGCCCCCTGCTGGCCGAAAAGCCGGCCCTGCTCGTTCTCACCAACCGCACCGCGGCAAAGGCCGAAGCGCTGGCCGAACACTTCGCCGCCGACGGGCCGGTGGAGGGCTGCGGTTTGACCGCGCTTGCCGGATGTCACTTCGATCTCGTCATCAATGCCACCTCGGCAAGTCTCGGCGGCGAGGTGCCGCCGCTACCCGCCGACTGCTACGCGCCGGGGGCGCTCGCCTACGACATGATGTACGGCAAGGGCGACACCGCCTTTCTCGCCGCGGCACGCGCTGCCGGCGTCACCCGCCTCGCCGACGGACTGGGCATGCTGGTCGAGCAGGCCGCCGAGGCGTTCTTCGTCTGGCGCGGCGTGCGCCCGGTGACGCAACCGGTGCTCGAAGCGCTACGCCAACCGTGAAGCGGGCGATCGTCTGGCTGCGGCGTAGCCTGCTCGTATTGCTGGCGGCCTTTGTCTGCTACCAGTTGTGGCTGCTCGGCTGGGTACTCTATTGGGGTAATGCCAACCCGGGCATGACCCGTTTCATGGAAATCCGTCTCGACGAACTGCGTACCCGCAAACCGCAGGCGCAGCTGAGCAGGGAATGGCTGCCCTATGAGCGGATATCCCCCCACCTGAAGCGTGCACTGGTCGCCTCTGAAGACGGTAAGTTCATGATGCATCAGGGTTTCGACTGGGATGGCATCCAGAAGGCCATTGAGAAGAACGAGCGAAAGGGTAAGGCCGTCGCCGGCGGCTCGACGATCACGCAGCAACTCGCCAAGAATCTGTTTCTCTCCCCGGAACGCTCACTGCTCCGCAAGGGCGAGGAAGCGGTCATCGCCGTGATGATTGAAACGGCCTGGAGCAAACGGCGCATCTTCGAGGTGTACCTCAATGTCATCGAATGGGGCAACGGCATCTTCGGCGCCGAGGCCGCTGCCCGCCACTACTACGGCATTTCGGCCAGCCAGCTTTCTGCCGAGCAGGCAGCGCGGTTGGCGGCGATGGTGCCGAGTCCGCGCTTCTACGACCGCAACCGCAATGCGCCCGGCCTCGTCCGCAAGAGCGAGGTCATCCTCGCCCGCATGCCATCGGCGCGGATTCCCTGAACACCGACCGGCAGCAACGTTGGTTGAGGGGCGCCCCCGAGGCGCGCATTGCTGCATCGCGACAATCGGCACGATTCGTTGTAAACTCCGCCGCATCTCATTTCCGGAGTCATTCCCGTGGACAGTTGCCCTAGTAGCAACTCGCCGGCCAAGGCCGGCACCATGGCAGGATAACGGCCTCCTGGCTGCCATCCTGCCGATTCAGCAGGATGGTGCGCCACCGGGAAATATTCCCGACTTCTTCCCGAGCGACCATTCAACTTGACCGGCGGACAATCGTGTCCGCAATACCGGCATGCCCGTCACTGGTGCGGGGATGCCGGACTGGAGTCTGAATGAACGACGAGCTCGAACACGCCGACGCGGACGAACTGCAGGCCCACCTCGAAGCGGTGCAGGAGCTGCTGGCGAAGCATCGCCTGGTGGAGGACCTCGTCCACCGCCAGGAAATGCCGCGTCACGACCTGGTCGAGGATCTAGTGCACAAGCAGCACCTCGGTCAGTTGCATGCGCGCCTGGACAAAATGCACCCGGCCGATATCGCCTACCTCCTGGAGGCGCTGCCGCTCGACGATCGACTGCTGGTCTGGGATCTCGTCCGCGCCGACCGCGACGGCGACATCCTGCTCGAGGTCTCCGACGCCGTTCGAGAATCGCTGATCGAATCGATGGCGCCGGCCGAGTTGAAGGCCGCTGCCGAGAGCCTCGATACCGACGAACTGGCCGACCTCGCACCCGACCTGCCGCAGGAAGTGATCGAGGACGTCTTCCGTTCCCTGTCAGCGGAAGAGCGCGAGCAGTTGCGGGCAGCGATGTCCTACCCCGAGGATACCGTCGGCGCGATCATGGATTTCGACATGGTCACGGTGCGCGAGGACGTGACGCTTGAGGTGGTGCTGCGCTATCTGCGCCGCTTCGATGAACTGCCCGACCACACCGACCAGCTTTTCGTCGTCGACCGTGACGACCGCCTGAAGGGCGTGCTGCCGCTCAACGTGCTGCTGGTGAACGATCTCGATGTCGAAGTCGTCACACTGATGCAAACCGAATGTGTCGAGCTGCAGCCGGACGATTTCGCTGACGAAGCCGCTCAGGCCTTCGAGCGCTACGACCTTGTGTCTGCTCCGGTCGTCGACCCCGATCACAAGCTGGTCGGCCGCGTCACCGTCAATGCGGTGGTCGACCTGATCCGCGAAGAGGCCGAGAGTGAGCAACTGGCGCAGGCCGGTCTGCGTGAGGAGGAGGACATCTTCGCACCGGTGATCGACTCGGTGAAGAACCGCTGGGCCTGGCTGGCGATCAATCTCGTCACGGCCTTCATCGCCTCGCGCGTGATCGGTGCCTTCGAGGGCTCGATCGAGAAGCTGGTCGCCCTCGCCGCACTGATGCCAATCGTTGCCGGTATCGGCGGCAACTCGGGCAACCAGACGATCACGATGATCGTGCGTGCGATTGCGATGGGTCAGGTGCAGCCGGATGCACTGAACCGCCTGCTCAGGAAAGAGATCGGCGTGGCGCTGATCAACGGCCTGCTCTGGGGCGGCCTGCTCGGCGGCATTTCGTGGTGGCTCTACGACAGCGCGTCGCTCGGCCTGGTCATGACGGCAGCGATGACACTGAACCTGCTGTTGGCGGCCACTGCCGGTGTGGCCATTCCGATCATGCGCCTGAAGCTGGGCGGCGATCCGGCCATCGGCGGCTCGGTGATGATCACTGCACTCACCGACTCGGGGGGCTTCCTGATCTTCCTCGGGCTGGCAACGCTGTTCCTGCTTTGATCAATCGCTGGCCGGCGTCACCAGCTTCAGGCCGACAATGCCGGCCACGATCAGTGCGATGCAGGCAAGACGCAGCGCATCCCGGGGCTCGTTGAACAGGTAGATACCGGAGATCGCCGTGCCGACGGCACCGATACCGGTCCACACCGCGTAGGCGGTGCCGAGCGGCAGCGCCTTCAGCGCCAGGCCCAGCAGCAGCACCGAGGCAACCATCGCCGCGACCGTGCCGACCGACGGCCACAGCCGCGAAAACCCCTCGGTATATTTCAGTCCGACCGCCCAGCCGATCTCGCACAGACCGGCGACGAACAGCACCAGCCAGGCAACGGACTGGCTCATGCCTGAGCGAAGTATGCGTCGGCCGCCGCGATCGTCGCATCGATATCGGCGTCGCGGTGCGCCGCCGAGACGAAGCCGGCCTCGAAGGCCGACGGCGCGAAGTAGTGGCCGGCATCGAGCATGGCGTGGAAGAAGCGGTTGAAGGCCTCCTTGTCGCATTCCAGCACTGCCGCATAAGTCGCCGGGCACGCCTTGGCGAAGTAGAGGCCGAACATGCCGCCAACCGACTGCGCAACGAAATCGACGCCATGCTTCTTCGCCGCGGCGGCAAGGCCGTCGGTCAGGCGCAGCGTCTTCTTCGTCAGTGATTCGTAGAAACCCGGCTGACGGATCAGTTTCAGCGTGGCGAGGCCAGCGGCCACCGCCACCGGATTCCCCGACAGCGTACCGGCCTGATAGACCGGGCCCAGCGGGGCAATCTTTTCCATGATCTCGCGCCGGCCGCCAAAGGCACCGACCGGCATGCCGCCGCCGATCACCTTGCCCAGCGTGGTCATATCCGGGGTGATGCCGTAGTAGCCCTGCGCGCACTGCGGGCCGACGCGGAAGCCGGTCATCACCTCGTCGAAGATCAGCACGGCGCCGTACTGCGTGCACTGCTCGCGCATGGCCTTCAGGAATTCGGGCGTCGGCGCGATCAGGTTCATGTTGCCGACGACCGGTTCGACGATCACCGCAGCGATGCGGTCCGGATGCTTCGCAAACGCCTCCGCCAGTTGCTGCGGATTGTTGTAGTCGAGCACCATGGTGTGCTGCGCAAGATCAGCCGGCACGCCGCCCGAGGACGGGTTGCCGAACGTCAGCAGGCCGGAGCCGGCCTTCACCAGCAGGCTGTCGGAGTGGCCGTGGTAGCAGC
>ERZ724505.718-NODE-718-length-20036-cov-34.984635_pt1 | contig 20036 bp, 20 predicted proteins | sample MGYA00376038_ERZ724505 | MGnify/ENA primary metagenome ERZ724505 (study PRJEB28724, sample SAMN07190884) | wastewater metagenome | isolation source: effluent of sewage treatment plant in Hong Hong | place: Hong Kong | collected 2016-03-17 ...
CATACATCGCTCTCCAGGTGACCTGCTTCCGGGACCAGGATCGGATGACGCTGAAATGCTCGGGCGTGGGGCGGTGACGTCGCATTTCCCAATTGTGGACGGTCGTTGGGGTGACGTTTGCGCGCTGGGCCAGCAGTTTACGCATCGCGGTTCGCTCGGTTTTCGGGAGCTGAGTGAGGTACGTTCGTAGGTGCATGAGTTGAAAAAAGCGGGGGCCTAGACCCCCGGAAACCACCAAAGGAGTGTTGAGTATATAAGGAATACTTATAATTGTAAATAGGAGGTAGAAAAATTCCACCGATAGCCTCCATGGGTCTTTCGCTTACCTAAACAACAACCTAACAGCTCCTTGTGCCTGAATCCGGCTTTCACTGCAGATGAAATCGACGGAAAGTTTACTACTTTGCCAGTTTTCTCATGCCGTCCGACTACAGGTTTAGGTGGAGTACACAGCCCCAAGGTAATTGCATGACTGATATTATGCTCTTGGTCGCACCATTCTAAGTTTTCACGCTGGTTGTTTGTCTTACACCCATCTATATGATTGACCTGCGGGAGTCTAAGCGGATTCTCTATGAAGGCTTCAGCAACGATACGATGGACGGTCCTGGTCCATTGTCTTCCCTGAGCGCGGAGGTTGATCTTTAGATAACCCTTCGGATTCAAAGAAGCCTGGCACACGACTAAAGTGTCTCCCCTACTACATCGACGGAATATCCACCCAGCTTCGGAGACCTCGTAAAGACCCTCGAACCCTACTACTGGTCGGTATACCACAAGTTTCTCCTCATCCGGTTTCGTGGCACCCCTTAGTATATAAGGGTTACTTATAAAAAGGAACCACGCACGAGGGTCCCCCCGAATTTTTATGTGGGTGGGTATAGGGGTGGAGCGATTTCCTTCGAGGACTACCCCCCCCTGGCACCCCGGCCCTCGCTCGCTTCGCTCGCTCGGGAACATGGAGCAGTTGTAGGGGTGCCTCGCGTCGCTGTTGGTGCTTTCAACCAACAGGAGTACGAGCCATGTCCTACTACACCGACACCTTCACGTTCAATTCTGCGTTCACTGGGGACTGGTGGGATGATCAGCCCCCTACCCAGGGAGAACTGCGAGTCTCCACGCAAGCCTCCATGGAGAACGACAGCCCCCTAAACCTAGGGCTTGCCTTAGAGGGGTTGGGTGGCACGGCCCTTGTGGGTTACGACACCTGCATCGGCCCCAAGATCTCCAAGGGCCTGGCGAAGAAGGCTTGGGCCTTCCGGCGGTTAGAGGCCCGGCGTTTTGAAATCCCCCTGATGCAGGTCTCCTGGCGCCGTTGCCTCTACCTGGCCGCGATATCATCCTACCTGAAGCAAGGATGGAACCTCCATCTCTACAGAGCCCTGCGCCAAGACCCTAAGCAACTAACCTGGTGCTGAATCACGGAGAGCCCCCGAAAGGGGGTTTTTTGTGCCCCGTAGGGCCGCTTCGCGTCGCTGTTGGTGCAAATCAACCAACAGGAGAGACCCCATGCACACCAAATCCACCTCGCCTCGCGCTCGCACCATCCGGCTACCCCGCTTCCCGACCCTTGCTTGCGTGTTCACTTTCGACCCAGTGCCCAGCGTCCCGGCGCACCGGTACTGGGCTGGCCACCAGCAGGGAGAGCGGTACAACCAGGCCTTGGCCCAGGCCGCTGAAGATCTTGGCATTCACATCCATTAGCCCTTCGCCCCCGAAAGGGGGCTTTTTCATGCCCCGTAAACAGGGTGGTTGATCGTTTTTAGCTCTCGGCAGGAGGCCGCGCGGGAGTCTGCCCCGGCCCATCGCTCGCTCCGGGCTTCGCCCTCCACTCGCTCGGGAACCCGCATCCCGGCCCCTGGAGGCCGTTTAGGGCCGCTTCCCGTCGCTGGCGCCACCTCCCGTAAGCCTCGGCCCCAAAACCCCGTCAACGGGCTCCCAGGGCCCTTCTAGGGGGGTTTCGCGTCGCTGGTCCCGCAATCAACCCACCAGGAGCAACGACATGAGCAGATTCTCCCTTGATTCCATGTACCAGGCCCTCGAAGCCTCCCCGATCGGCACCCAGTTTCAGGGGCCCGGAGGCCGGCAGTGGGTGAAGACGGAGTTCGGGCTCCGGAAAGTATGTTACCCGGAGACCCGGGAGGAGGTGTTGCGGCAAGCCAGTGACTGGGGCCTGGTACCCGGGGGCCGGCGCGCGGTGACCGGGTGACGGAAGAGCCCCTTCGGGGGCTTTTTTGTGCCCCGTAACCAGGAACTGAAGGGTTGGGCGGAAAAAGTGTGCCGTGTTCCACTACACTTTTTTCTGGGTTTTGGCCTATTTGATACTATTCTGGGGCATCTGTGGTGCTAGGTAGCCAAAAGCGGGGTTTTCGGGGGTAAGAGTGTGCCGAAAACTGATGTATTATATCTATACGGATTTTTTAGTCATTAATGACTAATTAAGCAACTGGTATGCCAACTTCTAATGCGCGCGTGGCAGGGATGAAGAAAGAAAGTTTCGGGGGAGCCAGGAAATGGGCAACTTTCCGACGAACGGTACTTGACAAATTGATATTTTCATGATCGTGAAAATGACGTTTGTTCCTAGTTCTTAATCTGTTCCTCTTTTTCGGCATCTTCCAGGAACAGGATTTCCCTTTCAAATCAATCCCACTTCCCTCTCTGTTCCTCTGTTCCTACTTTTTAACTATATTACCTATATATAAAAAATAAGAAGAGAGAATAAATAGACACATGTAAAGGAAAATGATTTTTGCATAAAAACTGTAGATGGGAAATTGGCGGGAACTAGGAACAGAGGAACAAGACCTAAAATAGCGTTGATTCCATTCAACTTTCCTGTTCCTAATTGCCCCTCTCAATTAGGAACAAACTAGGAACAAGCCCCTAAACTAGGAACAAGTTGATTCCATTCAACTTTTTGCTGCCTCAGTCACTAAGTAACTGATTTTCCTGCCTTTCCTGTAAGGGAACCCAGCTTGCCCGTTTCCCCCATCGATGGTATTGGCGCCATCGCCGGTCCTTCCATGACCCACATTCCACCATACTCCTTTCCTGTAAACCTGTCAATTCATCCTGCCCCACCAGCCCATCAATTTCTTCAAATATATCCATCATCATCTCAATATAAATCAAAAACCTAGGGAAGCATACCGTCGCCCTCCCTGCAATTCAACCCACAGGAGAACGACCATGAACCAATTTGTCGCCCAAAATGCCCTCGACAATGCCATCGCCACCTACGGCGACCCCCTGGACCAATTCGATGATAGTGACGACGACGACGACCGCACCCTGCTCCGGGAACGCCACGAAGATGGCACCACCACCCCAGTATCCGCCTTCGAAGTCTCCCGCACCGAGAAAGCCACGCTCCAGGCCCAGCTCAGCGCCAGTGCCGCCAAAGCAGCCCAGCTCGACAAAGAACTAACCGCCAAGCTCACTACCCTGCAGAAAACGGCGGACGAGCTGACCGTGCAGCTCACCGCCGACAAACGCGCCTTCGCGGTGGCCCAGAAACTCGCCCGTGTTCGCAAAACCGCCCCCGAGATCCTGGAAGCTCAGGAAGAGGCCAACGCCACCCTGGAAGTCGAGTTAGAACAGCTCCAGGAGGAAATCACCGAAACCAAGGAACACCTCTCCCGGCTCAAGAGTGTTCGCACCAAGGCCAAGCTCATGGCCGAACCACTCAACGATTGCGAATTCTCCTTAGGCACCACCCGCCCCCTGCTGAACATCCAGCTACTAAGCGGTATCCGCACCAACCTGGTCTACAGGCAAAACTACCTGGAGAACCAGATCGACCGCATCCAGGAACAGGTCGCCCGATCGCTGGAACTCGTCAACTATAGCACCGGCATCGCCGGCTTCGAATCCAAGCATGAACGGGACATGGACCGCATGAACGAACTGGAAGCCGAACTCGGCGACGTCTATGCTCTGCTGGAAGTCACCGGACTCCAGTACGACAAGATCCTGGACCTATTGAACGAACAACAGGTCCAAACCGCCAGTTACTGGCCCCGAGACAAGGTAACCATCGAACAGGTCCGCCGCCAGGCCCACGAACGCCAAGTCGAGCGTGGAGAAATCGCCGCTGAAATGGCGGCGCGCAAGGCCCTCGCGGCCAAAACCTACCGCTAACTCCTGCCCAGGCCCCGCAAGGGGCCTTACCCTGCTCCGTAACCCAAAACCAATACGTGGAGGCCGCAACCATGCCTATTACCCTAAACCAATTCATCGAAGAATCAGGGCTAGAACCCACTCTGGTTCGAGCAGTAGTCCACCAATTAGGCGGCTGGCAAGAAGCCGAGCAATCCATGATCGACATCGCCAACCACGAAATTAATGGAGATTTCCACGGATTTATTCACTACTCTGACACTGTTGCATTCTTCAAAAAACACCGGACCGCCATCTACGAACTCGTAAACTCCACAGCCGATGACTTCGGAGAATCCCCAATAACCATGATCACCAGTTTCAATTGCCTAAAAAACGTGGAAACACAAGACAGCATACTTCGATGCTTAGGCGGAGGCTCCCTCCGCCCAGATCCCAGCAACGACACCATAGTCGCTAACGCCCTAGCCTGGTTCGCTGCGGAAGAAGTAGCCCGCCGCTACTCAGACCTCAATGAAACTTCATAAACCAGGAGTCCCAACCATGAACCCCATCCCCTCACCCCCACCTCCCCAACATCACGAAGACCCCTGCTGGTGGACACAACCAAAGCGCTCGACTAAGCTATAAGTATTGCTTATAGTTCGTCAACGGAAACTGGAACCGCCAAAGCCTGCAACATCGCCCTCGAAGGCATCCCAAAAAACGCGGAAGCCGAATCACTCAATACCGTAGGTATTCCTAATGAAAGCATACAAAGCCTTTAACCCAGACTGGACTTGCCGAGGTTTCCAGTACAAAGTCGGAGAAACCTACACATTTAGCGAAACGCCAAAGCTCTGTTATCGAGGTTTTCACGCCTGCACGAACCCGGCCGACTGTTTTGACCACTATACCTTCGCTCCCAGCACAAGATTCGCCGAGGTTGAACTATCCGGTGAACTCGACGGCCCAAAAACCGAATGCTCAAAAGTAGCAAGCTCAATAATCACTATAGTCCGAGAAATACCATGGACCGAGATTCTGCAACTTATCAACCTTGGAATCGCAAACACAGGACGAAGAAACTCGGGCAATCAAAACTCGGGCGATTGGAACTCGGGCAATCGAAACTCGGGCAGTCGAAACTCGGGCGATTGGAACTCAGGTAATCGAAACTCGGGCAGTCGAAACTCGGGCGATTGGAACTCAGGTAATCGAAACTCGGGCAATCGAAACTCGGGCAATTGGAACTCGGGCGATTGGAACTCGGGCAATCAAAACTCGGGCGATTGGAACTCGGGCAATTGGAACTCGGGCGATTGGAACTCGGGCAATTGGAACTCGGGCAATCGAAACTCGGGCAATCGAAACTCGGGCTATCAAAACTCGGGCAATCGAAACTCGGGCTATCAAAACTCGGGCGATTGGAACTCGGGCAATTGGAACTCGGGTTATTTCAACACAGAAACCCCTACCGACATTCTCGTATTCAACAAACCATGTAGTAGAACAAATTGGGAACTAGCCGAAAAGCCAAAGTTCTTGTATTTCCATACAACCCAATGGGTAGAGCTTTCGGACATGACCGAAAAAGAACTAGAAGAACACCCCATGGCCAAAACAACACTAGGATACCTAAAAACCCTAACCTACAAAAAAGCTTGGCGCCAATCCTGGAACAACGCTCCCGATACCGACAAACAATTACTTTACAAACTCCCTAACTTCGACCCAGAAGTATTCAAAAAGATTAGTGGGATTGACGTTACCAAAGACCCAACCTGGCCCCCGGAATAATCAATCATGCCTCTACCCACATACGATGAACTCTGTGACGCCGGACTCATCTGCCCCGACACCCCTCAACCCACCGTCTATAAATACATGACCACACTTCACACGGACCCACCGCCCACGATCCCGGTCACTGTCATCGTCCAAGGCGGTGTCGTTCAAGACATCCAAACCCCACACCCCAACAAGATCACCGCTTGGCTCATCGACTACGACGAAGACCCCGACGGCCTCCCAACCGAATACCCCGTATCGCAGGAGTCCTGTTAATGAGCATCCACACAGCAAACCTCTTCGAGTTCGAGTATACTAAAGCTACATAAACTCCTAACCCTAAGCTCTACCTCCCACCATGACCCTATATGAGGATACGACCATGTAACCATAAACACACTCACACAAACTTCAACCCCTGGAAGGTGATGTCCGGGGGGATTATAACCCTAAACCTCATGAGGCGTGAATTTTCAAACTGTATTTCTGAATTTCAACAGTCGCTCACCCCACAGCCTGATTGGCTCGTTGTTACCATCGACTATCATAGTTAAGGTCCCACTCATGCTCACCATCATCGACTTCGAATCTTACTTCGATCAAAAATACAACCTCAAAAAGCTAAATATGATCGAATACATCCACGACGATCGATTCGAAGTCCTTGGTGCGGCCATCCTGGTCCCTGAACTCAACCTCCACACCTTTCTACCCGACTCCGAATTCGAATCCTGGCTCTCGGAACTCGATCCCAACGACACTGAAGTCCTCGCCCACAACACCCTATTCGACGGGGCCATCCTCGCCTGGCGCTACGGATTCAATCCCAAACGCTGGCTCGATAGTATCAGCATGGCTCGGGCCAAACTCCCCATCACCAGTCATAGCCTCGCTGCTCTGGCCACCCACTATCAACTCCCCTCCAAAGGAAAACTAAACACCCAAAGCAAACATTGGATCGACCTCTCACGCCAAGAACGTGCTGACCTCACCACCTACGCCAAGCACGACGCCTGGCTATGCCACCAGATTTACCAAAAACTCAGTCCTTTTCCCGAGACGGAACTCGAACTCATCGACATCACTATCCGCCTATTCACCGAACCCAAATTCCAACTCGATACCCAAAAAGCCCATGAACTCCTCACCAAAGAAAAAACGAAAAAGAAAACGCAACTACAAAGCACGGGACTCACCGCCACCCAGCTCAACAGTAACCAACAACTCGCGGAAATCATCCGCGAACATGGTCTGGAACCCCCCACCAAGATCAGTCTTCGCACCGGAGAAGAGACCTACGCCTTTGCCAAGGACGACGAAGACTTCATCGAATTCATCGAAGCCGCTCCCGAGCCCCTGCAGAACATCCTCACAGCTCGGATCGCCCTGAAAAGCGGCATCGTCGAGACCCGCCTCCAGCGCCTCCTGAACGTCCAGAACGCCGCAGGAAGCCTCCCAGTACCCCTCACCTACCACGGCGCCCATACGGGCCGCTGGAGCGGCCGTGGAGCGGGTCTCAACATGCAGAACCTCCCCAAGAAGGACGACTTCCGTGAAATCCTGCTCGCGCCCCCCAACCACCTGCTCGTCGTCGCCGACAGTGCCGGCATCGAGGCCCGAGTTCTTGCCTGGCTCGCGGGACAACAAGACCTCTTGGAGACCTTCTGGCAAAAAGGTGATCCCTACAAAACCATGGCGGCCACCATCTACGGAAAACCAAAAACGGAAATCACCAAAAAAGAAAGAACACTCGGTAAAGTAGCGGTACTAGGTTGCATCGCCGAAGGTGAACTCGTTAGTACACAAAGAGGCCTTATACCGATTGAAGAGATCCAATTAACAGATAAAGTCTGGGATGGCCTTGATTGGGCTTCGCACGAAGGCTTATTAGACCAAGGAATACAAAAAGTTATTTACCAAGATGGATTATGGGCAACCCCAGATCATGTAATCTACATAAGCAACAGAAAACAAACCTTAACACAATTAGAACTAGCCTTACACCGGTATAAAACAGCGGAAAAAATCCCTACGAAAATAACCCGAGTATATGACCTCCTAAACGCAGGACCCCGACACCGATTCACGGTATCAGGACGATTAGTCAGCAATTGTGGCTACGGTATGGGCGCGTCCAAATTCCAGGCTACAGCCAAAAAACCACCCTACAACCTAGATATCGACTTCGACACAGCCCAACTAGCAGTCAATACCTACCGACAAACCAATAAAGCCGTCGTCAATCTATGGCGATTCCTAGATAACATGATCCATTTCATGCAAAAGCAAACCAAGCGTTCAAGCATGATCCCCCAATCCATACAAACGGAGCAACACTACAAGTGCCTCACCTTCTGTAAGGAAGAAATCAAACTCCCCAACGGCCTTTCTCTTTATTACCCCAATCTCCGTTACGAAGAAAATGAATACCGCTATGGGCACAAGCAGAAAACCTACGGTGGCGCTTTATGTATCGCTGGGGAAACAAATATCCTCACAAATAATGGGGTAAAAAAACTTATTAACTTAAATAACAACGATTTACTATGGGATGGCCAGAACTGGGTAGTCCATGGAGGTCTGATCTATAAAGGCTTGAAACAAACTATCAACTTTGGTAACATCTATATGACCCCCGAGCATAGGGTGTGGACCACAACTGGATGGTGTAAAGCCGATGAAACAACCTTCAACTCTGCAAGACAAGCCTTTCTGGCACAGAGCAAAAAACCTACTTGGCTTAACTTTTGGCAGTCTGTTAGTAACACACTACGAAGGATCAAATGGCCGAAAGACCTTATGGAAAGTCGTATGTACAGCCTGCGGCTCGATAAAAACATTGAATTCAACAGGCCTACAACGGGCCAAATCCTGTGGATGCCTACAAAAACAGTCCATCAGTACTGCCCAAAAAACACATGGAATGACGAAAACCCCTATCTACGCTATATATCGAAGTATGATAGCCCGATGCAAATTACCTACACACCAAGCCTGGAAAAACTACGGGGGGCGAGGAATAGAAGTAGACGATACGTGGAAAAATTTTATAGCTTTCTACAACGATATGTATCCAACTTACCAACCAGGTCTTACTTTAGACAGAATCAACAACAATGGGAATTATTCCAAGGAAAATTGCCGCTGGGTAACTTACGAGCAAAACGCGAACAACAGACGAACAAGCAAATTCATAGACACGCCCCAAGGAAAAATGACTATAGCACAAGCGGCTCGATATTATGGAATAGGAACAACCACACTACATTATCGAATCAAAGCGGGCATAGCAAAAAGCCAACTATTCACCAAACCCAATGTACGAAACCGGTTTATGACATAATGAATAGTGGCCCCAACCATTGCTTCACCGTACTAAACCCACGAGGAGAAGCAATCTTAGTCCATAACTGCGAGAATATTGTCCAGGCCCTCGCCCGTATCGTCGTCAGCGACCAAGTCCGAGCCACCCACAAAGCAGGTTACCCCATGGCCCTACTAGTCCACGACGAGATCGTCTGCTGCGTCCCTGAGACGCAAGCTGAACAGTGTTCAAAGGACCTCCACAACATCATGTGCCAACCACCCGACTGGGCACAAGATATGCCACTTGACGCCGAAGAGGTCATAAGCCCAAAATATATCAAGCCATAACCACCAACCACTATAAGGAACACTTATATGGCGATCTGTCCCCCAAATCCCTACCCCGACCTTATGGTCGACATCGAAACCCTCAGTACCCGCCCCAACGCAGCCATCCTCAGCATCGCCGCCGTCCCCTTCAACTCCCAAACAGGAGCCTACAGCCCTGATCAATTCTATGAAGAAATAGGTGGAGATCTATACCCAAGTGAATTTCACGTAGACCCCAAAACCGTTGCTTGGTGGGATCGCCAGCCCACACCCAGACCCTCTGGTAATGAATACCCAGACGGAGCCTTACAACGATTTCAACAATACCTAACCCAAACACAGCCCACCTACCTCTGGGCCAACAGCCCATCCTTCGACCTCGTCATCCTCAAAGAGGCCTTCCGTTTCTACAACATCGTCTGGCCCCATGACTTCTGGAGCGAGCGTGATGTCCGCACCATCCGCGCCCTCGGTAACGCCCCCAAATTCAAGCCGACTCATAACGCCATCCAAGACTGTCTCCTCCAGATACATGCCGTCTGCAGCACCTTGAAGCAATTCAAGCAATAAACCCACCCACCCGCTGGCCCCGGCACGACCAAGGATTTCCCATGGAAGTTTCATTCTTACACGCCTCTGTGCCCTTCGCCAAAACCATTCGCAAAACCACCCACACCCAAATCGAAAACTATCCAAATATCGGCATCGTCACCAGCTCCACGCACAACTGGGATTCAATCCAGGACCTCCACACCCTCATCCTAGACCAGGCGCAAAAAGGCGCCTGTATCCTTAAAGGTGCTCTCACCCGACCCCTTATCAAGGAATCCCGGGCCAACGCCACGGACCCCAATACACCCACGGAATGGCTCGTTTTCGACCTTGACGCCGTCAATGTCGAGAGCGCCGAAGAGTTCATCAAACAACTCCCCAGTGAATTCCACCGTTGCTCCTACATCGAACAACTCTCTTCCACCGCCTATTTCCAAACAAATAAATATAAGGCCCACTTATTTTTCCACATTCCCCCCACACACCCAAATACACTTCGACATTTCATCACCAACCTCAATCTCGACGCTTTCAACGCCCAGATCGCCCTCAGCGCAGGCAACCTCTGTTTGGGTTACCCCCTCGACATTAGCGTCAACCAAAATTCCACCCCACTTTACATCGCGCCCCCCGTATTCGTGGGGCTAGATGATCACATCCCACATCGCATTCATCTGATCGAAAAAGACTACCACAAGATCGATAACCCCATACCCGAATACAGTCACGCAGCCACACTCCTCAAACAAAAAAAGACCCTGACCAAGCTCCGTCAGGAAATCGGACTTGGATCAAAAACACCAAAAATCGAAGTGCTGGGAAAAGTTGAACTCCTCAAGAACATTGAACCCATGGCCACGCCCATTATTCGAGAAGAACGTGGCTTTACTTACCTCGCCCTCAACCCCAACAACCCTTTCAGCTATTACCACCCCACCGATAATCCACATATCATTTACAATTTCCGTGGAGAACCCGCCTTTCTTACTTCCAAAGGCCTCCCCGAGTATTGGGAACAAGTAAAACCACGACAGCTCACCCCACTAATCGCCACCCCAGGTTCCACCCCTCTGATTTTCCGCGACCGCCGACGTGACCTCTATTACAACGGCTTCCACAAAAACGGTGACTTTAAGATCAGCCCAACCAAAAACATCACCCGGCTTCAACATTTCGCCGCCAACTGTGGTATCGAAGCCCCCGAATACATCCCTGATTGGGAAATCTTCTTCGACCCCACTCAGATCGAGGAATTCAAGATCGATGCCCCCCGCATCAACACCTTCGCACCCAGTCCTTATCTTATCGCTTGCATCGAAAAACCCCGTGCCGTCACGGAAATTCCGCCCCTAATCGCACGCATCCTCGACTCCGTTACCGGGAACGATGAGATTTGTCTCCAACACTTCGTTAATTGGCTCGCCTTCGTCTTCCAGAAACGCACTAAAACCCGCACTGCATGGGTCTTCCAGGGCGTGGAGGGCACCGGCAAAGGCCTCCTGTTTAATCGCATCCTAACGCCCCTCATTGGCCACAACTACTGCCCCACCAAGACCACCAATAACCTCTTGGACCCCTTCAACGAATGGATGGAAACTTGCATTCTCCTTCTCGTCGACGAAGGCAAAATCTTTGGGCGTAGTCGTAGCGAACAACTCCCCAACACCCTTCGCAATATTATCACGGAGCCCACGCAAACCCTCCGACTCATGCGGAGCAACCCCTTCACGGCGCCTAGCTTTTGCAACTTGATATTCGCCACCAACGATAACGATGCTCTAGAAATCAGCGCTACCGATCGCCGTTACAACGTCTGCCCACCCCAAAAGAACCCCTTCCCTGCTTACGAAGAAATCGAACAGGACATCGAAGCCGAACTTTCCGACTTCGCCCAATATCTTTACGGTTATCAAGTCAGTGACGCCAAAGCTCACACGGCAATCAATAACCTCGCCAAGGAGATGATGCGTGAGGCACGTCTCCCTGAAGCCGACCTCTTTTGCAAACAGCTCAAGACCGGTAACTTCCTCTGGTTCTACGACGCTTATGTCGAAATTCTAGGGCTCTCGGAAGGGCACACATTATTCAAAAGCATTATCGAAACCTGGGCCAAACGTTGGCAACAACGTGGAGAAAACACCAGTATCCAACTCAAAACTGACGAACTCCGGGCTTGTTACAACTACCTTTTCGACAAAAACCTCACCCAAATTGCCTTTACCCGTTGCCTCACACGTAACCAGCTCATGCCCAAACGCTCTCGAATGTTGGATATCGCGCAAAGTGATGAACTCCGACCTGGACCACGCATACCTTCAGTAATCAACATCACCTGGAAACAGGGCCTCGACGAACTCCTTGCTCTCTAACTCCCAAACTGGAACCTACCATGCTCCTCGAAACTGGCCAAAATACGATCTCTGGAAACTATCAACCTTCTGACAACAACGCTTTCATGACCGAACTCAACAGCGTCGCCTTCGAAATCCTCTCCAAAGGTATCTACAAAAACCCTATCCACGCCATTGTCCGCGAACTCTGTGCCAACGCCCATGACGCCCACGTCTGCGCCAATAACCTCGTACCATTTTACATCCAAGCGCCAACCGGTTTCGAACCCACCTTCCGTATTCGTGACTATGGAACAGGCATTCCCCCCGAACAAATCAACCAAATCTATTTTTCCTACTTCAGCAGTAACAAGCGCCACACCAACGACCTCATTGGCGGAAAGGGCCTAGGCTCCAAAACGCCCTTAGCCTACACAGACTCCTACATCGTCAACAACTACTACGAAGGCGCGGTCTACCGCTATCTAATCTACAAAGATGCCACTAATTGCCCGGTCTACACCGCAACCGCCATCGAAGCCTCTGGCGAACCCAATGGCCTCGAAATCATTATCTCCGTCAAATACGGTGACTTAGACAAATTCACACGTCAAATCAAGGACACGGCTACCTGGTTCAACTGCACATCAAACATTGACATTCCGCAACAGAAATGGCTCATCAAAACCCCCTATGGAGGCATTCTTCCTAACCACCAATATAACAGCACTAAAGCCATTGTGATGGGAAATATTCCTTACCCACTTTCTCTATGGAACACCCCATACGCAACACTACGTGACTGGCTAAGCCATAGCAATTTCTACCTCTTCGCCAACATCGGTGATTACCCCGTCACGGCTAGCCGGGATCAGATTGTCGAGTCTGATATCACCAAAAATCAAATCACAACACAACTAAGAAACTTCCTAAATTACATTCATAAAGCTATCGCTGAACAAATTAAAGGCCTCCCAACAAAACAAGCCTCCCTCAAGGCCTCCCAACTCTATTGGCACTATGGACTTCGTCCACCACAATTCTTCACCCTTGACTATGAAGATGAGCAAGCCCAATTAACCCAAATTGCTATCTATCAGCACATCCGCATCCCTCTACCTGAAGACACCAACATCTGGAGCTACGAATTCACCGAAAACAAAAAATGGAACTATAAACAGAAAACCATAAAACTAGATACCCATATCTCATACGACACCCACAACCCGCCCATCCTCGCCCACAGTATCTACCCCAAAAAAGGCAATCCTACCCTCGTCGATAAAGTTACCCGTAAAGACCACGTCATCCTCTTCAGCGATAACCCAGACCAAATCGCAGCCTTCTATGCCATGGTTCCCGATACCCAAGAACTCGACCTCAGCGAGCACTTCAAACCCATACCCAGGATCAAATCCACCCCAACCCCCCGGGTCCGCAAACCAGCCACCTACAACACCCTCACAGCTTACGGAATCAAAGCATCCGACACCTTGGATCTCTCGAAGCCTATTTGGCTCATCGAGCGCCAAGGAACCACCTTCTACATCAATGGCAAACCTTATCCACACACGGCGACCAGCCTTTTTTGGGCCATTAACCCCTTCCTGAAAGGTACTATCCTCATCATCCAAAAGACCACACCCAAAAACCACATCCCTGATGCCCCTTACCTCGATAAGCCACTCCTTGAAAAAATCCAACAAACCGTTGACAACTTCAAACAACTCAACCTAGACGTCGCTTTCTATGTAAAACGGCAACTCTACCATACCCTCATCTCCCGGTTTACCAACGCCCACAAGTTCAAGGCTCTTGGATATTCGAAACAACTTGACCTCAACAACATCGACAACCCCATCGTCAACAACCTTGTCGCCCGCGCACTCGTTAATTGGCTGCTCAATGAAACCTTCGGCGCCATAGAGGTTACCGATCTCCAAGCAGAAAAATTAGCGCAACAAAATATCCTACAAGAGAAATTCCCGATCCTCAAACTCATCGATTGGGACCAACCCATCTCCAGTGACACCCTCGAAGTCATCAACCAATACATCTAGGAAAACCACCATGATCTACGCTTACATCAAAGTCAACGACATCATTACCATCTGCCACCCCACTCCTCACTGCATCCAACCCGATCACCCCCACTACGAACACATTCTCGACGTACTCGAAAACGAACGTGGTGAAGATCTCACCCCTTACCTACAACCCATCAAACTCATCGAAAACCAAATTACCGGATACCCTAATCTCAGTATCAAAGAAGGCACCCTCTACTACAAAGACAAACCCGTACCCTCGTACGTCGCCAACAAAATCCTGGAACTCTATAAGCTCGGTAAACCGATCGACCGACTCTACAAATTCCTCGCCAACCTCGACAAAAACCCCAGTAATCGCATCCGTGAACAACTCTACCAGTTCCTCGAACGCGGACAACTCCCCATCACTGAAAACGGCACATTCCTAGCCTACAAGAAAATCAACGCTGATTACACCGACTGCCACACCAGCACCATCAAACAGGAATTCAACAAGCCGGTCACCATGGACCGCAACTTGGTTGATGATGATCCCGATATCAGTTGCAGCCACGGGCTCCATGTCTGTTCCTTCGCCTACCTCCGCACCTTCAACGGCGAACGCATCATCACCACGGAGGTCAACCCACGCGACGTCGTTTGTGTCCCCTACGATTACGCTTGCGCCAAAATGCGTGTCTGTAAATACATCCCGCGCAACGAAATCCCTCTGAATGTCGCGGAAAACATCTGGGCGCAGACGCCTTTCCTAGATACTCACTACGACGATGATGGAACTGACAAAGAAGAATACATAGGCGAAGACGACTAACCATTCAATTAACGCCATGGATGGCATTATAAGGAATGCTAATATGACCTTTGAAAACCTTGTCGATACAAGCCTCTAGGTACTCATTCACCAACATAGACATGGTGGAGCAATCTACCCATTCACAGCCAACACCGAACCAGTTGACCACAACCTATTAACCGAACAACTCAGCGTCGACTACGAGCCTGATCGAGACGAAACCATCGAACTCCACCGCATCGAAAACCTTGAATCCATCCCCCACATCGAGACCTAAAAATGAGCGCCTTCTCCAACTTGATCCTTGATCCCAACGAAGCCCCCCTCACTGCCGCCGACCTCGATTGGACCGTTAGCAAACGACCCATCTACACCCGCGACCACCAACGAAACACCCTCGACAAAGTCCCCAAGACCTACTCCCTCACCCGCGACGACACTGGAGAACACATCTCAGTCGTCTCCGACCGGTATGAGCCCACTCAAAACCACCAAACCGTCGATTTCTTCGAACAGTACACCCATCACGCCAAGGGCGCCATCACCCACGGCGGCCACTGGGAGAACAAAAGCCTCGCGCTCTTCGCCGAACTCCCCCTCACCACCAGCCCTGGTAGTGACCATCACGAACAGCAATTCTATCTACTCGCTCGTTCCGGCCATCAACCCGGCCAGGCCCTCCGCATCCTCCTGACCTCCATCAGAACCGTCTGTACCAACCAGTTCAACATCACCAGCTACGATAACAAAGGCTTCTTCTACCAATGGCACAACACCGCATTCGATAGCAATGCCCAAAATACCGCCAGACATACTCTCGATGCCGCCAAAACCTTTATTGAGAATTACCGACAACAATTACAATTCATGATTACCAGACGCATTGACCAAGTGCCCGAATTTCTCAATTCGCTCTTCAACGCCCAACCCAACAAGGCGCCCCCCAAGATCACTCAAATCATCAACAACAACTTCCGCGACAACACCTGGATCGGCGCCACTGACGAAACCGCCAACACCCGTTACGCACTCTGGAACTGCATCACCGAAGCCCTCGACCACACCGCCCGAGGCTGGGGCAAATCCGCCCTCATCGGTAAAGGGCAAACCACCAAACACACGGCCTTCAACGCCCTACTCACCGCATAAAAGGACCCAGCTACCATGATCGCCTGGAGCTTCAGTCGGCTAACTGATTTCGAAACCTGCCCCTACAAATTCAAACTCAAATACATCAAAAAGCTGCCTGAGGCTCCTAACCCTGCTGCTGAACGTGGTACCGAAATCCATAAACAGTATGAGGATTTCATACTCGACAAAGGTCCATCTCCCTCCCCCTTTTTCGGCCCCAAACTTCAATACCTATTAGACACCACAACACAACACTCCGTGGAAACTCAATGGGCATTCACGAATGATTGGACTATTTGTGATTGGTTCGATGATCGAACATGGGTCCGCATCAAGCCAGACCTACATATCCCCTTACCTAATTACGATCATGCTATCGTTATCGATTTCAAAACAGGGAAACAAAACCTGATTAAACACACTGCCCAAGGCCAATTATATGCATTAGGCAGTTATCTTACCCACCCCACTAAATCCGTGAATGTAAGATTTTGGTATCACGACCTCAAGGACGAATATAACTTCACCTGTACTGAAGCCCAAATCCTCAAACTAAAAACCCAGTGGACCCAACGCGCCCAGAAAATCGAAACTGATCACTTCCCGCCAAAGCCCACCAAAGGTAACTGCAAATACTGCGGCATGGCCCCCCACTGCGGATATAAAATCCAATGATCCCACCTCTTTTCGAACACCAAACCACAGACATCAATTTCTATCTCGATCGCCCCTACGTCTTCAACACCAGTGACCCAGGTACCGGGAAGACTCGCACCACCATCGAGACCATCCGGAGAAGCGCCGCGCATCGCCCGGCCATCATCTTTGCCCCCAAGTCCATCATGCAAGCCAGTTGGGGTAATGACCTTGACAAATTCGCCCCCGAACTCACCTGGATCATCGCCACCCCCGCCAATCGCATCGAAGCCATAAAACTCGATGTAGATGTTGTAATCACCAACACCGACGCCGCCATTTCCATTGCCAAGTTCGATACGAAGAGCCTCCGACGTTTCAAATACATCGTCATGGACGAAAGCACAGCCTACAAAAACCCCACTTCTCAACGTTCCAAAGCCATCGCCAAACTTAGCGAAGGCATCCCCAACCGCACTGCCCTCACTGGTACCCCTCGCCCTAACACCATTCTCGATCTATGGCACCAAGCCTACCTGCTTGACCGAGGCACCCGCCTTGGTGCTCGTTATTACGCCTTTCGAGCGGCCGTTTGTGAACCCATCGCCACACACGCCGGCGATAAAACCTTCAATAATTGGTTCGAAAAACCCGGCATCGAAACCGTCGTCGCCCAACAACTCTCGGATATCACCATCCGACGAACCCTAGCGGAATGCACGGACATTCCCCCACAACATAACTACACCCTCTATTACCAACCCAACAAGAAAACCCTCAATGCCTATTACGCCATGAAACGAGACTCCATGCTCGAATTCGATTCAGGGCGAATTACCACCGCAGTCCATGCCGCCGCAGTCACCAACAAAATGCTCCAGATCCTCTCTGGCGCCGTTTACGACAACCAAGGAGACTACGACCTCATCGACCCCGAGCGTTACGAACTCGTTATGGAACTCGCCGCGCAACGCCAGCATTCACTCATCGCATTCACTTGGAGGCATCAAAAAATCGAACTCACGCGTTTAGCCACCAAACTCGGCCTCGACTTCGCTTGCATCGACGGGAGCACTCCCCTTAGCCAACGCGCGCAAATCGTCAATGACTATCAAGCAGGACGATACCAAACATTACTCGCCCAACCACAAAGTGCGGGACATGGCCTAACCCTAACAAAAGGCGCTTCAATCATCTGGGCTAGCCCCACTTACAACCTAGAACATTATCTCCAATTCAATCGCCGAGTCTACCGTATTGGGCAAACCCAAAGAACTGAGATCATTAATACTTGCGCCAAAGGAACCTACGAAGAAACCGCCTACACCATGCTACAAGGCAAAAAAGAATCCCAAAACATCTTCCTCGACTTCCTATCCCCCATCCTGGAACCCGCATGAAAACAAAAGAGGAAAAAATCGCCCAACTCCTTATCGAAATCAACAAAATCATCGCTGACAGCGAAAAAGCCCTCAAACGCCGAGGAGCCACCCAACCCCCGCTTCCTGCTAACGTCATCCCATTCCCAACCCAACAGGGACTTCTACATGAACGACACTGACCTTCCCATCGAAAAAATGAGTCTCTCTGAACTCATTGACACCCTCCACTCACTACGTGATGAAAAACGTAGTATCGCGGCCCGAGACAAGATCCTCACCGCCCAGAGCGAAGAAATCGAACTGATCATCGTCGATAAATTCAAAAGCGATAATTGCACTAGCTTCAAGACACAGAAAGCCGGCGCCACACTATCGACTCAAGAACAACCCATCATCAGCAATATCGATGAGTTCGAACAATTCATCAAAGCCACTGGCGCTTTGTACCTCCTCCAGCGCCGAATCAGCAGCAAAGCCTGTCTCGAACTCCATGAAATGGGTGAAACACCGCCCGGAATTTCCATCATGGTCAAGGAAAAAATTGCCTTGCGCTCAGTATAAGTAACACTTATAATTTACCCGTTTTCGTCCCCACAAAACTCAGGAACCTCTCATGTCCAACACTGAACTCCTCGAACGCCCTGTCTCCTCCAGCACCGAACTCGCCCCTCAAGACATCTACAACTACGCTGAAGACTTCCTCAAAACCATCAGCGCGCCCTCCACGGCCATCAGCACCAAAGGCAAACGTTTCAGGTTCCCCAACGGCGACGCCTCACCCGGTCCCATCAACGCCGTCGTCGTCGATTTCGTCAGCTACAACGCCTACTTCCCCAACGCTTACGACCCCGACGACCCCAAAGCCCCCAACTGTTGGGCCATCCACGCCAACAAGGACCTGCTCGCGCCTGATCCCGATCTCGTCAAAGACATCCAGAGCAGTCAATGCACTGGTTGTGAACAAAACACCTGGCAGACCAACGCCAAGGGCAAGCCCTTCAAGGGCTGCAAAAATCAATATCGACTCGCCCTCATCGACCCCGAGGCCACAGCCGAATCCGAAGTTTACACCCTCGCGGTCAGTCCCACCGCACACAAAAATTGGAGCCACTTTGCCGCCAAATGCCGCGAACATGGCCTGCACTACCGACAAGCCATCTGTGAAATCAACTGGGACCCCAATATGCAACAGACCTTGACCTTTAAGGCTATCGGCAAACACGCCCTCGACGCCAGTTTGGTGCTCTCGCTACTCAAACGCTGCCAAGACAGCCGCCTCCTGTACCGGTCCCCCGATTCGAACCAAAACTGAAGTCCATTGGCCAAGGAAGGCCCCACCCAGGCCTTCCCATGCTCAAACTCATCCCTCAATCACAGAACCAAAAAACCGGTCCCATCGCCACAACCTACCGATCCGCACCAAACAACCCCTACGGTACTTGTCCCTCCACCTGCCCCTTACTACCCATCCTCCAACTCAAACAAGAAGCTGCCCATGAAATCGACAATGACTACCTCTCCGCCCTTCGATACGCCGTCCCCAAACACGGACAGGCTTGGACCTATAGTCACTTCCACTACACCCATCTCCCTATTACCGACACCGGCACCATTATCAATGTCTCCACGGACT
>ERZ724505.719-NODE-719-length-20035-cov-5.406957_pt1 | contig 20035 bp, 14 predicted proteins | sample MGYA00376038_ERZ724505 | MGnify/ENA primary metagenome ERZ724505 (study PRJEB28724, sample SAMN07190884) | wastewater metagenome | isolation source: effluent of sewage treatment plant in Hong Hong | place: Hong Kong | collected 2016-03-17 ...
GCATCACCAACGACCACGGCCGCAAGAAGGTGTTTGTGCGCGGCTTCTGCGTCATTGTCACCGTGTTGCGGCCAAAAAGTATTGGCCGGCTCAGCCTGGCCAGCGCCGACCCGGCGGCGGCGCCGCTGATTGACCCGAATTTTCTCAGCCATCCCGACGACAGTGAGCTGTTTATCAAGGGCATCCGCATGGCCCGGCGCATTATCGCCTCGCCATTGCTCGACAAATATCGTGGACAGGAGCTGTACACCGGCCATGCGCAGTCTGATGACGAAATCCGCGCCGTGTTGCGGCAGCGCGCCGATACCAATTATCACCCGGTTGGCAGCTGCAAGATGGGCGTCGACGCAATGGCGGTGGTTGATCCGCAGTTGCGGGTGTACGGCATCGACGGACTGCGCGTGGTCGATGCATCGATCATGCCGACGTTGATTGGCGGCAACACCTGCGCGCCGAGCATCATGATCGGCGAGAAGGCGGCGCAGCTGATCCAGAGCCAGGCATCATCGCTTGGCAGACAATAATGACAAGGAGAAAAAACATGTTGATGCTGGTTACCGGCGCATCGCGCGGCATTGGTGCCGCGATTACCGAGGCTGCCGCCAAAATGGGGCATGATGTGATTGCCGTCGGCCGCAATCAGGCGGCGCTGGCGCAGCAGTGGCAGGCTTTTCCCAACATCCGTTGCGAGGCCATCGACGTGGCGCGCGCCGACGAGTGGGAACGGCTGCTGGCCAGGCTGGAGCAGGGCGGGCAGCAGATCGATGTGCTGATCAACGTTGCCGGCGTATTGCACAGCGGCCCGACCGGGCAGATGGCGCCGCAGCAGGTGGACGAGATGATCGACGTCAACGTCAAGGGCACCATTTTCGGCTGCAACGCCATGGCGCCGTACATGATCCGCCGTGGCCGTGGGCACATCATCAACATCGGCTCGACAGCCTCGCTGTTCGCCACGCCCGGCACCACCGTCTACGCCACCAGCAAGTTTGCGGTGCGCGGCTTCAGCATTGCCGCTGCCGGCGATTTGCGGCCGCACGGTGTGGCGGTGTCGCTGGTCGGCCCGGCAGCGGTGAAAACCGCCATGCTCGACAAGCAGCGCGGCGACCGGAATGCCGCGCTGACGTTTACCGGCAAACGTGCGCTGACGCCGGAAGAAGTCGCCGCAGCGGTGCTCGGCCCGGTGCTGCAAAAACGCCCGCTGGAATATTTCCTGCCGGCCTCGGATGGCTGGCTCGGCAAGCTGTGCAATGTGTTGCCGGGCGTGTTTCTCGGCCAGCTAGCGGCAGCGCGCAAGCGCGGCCAGCAGAACTTCGGCTCGGATGCGTTCTGAATCCGGCACCGTGGCTCAGCGTGCCGGTTTGCGCCCCAGGATCGACCAGTACAGCTTCAATCCGAGAATACGGAAATACTCGATTTTCTCGACCTTGCAGCCGGATTGTTCCACCAGCCCGGCATAGTCCCACACCGGGTGGAATGCCGCTTCGGTAGTCATACTGTAGAAGCCGATGGCGACATACCAGTTGAGCTTCTGCAGCAGGCCGCGCCAGCCTGTTTCCGGCAGCATGAACTCACCGACAGTGAAATAGCCACCGGGTTTGACCATCGACGCCAAGTGGTTGGCCACCTGTTTCACCGGTTGTTCCGGGAACACGTTAAGGAAAAAGTTGGCGATCACCATGTCGTATTTTTCGACATCCTTGACGTTGAAAATATCGTCGTGCACCAGCTTGATCGGCGTCGGCGGCCGGTGTTTGTCAATGCTGCGCTGGAAGTGGTCGAGCATGGTTTTCGATAAGTCCACCGCAGTCACGTGTGCACCCATTTTGCTGGCTTCGATGGCTTCGGTGCCGTGGCCGACACCGGCGATCAACACCTTGTCGCCGGGTTTCAGGTGCTGCAGCATCGCCACTTTGCATTTGGGAATGCGGCCCATGCTGTACAGCGTGCCGGTGACTTCATATTGGAATCCAACCAGCCAGTAACCGTCTTTCATCTGTTTCTCCCTCGTATTGGTTTCTTGTTTCGTTATCGTTAGATAGCCGCGGCATCTTTTGTGCCGGCGGACTATTGTCGTTGGCATATTACCCGAAAGTCGGATTGTTCATCGTTCTTGCGCCAACATCGAATCGGCAATGGCATTGCCATGGCTTCCGGATCGCCGTGTGCCGGCAATTCCATATCCAGAAATACACAGGCCGCAATCCATACGGAATTGCGGCCTGTTGGCGCTGTTGAAGGCGTCGCCACGTGCCGGCCATGCACTGGCGGCATTGCGCGAAACCTTGTCGCTAATGTCGGCGCGGATTGTCGATCAGGCTTCGATCAGCGTGCCCTTGCCGGGAGCGAAGCCGGGCGGGGATGACATCGTGGCGCACCCGCAGATAGCGCCGGCCTTGGCGGCTGCGCTGCATGTCGAGGTGTGTGCGGTTTAGATCGTGCCCGGCTGCAAGCGGCGTCGGGATTGGCTCTCAGGCCGGCCTGCAGGCCCCTTTGCTGGCGGCTTGCAGAGCCGGGGCGATGGTTTGAATGCGGCATGACTTGCGCCATCAGGTCTTGAACTGTTCCACCGTTCGCTGCAATTCGCTCGCCAGTTGTTCCAATTGTCTGGCGGTGTCGGCGTTGCTATTGGCGGCTGCGCTGTTTTCATCGGTCATTTGTGCGACCTGTTCGACGTGGCGCGACATATCGCCGCTGGCAACGTTCTGCTCCTGCAGGGCTGCCGAAATATCGTTCACTGCCACCCCAACTTGTTGCGCACCACTCTGGATCTGGCGGATGGCGTCGCCAGCCTGACCCGCCAGAGCTACTCCCTGATTTACCCGTTCCACGCCAACCTGCATGCTGGCAACCGCATCGCGCGTACCGTTCTGGATTGCCTGGATCATGCTGTTGATGCGCTGCGTAGCGCTGGCGGTACGTTCGGCCAGCTTGCGCACTTCGTCCGCCACGACGGCAAAGCCACGGCCTTCCTCGCCGGCGCGGGCGGCCTCAATGGCGGCATTTAGCGCCAGCAGATTGGTCTGGTCGGCGATATCCTTGATCGCCTGCACAATCGAGTAGATCTGGTCGGATTGCTGGCCGAGGTTTTCAATGATTTGCGACGACTGGTGCACGGTATCGGCGATGCTTTGCATATCGTTGACCACCTGCAGTACGACGTCGCTGCCGCGTTTGGCCAGTTGTACATTGCTATTGGAGATTTCGCGCGCGTCGCCGGAATGGTCGGCGACCTGGTCGATACTGACCGTCATCTCCTCCACCGCCGACGCCATCGCCGATGCCGCTTCGCTTTGCCTTTCGGTGTTGGTGGCAACCTGTAGCGACGTACTGGCAAGCTGCATCGACAGCGCCAATACCTGCCCGGCGCTGGTACCGACGTTGGCGACGCTATTGCGCAGGCTGGCGGTGAGGCGGTTGAACGCTTGGGCGGCATGAGCCACTTCGTCGTTGCCATGAATTTCCAGCGCGCGAGTCAAATCCCGATCGCGTTCGATGGCGACAATCGTGTTACGCAGTCCATTGATCGGCCGGATGATGCCATGGGCTATCCACCAGCCCAGCGCCAGTGTCAGCGTCAGCGTGACCAAGCTTGCCGCACTGTTCAACAGCATGGTCGTGCGCGCCTGTTGTGCCAGTGCGCTGGCTGACGATTTGATCTGCTGCGTCAACATGATTTCCACGTCGCGCATGTCGTTGATTCGGTCGGTGATCGCCTTGAACCAGCTGGTTGGCTCGATACCAAAGCCACCGCTGGCGGCCTTGTCCATGACGGTCTTGCGCATCGATTCGACTGTGGCGGCAATCTCGTTGCCGTTTTTCTGTTGCATTAATGTCCGCAGATCGTCGGTGGCGTAACCGTTGAATATGCCAAGATACGATTGCTGGGCCGACACATGGCCGATGAAGGCGCGGAATTGCGCGGGTTCGATTATATCGGCGGTAAATACCGGAACCAGCAACGCGCGTTCCTGGCCGGTGCGCTCCTTGGCTTGCAGGAACGCCAGATAGCCCGCCATACGCTTGATCAAAGTCAGATGACTGGTTTGTTCGGTGATCGCCGGAATGTTGCCAAGCAAGGTGGCAATGGTACGGGTGAAGTAAGCCGATGCTTCGGCTGCCGGAATGCCGAAGGCGGAGGCAGCGGAGCGTGTTTCCGGCAATTGTTGCAATGCAGTGAACGTGGCCTCGATGCTTTGCTGCAATTGCGGGGGTATTCCTTGTTGCCGGGTCTGTTGGTAGATTGCCTGCAATGCCTTGAGTTGCTGATCGGTATTGGCTCGGTAGCCAGGCAGATCGGCGGCGAACTTGTTGCCGCGCGATTGAATGAAGCCCGCAGTGGAGCCCCGTTCGATTTGCAGATCGTGGGTTAGATTGCCCATGCCGATTGCAAGCTCCATCAACGATTCGGTGGTTGCCAGGCTCTGCCATTCCAAATAGGAGCTGCGAACATTCTGCACGGTGTAGAAAGCGACGCTCAGTAACGGAATCAGTAACAGCAGGGCTACTTTGGCGACAATACTCAGGTTTTTCATTTGCGTTTTATAATGTTAATGATTACTGATGGGTTGGCGATGTTAAGGTGGGAAGGGTTGCCCGGCCTTGATTTGAGATAATCTCGCCACCCGTGCCAGCTGCTTGCAAGGAGTGCCATTGAGGCGAGATGCATGGGCATTTGCCATGACCGGGCAAATCATTCGCGTGCATTGAGAACGATATTGAGTATAGTCTGCGCTGGCGGCACCGCTTGGCATTTCTCCATAGGCTCGTTGCCCGAGCTGTGGCAAACTCGCGGCTTTCCATTTCCGGGAATTCCCGTGCAGCCATACGAGTTGTTTGTCGGGTTGCGATATACCCGCGCCAAGCGGCGTAACCATTTCATTTCCTTCATTTCGCTGGCATCGATGATCGGCATCGCACTCGGTGTGATGGCGCTGATCGTGGTGCTGTCGGTAATGAACGGTTTCCAGAAAGAAATCCGCGCGCGCATTCTCGGCGTGGCATCGCATATCCAGATCAGCGGCCCGGAGGAGCGGCTGGCCAACTGGCAGGGCATTGCCGCGCAGTTGCCGAAGTTCGCCGATGTGCGCGCCAGTGCGCCGTATGTGATGGGGCAAGGGTTGCTGACTTTCGATTCCAACGTCAAGGGGGTGCTGATTCGCGGCATCCTGCCGCAGGAAGAGCAGAAGGTGGCGGATATTCACAGCCACATGCTCGCCGGCAAGCTGACCGATTTGCATGCCGGTGAATTCGGCATCGTGCTCGGCGCGGTGCTGGCACGCGAGCTGGGCGTGGGGTTGGGCGACAAGGTGACGCTGGTGACGCCGCAGGGGCAGGTGACGCCGGCCGGCATGATGCCGCGGCTGAAGCAGTTCCGCGTGGTTGGCGTGTTCCGCATCGATATGCACGAATACGATTCCGGACTGGCGCTGATCCAGATGAACGACGCGCAGCGGCTGTTCCGGCTCGGTGATCAGGTCAGCGGCCTGCGCTTGAAGCTGAGCGATGTGATGCTGGCGCCGAAGGTGACGCACGATCTGATCTATGGCCTCAAGGCCGACGCGTATATTTCCGACTGGACCCAGCAGCACGCCAATTATTTCCGCGCGGTGCAGATCGAGAAACGCATGATGTTCATCATCCTGACGCTGATTATTGCCGTTGCCGCATTCAACCTGGTTTCCACACTGGTGATGACGGTGACCGACAAGCAGGCCGATATCGCCATCCTGCGCACCCTCGGTGCCTCGCCGGCCAGCATCATGAAGATATTTGTGGTGCAGGGTGCACTGGTAGGCTTTATCGGTACCGCGCTCGGGGTTGTCAGCGGCATCGTGGTGGCACTGAATATCGATGTGATCGTGCCGGCAATCGAACGGCTGATCGGTACGCACATTCTTTCCGGCGAGGTGTACATGATCACCCAGTTGCCGTCCGACCTGCAGTGGGCCGACGTCAGCAGCATCGGCGTGGTGTCGCTGGTATTGAGCCTGCTGGCGACGCTTTACCCAAGCTGGCGTGCGGCGCGGATCAACCCGGCGGAGGCATTGCGTTATGAGTGAACTGATTCTGTCGGCCCGTGGCATCGGCAAGCGTTTCGACCAAGGCAAACTGAGTGTCGAGGTATTGCGCGGCATCGATTTCGATGTGCGGCGCGGCGAGACGGTGGCAATCATCGGCGCTTCCGGCTCCGGCAAAAGCACGCTGTTGCAGGTGCTGGGCGGGCTGGACAAGCCCAGCAGCGGCTCGGTGCAACTGCTGGGTGACGATCTGGCGGTGCTGGATGAAAAACGCCGTGGCGAACTGCGCAATCGCAAGCTCGGTTTTGTTTACCAGTTCCATCATCTGTTGCCGGAGTTCACCGCGCTGGAAAACGTCGCCATGCCGTTGCTGATCGCGCGTCAGTCCAGCGCAGAGGCGCGTGCCGCGGCTGCCGATATGCTCGCCAGGGTCGGGCTGGGGCACCGGCTGCAGCACAAGCCCGGCGAGCTGTCCGGCGGCGAGCGCCAGCGCGCGGCAATTGCCCGCGCATTGGTGACCAGGCCGGCATGCGTGCTCGCCGACGAGCCGACCGGCAATCTCGATCGCCATACCGCGCACGAAGTATTCGGGCTGATGCTGCAATTGCAGGCCACGCTCGGTACGGCGCTGCTGATCGTCACGCACGACCCGGAGCTGGCTGCCAGAGCCAATCGGGTGGTGACCATGAGCGACGGCAGGTTGCAGGTGGCCGAGCCGGCATGACGGGTTCGGTTTTGCCGTGGCTTTAAGTTAAAATATGCGTTTTTTCTGGATTACGGCCCAATGACTGTTCGTACCCGTTTTGCCCCCAGCCCGACCGGCTATCTGCACATTGGTGGCGTGCGCACCGCCTTGTTCTCCTGGGCTTATGCCCGCAAACATGGCGGCACCTTCATCCTGCGTATCGAAGATACTGATCTGGAGCGTTCCACCCCGGAATCGGTGCAGGCGATTCTGGACGGCATGCACTGGGTTGGCCTGGATTACGACGAAGGCCCGTTCTACCAGATGCAGCGCATGGATCGCTACAAGGCCGTGATCCAGCAAATGCTCGCCAGCGGCCAGGCGTATTACTGCTACACCAGCAAGGAAGAGCTGGACGCGATGCGTGCGGAAATGGAAGCGCGCGGCGAAAAACCGCGTTACGACCGCCGCTGGCGCCCGGAAGAGGGCAAAACCTTGCCGGCCGTGCCGCAGGGCATCCAGCCGGTGGTGCGTTTCCGCAACCCGATTGGTGGTGCAGTGGCGTGGGACGATCAGGTGAAAGGCCGTATCGAGATCAGCAACGACGAACTGGACGACCTGATCATCGCCCGTGGCGACGGCACCCCGACCTACAACTTCTGCGTGGTGGTCGATGACTGGGATATGGGCATCACTCACGTGATTCGCGGTGACGACCACGTCAACAACACGCCGCGCCAGATCAACATCCTCGCCGCACTCGGCGCACCGCTGCCGACCTATGCGCACCTGCCGATGATCCTGCGCGAAGATGGCCAGAAAATGTCCAAACGCCGCGATCCGGTCAGCGTGGTCGACTACGCCGGCATGGGCTTTCTGCCGGAAGCGATGCTCAACTATCTGGCCCGTCTCGGCTGGGGACACGGTGATGCTGAGTTGTTCGAAATGGGCGAGTTTGTCGAATGGTTCTCGCTGGAAGCGGTCAGCCCGTCGCCGGCGCGTTTCAACAAAGACAAGCTACTGTGGCTGAACCAGCAACACATCAAGGCGGCCGATAACCAGCGGCTGGCTGAGCTGATCACCGGCTGGATGGGTGAGCGTGAATGCGATGTCAGCACCGGCCCGCAACTGGCGGACGTGATTGCGCTGGTCAAGGAACGGGTATCGACGCTGGTGGAACTGGCTGATGCCTGCGTCTATTTCTATCGCCAACTGCACCCGCACGACGACGTGCGCGCACAGCATATGACCGAAGCTTCGCTGGCGCTGATGAAAAACTTGCGCGAGCAATTTGCTAGTTGCGACTGGACTACCGAAGCGATCGGCGCCCTGATCAAGGCATTCTGCAAAGAGCAGGACGTGAAAATGGGTCAGGTCGGCATGCCGCTGCGTGCGCTGGTGTGCGGCACGACCCAGACACCGTCGGTGGATGCCACGCTGGCGTTGATCGGCAAGGACGAAACCCTGCGTCGCATGGATCAGTATCTGGCTTGATTTGTGGTTACGTAACAAAAAAACGGCGCTTCGGGCGCCGTTTTTTATTTCCTGGGCGAAAGCTCAGGCGGCATTCAGCGACAGGGCACTCGACAGCAATTTGGCGGTGATATCGACAATCGGAATCACCCGTTCGTAAGCCATGCGCGTCGGGCCGATCACGCCAACGGTGCCGACAATCTGGCCGTTTACCTGATACGGCGCCGTCACCATCGAGCATTCGTCGAGCGGCATGACGCCCGAATCACCACCGATGAAAATTTTCACACCTTGTGCCTGGCGGCTGATTTCCAGCAACTTGAGCATGTCGGTTTTTTCTTCGAACAGCCCGAACAACTTGCGCAGGCTTTGTACATTGCTGGAGAAATCCTCGATATCCAGCAGATTGCGCTCGCCCGCCACCACAAACGGGCTGCTTTGCGCCAGCGATGCGTTGCCCAGCGTCAGCGCGGCTTCCATCAGCTTGCCGATATCCTGCTGCAGATCGCGCAATTCGGCACGCAGCGACAGGGTGACTTCGTCCAGTGCCCGGCCGGCGTAGTGTTGGTTGAAGAAATTGCTGGCGATCAGCAATTCGTTCTGGCTGTAATTACGGTCGGTCTGCAACATGCGGTTCTGCACGTCGCCATCCGGCGTGACCATGATCAGCAGCACGCGGCGCTCACCGAGCGGGATGAATTCGATGTGGTGAAACACATTGCTCTGGCGCGGGTTCATCACCACGCCGGCAAAACTGGTCAGGTCCGACAGCAACTGCGATGCCGAGCTGATCAGGCGTTGCGGGTTGTCCGGATGCAGCTGGTCTTCCAGTTGCATGACTTCGCCGCTTTGCAGCGGTTTGACCGTCAATAGTGTGTCAACGAAAAAACGATAGCCTTTGGGGGTCGGAATGCGGCCGGCCGAGGTGTGCGGGCTGGCGATGAAACCCATTTCTTCCAGATCGGCCATCACGTTGCGGATGCTGGCGGCCGACAGGTCCAGTCCGGAATATCTGGACAGGGTGCGCGAGCCGACCGGCTGGCCGTCTTCGATATAGCGTTCAACCAGGGTTTTCAGCAGGATTTGCGAGCGATCGTTGAGCATGGAATTATTTTACACAACAATTGCAGCCATGCTCAGCCGGGTGCGGATACTCCTGTCGCAATGGAAAATTATCGCTATAAATAACAGATGTTTGCTTGCAGAACCCGGCCGGACCCAGCTTCGCCGGATCGCCGCTGAAATTATTTTTGCTACGCCGTTGACATATTGGAGTCTTGACTCTAAACTCTGGTCCAGTTGTAGGAGTGCGGCGCAAGATTATTTTTAAACAACGCACGCCGCATTAGTAGTGAGGAGACCCCGTGACACTTCGCCTGACGGCTATTTCCATGGTACTGAGCGTGTACGCCAATGTTGCAGTTGGCGGCATTCTCGGTTGCAAAGAAGACGTGGAAGTAGTCGGGCAGGGGCAGCAGGCCGAGATCCACATCAAGGATGTCAGCGTGGTTGCCCCGGTTGAACAGGCTACCGTGGTTGCTGAAGAGGAAGTTTCTTTTGCACCTTCGGTATTCAACACAGTGAAACGGTATATGGGGATAAAAGCCCCGGTACATAATAACGTTGCGTCCGAGAGCGCGACTTTTGCTGTACGGCCGAACCCGCTGGGTTCGGCCGGCAGTAAGCTGGTGAATATTGCCGAAGTCTTCACCAAGAACATTTCCGAACTGGCCGACGTCGCAGTCAGCGCCGGTCAGGTTACTCTGGGCAAGATCGCACCGATGGTCGGTTTCGATCTGAACAAGCCTACGCAAAAAGGCGGCGGTGTGAATCTGGTTGCCGATGTCGGCGTACGCCAGCAAGGGCGTAGCGAAGCGATCAGCTTTGCCGGCAGCAATCCGACCCTGCATACCAAACTGGAGCAGGAGCGCGAACAAGAGCGCCTGCATCAGCTGGTCAGCGCTCCATCGGCCAGCATCAAGTGGGAACCGTCCGCTTCGGTTGGTTTGTCGTACCGCTTCGACTGATTCCGGCTTATTTCCCGGATTTCTCCGTACCCTTATCGCGCAGCAGCGGCTGCAGCTGGCGGTTGATATTGACCAGTATTTGCGCCTGGGCTGCCGCAGTCGGGTGAATGCCATCGGCCTGGAAGTATTCGCGCCGCTCGGCAAAGCCCTCCATCAGAAAAGGCACCAAAGCGATCTGGCGCTGTTGTGCCAGTCTGCTGTACATCGCATCGAACTCCCGCACATAGCGCTGGCCGTAATTGGGTGGCAACTGCATGCCGATCAGCAGCGGGCGGGCTTTGGCTTGCTTGAGCTTGTCCAGCATCTGCGCCAGATTCTGTTCTGCCAGCTGCAGCGGCAAACCGCGCAAGCCATCGTTGGCGCCCAGCTCCAGCAGCACGATGGCCGGGCGGTGCCGGTGCAATGCCTGATCCAGCCGCGCCAGCCCGCCGGCAGTGGTTTCGCCGCTGATGCTGGCATTCACCACCTGATAGCGCCCGGCCAGTTGTTTTTCCAGCAATGCCACCCAACCTTGCCCTTGCGGCACACCGTAGCCGGCGCTCAGGCTGTCGCCGAATACCAGCAAGACCGGCGCTGCATGTAAGATGCTCGACATTAATAATCCCGCAATCCATCCGATGGCTTTGAACATGGCTGCTGCCGCTTTCCCCGTTGAGGTTGTCCGTTCCGTGGTACCGATTTTGCAGGTTAGCGCACTGGGCAAGCAAGTTCCGCTTGCCGACGGGCAGCTGACGATTCTCGCCGACATCAGCTTCAAGGTCGCCGCTGGCGAGAGCGTGGCGATCGTCGGTGCGTCCGGTTCCGGCAAATCGACGCTGCTCGGCCTGATGGCCGGGCTGGACCTGCCCAGCAGCGGCAGTGTCAGCCTGCAGGGGGAGAATCTGCAGGCCCTGAGCGAGGACGGCCGGGCCAGGTTGCGCGCACGCGCGGTCGGTTTTGTGTTTCAGTCGTTCCAGTTGCTGCCGGCACTGACTGCGCTGGAAAACGTGATGCTGCCGCTGGAGCTGGCCGGGCGCAGCGATGCGCGCACGCTGGCCAGTGAGTGGCTGGGCCGGGTGGGGCTGGGGCAGCGCCTGCAGCACTATCCGAAGCAATTATCGGGCGGTGAGCAGCAGCGGGTGGCGCTGGCGCGCGCGTTTGCCGGTACGCCGCAGGTGCTGTTTGCCGACGAACCGACCGGCAATCTCGACACTGCTACCGGGCAGCAGGTGATCGAGCTGCTGTTCGAACTCAATCGCGAGCAGGGCACCACGTTGATACTGGTCACGCACGATATGGCGCTGGCGCAGCGCTGCCAGCGGCAGATCTGCCTCAGCGGCGGGCGGCAGCAGAAAGCCGGCGCATGAGTCTGGCGAGCTTGCGTTTCGGCCTGCGCATGCTGTTGCGCGATCTGCGCGCCGGCGAGCTGAATGCGATCTTTGCCGCGCTGGCGATTGCCGTGGCCGCAATCAGCAGTGTCAACTTGTTTGCCGAGCGCGTGCAGCGCGGTTTGCAGCAGCATGCAACCGAGCTGCTGGCGGCCGATTTGCTGATCAACAGCGATCATCCGGTGCCGGCCGGTTTTGCTGCCGAGGCACGCCGACGCGGCCTGAAAATTGCGCAGACGACAATATTCTCCAGCATGGCGATGCATCCGGGCGGTGCGCAGCTGGTTACAGCCAAGGCGGTATCGGATAGCTATCCACTGATCGGCAAGCTGGCGTTTGCCACGCGCCGGGTTAGTGTCAGCGGTGCTCCGCCCGCCGGCCAGGTGTGGGTGGACGAACGTCTGGTGCAGCGTACCGGTCTGGCAATCGGCCAGCGTCTGATGTTGGGCGAAAGCGAATTTACCGTGGCCGGCATTGTGCATCGTGAGCCGGATGCGGCGCTCGATCTGTTCAGCTTCGTGCCGCGCGTGCTGCTGAACCAGCGGGACCTTGCCGCAACCGGCCTGCTGGCCAACGGCAGCCGGGCGCGCTATCGCTTGCAGCTGGCCGGGCCGGCGCAGCGGATCGCTGCCTACCGGGCCTGGGCCGAGCCGCGTCTGGGGCGCGGCGAGCATATCGAAGACATCAACGACGCGCGCCCCGAGGTGCGTTCGGCAATTCAGCGCGCGCAGCGTTTTCTCGGCGTGGCATCGATGGTGGCGGTAGCGCTGGCGGTGGTGGCAATCGGCCTGGCAACGCGGCGCTACGTGCAGCGCCATCTCGATCCGGCGGCAATCATGCGCTGTCTCGGCGCTACGCAGCGCTGGCTGTTTGCCAGCTACCTGTGGCAATTCCTGTTGCTGGGCCTGCTGGCGGGCGGCGCCGGCGTTGTCGGAGGTGCGCTGGTGCAATCGTTGCTGGTGGAAATGCTTGGCGCCGTGGTCCGCACACCGTTGCCGCCGGCGTCGCCCTGGCTGGCGCTGCAGGCGGTATTGATCGGCTGCGGCCTGTTACTGGCGTTTGCATTGCCACCGCTGTGGCAACTGCGCGGTGTTTCAACGCTGCGGGTGCTACGTCGTGAGTTGGGGTTGCGATCGCTCGGAATCTTGCCGCATTTGCTCGGCCTGGTTTCCGTCGGCGGGCTATTGTACTGGCAGGTGGCGGACCCCGCGGTTGCCATGTATGGCGCTCTCGGTTTCGCCGCCACTGCGTTGCTTGGCCTGCTGCTCGGTTGGCTGTTGCTGCTGGCGCTACGCCGTCTGACCTGGCGCACCGGCGCCGGCTGGCGCTATGGCATGGCAAACCTGTACCGGCGCCAGTGGCTGACGGTATTGCAGATTGTGGCGCTCGGTCTGGGGTTGATGGCAATGCTGGTATTGACGCTGGTGCGCGGCGATCTGTTGCAGGCATGGCAACAGAGCGTGCCGGCGGATGCGCCGAATCGCTTTATCATCAATATCCAGCAGGATCAGTTGCCGGGAATGCGCCAGATGTTCGGCCAGGCCGGATTGAGTGCTCCCGGGTTTTACCCGATGACGCGCGCGCGGCTGCTTGCGGTCAACGGCGTTGCAGTCGATCCCAAGCGCTATCGCGACGAGCGGGCGCAGAATCTGGCCGAGCGCGAATTCAATCTGTCGTGGTCGGAGCGCCTGCCGGCGGACAACCGGCTGGTGGCGGGCAGCTGGTGGGATCGGCAGCATCCGGCGGGCAAAGGCTTTTCGGTGGAAGAAGGGCTGGCAAAGACGCTGGGAATCCGGCTCGGCGACCGATTGCTATTCGATATTGGCGGCAATCGGGTCGCTGCCGGCGTAACCAGCCTGCGCAAGGTCAACTGGGATAACTTTCGCGTCAATTTCTTTGTCATTGCCGATCCGGCACTGCTCGCCGGTCAGAGCAGCAGCTGGATCTGCAGCTTTTACCTGCCAGCCGGCGCGCAGCCTCTGGTCAACCGGCTGGTGCAGCAATATCCCAATCTGAGCGTGATCGATGTCAGCCTGATACTGGACGAGGTGCAATCGATCGTTAACCGGGTCATCCAGGCGGTGCAGTCGGTGTTCGTATTGACGTTGCTGGCCGGGCTGATCGTGCTGCAGGCGGCGCTGGCAGCAACGCAGGACGAACGGCTGCAGGAAGCGGCCATTCTGCGCACTCTCGGTGCCAGCCGCCGGCAGATAATGGGCGTGATGCTCGCCGAATACGCGCTGATCGGTGCATTGGCAGGGCTGGTGGCCCTGGCCGGCGCAATCGGCCTCGGCTGGGCGGTCAGCACCCGGCTGCTGCAGCTGGCCTATGTGCCGTCGCCATGGCTGCCGCTGCTGGGAGTCGGCGGCGGCTGCGCTCTGGTAGTGGCAGTCGGCTGGCGCCGGCTGCGCGCAATGCTTGCGGTGCCGCCGTTGCAAACCTTGAATCAGCTCGGATAAGGAATCGATCGATGGATGAAATGGTAATCCGTGCCATGGCAAAGTGGCCCGATGTGCCTGCGGTTTTTGGCTGGCTGCGGCTCGACCGGCGCGGCCGCTGGTGGATACGCGATGAATTGGTGAGCAATCCGGGCATTGCCGCATTCATCGGCCGCAACTATCTGGCCGATGCGTCTGGTCGGTATTTTTTCCAGAACGGCCCGCAGCAGGTATTTGTTGCACTGGATGCAACGCCGTGGGTGTTCCATCTCGAATCGAATGATGCCGGTGCGCCGCAGATCGTCGATCAAACCGGGCAGGCGGCCGTGCCGGTTGCGGCCGGAATCGACGAGGAGGGCAATCTGTATCTGCAAACCGGGCGCGGTTTCGGCATCGTCGATGAACGCGAGCTGGTGCGGCTGGTTGAACTTATTTACCACCCCTCCGGTCGAAAAGCCGACGATGCGATGCTGATGGAATGGCTGGCGCAGGGCGCGGCTGCAGCGCCGCTGGAACTGCGCCTGAGCGGCGCGCCGGCGCTGCTATTATTACCATTGCAAAAAAATGCACTGGCAGTGCGTTTCGGTTTTATCCCGCAACCGGGCTGAATCGCGTTGCCGATCAGTTGTTTGAAGCGATTTGTGTTGGCATTTGCTGCAGTAAATCAGTGCAAATATCTGCGGTTTTATGATAAAAATGCATTTCACATATTTTTATGAAATTTGACTAAAATGCGCCAGTGCATGGCAGTGTGCCGGCTGCGAGTCAGACAATAACGATAACGCCGGAACGGCAGATCCCCCGGGTTGGAGCAAATAGATGGATAGACGACAATTTCTGCGCTGTGCCGCAGGCGCGTTCACGGTATCTTCGCTGGCGACGGCGTTGACCGCGTGCAAGAGTGGCGTGGGCGGCGGCCCCAATCCGGAGGCAACCGGCGGCGGCGTATTCCGTTTCCCGCAGGGGCTGGCATGTGGCGATCCCAGCCCGACCAGTGGCGTGTTCTGGACTCGCGTGATTCGCGGCGACGGCCAGCAGGGCGATATTCCCGTAGTGCTGGAACTGAGCCGTACACCGATCCCCGAGGGGGAAAACTCGTTCCGTCTGGCGATGACCATTCCAGTGGTGGCCAAGCAGGAAAACGATTACATCATTCACCACAAGGTGACGGGGCTGGAGCCGGACACCATTTATTATTTCCGCTTTGTCGCCAGCGGCGACTGGAGCCACCCGGTCGGCCGGTTCCGCTCGCTGCCCAGCGGCGAGGCCGAGGTGTCGCGCACCCAGTTTGGCGTGATCAACGGTTTCGACTGGAATCTTGGCCATTGGGAAGGTCTGGTTGCGCTGCAGAACAATTTCCGCGAGCTGTTTTACGTGATACAGCTGGGCGGTGCCATCAACGAAATGATTCCGGTGGCCGGCAGCAATCGCCTGACCGAGCCGGTGCATGAGGAAATGCATCTGCCGGATGGCACGACTGTCGATGGCTTTGGTCGGGCTGCCCGTACCTATGCCGATTACCGCTATCTGCAGCAGATCTATCGTACCGACTCGCGGCTGCAGAAGTTGCTGGCGACGTTCACCTTGCTGCCGATGTTCGGCGACAACGACTTCAGCAACGACTCGTGGCAGGCGCACGAAACCTACAGCAATGCCAATACCGAGCAGCGCGACCGGTTGCTGGCGGCGCTGGCGGCGTGGATGCAATACATGCCGCTGGACTGGGGCGATGTCAGCTACGATCCGGGCAATAGCGATTTCTCCAGCATCAAGCTGTACCGCAACTTCCGTTTCGGCAATCTGCTCAACCTGATGCTGACCGAGCAGCGTCTGCAGCGTACCGATCATGCGATTCCGGAAGCGGTGGCGCATGCGCCGCTGAATCAGCCCGGCTCGGTCGGTAGCCGGGTGTTGCCGGTTGTCGCGGAATTGGGGCGCTACAGCACCAGTGCGCAGAAAATTCTCGGTGATGGTCAGATGGCGTGGCTCAAGGGGCAGCTGGCAGCGCCCGGCGTGGTGTGGAACATGATTGCCGGCGAATCGTCGATGACGCGCGTGCCGCTCAATCTGGCGCGTGAGCCGGATTTTCCGCCGGAGCTGAAAACCGAGTTCCTGCTCACCGCCGATTCATGGGGCGGCTATCAGGTCCAGCAGACCGAGCTGATCGATTTCGTCCGCCAGCGCAACATCGGCAACGTGGTATCGGTTGCCGCCGGCGGCCTGTTCACTGCGGCGGAAATCTGGTCGGACTATACGCAGCGTTCGCCGGTGATGGTTGAATGCACCACCGCGCCGGTTTCCGGGCATACCCTGACCGAACAGGTTTCGGCACAGTTGAGCCAGCAGACCGACAAACGCTACGACACTCTGAAAGACCTGATCAGCCAGAGTTATCTGCTCGACAACAAGATTCGCCCGGAGAGCCTGGGTTGGCTGCGTTACCTGAACACCGGTACCCGCGGCTGCTCGATTATCTACGTGCTGACCAACCAGCTGGTAATCGATTTCTACAAGTTTGCCGAAATGACCGGTGTGCAGACGCCGGCCCAGCCAGTGGTTGCCCGTACCCGTATTCTGGTTGAAGCCGGGTCGTTGAACATGACGGTTGCCGAATTGGGTTGAGCCCGGTTGGCGCATACAAAAGAGCCGGCAGTTTTCTGCCGGCTCTTTTGCTTGGGACGCGTGGCCAGCGCCCCGGTCAGCGCACCGGTACGTTGCTGTAGCGTGCCTGTTCGGCGCTCTTGCCGTCGAGATTGACCGATACCACTGCAGTTTTGACCATGCTGTTCTTCGCCAGCTGGTGTGCGGCCTGCAGCACGTTGCCATTGGCCGGGCGTAGCGTCAGGCTGGATTTGCGTTCACCCAGCAGGGTCAGCGTGGCGCTACTGTGCTGGGTGGCAACCGGCTTGCCGGCATGATCGGTCACGTAGACGCGCGCCATGCCGTCCTGCAGCGATAATTCCAGGTGATAGGCGCCGGCCATGCGTACGATGCCGCCGTTGGGCGACTTCTGGCGGTCCAGTGCCTCGTCGGTGTGGGCTGCGCCGATATTGCTCAGCAGTGCCAGCAGCAGGCTGGTAGCGAGGGTGCGAATCGAAAACATGAGCTTCTCCTTCAGAAAGATTGACTGGAAGCTGCCGCCAGCAGCTTGTCCAGCGGGCGTTGACCAAACAGTTTGAACAGCAGCGGGGTAATGAAGGCGTCGAGCAGCGTCGACGATATCAACCCGCCAAAAATCACTACTGCCACCGGATGCAGGATTTCCTTGCCCGGTGCATCCGCCGCCAGCAGCAGCGGCACCAGCGCCAATGCCGCTACCGATGCGGTCATCAGCACCGGCGTCATGCGTTCCAGCGCGCCGCGCACGATCAGTTCATCGCTGAACTGCAGCCCGTGCTGGCGTGCCAGATTCAGGTAGTGGCTGAGTTTGAGGATGCCGTTGCGCGAGGCAATACCGGTCAGCGTGATGAAGCCGACCAGGCTGGCGACCGACAGCGGTGCTTGCGCCAGCCACAGGCCGGCGACGCCGCCGATCAGTGCCAGCGGCAGATTGCCCATTACGATCAGGCTCAGTGCGACCGAGCGATAGCGCTGGTAGAGAATGAGGAAGATCAGCACCACCGAAATGCCGGCCAGCATGGCGATCAGCCGCATTGCATGCTGCTGGGCCTGAAACTGCCCCTCGATGCGGATGCTGTAGCCGGGCGGCAGATTCAGGCGTGCCAGCCGCGCCTGAATCTCGGCGACCACCCGATCCTGCGCGCGGCCGGCGGTGTTGGCCGATACCACGATGCGCCGCTGGCCGTTTTCCCGTCCGATCTGGTTCGGCCCGTCGGCCTCGATTACTTCGGCAACGCGCCGCAGCGGGATTTTACCCTGCGGCGTTTCCACCAGCAGCTCGGCCAGCGTGTCGGCATCGCGCTGCGGGTCGTTCAGGCGCAACACCAGGTCGAAGCGCCGGTTGTCGTCGCTGAGCTGGTTGATGACCCGGCCGCCGAGCACGGTTTCCAGCATTTGGTTGATACGTGCCGGCGTTACCCCATAGGCTGCTGCCCTGGCGCTGTCGACCCGTACCTGCAGTTGCGGGATGCGCGTCTGCTTTTCGGTCTGCAGATCGGTGAGGCCGTCGATATCGCTCAGGCTGGCCTGCAGATTGGCTGCCAGCATGGTTAGCGTGTCGGTGTCCGGGCCGAACAGTTTCAGCGCGATCTGCGCCCGCACGCCCGACAGCAGGTGGTCCATGCGATGCGAAATCGGTTGGCCGATGCCGACTCCCACCGGCAGCAGTGCCAGCCGGGCCCGGATATCGGCCAGCAGCTGTGCCCGCGGCCGGCCGGGCTTCAGGTCCACGTCCAGCTCGCTCGAATGCACCCCTTCGGCATGTTCGTCCAGCTCCGCACGCCCGGTGCGGCGGCCGACATGGCTGACTTCGGCAATCTGCAGCAGCAGTTGTTCCGCCGTCTGGCCGATACGGTTGCTCTCGCCCAGGCTGGTGCCGGGTTGCAGCAGCAGGCTGATGGTCAAGGTGCCCTCGTTGAATGGCGGCAGAAAGGTGCGCGGCAGTGTCAGTAGCGCGGCACCGCAGACGAATACTGCCAGCACGCTCGGCGCCAGCCATCGGCGTGGGTGATGCAGACAGTGCTGCAGCAGCCGCTGGTAATGCCGTTTGAGCCAGCGTTGCAGCGGGCTGTCGTGCTCACCCAGCGCTGCCGGACGCTGCAGCAGGTAATAGCACAGCACCGGCGTGACGCTGATCGATACCAGCAGGCTGGCCAGGATCGATACGATATAGGCGACGCCGAGCGGGGTGAACAGGCGCCCCTCGATTCCCGGCAGAGCGAATAGCGGCACGAATACCAGAATCACGATCAGCGTCGCGTTGACGATCGAGGTGCGTACCTCGCTGGACGCTTCGACAATCACCTCCAGGCGCGGCCGCGGCCTGGCCGACTGTGCGTTCTCGCGCAGCCGGCGCAGCACGTTTTCCACGTCCACTACCGCATCGTCGACCAGCTCGCCGATTGCAATCGCCAGGCCGCCCAGCGTCATGGTGTTGATCGACAGTCCGGACAGTTTGAACACCAGTGCCGTGGTCAGCAGCGATAGCGGAATCGCGGTGAGCGAGATCAGCGTAGTGCGACCGTTGAGCAGGAATGCGAACAACACGATGGCGACCAGAATCGCGCCGTCGCGCAATGCCTCTTCGACATTGCCGATCGAGCGTTCGATGAAATCCGCCTGGCGGAACAGCACCACCGGTTTGGCCATGCCGGCCGGCAATTTCAACTGTGCCAGCTGCTGCTCGATCTGGCGCGTCAGCGTTACGCTGTCGGCCCCCGGCTGTTTCTGCACCGACACGATCACCGCCGGCTGGCCGCCGAAGCCGGCATCGCCGCGTTTGACCCGCGGTGCATAATCGACGTCCGCTACCTGGCGCAGCAGCACCGGGTGGTTTTCGCGCAAGGCGATGGTCAGATTGCGCAGGTCGTCCAGCCGTGCGCTGCGGCCGATATTGCGGATCAGCCATTCGCGCGACTGGTTGTCGATGTAGCCGCCGCTGGTGTTGCTGCCGAAACCGGCGAGCGCCTGTTCCAGCTCGGCCAGGCTGACGTTGAGTGTGCGCAGTCGTGTCAGGTCCGGCGCAACGCGGAACTGGCGCACCTCGCCGCCGATAGGGATGACATTGGACACGCCGGCAATGCCGAGCAGCGCCGGGCGCATGATCCAGTCGGCGTATTCGCGTACTGCCATCGGGTTGGCACTGGCGTCGGCGAGTGGCAGCGCGATCAGCATGATCTCGCCCATGATCGACGACAGCGGCGCCAGTTGTGGTGTCACTCCCGGCGGCAGTTGCCGGTTCAGCGTGCTCAGGCGTTCCGTCACCAGTTGCCGGTTGCGGAATGGATCGCTGCCCCAGTCGAATTCGATATACACGATCGACAGCCCGATGGCCGATGTCGAGCGCACCCGGCTGACGCCGGGCAGGCCGTTGGCTGCTGCCTCCAGCGGCAGCGTGACCAGTTGC
>ERZ724505.720-NODE-720-length-20021-cov-59.266653_pt1 | contig 20021 bp, 20 predicted proteins | sample MGYA00376038_ERZ724505 | MGnify/ENA primary metagenome ERZ724505 (study PRJEB28724, sample SAMN07190884) | wastewater metagenome | isolation source: effluent of sewage treatment plant in Hong Hong | place: Hong Kong | collected 2016-03-17 ...
CCCGCCGCCGGCGCGGCGCCAGGGCCCGTCGCGCTGGGTCCGCTGGGCCCGGACGGCCGGACGCCCGGGGAGTTCGGCCCTACCGCCTGGCTCCCGACGTAGTCGCCGCCGAACCCACCCTGCGGAGAGCCCTGGTAGCTGCGCTGGGTGCCGCCCTGCTGGTTGTACTGGCTCTGGGTCTGCTGGGACTGGGTGTAGGTGTTGGACAGCCCGTTGATGATCCCGGGGAGCGCCGCGAGGGTCGCGCCGCCCGTGAAGAAGGCGCCGGCCACGCTCGCGATGGCCGCGGCCCCCTGGATCGCCATCTGGCGCTCGGCTTGTCGGTTGGCTTGGCTGCGGGCCTTCCGGTTCTCCTCGCGCACGTAGTCGCCCGTCAGGTCGAGTGGCTGCGTCAGCTGGGCCCGGCTCAGCTGGATGTTGGCCAGCGTGTTGTACTGGCCGGCCTCGATCGCCGAACTGCCGCCCGGACGGTAGGACTGGAGCAGCCCGAGGGCGCCCTGGCCGTACCCGGCCGCGCTCCGCATCAGATTCTGGCGGTACTGCCAGACGCGCCGGTCGTGCTCGGCCTGCCACTGCAGCGCGATGGTGTGGGGCGGGAGCGGGTCCGGGCCGACCGGCGCGCCGGTGCTCGGGTCGAAGCTGTTGCGCTGGCTGAAGACGTCGCCCGCGTTGTCGTTCCACGTCCAGCCGTTCGGACGTGGCTCGCCAAGGCCGGCGCCGGGACCCTGATAGGAGCTGCTCATGCGGATGCCTCGCCGACAAGCAGCTCGACCGTCACGAACAGGCGGGCCGGCTGCGATTCGGTCTGAGCACGAAGGTATACCGCTCCTCCGGCGCCTGCGCCAATCTGGTCGACCAGGAGGGTCGAGCGGGTCGGCAGCGACTCGAACGAGAAGTACGGCGTCAGGTCCTGCCCGCGATCGCCGACGAGCTTGAGCCGGAACGTCGTCTGGGCGGTCGGGAGGTCTGCGGCGAACCACACGCGCTGCAGCGCTCCGTCGATCGGGTGCAGCAGGAAGTAGTCGTGCTCGTAGACGGCGCCCGGCGTCGGCACGACCTCGCCGGCGATCTCGTCGAGTCGGCACGTCCTGCTCACCGGGATGCGGGCCTGGAACGGCGACGGGATCGGCTCGGACGGCGCCGACGGAGCGACGCCGCCGAGCGGACCCTGCGGCACGAACTGCATCGGGACGAACGAACTCATGTCTTGGCCTTGGTCTCGCACTGGACCGCAAACAGCACCGTGACGTCCACGTACACGGGCTGATCGACCGGGAGTTCCGACTTCATGAGGGGCCAGACGGCACGGGCCCGACAGAACAGGGGGCGCTGCGGATCCACCTGGTTGCCATCCGACCTGATGATCTGGAGGACGGCGTCGCGCTGGTAGACCGGGATCGAGACCGACCCCACGATGTTGGTGGCGAGCGGAAGCGATGCGGGCCCCTCCGGCTGCACCAACTCGACCACGATCTCGCCGTTGGAGTCGGGCCTTGACCACGATCGGTTCGTGATGCCGGTCCCGATGCCCGTCTGTTCGGCGTCGAGCGGGGCGCGGATCTGGGCCGCAATCGAGTCGACGTAGAGCGCCATCCCGATCGATAGGAACTCGTCCGAAGTCTCGACACCCGACAGGCAGCACGACTTCGTCACCATGATGGTCGGGACGTGCTGTCGGATCTCGCTCGTCCGCTTCGCGATCAGGTCGCTGAGCGGGTCGCTCGGCGCGACAGACCGCACGTCACGAGACCTCGAGCGCGATGTCGGCCAGCCGGACCTGCGCCGACCCCGTGAACACCATCTTGACGGAGGTCTCGGGACTCGCGCTGCCGCCGCGCCCGGTGTTGCGCCGGCGCGCCACGCGGTAGCCGTCGGCGCTCTGCTGGGCCTGCGCCTCGCCCATCGGCAACCACGAGCCCTCGCCGGCGATCTGCGTCTCCTCGGCGTTCGCTTGGCCGGCGTTCTGTTTGGTCGTGAGCATCGACGCCGAGAAGTGAGCGGTGCCCTGCCCGAACAGCGTGTAGCGGATCTGGACGTCTGAGATGTTGAGGTTCGTCTTGGCCTCGGCGCCCAGGTAGGTGCTGACCAGCGTCATGCGCGGCCGAGCCCCGATCCGCACGGTGTAGCCGCTGTCCCACGAGACGGCGTCCGCAAGTTCGCACACCAGCGACGCGCCGGTCGACGTGATGCTGTCGATCGAGGTCGTCGAGATGAGTTCGCCGTTCTGGTCGGAGACCTCGACCATCATGCCGGTCCGCACGAACGCGGCGTCTCCATCGCGCCCGGTCGTGGTGTCGCCGTCCTGACCGCATTCGATCGGGATCTCGATCGTGGTGGTGTTGGAGCCACGGGTCGTCATCGCGACCTCGATCTCGACCTCTCCATGCGAGGTGTCGTGCGAGGTGTCGTCGAGCCCGTAGATGCGACCGTCGGCCGCCAGATAGGCCATCCAGACGTGGCCGTTGGCATCGCGGATCGGCTCCATCCAGAGGATCTCGCGCCCCGCCGGCATCCGGACGGTCGAGAACGAGTTCGTGCGGTAGGACCACACCACCAGTTCGTCGCAAGGGAATCGGCTTCGAAGCTCGTCGCTCGCGGTCGCGAACGTGTAGCTGACGAACTCGCGTTCGAGCCTCTGGGTCGCGCCGCGCGTCACCATCCCCCAGATCACGAGACCGCGCTGCTCGTCGTGCACGCCCCAGCAGTGCCGCATCATGCCGCGGCTGTCGTACTCGTAGCGCCGCTCACGGCCCTGGAAGTCGGATTCGATCTCGACCCCGACGTGCTGCACGCCGGCTCCACCGATCGCCACCGGACCTCGAGCGCTCATCCAGGCGAGCCCCCCATCGAACTGCACCATCGAGTTGGCCGCTACGCACCCGAACAGGTTCGAGAGGTTGCGAGGCTCCTCGGAGCCGGGGTTGCGCAGCCATTCGAACGAGTAGGTCTCGTTGCGCGAGCACACGATTCCGCGGCCGCCGAGATCTCCGATCGCCGTGATGTCGTCGCCCTTGTTCGGGTCGATCAGCTTGATGAACAGCGGGCTAGAGCGGTTGGGGGCGCCCGGATCCGCAACCTGCAATTGGCCGCGCGGCTCCACGTACCAGATGTCGCGGTTCGAGCGCGCGATGTCGACGCTATCCGGCGTCGTGCCGGCATCGCGGGTCTGGTCCCATACCGGCCTGGTCAGGCGGAGGCGCTCGTAGTGCAGCTGCTTCTGGAGCGGCGACCCGTACGAGAAGATCTCACCCATCCGGTTGAGCACCCGATCGATCTGGTGGCGAACGCGACCCGGAAGCATGTCGCGCTGGATCATGTCGATGCCCTGGTAGGCCGACGGGAAGCAGCGTCCGGCGACCCCGAGCGCGTGCGTCTCGATGTCCCCGTCCATGTTGGCGCTCGGCGCGTCCAGCGTGTCGCCGTGAGCACGGATCAGGATCTGGTCGTTCTGCTGGAACGAGTCGAATCCGTAGTGCCCGCTCGCCTTGCTGGCCCACAGCTGAAGAGATCCGCCGGTGTTCCCGATGTGGCCGCCGCTCAGCAGGACGCCACGTACGTATCGGGCCGCGTCGGCGCCGCGCGGCATCGCGGCAGACTGCGGCGCGAGTCGCGACGGATCGAGGTATCCGGACAAGTCGTTGGTGCTGCCCGGAAGAGGCATCGCGAACGTCCGGAAGATCGTCGGGACGCTCGACGTAAGATCGATCCCGTACTTGGCCGACAGATCGCCGTTCGTACCGTTGACGGTGGAGAGCGAGAGCGGCCGCTGGGCGAGCGGCGAGCTCATGTAGAACGCGAGGTCGTCCTGGCCAGGCAGCGCCAAGTAGATGTTGAACTTGGTCGCGAGGCACTCCCCCATGATGTAGCCGGGGTGCACGAGCGCGACCTGGATCGTGTAGGCGTTGCCGTTCGACGGGATCGTGACCTCGACCGTCTCGCTGGCCAATCCCTCCTCTCCGATCGCATCATCTTCGTAGGTGATCGCGAACTTGTAGGTGCCGGCAGGAAGTCCGTTGGACGCCGACGAAGCTATGGCCCGCACGTTGAAGTCGCGGCCGAGCGTCCCGTTCTCGGCGAGCGATGCGGGTGGCGTCTTGTAGATGCACTCGACCGCGCGCGCCTTCGGGATGCCGAGCGACCGCGGCCTGTCGTGCAGGTCGTTCGCGAAGAACGTGACGCCAAGCTCACCGGCCGGATCCGCCGGGATCTTGACCGGGACCTGGAACATGCACCCGTATCCTGGGGCCGCCAGAATCACGCGGTCGGTCGCGGCCTCGGGGTTGACGCGATACGGAAGCTCGAGGCATTCGCGACGGCTGACGCCGCGCCGACCGAACACGTCCTGCCAAACGCCCTCCGTCGGGGCCGCGGCCTCGCGGGCGTCGCCGAGGTCTCGCTGGCGATTCGCGACCCACGCCGGGAAGCATTCTCGCACGCTGTCTCCCTTCGCCGGCTGGTCGATGACGCGCCAGCTTGTGAGCGAGGTCGGGTCGTCGATCCGGAGCAGCGGGTCGCCGTTGTAGGGGCTGAGCCCGTTGGTGTTGTCGTAGGTGTTGGCCCGGTTGAACCGGACGACGTGGATCTCGCCGGTGCACCCCATCGCGAGGCTTCCGATCGGGATCTGGGCTGTCTGCAGGATGATCTGATCTCCCGAGATCGAACTGATCTGGTGGACGCGTCGGTTGAGCTTCGCGTCGATCACGGCCTGCAAGACCGGATCGGCCTCATCGAGTTGCACGTTCTCGCAGTAGACCACCTGGTACTGCGTGATGCCGTTGAGCGCGGCGGCCGCGTTGTCGTCGGCCGTGTGCGAGCTCGTGTTGCCGCTCAGCGTGAGACGGATCTTGCCGGCCGAGTCGTCGATCGCCAGCACGGTCAGCGGCACGCGCGACGAGTTGTAGAGCGGGCTCTCGCGGAACCTCGACTCCCCGATCACTACGATCTGGTCCTGCACCTGCTTGAAGCAGTGAAGGTGCTGCGGCTTCGCGCGCGAGTTGAGTGTCTGCTTGATCGTGTAGGGAACGACCTGCTCGAACTGGTAGGTCTCGGTCGGCGTCGTCGAGAAGATCGGCAGCACGACGTCCGTGATGTATCGCGCGTACCCATAGATCGGGTTGTTCTCTTCGCTCAGGTCGAGCAGCGTGAAGCTGCCGGGCCACTGCCGGATCTCCTGGCCGTCCTGGCTGACGTAGCCGTTCTCCAGCCGGATGAATCCGCGGGCGCCGCGATCCGCAACCGAAAGCGTGGTGCGACCACGCCACACTCCGTCCGGTCCCTTGAGACTCAGCTGTCGGTCGCCCATGTCAGTAGTCCAGTCGGATGCGGGGTCGGCGGTTCTCCATGGCGTCGCGCTGCGCCTGGTTCTGGCGCGCGATCTGGCGCATCGCGCGTCCCTCGATCTGCGCGGCCTCGCCGTTCAGCATCGAGAACTTCGCGATGTTGTCGGTCCCGCTGGCCAGTCGCTTGCACGCCTCCACGACGACCCACTCGAGCAACTGGCGAGGGATCGGAAGCAGCTGCGAATCGGTCGAGACCTGCAATGGCCAACGGATGTGCTCGACGCGATAGAGGCCCGTTCCGCTGCCACTACCGTCCTCGTTCTCCAGGATGATCTGGCACTTGCCGCCGTCTCCGAACCCGACCTGGCGGAACTGGTAGCGCTTGCGAGCGTCCGAGGTGCTGCGAAGCTCGAGCACGCGCGCCACGTAGGCCGGCATGCTCGCGACGCCGTCGGCGCCGAACGTGAGACGCATCTCGATCGTCTGGTTGAGCCACCAGCACGAGTCGCCGGCGCAGTTGACGACGTGCCGGATCGCTCCGTTGAGGGCCCGGATCGCGGCGTCGCGACTCACGTTGCTGGTCGTGCCGCTGCGGTCGTAGCGAACCCGCAGTTCGGCGATGGCCTCCGCGACGTCCACGCGATCCTTGTCCGCGATCGCGTCGAGCGCCTGCTTCGTGATGGCGCGCCACGCCTGCATCACGAGGCTGGCGGCCGCAACGTAGCCGTTGTGGCTGAAGTGCGTCGCTCCCGTGCCCATGCCGAGCGGCGGCTCGCTGCCCTCCTGGGCCAGCGTCTGGAGGTCCTTCGTATCGACGAGCCGCATGAATGGGTCATCGGTCGCGATCTCCTCGAGGCACTGGTTGCAGAAGTCGACAGGGATGAAGTCGAGGGCCAGCGCCGGGCCGTTGTAGCCGGGGTGCACCTTCATCCAGATGACCGGGATCTGCTCGGCCGGCAGGCGCGTCAGGCCGTTCGCCACCAGGAAGCGGCGCTTCGCCGCGATCATGCCGATGCACGCCGCCTTGAACGACCCCTCGAGGTAGTCGCGGCTCCGCGTCAGCGCGTCGTTGTCGCCGAACCACTCGAGCAGGAGCCGCACGTCGATGTGCTTGCCGGCGGGCATCGCGGCCTTCGCGCCCAACAGCTTCTCGGTCCAGATCTGGTAGATCCGCATGGTCGCGGGCGACCAGTCCCACATGGTGCTCGGGTCCCAGTAGGCGTACTGCGAACCCAGCGCGGTGTTGACGGCGCTCGGCACGTTGTTGGGCGAGACCTGCGCGCTCGCGGGCGTCGGCCCACCGAGGTTGACGTCGAGCCACGCGTCCGGCGCCACGCCGCCCTCCGACGGCAAGAACAGCGTCGAACTGAACGCGACCTTCGCGAGCCCGACCTGCGTCCCCCACTCGTTCCTCCACGCCATCATGAGCGGGATCTCGATCCCGACGAGCGTGCCCTGGAACTTCACGCCGTACTGCGCGTAGTCGTGGTGGAAGCCGTTGAACCCCGTGACCGTCCAGGCGTTGTAGTAGTAGCGCGGGTAGCAGGAGCCGCGGTTGTTCGGGTAGTTGTAGGGATGGGCGTGCGGGTGGACGTCCGACTGCGACTTCACGTTGCAGATCGTCAACTCCTTCCACGCGACCACGTCCGGCTCGACCGTCGTTGGGGTATGGGACGGCCCCGGGAACGGCTGCGAGGTCGTCGCCACGAAGATGTTCTTCCAGTAGCAGTTCGCGCCGTTGGTGAGCGGCGAACTCGCCGACAGGTTCACGATTGGCAAGAGCTCGGGGTAGTCCTCGAACAGCAGCTTGCTCTTGCCCCAGCCGTCGCAGTTGCTGTGGCCTCCGAGCGAAACGGTGGGCAGGTACTCGACGGTGATTTGCTCGGTCATGGTCTCAGTTCCCGACGTATCGCCCGGTCTTCTTGAGGAACCCGACCGGGTCCTTCATGACGGCCGACGGATCCTTCTCCTGCATGCTGATCTGGTGGACGAGTTCGGCCGGCATCGAACCGAGGAACTCGGGCTGGTTCTCGCTCTTCTTCGAGCGGCTGCGACGGAACGCCCTCGACTCCTTCGCGAACGTCTCGTCGCGCCGGCGGTGGGCCGCATTGTGGGCCGCGTCCGAGATTCCGTAGTGGCGCCCTTGCGGATCGACCTTGAACTGGTCGTTTAGGTTGTACTCGCGGCCCCGAACGAACACGTAGGGCGCGGGAGCCTCGGGCTCGTCGTTCCATCCGCCAGGCGGCTCGTAGAGCACGCGGCTGTAGTTCGCGGAGGCCTTGCAGCCGTCTCGCTTGCATCGGATGCCGTCCAGGACCTGATCCGAGGCATCGAGTTGCACGACGAACTCGTGGTTCGCAGTGCAGCCGTAGAGCGCGCGCTTGGTCGTCACGCGCGCATTGTGGCGTCCGGGTGGATGTGGCGCCAGCCGGCGTGGCGGTCAATGTCTTGGATGATCACCCAAGAAGATTGCCGCCGCCGCCGACGCACAGCGGGTGATCGACCCGCAGCGTGGCCTCGAGCAGCGCGCCGATCCGGCTGTAGTCGCCGTCGCTCGGCAACTGGCGGAAGCCGGGCTCGCGGTAGAACTGCATCACGGCGCGGCCGGGCTCGTGCCCGATCATCGTGGCGTGGCCGTCGAACGTGCGGGCCGTCACGGTGCCGGGCGACGTCGGGGTGCCGGGCGTCACCGGGTCGGTCGTGCTGAATTGGTAGGTCAGGTCGTGCACGTCGAGCCAGCGGTTCGTCATGAACGTCGCGATCTGTCCCGTCGGGAACTTGAACGACGTCATGTAGTCCTGGCCGCGGGCCGACTCGGCGTCTCGGTTCTTCGTCTCGAGCGTGACGAAGCCCTCCGGGTTGATGAAGCGCGCGACGCGCCCCATCAGCTGGTAGCCGACCTGCCAGGTCCAGCCGCGCTCGCCGTCCATCAGCGCACCGTTGCGCAGCAGCGGGACGATGATCTGGTTGAACATCAGGTCGGACGTCAGGTTCTTGTGCTCGGCGTCGTAGAACACCGACCAGTAGGCCTTCGGGATGTTGATCCCGTAGGCGTCGGTGATCGCGTCCGGAACGCCGGTGCCGTGCATGCGCTCGAGGCCCGTGATGGCGGCCCAGCCGATCAGGCCGAGCATCCGGCGCGCGTTCGACGTGCCGTTCACCTCGGGGCTTCCGAGGCCGTACATCGCCGTGTTGTCGAGGCTGTTCAGCAGCTTCGTGAACAGCTTGCTCGAGTTGTAGTCCCACGGGTTCTGGATGCCCGCGATGTTCGCCGGGATCGCGGAGCCGGTCATCTTGTGCGAGCGGCTCTTGATCTCGGTGATGCAGCGCAACTTCGTGGGCTGGCCCAGGTCGTCGTCCACGAACGTCGCACCCTCCAGCTTGGCGGTGGCGTGCGGGTCGTCGATCGCGCGCACGTCGTCGTCGGACGCGAACGGCGCATCGATGCCGTAGTCCGTGACGACGTGGTCGGTCGTCTCGCGCGGCAGGATCGCGAGCAGCGGCACCATGTGGGCGAACCGCTGGGTGATGAAGTTGAGCAGGCGCTCGCGACGGAGCGTGAAGTCTTGGGTGCGGGTGGTCGTGACCATGGGTCAGATCCTCGTGATTCGGCGTGTCAGATCAGATCGGCAGCAGCTGGTGCCCGGTCTTCCCGAGGTCCTCGGCCGCGATCGAGCCGATGAGGTTGTTCAAGAACTGGTCCTGGCGACGCCGGGTGGGCATCGCCGAGATCGCCTTGATGCGGGCCTCGATCGGGTCGGTCTCGACCTTGGCAGCGGGAATCGCGACACCGGGACGCGAAGCAGCGTGGGTCCGAGCATCGAACCCGTCGTCGCCACTCCCCTTGAACAGATCGGCCTTCCGCATCGCTGCGAGCGACTTCGCCTCCACAGGGCTCAGCGACGGATTGGAGTCCAGCACCTCGAGCACGGCGTCCGCCTGCTGGCGGCTGATCCCGAGTTCTTCGACGAGATCCTGGCGTGCGGCTCGGCGCTGGAGATCCCGAACGGGATCCGTCACTGGCGGTGCGGCAGGCGCCGGTTGTGCGGGCGCCGAACTGTTGCTGGCCGCGCCACGAAGCTTCGCGTTCTCATCCTCCAACTCACGGATGCGCTTGGAGAAGTCGATCTGCTCGCTCTGCTTGGCGGCGCGGGCGGGTTCCGCTCCGGTGTTCTGCTCCGGCGACGTGCCGGGCTTCACGACTGGGGCGGGATCTTGGTTGGTGGTCATGGCTCTGGTCTCGACCATCAGCCGGGTCGTCGGCGCACGGGATCACGCCCGCGCACGATTCGTCACTTCAGGTTCGCGCCGACGCAGCACTTCTCGCCGATCGGCTGGTAGTCCTGGTGCTGACCGCTCGTCGTCGAGGAGATCGCGGGAGACTGCGGAACCGCGTGGAGCGTCGACTGCTGGGCTGCGAGATCGTTGGGGGTCAGGTTCGAGTTGGTCACGGCGTTCCTTGGGTGGAGTCGCGCAGATAGTGCCGCGCCTCCCCCTGCGCTTGCAAGACCCTCAAGTGCTTCTCGGCCTGCGAGAACTTCTCGATGTCAAGCGCCGCGTCCGACTTGATGAGCAGTTGGCGCAGCAATTGGATCTCGCCGCGCAGACGCTCCGACTCCTTCTCGTCGAGCCCGATTCGGCACAGGGCCTCGCGACGAAGCTCGATCCCTTCCTCGATCCACGACGTCCAGATGGCCCACCCCGGCATCTGCGCCATCGCCTGCACGGCTCGAGCGGATTGCAGCGCCTTCTCGATCTGGGCTTCCTGATCGCTCTGCTCGCGTTTCATGCCATCGCCTGCGACTGGCTCATGTTCTGCTGACGCCCCGACCGCGGCGCCGTGCGATTCTGATCGGGCCCAGGCGTGATCCCCTGGTCCTTCTGTGCCGGCATCCCTCCGTACGACGGCGGCTTGTCACGACCCGGCTGACCGCCACTCGTCGCCATGAGTTCGGCTTCGCGCTTCGCCTTCTGCTTGGCGGCCGCGGCCTCCGCCTGCTTGCGCTGGTAGTTCGCCATGTGCGCTTCTTCGTGGTTCAGGATCAGCTGCCGGATGTAGCGCGGCAGGTCCTTCCGACGCGCCAAAGCGGCCGTCTTTTTCAGGTGCTCGAGGTCGTCGTCGAGCGGATGAACCTCGACGGACTGGCCGGACAACAGCACGACGTTCTCCTGGTCCTGCGGCCAACTCTCGTGCGGCGACTCGGGGTGGCCGAAGATCAGATCGGCGCCGGCGCGCCCGACCCGGAGTTCGAAGTCCAGCTTCATGAGCGCGCGCTTGTTGATGTCGGGCTCGTTCATCAGCATGGGGGCCCACGAGGTCGCCCACTGCGCGATGCCCTGCTGCCGCGTCCCGAGGACGTGCAGGTTCTTCATCCCGATCATGCGGAACCGTGCGTCGCGCAGCATCAGGTCGGGCGTGATCGTGATGTACTGGCCCAGCACGGCCGACGACTTCCCGACCGCCGCGAACTGCTCGGGGCCACGCGAGAACTGGGCGGCCATCCGCTGCGTAATGAGCGCGACCTGCTCCCAGAGGTCGGACGACGCGCGGAACGATGCGCGCGCGCTGCGCTGCTGCTCCTGCACCTTGCGCTCGGTCTCGGTCGCCGTGCCCTGCGGAGACTCGAACACGCGGAGCGCGCCCGACGTCTCCTCCATCTCGCGCCGGAACATGCCGAGTAGTTGCCCGACCGACGCCGTGATGTCCGGCACCTTCATGAAGTCCCACGGTCCGACGTTCCGGTAGACGCCGCCGGGCTTCGCCGAGAGCATCGACTTAGGAAGCTCGCTGGTCGGATCGGCCGTCACGCAGATCGGCGAGACCAGCAGGTCGATCCAGCGCATCACGTTGGACGCGAACCGATCGAGGTGCGCGTTCATCTGGGTGACCGCGTCCCACACGGCAGGAGCGACCGCGCCGGCGCCGTTGTCGTTCACCTTCGCGAACCCGTACGGCATCAGCTTGGAGTCGTGCGGGTTCTGCATGAACCTCACGCAGATGCCGTCCACGATCGTCACGAGCATGCTGTGGACTCCCACCAGCTTGTTGCCGAGCGGGTCCGTCACGCCGTCGAAGCCCTGGCCGAAGTCGAACAGCACGTAGGCCTCGACTTGGCGAACACGGATCGTCCCGTCGACCTCGCCACCTCCGAACGCCTCGTCGCCAACGAAGTCGGCGCCCAGCGCGATCGAACGCGACTTGCGGTGCGAGTCGGTCCAGTGCCCGATCAGTTCCTTGTGCTCGCCGCTCTCGCGGTGCTTCAGCACCTTCGCGACCTGCGACTTCGAGAAGATCCCGAGGTCGGCGTCCTGCTGGACGCGCATGAGCAGGGGATCCGACTCATCGCCGGCGAACGAGGCCTCCTGGATGTTCTTGGCCTCCAGGTCGAAGAAGAAGCAGAACGGATCGACCTGGTCGTAGCGAATGCGACGCCGCACGATCTCGGTGCGAAGGCGGCGCTCGCTGCGCCACCACGGCTTGCCCTGCTTGTCGATCAGCTGCTCGTGTCGGTGGACCCGCATCTCGCGGAGACGTTCGTGCGTCACCTTCACGATCAGGAAGTTCGTGATCTCGCCGCAACGCGCCAGCGGCTGGATGAGCGACGACCACTCGCCGTTCTCCATCTGGCGGTGCACCCACGACGACAGGATCTTGGCCTCGAGGCGGCTCGTCTCGCTCTGATCGCTCTCCATCTCGAAGGGGGGATCGAACTGCAGGATCTGCTCCTCGACGCGCGCCACCTTGCTCGTGAGGGCCTTCTGGCTCTCGTAGAGGTGGATGTCGTCGTCGTTCGTGATCCAGGGCACCGCACCGTTCGCCACCTTCCAGTTGACGGCCCAGCGCTTCATCGGGCCGCTCATTCGAGCGCGGTAGCTGTTCGCGAACGACCTCACGAGACCGACGACCAGCCCATCCAGTTCCTCGTTCTTGCCGGCGAAGTTCTGGTAGGGGATCTGCCGATTGATGAACTTCTGCTCCTCAGATGGAGTCGGGGCGGCGACCGGCACCGGCAGGTCGTCCGTCTTGATGAGTTCCCCCTGCGACTTCTGGGAGCGCTTCGCCACGGATCAGGTCCCGAGCGCGACGTCGCCGCCGAGCGTGAAGCGGTTCGAGTAGTTCGGGTCGGTGTGGTGCCGCAACTCCACCATGAGCCACGACGTGTTGACGGGCGTTCCGGTCAACGTGAGCGTCAGCTTGGCGCCGTTGCGAGCGGTCGCGCCAGACGCGTTCGAGGAGCGCGTGGGACCCTGGAACGGAACCCACATCTTGGCGTAGCCCTCGAGCGTGCCGGCGGCCGCCAACAGTCGCTTGAACACCGGCGTGATAGTGCCGGCGTAGTCGACGTGGTTCAGAACGAACCCTTCGTTCGCTGCGTCCGTCACGAGGCAGAAGTTGACCCCGACCAGAATGAGGCCTCCTCCGTTCACCATCTTGCCGCTTCCCGAGCTTCCATCGCCCACCAGACGGCAGGGCTGCGGAACCGCGAAGCTGGAGCGCGCGGCCGACAGGTCGGACGTCACGACGATCGGCTCGAGGCCGTGAAGCCCACCAGAGGGCAGTGCGGTTGGGATGTCCATCCGATCAGTCCCCACGGTTCGGGAGATTGCGGAAGGTCGCGCCGATCGTTCGGCCCCAGATCGTGGAGTGCCACGCCAGGATGTCGGCGGTGCCGGACGCCACCGCGGTGACCGCGATGCCGAGCGCTGCGCCGTTGTTCCCAAGCCCGATCGACTGGAACCAGATCGAGCCGTCGTTCGGCTTGCACGCGACGTTCAGGCCGTCGTCCACGAAGTTGACGTTCTGGTACGGGAGGCCCGCGAACAGCGTCGGGGTCACCTGGACGTTGCCCTGCGTCGTGTAGGGCGTGATCTGGATCTGGCTCGCGGCCGCCCCATGGCTGATCGCGAACAGCGTCTGCTCGACGTTCTGGACGCCCGACTCGTAGGCGCCGGCGTCCTTCTGGACCGAGATCGCGACGCCACGCAGCAGGTGCTGGTTGCCCATCCCGGGCGACGTCTTGGTGGTGCCGAGGCGTGGGTAGTAGAGCGTGAAGACCTGCGAGGAGCTTCGCTGGTTCGCGATCCCAATCACGACGGCGGTGGCGCTCGGCGTCGGCTTGGCCGGCGCGAGGTAGCCCCAGAACGCGTTCGACGGGACGTCGTCCGGATCGACGAACTCGTAGTGGATCACGATCGAGCACTGGTTGTCGACCGTGCTGAACAGCTTGATGCCCTCGCCGACCCCGAGGAACATCTCGTCGGGCGAGAACTTCTGCTCGACCGAGTCGACGACGTTCGAGTTCGAGATCCCGTAGAACGTCTGACCGCCGGTGTCCTGGCGCAGCGTCACGGTGTTGATCGTGTTGGTGGCGGGCTGTACCCGCGCGTGGATGTCGAGGATCCGGATGTGCTTCCCGGGACGACCCGCCAGCACGACCTCGCCAGACCCACCGTTCGAGTCGCCGCGGCTCACCACGACGCCGTGCCGGCTCTTGGTCGCGTCCGCGTTCACGTTGTAGCCCATGCTGAGGGCCGCGCCCTCGTCGATGAGCACACCGTGGACCGCGCCGTGGTTGCCGAAGTCGCCCTGCGTGGCCTGCAGGTCGACGGTGAATCCGCCGGGCACCGGGATCGCGTACTTGGGGTGCCACACCTCGACGTTGCCCGGCTCCGCGCTCTGGGCCGACGGCGTCGCGGCGTCGAACACGCTGGCGTTCCGGATGAACGACATGAAGCCGAACGTCCACTGGGGCGTCCCGCCTTCGTTCGTCATCTGGACGCCGTAGAACGACGGCCCGGGGCTGTTCGTCGGGGTCAGCGTGAGGCCGCGCTTGTTGGCCGACGTCTGGGTCTGGACGCTCGTGATGAGCAGCACCTGACCTCGAGGCACCGTGAACATGGTGCGGGGCAGCGCGCTGATCGCCTGTTCGATCGCGGCCGAGCACACGATCGGCTGACCGAGGTCCCCTGCGATGCACTTGTCACGGATCTGGCGGGCGGTCGTCTTGAGCATGTGAATGTCCTCGGATCAGCGCGACCATCGGTCGAAGAAGCGGGTCGCGCTGTCCATCTGGCGTGTGCGTTCGTGGTCCGGGTCGTTTCGTTGCTGCTCGGGCGCCGGGCCTCGACTCGCCGGTCGCACCCACGAACATACCCTCTGCAAGGTCTGCTGGTCCAGAGTATCGATCAGCGCGAAGGTGTCGGCGATGTCCTTGCGGCCATAGTGCGGGAACCGAACGAACTGCTGCACGAGTTCGCCGCCGGGCATCCGCATGCGTGTCGCGTCGTCGATCTCGCCCTCCGGATCCCACAGCGACAGCCACTTCGTCCCGCTGTTCCAGGCGCGCGGGACCGTGTCCATGACGTGGACCCTATTGGTCTGGAAGTGCATCGCGGTCATCTCGATGCGCAAGTCCTTCGAGATCGACGTCTGGTTGCGCTGGGCCGCGAAGTGGTTGAGCAGGATGCTTCGCTCGCGAGCCTTCACGTTCAGGTGGGTCGTGTAGGAGAGGAACAGCTGGCCCTTCTCCCACATCTCGCGGACGTGCACGACCCGCTTCTGCCAGCGCTGGAGCATCGTGAGGTAGCGCTCGCAGAACTCGTACATGTTCCAGAACCCGACCTCGAGGTCCAGGATGTAAATGTTGCCGCGCTCGTCGAGCCCGACATACATCAGCACGTTCATGTCGCCGCCGGTGTCTCCGCTCGGCGCGACGTCGCACAGCAAGTAGCCGGTGAGGTAGCGGTGCTCGACGTCGTTCCACTTGCACGGCCGGAAGTGGTGGCGAGAGAACCGGGCCTTCAGACCCTTGGCGCACTTCAGCAGGAACTGGCTGCTGAACTTCTCGAAGCGCATTCCTCCTCGCAGCATCCCGCGAAGATGGTCGAGCGTCAGGTGGGGCCAGCGGCCATCACCCCGGAGATCGAGCGTCCCGTCCTCGCGCTCGAACAGTTCGAACCCGATGTCGAGGTGCGTGCATCGCTTCCACCCCGCGTTGATGACGAAGTGGCCGGCGTCGCCCTCGTCCCAAGGCGTCGCGATCATGGTGTAGCGCGTGCCCTTTCCAGACAGCGCCAGCGCGTTCTCGACGAACGAGATGCCCTTCGCGAGCTTCAGTTCGGACCCGACGTCCGTCTCGTCGACCACGTCGTCGAACACGACTTCGTTGGGGCGGCCACCAGCAAGACCCTTGTCGGGCGACCCGACGTAGAGCGTCGGCGTGAACAGCGTCTTGTTGGTTCGGTACGACGTCGTGAACGAGTCGCCCTGCCACAGCGGGCCGCGCGCATCGCCCCACAGGTGCTGCACCTTCGGGAGCATCAGGGTGTCGCGAATGACCGCGCAGCGCTCGCGCGCCGCCTTGCTGCTGTGCATCCCGAGCAGGATCGAGATGTCGGGGTGCTTCACGATCATCCGGTCGATGAAGCCGAGCGCGAGCGACGACTTGTAGGTGAAGCGAGGCGCCCAGATGATCCGGTGGGTCGTAGAGGTGTCGTCGAGGAACCGCACGATCTCGCCGTGCGGGCCGCTCTCACGGATGCCACCCTTGCCCTTCTCGCTGGTCGCGTCGCCGCGCCCGTCGCGGTCCGTGTCCATGCCGAGGACGTGACGGCAGAAGAACCCGCTGTCGTTCTCGGCCCGCTCCTTGAAGAACTCGCGCTGCGGAGTTCCGGGCGCCGGAAGATCCTCGGTGGTCATCCGATGTCGGCGGCGCTCGCGCCGGCCGACGGCGCCACGACTTCCTCGGGCTCATCTTCTGGCGCCGGCTTCGCCGCCTTCTTGCCCTTCTTGCCCTTCTTGCCATCGGCCTCGAGCAGCTTGGCCGCCTTGTCGCGGAGCGACTCGTTGGTGCGGCGCAGCGACTCGATCTGCTGGTCGCGAGACTCGATCTGGCGCTGCATCTTGTCGGTGACGTTCGCCACCTCATTCGCGACCGCGCTCGCCACCACGCTCTTGAGGGTGGCGGGGTCGATCGAAGAGCCGGCGCTCGACTCCGAGTGCTCGGATGGGAGGTCCGGATCCGTGAGGCGGCCGTGCGACAGCTCGATCACCTGGATGGCCGCCTGCTTGGCGCTCTCCGCGTATTGGCGGATGCGCAGGTACTTGGCCTCGCTGAGCGGCGACAGCGCCTTGCGCGGGTAGTGGCCGCCGCGACGCGGCTGCGAGGTATCGGCCACCGTCAGCCAGATGGGATAGTTGCGGGAGAGTTGGAAGCCGTAGCCGTGCTTCGCGATCTCCTTCCGGATCTCATGGTCTTCGAGTTCGACGCGGACGGTGGGCATGTTGGTTGGTTGCGCTGCTGAGTGAGGGCCCGCACAATCGTCTGACATCGCGACGGTGTCAAGCATCCCGGCGCAACCAACCCGACCATGCGCATCGACCGCTTCCTCAAGTTCCTGCCGTCCATCGAGAAGACCATCGAGGCCGCGAACCTCGACCACATCGTGATGGGGCTCGGGCCGACCGCCTGGCTGCTCCCGCACATGCGACAGAGCTTGCTACGCAACATCAGGTTCACGGGAGCGCACGACGCGTTCCGCATCAGGCCGGTCCACGACCTCGTGATCTTCGACCAGCCGCTCGACGAGCTGAACCCCGATTCCGAGCGCCACCACCACATCACGATGGCGGAGCCCGAGCGGCTGTTCGCCTACGAGCCGAGGGTGCGCGACTGGCACGCCTACCTCCCGCATCGGCTCCGCGAGATGATCCAGCCGGTCCCGATGCACGTCTGGAACGGGCCGAAGTGCACGGGTCACGAGCCGTTCGAACTGATCGCCGACCCCATCCACACGATCGCGGTGAGCCCGACGGGCTGCACGACGCTCGCGTGGAAGAACGGGGCGCGCCGCATCGGCGTGATCGGGGCCGACATGATGCACGGCCACCATCGGTCGAGCGCGCTACACCATCAGGTCGACGCGTTCTTCACCAAGATCTCGCGCCAGGCGTTCGACGCCGGAGGCCTCATTCTGAACCTGTCGCCCGTCACGTCGCTCCAGAGCTTCGCGATCTGCTCGCACGCGATGCTGAGCGGCGAATCGAAGGTGGGGTCATGATCCGGGTGTTCGTCGGGTCGGACGTCTTCCAGCGGGCCGCCGGCATGGAGCGGACGCTCGAACACTCGATCAGGTCGCGGACGAAGCGCGAGGTCGAGATCACGTTCATGACGAGCGGGACGAAGGGCTGGGAGGTGACGCGGGACGGCCGCAACGGCACCTGGGCGATCGGGCACGACCCCGGCGAAGCCTGGAGCGGGCGCGGCTGGGGAACGGACTTCAGCGCGTTCCGCTTCGCGATCCCGGAGATCTGTGGATTCCGAGGACGCGCCATCTACCTGGACGTCGACCAGATCGTGTTGGGAGACATCGGCGAACTGCACGACCTCCGGACGTTCGGCCCGTGGGCGCTGCGCCACGTCCCACTGACCGACGTGTCGGTGATCGACTGCGAGGCGTTCGACAGGTCGGGCTGGCCGCGCATCGAGCAGATGCGGCGCTCGGGCTGGGGAGCCGGCCAGTACGTCGACCTGCTGCTGAGGCTGCGGCTCGTCAGCGGAGGCGTGCCGCCCGAGTGGAACACGCTCGATCGCGAGACCCTGACGCCCACCACCAAGCTGGCGCATTTCACGACGGTCCCGACGCAGCCGTGGCGCCCCTACCCCAAGACCCACTACCTAGACGGGGCTCCCGACTGGAAGGCGCTGTGGGAGCGCGAGCACAAGGCGGCGCACACATGAACCCGTCGATCATCCAGGTGGTCGAGACGATGCCGTGCCTTCGGATCTACGCGAGGGCCGGGCACAGCGGATCGGTCGCGTGGCACACGGACTCGTGCCCCGACCACTGCGAGACCCTCGAGCACGCGCTGCAACTCGCGACCCTCCAGATGGCGGAGCCCACGGCCTTCGAGCTCCACATGATCGAGCGGATCGTCAAGACGATCGGGCGCGACCCCAGGATCTGGTTCGAGATCAGGTGGGATCGGCGCGAGGGATGGCAGATCGACGACGCGGCCGAAACCGACCAGTTCGACACAGGGTCGTGACGCTTGACAACGCACGATGATGCGCCATGATCCGGCGATGCGCATCTACGTGGTGTTGAAGCGGGAGCTCGAGGGCGATCGGTTGGCCGACGTCAAGGTGATGGGGATCTTCCGGACGGAGGCTGGGGCGCTGCGGTGCGTGCAGGAGACGGGCTCTGACACGATCCAGCAGTGGGAAGTCGGGGGCGAGCTCCTGCAAGTAGTCCCATGCTGAGGTTCATCGAGATCCACGAGTGCGGCGAGGGGCGCCCATCGACCCTCAACGTCGACGAGATCATGTGGGTGCTGCCCCCGCGGAGGGATGACCAGTTCGTTGCTGGCTGCTGGATCGTGCTGAGGGGCCACGAGAAGCACATCCCGATCACGGCCAGCTACTCGGACGTCAGCAAACTGCTGCGCGGCCTGGCAGACGTTCGGTAGGCTTCGCGTGTGGCGAAGCCGATCACGCAGCGCGAACTCGATCGCGAGGATCTGGACCAGACGGTGGAGCTCGGAAGGGCCATGGCGAAGGCCGGCTGGAAGCCAGACCTCGGCAAGCCGCGGCACGAGTTCGAGATCCAGCACATCATGAACGAGGTCAGGGCCATGAACCGCGCGAAGAAACGATCCCGCCCCCGGAAGGGCCGGCTCATCCCGATCCAGGACCTGCGCGACGAGCCGGTCGCCCACAGCCCACACCTGGACGTGAGCCTCTGGCTGGTCGAGCAACTCCAGAAGGCGATGCGCAGGCTGACCTCATCAGAGCGCAACGCCATCCGCGTGATCGTCGGGCTGGAGATCGACCCGGATCGCGCGATCGCGGCCTGCATGCCATCGGGTCGAGTGCGTCGCCGAGCCGTCGCCAAGATGCGCGAGATTGTCGCGACTCAGTAACGGCTGGCCACTTTTCGGGGTCACTGGAATCTGTACTCTGGTAGTGGTCGCGAGGGACTGCGCCCCGCCCCCCGATCGGCTACGCTCCGGCCCATGCCCGGCTACCCCTCGATGCGCCCCGCCTCCCAACTGGCCGCCTCCCAGCTGCGGGCCTGGAACGGGACTCCCAACCCCCTCCCGCAGAACCTTCAGCACCTCGCCTTCCCACAGAGTGGGGCAGCCCCTGCTGGAACGGGACTCCCGGGCTCGAGGGATCTCCCCGTGGGGTTGGGTGCGGCCGGGTGGGGGGCGGCGGGCGGCCCGCAACCTGGCGGCGCACAAGCCCACGCGAGCAGCCCGCTTCCGGTGGCAGGCGTGGTGCGGCTGACGAAGCTGCGCACCGGGGACCGACCCTGGCTCCGGGGGCGGACGCACCGGGAACGACGGGAAGCCTGGCGCCGGGCTCGGGCCGAGCGCGCGCCGCTGCCGGTCGAGAATGCCGCAGCCCTGGCGATGCGTGCGATGCGTGGCGGAAACGGTCGACGCGGGACGGCTGGAATGCTGTCGGCGGGAGCGATCGCTTTCGGTGCAGCCTGCCAAGCTGGCGCGATTCCCCAGCGAGTGCGGGCTGGTGCGCGGCTGCTTGGGCGAAATTGGTGGTACACGGCGACCCGGTGGCTCCGCCGGGTCACGGGCTGCGCATGGGCGACCGTCGCCACGACGGCCCGCGAGGTAGAGCGGCTGTATCCGGCAAAGGGGCGCCGGGGATCGCGAGCGCGCACGGGCGGGGGAAAGCGCCGCCGCAAGGGTGGCCGATGAAGGACCCGCTTGACCCGAGCCTG
>ERZ724505.721-NODE-721-length-20005-cov-6.364060_pt1 | contig 20005 bp, 16 predicted proteins | sample MGYA00376038_ERZ724505 | MGnify/ENA primary metagenome ERZ724505 (study PRJEB28724, sample SAMN07190884) | wastewater metagenome | isolation source: effluent of sewage treatment plant in Hong Hong | place: Hong Kong | collected 2016-03-17 ...
CAATCAAGCCAGCGCCAAGCACATGTCCGGGCGGTTTTTGCAGACCTTCCTTAATGGAAAATGCCAGGGCGATGAGCGAAACAGGTTGATGGCCGATAGATTCTGGCGGTAGTCTCTTTCGTACAGCCAGGCTACATTAGCTGGATCAAGTAGAGAGTAGCCGACCCAATGATTGAATACATAAAGAGCCACCAAGAGCAGCATGATGTATGCAATCCATTCGCGTGCAATGAGTCGGCGATTCATTCTTCATTCCCCGGATCATTTCAGAATCCTGTGCCCTATGGCCCGTGCCATTAACAGGCATTGATCCAGATTCCAGCCCATGATTTGACTTCTCTGCTGGATGAGCTGGCAAGCGATACGGGCTCTATTGCTGCGCATCAATTCCTTGATGAGCTTGCGAGTGTGTTGGCTGACCAAAATGTACCCGGGAGCATTTTCCAACCACTGGAGCAATTCTTCGTCGGGCATGAAATGCGCGAAGTTGTGCATCCCATGAAACCCGAATGCGCGTCGCCAAGCACCATATTCGCAGCCGAATGCCTGGGCCACCTCGAGTGGGGCGAAGCGGATCCCGTGCTGGTGCTCTAGCTGTTCACGAAGGGTCACGCAGATCACCATGTCCTCAGGCTCGCCTGAAGGGAGCTCGTATTGGGTCAGTGCGTCAAGCAGTCGCTTCGACCGCAGAGAGAATCCGCCGTTTCCGACCATGCCCGGATGGCCGCCGTGATACCAGGGCGGGCCGATGTAGTCGTATTGGAGGAAGTTTTCTTGCCAGAGGTCAGGGTTCAGGATGAAGCCATCCCATTGGATCACCAGCGCATGTGCTGTACGGACAAAGGCGCCGAGGCGCTTGAGCATGAAGTCTGAGTAGGCGTCGATGCCGTTGAGCGCAGGAATGCCGACAAACCGTATGGCCGGGTGCAATGTCCCCGTGGGCTGCCAATCCTCGGGGCCGATGAATACCACCTCATCAAACTGTCCCCGGCTTAAGCAAAGCTCGATAGCATGCAAGGCCAAGTCAGGGCTGCGTGTGTCGACGCAGCACAGCGTGACCCCTTGGAGGCGAGGTGGTTGTGTCATGTCAGCTTGACGCGGAATCAGCTCAGGTATTTGTTAACCAGCATGTTCAACTGCTGGTTGTGCACGGCGATCGAGAAGTCCATGCTGCGTGTTCGGGCCGCTTGTCCCAACTGCTTGAATTCGTCCGGGCGCTTTTGCTGAATGGCAATCAGCTTGCTGGTTTGTTCCATGAGTGAGTCGAGGCTGTCAAAACAGAACCCGCATTGGCCGTGCAGCACGATCTCGGGGGCGCCGCCGCGGCCATGGATGACGGGAACAGCGGCGTGACTCATGGCCTCGACAATCGCCATGCCAAAGTGCTCGAACTGATCAGGATAAAAATCTGGCAATCCGACGCCGGTGGCGTGCCAGTAGATCGAAGCTCGGTCCAGGTAATCTTCAACCAACTGGGCTGGCGCATCGACAAAGATATCGATTGGCAAGCCTTGGGCTGCTGCTTTGACCTGTTCGAGGTAGAGTAGGTCTGCCGAATTCGCCTTGTTGCATCCGCCAATCAGGACGAGGCGCCACCCGGTGAGGTCTTCCTTTTGAATCAGGCTGCGGAATGCCGCCACCATTTCCGCCTGCTTCTTGTTGTGACCACTGGAGAAGAAGCGCCCCACCGAAACAATGATGCGCTCTTTCTTGTCTAGATCTTTGGCTCGGGTGTCGACATCCACTGCCGGGTACAGCAGGTCGGTTGTGGCGTCTGGCCAGTAGTTGTTGCACCAGCGTTGCGTGAAGAGCGAGTTGGCGACCAAAACGTCGTAGCTGGACATCTCCCAGGCATCTCCGCCCATGTGCGGAAAGCTGACGAGGTACGCTGATTTCTTGGCTCGAGAATGAATCTTGGAGCAGAAAGCGGTGTTGATGAAAATGTCTAGCGAGGCCGTGTCTTTCTCGTCGAAATCTGGCACAACCGCTTGCTTGAGGCCGCTGCTGGACAAGCCAAAGTGTCGGCAAATTTTCTCCAGGTCGATTGGTTGCCGGGAGATGATGTAGACGTCGCCATGATTTCTCAGTTCCTGTGCGATGTGGAGCGCACGCAGCTCTCCTCCACCCAGAGAAGTCCAGAATTCATTGAAGATGCCGATTCGTTTGCGCGCGTATTCACGCGTGTAAATCGAGCGATTGATGGCTTGTGCTGTGATCGTTAAGGTGTCGTCCAGCAGGGTACGGTCTGACCCATAAGGATTGCTGCCCAGAATGTCTCTGGAGCAAAGGTTCAGCAGGCCCTCTTTTTTCCAATTTCGCAGGCGCTGATCCTTCTGCTGGTAGAACACGTTTTCGAAGTGTGCTGCTTGAAAAGCAGAGTGGTTTCGCTTGGTGAAGTACTGGAAGAACGGCGAATGCTCAACCGAAGTGGAGGCATGCATGTGGTACGCCACGGCTTGCGACTGGTAGGCAATCTTGAAACCGTTTGCTTTGATGCGCTCCGATGCGTCCGTATCTTCGTAATAGGCGAAGAAGCTGGGTGGAAAAAGTGGCTTGAGGCCGAGTGCGCTGCGGCGGATCAAGACGCAGCAACCACAGAAAGCGTCGACGAGGCAGTTTGTATCAAACTGGCCCTCGTCAGGCTCGCCGAATCCCCAGTCGCCGGCATCACCGCTGGCGCTGACCCATGAGCCGGCGTTGTTGATGATCCATTGACCGCGGCGCGAGGCTTTGGCTGGCAGGTTGCCGTCTGCCTTGATGGGCGTGTCACCCAGGGTGGCTGACCACGACTCCAGTCGCTTCAGAGGTTCTTTGATAGGACCTGCACTTTGAGCATAGACCTCAATGCGACGAGCAGATTCAGGAATCAGGAAAGACCGAGAGCGATCTTCGTTGGTGCGGCTTTCAATGACTTTCTTGTAGCCAGTCGACGACTCGGTGATCTTGATGCAAAGCTTGGTTGTGTCAGGGATCGAGGCTTGAACGCGCAGTTCAACGAAGGGCTCCCAGAAACGGATCTTGGGGGCAACGGCGCCGACCTCGGGGTCGGCCAGCATCAACTGAACCAGTTTTTCGACGGCGTTGTCGTCAATGCGCGCATCGTTGTTCAGCAGGAGGATGTACTCGCCATTGGCGTGATCCATGCCGATGTTGTTGCCTTCTGCGAAGCCAGTGTTGATGTCGCTTTTGACAACTTTCGCTTCGGGCAGAAGGGCTGATACCTGAGCAACGGAGTCATCGGAGGAGGCGTTGTCAACGTAGATGACTTCGATGGAACGATAGCTTTGGCGTTTGATGGACCCGCAAAGCGCGGGGATGTGGCGGGCACCGTTATAGCCAACCACAATGATGGACGCCAGCGGCGGATTCGCGGTGCTTGAGGCATGTGTGTTCGCAGTGGCGAGCTCGAGCCCAGTGTACGAATAGCGCTTCTTTCGCACCTTGGCAAGCTGTGCTGTGTCGGCTCCAATTTTCCGAGCGCGTCTGTTTTCCAACCGAGTTCTGTTGAGTTCCTTGAGGATCGCAACGATATTGTTATACTTCAATGGATTTTTCATACAGATGCGGCTGGTGCAGCAAACAAGCTTCAGGGCGCGGCGAATGGATTTTTTATCTATATGCGTCTGCGCGAACCAGATACTGCCTGACGTAATCTGCCACGCCCTCCTCAAGGCTGTGAAACGCGGCTGTCATGCCCGCCGCACGAAGCTTGTGCATGCGGGCTTCCGTGAAGTACTGATAGTTCGGGCGAATGCTTTCGGGCATGTCCACGAATTCGATGTTGACTGGTTTGTTGAGCGCCTTGCCAATGGCTTGCATGAGGTCCACAAACGAGCGAGCTTGCCCTGTTCCCAGGTTGAAGATGCCTGAGGAACCAGGATGGTCCATGAGCCAGAGCATGACCGCGGTACAGTCTTTTACATAGACAAAATCGCGCAGTTGGGCGCCGTCGGCGTAGCCATCCTTGTGCGATTTGAACAGGCGGATGGTGTCGCCTCGCGCGATGAGTTCGGTGTTTTTGGCCACAAGGCTGCGCATGTCGCCTTTGTGGTATTCGTTGGGGCCATAGACGTTGAAGAACTTCATGCCGGCCCATTGCGGTGGGGCATTGCCTTCGGCGGCGCGTTCAACGGCCCACTTGTCGAATGCGTGCTTCGACCAGCCGTAGAGATTGAGCGGCGCCAGCTTGTCGAGTGCGCTTAGGCTTTGGTCATCATCAAAGCCTTGCTGGCCATCGCCATAAGTGGCGGCAGATGAGGCGTAGATCAGAGGGGTTTGTGTCTGCGTGCACCACTTCCACCAAGCCATGCTGGCGTGGAGGTTGACTTCAAGGATTTCATCACCGTCGGTCGATGTGGTCGATGAGTTGGCTCCCATGTGGAATACGGCATCGGCCTTGGTCAGCGTGGGCAGCAAGGCGTCGAGCTTGCGGTAGTCGACGACATCCAGGAAGCGGCGCTTGGCAATGTTCTTCCATTTGCCTTGGGTGCCTAGGTCGTCGACCAGCAGCAGGTCGGTGCGTCCTCTTGCATTGAGGTCGGCCACGATGTTGGAGCCGATGAAACCGGTGGCGCCTGTGATGATGATCATGTGTGAGCCTGTGCAGTATCAGTTGGCAGACTGGATGCGAACCATGGAGGCATACATGCCGTCCAGGGCCAGTAGTTCTGCATGGGTGCCTTGTTCGACGATCTGGCCTTCCGACATGACGCATATGACATCGGCGTTGCGGATGGTGCTCAGTCTGTGCGCAATCAAGATCAAGGTCTTGGCGTGGCGCAGGTCTTCTATGGAGCGTTGGACCACAGCCTCCGATTCGGAGTCGAGTGCTGAAGTCGCTTCGTCAAAGACCCAGACAGCCGCATCGCGGTACAGCGCGCGTGCAATGGCCAAGCGTTGTCGTTGGCCACCAGAAAGCTTGGCCCCGTTGGTACCAATGTCGGCGTCAATGCCATCGGGCAGGGTGCTGACGTGGTTCCACAAGTTGGCCGCTCGCAGGCATTGCTCAACCTTGTCGCGATCTACGCCATGAGGGCTGGCGTAGGCCACGTTTTGCGCAATCGACCCTTCGAAGAGGATGATGTCTTGGGAGACCACGGCGAAGTGTTTGCGGAGACTGGCCAGTTTGAGATCGCCGATGGGGATGCCATCAATGCGGATGTCTCCAGATTGAATCGGTGCAAAGCGTAGAAGAGTGTTGACGACGGTTGTCTTGCCCGAGCCTGATGCTCCGACCAGCGCGACTGTGTGCCCAGCCGGAATGTGCAGGTTGAAGCTTCTCAGCGCCGGTTGCGCAGCTTCTTCGTATTGAACGACCACGTTATCGAAATCGATTTCACCATGACTGGTGGGCATATCCAATGTGCCCAGATCCGGTTCTGGAGGGGTGTCCATCAAGTCGAACGAGCCACGTGCGGAGATGAGTGCATTCGTAATGGGCTGATAAATATCGGTCAGGTGACGCATGGGTGAAATCGTCATCAACAGCGCAGTCACAAATGACACGAATTCACCAACTGTAGAGGACCCCTTGCTGGCTTGCCACAGTGCCAGTGTGATGATGATCGATACCCCGATTGCTGCCACAACTTGGCTGGCTGGGGTGATCAGCGAGCTGGTGGCGACTTGCTTCATGGTCATGCGACGCTGAACATCTGCCTCGGCATCAAAGCGCTTAAGTTCAAATGATGCTGCGTCAAACGTGCGTACAACGCGCCAGGCGCGGGCGTTGTCGTCCACCGTGTTGATCAGTCGCTGCTGAGATTGATATTGCGCTTCACCAACCCGATTGAGGCGTCGTTGCACCAGTTTGAGTGTGATGCCAAGCAGAGGCATGGAAACAAAGGAGATCAGCGTGAGTTCCCAGTTCAGGTAGACAAGATAACCCACCAGGAAGATGAGGGTTGTCGCATCTTTGATGATGGAAATCAGGGCATTGCCCATTGTTTGGGATGCGCCTTGAGGGTCGCTGATCACCTTTGTGACGGCAATTCCCGGGCTGAGCTTTGTGAACAGTTTTGCGTCGGCCCGCAGCAAGGCCCGCATCAGATCTCGACGAAGATCTCGTACGATCGATGTAATGGCCGATGTCATGACATAGGTGCCTGAAAAGTTCAGTGCGCCGCGAGCCAGAAACAGACCGATGATGACAACGGGGACGATCCAAATGGGATACTTCAAGCCTTCTTGGAAGCCTGAGTCGATAAGGCCTTTGAACAGTGCTGGAATGATCGGTTCAACGGCCGCCCCAGCTGTAAAAAATGCGAGAGATGCAGCCAGCATGCGCCAGTGCGGCTTCGCATACGTCAGCAGGCGGCTGGTGGTTTCTTTTAGTTCCATGCTGTCAATCAGTTAGGGGCCGCGCCAGCCATGGCGCCGCGAATGAGATCCAGAACGCGCTGAACACTGATGTCGGAGAGTTTCTCCGCGCGCACGTTTTGCATTAGGGGGTCCTGATCCAGTGTGGGACGCGAGCCGATCAATACAAAACTGGGGCGGCCAACAGCCGCCGCCACATTGACCATGCCCGTGTCGTTGCCGATGCACATGTCAGACACGCGCAGGGCCGCTGCACTGCCCAGAACCGGGGCGTCGGTGACAATGGCCAGGCTGGGTTTGGCGGCTGTTGGGATCAAGGCTTCGATGTCTTTGGCGATCTGGACCTCAGCAGGTCCGCCCAGCAGAATCACCCCTGCGCCCTGTTCGATCAGTCGCGTGGCTAGCTGGGCGAAGCGCTCGACTCCCCATTGCTTGTGGGTTTCGCTGGTGCCGATGGCCAGGGCGTATAGCGGGCGAGGCAAGTGCGCCAGGCGCTCTTGCATGATCGCGATCTGGTCAGCTGGTGGCTCAAGACGAGGCACGATCGGGGCCGGGCAGAAACCTTGGGCGACTGCGAAGGCACTGGCTTCCGGGTAGACCGCCAGAGAGGGGCCTTTGTATGCCTCGATGTACGGCCCCTTGTTAAGGAACATGCGCTGCAAGGGGTTGTAGCCAAAGCCCATGCGAACGGGAATGCCGCTGAGGGCTGCAATCAGGCCGCGACTCGGGCGCCCCGAAAACAGCACGATGCGATCGAACCGACCTTGCTTGAGCTGCTGGGCCATGCGCCACATGCCGCGCAAGCCAGCATGCTCACCCTTACGCTTGTCCGTCCGTCGTGGTCGATGGTCGTGGTCAATGACGGCTTCGACCCAGGGCTCCTTGCCAATGAATGCCCGCGTCAGGGTGGACGGCTGAGCGACCACGGTCACCTTGCCGCCTTGGCTTTGTTCGGCAATGGCTTTGAAGTACTGGATGTGCCAGACCAGGTCGCCAATGCCGCTGTACTGCAGCAGGACCACCGTGCGAGGCCGCGAATCGTGTGTGACAGACATGGAGCGAGAGGGCGAGATAAAGGCGCGCGAGAGCAAACGAGTATTTTGCCTTGCCTTCGCAGAGGTTCAGGCTGGTGTGTCCGGAATACGGCCTCTTTTTTGGGTGGAGGCAGTCTACGGTGGGACAAACGCCAGGGTGTGGTCGCTTGAGCCTGGGGATCAGGGGGATAATCCAAGCTTCGTGTTCTTGAATTTCTCGGGTATGACCGACTTATTCCGAAAAAATGTCTCCGAACAGATCGCTTTGCTGCAGGTGCTGCATACCTTGGCGGACGAGGTGAATCAGGCGGGTCGATTGGCTGCTCAAACCCTGCAGGCCGGCGGCAAGATCCTGTTCTGCGGCAATGGTGGGTCGGCGGCAGACAGTCAACACCTGGCAGCAGAGTTGACCGGGCGTTTCATCAAAGACCGTCGGCCCCTGGCGGCAATGGCCCTGTCCACCGACTCCTCGGCGCTGACCTGCATTGGCAACGACTACGCTTTTGACGAGGTGTTTGCTCGCCAGGTGCAAGGTTTGGCTCGCGCGGGGGACTTGTTGATTGGTATTTCCACATCGGGAAATTCTCGGAATGTCATTCGGGCCGTGGAAGAAGCCAAGGCTGCTGGGGCGCGCGTTGTGGGCTTCCTGGGGCGAGATGGTGGCGCGTTGCGCGCCATGTGCGACGTGGCCATTGTCGTGCCCAGTCAAGTGACCGCGCGGATTCAGGAATCTCACATCCTCATCGGGCACACCCTGTGTGGCCTCATTGAAGAGCACATGGGTCTGGCTTGAAAGGCGGGGCATGCAAATGAATATGAAACCCGCCCGTGAGGCGGTCGCGCGTTGTCGCGTGCTGGTCGTGGGTGACGTCATGCTTGATCGCTATTGGTTTGGCGCGGTTGAGCGAATTTCTCCTGAAGCCCCGGTTCCGGTGGTGCGGGTGGCGTCCGAGCAGGAGCGGGTGGGCGGTGCCGCCAACGTGGCGCTGAATGTCAAAACTGTGGGCGGCTCGGTCACCCTGCTGAGCATGGTGGGGCAAGACGAACCGGCTACGCGCTTGCGCCAGTTGCTGGAGCAACATGGCGTGAACACCGTGCTGGGGCAAGACCCCGGTATGCAGACCATCGTGAAGCTGCGGGTGATCGGGCGCAATCAGCAGTTGCTGCGTGTCGACTTCGAGCGTGAGCCCGACCACGAAATCCTGGCGCAGATGCTGGGTGACTATGAAAAGGCCTTGGGCGAGCACGATGTGGTGCTGTTCTCTGACTATGGAAAAGGTGGCTTGGCGCATATTCCGCGCATGATCGAGATGGCGCGCGCAGCGGGCAAACCTGTTCTGGTTGACCCCAAGGGCAGCGACTACGCCCGCTACGCCGGCGCCACAGTGATCACGCCCAACCGAGCTGAGTTGATGCAGGTGATTGGCTCGTGGCAGAACGAGGCAGACTTGGTGCGCAAAGCCGAGGCCCTGCGCGTGAAACTGAACCTGCAAGCGCTGCTGTTGACGCGGTCTGAAGAGGGCATGACGCTGTTCGAGGAAGGCCGCGTGTCGAACGTGCATGCGCAGGCTCGCGAAGTGGCTGATGTGACCGGCGCAGGTGACACCGTGATCGCCACCATGGCTTTGATGCTCGCCTGCGGTCTGACCCTGGCCCAGGCCATGGAGCATGCCAACCGTGCAGGTGGCTTGGTCGTGGCGAAGTTTGGTACCGCCACCTTGACCTATGAGGAGCTGTTCGCGTGAGTCAGCCCGGTTTGTTTGACAAGATTTGCGCGCGAGTCGATCTGCCTGCGCGCATGGCCGAGCTGTCGCGCCCCATTGTGTTCACCAACGGGGTATTTGATGTGCTGCACCGTGGTCATGTGAACTACCTGCACGAAGCGCGTGCTTTGGGTGGTTCTCTGGTTGTGGCGGTCAACTCCGATGCTTCGGCTCGGATGTTGGGCAAGGGGCCAGACCGTCCGCTGAACAAGGACGAAGACCGCGCCGTGGTGTTGGCGGGTTTGGCATCGGTTTCCCTGGTGACCTTCTTCGACGAGAAGACACCTGTCGAGCTGATCAAAGAGGCTCGTCCCGACATCTATGTCAAAGGGGGCGACTACGACATGGAGGCGTTGGAGGAGACCCGCGTGGTGCGCAGTTGGGGTGGGCAATCGATTGCCATTCCCTTTGTGGACGGATTCTCGACCACCTCACTGGTCAAGCGCATTCGCGCGGGGGCACCTGCGCCGGCATTACGCAAGGCGGCTTTTCTGGACCGCGACGGTGTGATTAACCTTGATCGCGCCTATGTGCACAAGTGGGAAGAGTTCGAGTTTGTGCCGGGTGCGGTTGATGCGATGCGCCGCCTCAAGCAGGCCGGCTACGCCTTGGTCGTGGTGACCAACCAGTCTGGTCTGGCGCGCGGGATGTACACCGAGGAGCAATACCAGACCCTGACCGCGCACATGCGTCGAGCCCTGTCTGAGGCCGGCGCCGAGGTCGATGCGGTGTATCACTGTCCTCATCACCCCAAAGGCAAGGTGCCTCAATTGGCTGTGGACTGCGATTGCCGCAAGCCAGAGCCCGGCATGATTTTGCGGGCCGCCCGTGATTTAGGCCTGTCGCTGGCAGATTCAATCTTGGTGGGCGATAAGCCGTCGGATATCGAAGCGGCACGTGCAGCAGGTGTGGGTCGCGCGTTCATTGTGCAATCTGACAATGACGAATCAACTGGAGACTTGGCAGGAGCTGATGCCGCCTATACCAATCTGCCGGCCTGCGTGGATGCCATCCTATTCGTGGCCAGGCCTTGATCGGCTGACCACGCTTTGCCTGGGAGCCGAAAAAGGCATGGTTATGTGAGGCCTATTAGCGGCGGTAAGGTAGGCGCTTCTTCACACTATTGGCCCACTTTTTACGTCGCTTTTCCCATTTTGTGAGAGGAACCGAAAGAGCCGTGGAGCTGGCCTCTGCAGCAAGGTTGCGCGCATTTGCGAGAGCTACGCCCAGCCGGATGTTCTCCTCTTGGAGCACCCGGTGGCTTTGCTCAAGTTGGGATTGACTTTCTCGCGCTAGTGCGAGGGCTGTGCCGATTCTGAGGTTTTCTTCCTGCTGAATCTTCAGTTGTTCCTGGAGCGATGCGGCACTGCTCTCGAACGCAGACAGTCGTCTGATTTCTGATGTCAGTGCGTCAATTTGGTGCCATGGGTCAATGGCGCCATAGAGAGACTGATATGACGAGCAGGTGGATGGCGTCTCAAGAGCGCCATTCCAGACTAACAAATAATAAGAGCATGTATTGCGGTCTGGATAGATTTCCCGCTGAGAGGGACTAATCCAGTTGATTCCGCTTGAAGCGGTTGTTTGGAGAATGGATAAAGCGTTGTCGCCTAAGGCTGCGGCATGCTCGGAGTTAAGTATTGCGTGGCCGTGAAGTGGTGTTCCAATGTACGTATTGGATGCTGGGCCTAATATGCTTTCTGTCGTGTCCTTGAACTCGTCGTATGAGTATTTTTTTAAATGATAGGGATTGCTAATTCCTGGGTGGGCGTAGTCATTCGGGCAAGACATCACGATAGTGCCATCCTTTTTGAGCAATGACTTGATAGCCCGAAGCATTGCTACTGGTGAGGTAACGTGTTCGATCGTTTCCAGCGAAACGATGACATCGAAATTTTCACCTTTGAGTGTGTCTTCTATTGACTCTGCAGAAGTTTGTACAAACCGAATGTTCTGTTGGTTGAACATCGACTGTGCATTGCTAATGGCTGTTTCAGAGATATCCACGCCCGTAACAGAAAGGGCGCCATTTCTCGCGATGATGTATGAGCCATAGCCTTCCCCACAGGAAAAGTCGAGAACCTTTTTTCCTTTGCAGAGTGCAGCGATTGTCTGGTATCTCAGGAAATGCTCAGATAGGTGAAATGCGTGATAGCGAGAGTTTTCATCGCTGACGTTCATGCGTTCTTCAATCATGGGTTTTCCCAATCAGGCTAATATTCAGAAGGGATTGCGCGTGTTGTTGCCTGGAATGGTGCGCATTTATAAATTCTAGAGCCCCGCGTCGCAATTTTTCCAGCTTGCCTGGTAAGTAAAGTGATTTGATGGCATCAATGTAAAGCTGTGCGGCTGCGTCATTCTTGTCCGGGTTGTTTAATATATATCCTGTCTGGTCTTGAATGACCGCCTCAGGTATGCCGTCGATCCCCGGGGCGATGACGGGAATTCCCAATGAGAGTGCCTCTAATATAATGTTTGGCAAGCCATCAAAATATGATGTGTAAACTAATGCATCGTATTCGAATGGCTTGAGTGGACTTGTGGGGCTAAATGGAGTCTTGAGCGTATAGTTCTTTGTCGATGGTAGTGTTTTGGCTGGACCCTGGGACAGATGGTCCGGTGTGTACACATCGACGTGCAAATCCGGTAATGACTTGGCTAGATTTTTCACTATTTCTGCTAATAGTGCCGGTCTCTTTTGTTCTGCAAACCGCCCTGCCCACATCAGTTTCTTGACTGCGCCGGTTGGGATGCTTTGGTGTGAGTGTGCATTGGACGTGTCGACGTGCGCGCGTACGACGTGCCATGACGATAGTTCAATGCCAAAATATTGCTGATCACGTTCTTTGATGAACTGGTTGTCACACAGAACGGCGCCAATTTTAGGCAAATGACGCTCAAGTGTCTTCAGATTGTACGGATTCCAGGTTCTATGGTGGAATGAATTGATTGGTTCGTCGCACCATCTGTAGTTAATGAAACTCTTGTCCGGAATCTTGCCTATCAGGCGATTCTGGATGTCAAATGCCTCTCGCGAAGGCTTGATATGGATGAATGGTTTGGATGTAGACCATTCAATTATTCTTAGGGCGGCTGCGCTGACGAACTCGGGCAAATTGTTGTAGTCATAATCTGTCTTGCAGTGCAGGCCAGTATTCAGAATATCGCCAAAACCCGAGATCAAATCCTTCCAGTTGTTTCTGGGATTCTTGTCTAGAGTGATGAATAGTGATTTTTCACCACATTGCTGATGCGCGGCCTCGGCTACTTGCAACAAGTACTTTTCTCCGCCACCCTCGGATAGGTCGTGCAGTATAAAGATGTGACGCCATGGATATTGAACTTGGCTGTGCTTTGCTGCCAAGTTGGCTGCGTCGAAAAGTATCCCGGAAATGGTTTCCGAGTGCGTTTGCCAGTTGAAGTAAGGCGCTGCCTCCGCTGAAGAATAGACAGATATCTGTGGTTCGATCAGGATGGCCGCATCAATGGCTGTCGTGTTGGGGGCTTCATGAAAAAGCCTGGAGATGGCTTGTTCTCGAGTATTGTCCGACGTGGGTGGGGTCTGCTGTTCCTCGGCTAGTGCCCGGAGAACCTCGGGGCTATGAAGAAGACTCTTGTTTGTGTAAAACGAAACCCCTTCGCCACGAAGCTTATGCATGATGCTGTCCGCATGCTGTCTATAGAAGAGTATTGTATTTTTCGCTACTCGAAAAATAAAGCCGTGGGCAGTGGCATCGCTATTGAACTTCCAGTCCTCGTACGCACGCTGGAGTGACTTTGTAGGGTTTTCGTATGGAATAGTTTCAAACAGACTACGGTGTCCCATAATCTGGGAAATATACGGGTGGTAGTTGATTATTTGATGGCGAGCGACCTCTTTGTAGTGAGTGATCCCATCATTGCTTCCAAAAAGGAATAGGTATTCCGGAATCGCGATGTGCTTTGTGTTCTCGCGGCATACTTTATACTTCTCGGAGAGGTAGTTGTATGAGATAAGATCGTCTGCATCGTGCAGGCTGATATATTTTCCGGTGCTCTCTTTAATTCCGGCGGTTCTTGCGTCGGCTAAATTGGCGTGCTTTATCTCAACTATTTTGCTTTGAACGGGGAGGGTGCCAACCCATTTCCTGGCGACCGAACGTGTTAGCTCGTCAGAGTTGTCTAGTACAACAATGAGTTCTAGTTTGATCTCATTTCTGAGTAATTCGTAGCATGCGTCATGCAGCGAACGAAATGTGCGCGATAAATACTTTGCCTCCCGGTGAACATTTACGATCAATGAGAGATCAATGTTTTCTTGGTTGTCTTGCATGGCTGGATTAATCTAATTTGAATTCACTTTTTGCGCTGCATCTGTTTGATTCTGGCTAGCGAGATTTGAGTTGCTATGTATGCAGTCTTTGCAAGAGAAATAAGAATAATGTGTTTGGCAATCCGTCTATCGTGGTTCGATTGGGATAAACGTAATGCTGTATAGATGTCGAAAGGCGGGGATTTGAATGCTGTCAGTGCAGTCCGTATGATTTCGTCGTATAGACGGTAAGAAGGGTTTTTGACTTCCCTGCATTGCCTGATCGCTTCCATTGTTTTGCGAGCCAACATCAGATCGGCGCACAAAGTCATACTTGTATCGAGTGGCAGGGTTTGAGTGGCTTTGCTTGCCTGTGCTGCTGCTGCCACCATGTCTGTGCAACTGCGGTAGCTCCGTGACTTGGTCACACTATTAGGTCGTGAACGATATTTAATGAGTGGTAACGGCACATAGTACAAAGAGCTTGCCCTGGCGGTAATATGAGGAATGAGTGGCAAGTCGTCGTACATTAAATTTTCAGAGAATGGGCGGGGGGGGAATTGTTTTAATAGGTCCCGTTTTATAAATCTCGTCCAAGTACAGGGCATGCAATCAGTTAAAGTGGCGAGCAGGTTCTCTGTTTGGTTTGTGCAATTGACGAATGGTTGGTGGGTTCGTGGTTGTGGCGCAATACACGGACCGTTGCCGTCGTCAAGCCAGTTTAGGTGGTCTGTCACCAATATGTCTGGTCCGTTTTGCTCCAAGTGGTTTCGGGCAAATTTATAGGTTTCGGGGATGAATGCGTCATCTCCGTCAGCAAAGATGACATATTCGCCCGTGGCCAAAGCTAGTCCATCGTTTCGGGCAGACGAAATGCCTCCATTCGACTTTCTGTGCACGATGACTTGTGAGTGCTGTTCTGCCGCATTGCTGGCAATATCAGTCGTCGAATCCGTGCTGCCGTCATCTACGATGATGATCTCATCGAATTCGGAAATGGATTCGTAAAGGGAGTTAAGGCACTCCTGAAAATATTTTTCAATATTATAGGCTGCTAAGATGATGGAGATTTTCAACCTGTTTTCCTGCGTAGCCGATATTTGGCTGTGTTTCGTGCGCTCTTGAGGCTATAAACCAGTTTCCTGGTCAGTAGAAATGCGTTTGGTGACAGATTGAAGAATCGAAGATGATTCGCAGCCCTTTTGTCTGTTTGCTTTGAGCTAAGCTTCAGCTCTTTTATGATCGAATTAATGGGGATGGAAAGATTCTGTCTGGCGATTAGGCTGACTCGCTTGTAGAGGGAATAGTCTCGGTCCTTTGTTTTTCCGCAATCCCTCAGTGCTGTCATGAATAACTTGATCGCAGCTTTGTTCGAGGCGATCTTTGTTTTGTCGCTTGGTGAGAAATTCTCTATTTCTTGAAGATAATTGCAAAAAGATTTTGCGAGGTCGATGCAGTGCTTTGGGCTTTTTGTTGTGGTGATGCTATTGGGACGCACTCTGTAATGTAGAAGAGGTGCATTCAAATAGTACAAACTTTTTGCTCTTAATGTTAGCCTTGGCACGGTCGCGATTTCTTCGTAGGCGTCGCCAACGGGAAATACTTCGGGGCCTAAACTTTGGATTAAGCTTGATTTAAAAATTCGACTGCATGCAGAGAAGATAGAATCTTCCAATGTCTCTATGAGGAATTTTTCTGTGTCGGTAGAGAGCGTGTTCGGCGTGTGTGAGAGTGGCGGCGATCGTTTGAACGCCGTCGACTGGCCTGGATACCACCACTCAAAATCACATGCCAAAATATCTGGCGAATATTGATCCAATACTGATCTGACTTGCTCAACCGTTGTGGGAATTAATACGTCGTCTGAATCGACAAATAAAATGTATGGGGCTGTCGAGTGTCGGATTCCTATGTTTCGAGCAGCCGACAGGCCTTGGTTGGGCTGTGAGATGAACGTGATTTGATCGGCGTGATTCTGCACCCACGCTTTGCATCGGCTCTCGGTTGCATCTGTGCTACCGTCATTGATGAGGATAATTTCGTCGCCTTGCCGTTTGCATTTCATAATGCTATCCAGGCAGGCGTCAATATAATTCTCAACGTTATACGCTGGAACGATGAATGCGATGCAATTCGTTTCCATTTCTGAAATCTCGCCTAATTTATATTCTTAGAATCAGCCTTTTAGGCTCTCCCTGCGAACTGATTAGGGCGTGTGAGCGTGTCCTGAAAACTTGACATCTCAGATCGCATAACACCTCCTGAACTCACTTCTCCGTGTGGCCGAAAATGACGGTTTTTGGCCCTACGCAATACAATATGCATTGCGACTGATCGCTATTGTAAAATTTCTTTGCGGGTTTTTTCGACGAACATGATGTGCGGGCAATCCCCTGGGCCTGTCGTCTAGGGGGCCGTTCCGATCGTCTACTCTGACTTCCCCGCTCGCGTCGACCTGTTCCGCAGCAATCGGTACACCCCCAGGTTGCCCCGCACCATGGCCTGGATCGAGAAGCGCGACTCTACCCATTCCCGTCCGGCGCGCCCGTACTGTTCGCGCAGATCGGCGGAGGCCAGCAAGGCATTGAGGTGCCGGGTCAAGGCTGAAACATCGCCCGGTTCCATCAGTTCACCGTTCAGGCCGGGCTGAACGATTTCCGGAATGCCACCAGCGCGGCCACCCACCAGTGGCACGCCACAGGCTGCCGCTTGCAGCAACGACACCCCCAAGCCTTCCATGTAGGCCGGGTGGGCGAGCACATCCAGGCACGGCAGGATCTGCGCCAGATCTCGACGGAAGCCAGGGAGTTGAACGTGATCACGCAACAGCGGCGATGCGTTCACCTGGGCTTGAATGTCGTCCCGAATGGGGCCCTGGCCAAACAGAATCACTTTGGTACGGGGATGTTCGGCGAGTACGGCGGGCAGGGCTTCCAGCAGGGTTTGATGCCCTTTGCGAGCGATGAACTGAGCCACCATGCCGATGACCTTCTCGTCAGGGGCGATGTGGAAGGTTTCTCGAAACCAGTTCAGGTGGGCGCGATCGGGGCGGTATTGCTGCGTATCGACGGCGCTCAGCACGCAGTGAATCTTGTCGGCAGGAACCCCTTCCGACAGCAGCACCTGGCGGATGCCATCGGAGATGGTGACCACCTTGTCGTAGAGCTTGTATTTCAGTTTCACGACCCAGCGGGCTTCTGGGTTGTCGACACGGCGACTCAACACCACCGGCACCCCTTCCAGCCTACCCGCCAGGGCGCCCCAAATGTCACTGCCGCGTCTGCTGTGCAGGTGAACGACGTCGGGACGGGTCTCCCGAATCAAGGCGCGCAAGCGGCCAAGCTGACCGACATCGAGGTCGCCCTTCATGGGCATGGGGCGAACGTCCGCGTGTGGAGCGGCTTCTTGTGCGATGGCACTGCCTTCCGGGCAGGCCAGTATGCTCTGTACACCCAGTTGTTTGAGCCCACGCAGTAGAAACACGACCTGTAGGGCGCCGCCGTACAGGTGCATGCCGGCTTCAATGTGCAGGACTTTCATGGCGCGAGACCCGTGGGGTTGTAAAGAGCTTGGGCCTGGGCCAGTACCCGGTCCACCGTGAGTTGCTTCATGCAATCGAAGCGGCCCTCGCAGGTGGGGCGGCGTCGGCAGGGCGAGCAGGGCAGGGCGTCGTACATGACCTGGGTCGTGGGCGTGCCTGAACTCAGGTAGGGGCGTGTGGAGCCGAATAGCGCCACGGTGGGCAGGCGCAAGGCGGTGCCCATGTGGGTCAGCCCGGTGTCCACCCCAATGAGTTGTTGGCACTGAGAGATGAGCGCCACGCTTTCGTCGAGCTTGAGTTGTCCGGTCAGGTTGATGAGATCGGGGCAGCCGGCAGCAATGCGAGCAGCGGCTTCCTTGTCCGCTGGACCTCCCAATACGATGGCTTGCAGTCCCCTTTCCAGCAGGCGGCGCGCCAGCTCAGACCAATTTGTTTCGACCCAGTGCTTCTGCGGACGGGTGGTGAAAGGACACAGCACGACCAGGGGGCGTTGCGGCTTGCCTGCGAGTGCGGCTTGAAGGGCTGCTTGGGCTTTGGCCAGAGGCGCTGCGCCCACCGCCAGATCGAGCTGGAAGTCTGCTTCAGGGGCACCCAGGTAGGTGGCCAGGTAGCGGTATTCGGAGCCGATGCGGGTATCGGCCCCCGCGGGCGGCACCACACGTTCATGAACCAGCAAGTGGCTGCCTTCGCGCGCGATGATGCTGATACGCCGAGGGGCGCCCGTGAACCAGGCGCACAATCCGCTCTTGAGAAGGCCCTGGCCGTCGAGCACCAGATCGAAGCGCATGCTGCGCAGCATCTTGCGAAACGCTCGGATCACGCGCCACAAGGCGCCATATTGCTTGGCCTTGAGCAATTGCTCCCACTGGGCGCGAGGCCAGATCAATACATCCTTCAGTTTGGGGTTGTGCTTGAGCAGCGGGGCGCAGCCGGCTTCGGTCAGCCAGTACAACTCTGCTTGCGGAAAGCGCTTGTGCAGGGCTGGAATCAGACCAGACGACATGACAATGTCGCCCAGTGCGGACAGGCGCACGATCAGGATGCGGCGTGGTTCAGGGTGGGCTGCGGTGCTCATGCGTGTCGGGCCTGGTCCAGGCAGCGTTGGTAAACAGCCAGCGTCTGCTCCACCATGCTGCGATCGGTCAGTTGGGTTTCGTACAGATGTCGCCCGGCTTGGGCCAACAAGCGGCACTCTTCGGGGGAGCGAGCGAGTGCCTCGATGCCGCGCGCCAATGCCTCTGGGCTCTCGGGCTCGACCAGCCAGCCAGTTTCATCGTGGATCACGATTTCAGGTACTCCGCCTACCGATGTGGCGACTACGGGCAACTGTGCTGCAAAGGCTTCAATGACGGACAAGCCCAGGGCCTCGCGTCGGGAAGACAGTGCGTAGGCGTCGAAAGCCGGCAGGATGCGCTGAACGTCACCGCGGTAGCCCAAGAAATGGATGCGCTCACTTTGCCCAGCCAGGTTTTGAACCTGTTTGCCAAAGTCGGTGGCCGGATCGCCGATGAGGTAGAGGTGAACGCGCGGGTCTGACACCTGTGTCATGGCTTGGGTCAAAAGGTCTTGCCCTTTGTCGCGAATGAACCGCCCCACGTTGACTACGGCAAACCGGTCGTCAGGAATGGACAACTCCAGGCGTAACTCATGGCGTGAGCCGTGAGGCCCTTCCGGCATGCCGTTGTAGATGACACTGGTTGCGGCCTCGCGATAGCCGTGGCTCAGCAAATTCTTCTGAACGGCCTTGGACACGGCGATGACGTGGGCACAGCGCTCCATGTGCTTGTACGCGGTGGTGGCGTGCGCAGTGCAAATCGCCACGGGGCGTTGGTGCTTGTGGGCGGCCAGGCCTGCGTACTGGGCTCCGCGCACCAGGTGGCCGTGCACGATATCGGCGCGCCACTGCTGCGCGGCTTTGCGCAGGGTGTAGTGGGACGGTAAGTCAAACAGGCCCGACATGCGCAAGTGCTGCGTGGGGATGCCCTGGTCTGCACAGGCGCGACCTAGCCACGAATCGGTGGGGCCTGCATACATCACTTCATGGCCAGCAGCACGTTGCCCCTTCATCAAGACCAGGGCGTGGTTTTCAGCGCCGCCATAACCGTGGCTGTGTAGAACGTGAAGGATGCGCATGCCTTTAGCCGCCCTTACGCTTGTTCTTCATGTGCAATTTCCACGCAAAACCGATCAGGTTGTCGCCATAGGAAATGGCTTTGCGTGGCAGTTCGAATGGAGTGGTCGCGGTATTGGCTGAGCCTCTCACGCATGTCAAGCCTGTTCGGTAGCCGGCTTCTTCCACCAACCGACGCGCCGTGTCGTTGTAGTCGCCATAGGGGTAGCAGAAATCGGCTACCTCGGCTCCGAGCAGGTCTTCCAGCGCAGCCTTGCTGTCAAAGATCTCCGAGCGCATGGCCGGGGTCGGTAGCTTGCTCAACCGGGGGTGACTCATGGCATGTGAGCCAAAGTGGACCCCTTCTCGGTGGAGCTGTCTGATCGCGTCGGCATTCATCAAAGCGGGCACATCTGCGCGCTCGGATTCGAGCCATGCGGCACGTTTGCCAATGAGCGAGTTCACCAGGAAGACGGTGGCGGGAAAGTTGAATTCCTGCAAGGCAGGCCAGGCATGAGTGCGGAAATCATCAAAGCCATCGTCAACGGTGATCACAGCGGCTTTGCGCGGCAGCGGGCGGCATTCGAAGAGGCTTTGTCGTGCCTGTTCCAGTGTGAGGACGTCAAAGCCTGCGAGCTTCAGATAGCGCAGTTGACTGCGGAAGCGGTCAATGTGGCAAAACAGGGCTCGGTGCGTGTCTGGCCGTGGGTAGACCCCGATCTGGTGGTACATCAGGATCGAGATCGGCGGTAAGGCAGGAGGGATCAGACTCATGGGGCAGAAGGGCGACTGGGCGCGAGCAATCTGTGACTGTACCGTAGCTGCCAGATGCGGACGCATGAGTGCGGCGCATAAAGCAAAACGCCGATCACGAGGATCGGCGTTTTTGTATTTGGTGGCCTGGGGCGGAATCGAACCACCGACACGCGGATTTTCAATCCGCTGCTC
>ERZ724505.722-NODE-722-length-19966-cov-5.011803_pt1 | contig 19966 bp, 17 predicted proteins | sample MGYA00376038_ERZ724505 | MGnify/ENA primary metagenome ERZ724505 (study PRJEB28724, sample SAMN07190884) | wastewater metagenome | isolation source: effluent of sewage treatment plant in Hong Hong | place: Hong Kong | collected 2016-03-17 ...
CTACCTGCATGCCGACCCGCGCGGCTTCATCGGCCTGGATTGGGCCAAGTTCCGCGCCGACAGCGGCTATGACCAGGCCTACGCCAACACCCAGGTCTCGACCGGCAGCACCAACACCGGCACCAACCCGGGCTTCATTCAGGAGAAGGTCACGTCCTTCTACGTGGAGACGGCGGGCCGCACCAGCCTGCTTGGCAACCGCTTTGCCTACAACCTGGGCCTGCGCCATGCGCGCACCGAGCAGACCTTCGGCACCCTGATCAGCACCGCCGACCCGCGCAATGCGCAGCTGAACCTGGGCGATGGTGGCCGCTTCCCGAACCTCATCACGGAAGAGCTGACGCCCACGGCCTACAGCAACAACCTGCCCTCCGGCACCCTGGCCTACAACCTGCGCGACGATGTGCTGCTGCGTCTCTCGGGTTCCAAGACCATGACCCGCCCGAACCCGCAGGACCTGCGCCGCACGCAGCTGCAGTTCAGCGACCCGTCGGCCGCCCAGGCCACGCTCACCAACTCCGACCTCAAGCCCTACCTCTCCAAGAACTGGGACCTGGGCCTGGAGTGGTACACCGGCCGCGAAGGCTATCTGGCCGCCGCGTTCTTCAAAAAGGACATCACGGCCTTCACCTCGACGCAGAACATCACCTACAAGTTCGGCGATCTCGCGCAATGGAACTGGACCTACGCACAGCTGACCCAACAGCAGCGTGATGCCATCGCCGTGCGCTCGGGCCTGCCGGCGGGGCTGACCTCGCTGAACGCCGCGCAGACGGCAGCCGTCAACGCGCAGGACGTGCTGGTGTCGCAGCAGGTCAACTCCGACGCCCTGCTCAAGGTGAACGGCATGGAGCTGTCCTGGGTCCAGCCGCTGACCTTCTTGCCCGTGCAGGGCTTTGGCTTCACCGCCAACTACACCAAGGTCAAGCAGCGCGCCACCAACAACAGCGGCTTCATCGCGCTGGGCGTGCCCCCGCACACCTACAACCTGACTGCCTACTACGACGCCAAGGGCATCTCCTTCCGCGTGGCCCAGACCTTCACCAAGGGCTCGCAAGGCTCGACCCCGGGTCAGAACGGCATTGGCGCGGCAGCGATCTTCGGGACCGACTACAAGCAAGTGGACGTCTCCTCCCGCGTAGACCTGAGCCGCTTCCTGGGGTGGAAGACCGATGTGTCGATGAGCTTCGACGTCAACAACGTCACCAAGAGCATCCAGCGCGCCTACTTCCAGTTCGAGAACGCGCCGTTCACGATCTACGACCCGGGCCGCACCTATGCGGTCGGCCTGCGCGTCAAGTACTGATCAGCACGCATCTCCTCGGGCCCGTCACTAGATTTGCTGGGCCCTCCTGCTTGGCGCCCCTTCTCGCGGAGGGGCGCCCTTTTTTTGCCCCTCGGCTACAGTGCCACGGCCCATTTTTGAAGCGACGCCACGATGCTGCACGGCCCACAGATCCCCTTCCAGCCCAATGCCCGCATGCCTGACGAACGCGTCACCGTGCTGGACCCGCGAGGCGCTGCCTTGCGCCTCTTCCAGGGCACGGTGGAGCAGCTCTACACCGGCTGCCGCTGGGCCGAGGGGCCGGTGTGGTTTGGCGATGGCCGCTACCTGCTCTGGAGCGACATCCCCGCCAACCGCATCCTGCGTTGGGACGAGACCAATGGCGTGGTCAGCGAGTACCGCAACCCGTCCAACCATGCCAACGGCAACACGCGTGACCATCTCGGCCGCTTGATCAGCTGTGAACACCTGACGCGCCGCATCACCCGTACCGAATGGGACGGCCGCATCAGCGTGCTGGCCGACCGCTATCAGGGCAAGCGCCTCAATTCGCCCAATGACATCGTCTGCCAGCGCGACGGCACGATCTGGTTCACCGACCCCGCCTTCGGCATCAGCGGCTGGTTCGAGGGCGAGCCCGCCGTGCCTGAGCTGCCCGAGAGCTTCTACCGCCTGAGTGCGGACGGCGAGCTGCGCTGCATGGACGCCAGCCTCGCGGCCCCCAACGGTCTGGCCTTCTCGCCCGACGAGAAGCAGCTCTACGTGATCGACAGCAAGAGCGCGCCGCACCGGCAATTGCTGGCCTATGACGTGGACGGTGCCCAGCTCAAGAACCGGCGCGTGCTCTACAGCGCTGACGACGGCGGTCAACTCGACGGCTTCCGCCTCGACACGGCGGGCAATCTCTGGTGCGGCTATGGTGGCAGCGAGGCCACCAATGGCGTGCGCGTGCTGGCGCCAGATGGCACGCCGCTGCTGCACATCCAGTTGCCTGAACGCTGCGCCAACCTGTGCTTTGGCGGTGCGCGCAAGAACCGCCTCTTCATGGCCAGCAGCCACAGCCTCTACGCGCTGCACGTCAACGCCCAGGGCGCGCTGTGATTGCGCGCCGCAGCCTGCTGGCCGCCGGCGCGCTGCCGCTATGGGGAGGCCGGGCCCGGGCCGCAGACCAACTGCCTCAACCAAGCTTGCGCAACCTCTTCGCCGAGGTCCTGGGCAAGACCGAGGCCGAGTTGGACCAGCGCATCGGTGCGGCTTACCAGCACCTCTTCCAGGGCGGGCCCGAGCAGCGCATCGTCTTCGACGTGGCGCCCGACATGGCCTACTGCGCCGACATCAACAACCAGGACGTCCGTTCCGAAGGCATGTCCTATGCGTTGATGCTGGCCGTGCAGCTCAACCAGCAGGCGGTGTTCAACCGCATTTGGCGCTGGGCCACGCGTTTCATGCGCCATGCCGAGGGTGAGCGGCGCGGCTACTTCGCGTGGTCCTGCGCGTTGGATGGCAAGCATCTCGACCCGGGCAGCGCCAGCGACGGCGAGGCCTGGATCGCCATGGCCCTGCTGATGGCGGAGGCCCGCTGGGGCAATGGCGAGGGTCTGCTGCACTACGGCGACCAAGCGCAGGCGTTGCTGGCCGAGATGCTGCACAAGCCGCGCACCGCGCGCGTCACGCCCATCTACGACCCGCAAGAGAAGCAGATCGTCTTCGCCCCGACGCCCGACGCGGCCGGCTTCACCGACCCGTCCTACCACCTGCCGGCCTTCACCGAGATCTGGGCGCAGCGTGCTGCCGATGCGGCCGACCGCCGCACCTGGCGCGAGGTGACCGACACCAGCCGCCACTTCTTCAAGCGCGCCGCGCATCCGCGTACCGGGCTGATGCCCGAGTACGCCTACTTCGATGGCCGCCCCTACACGCCCACCCACCATGGCCCGGGCAAGGCGGATTTCCGCTACGACGCCTGGCGCATCCTGGCCAATGTGGCCATTGACCATCAGTGGTGGCGCCGCGATGCCGAGTGGCAGATGGCGCAAAGCCAGCGTGTGCTTGGATTCCTGTCGGCCAACCCCAAGGGCAGCCTGTTCACGCTGGAGGGTAAGGCGCTCGACGAGGGCCGTTCACTTGGCCTCGTGGCGATGCTGGCGGTGGCCGGGCAGGGCTGCCCGGATGCGCGCCAGGCCAAGACATGGCTCCAACGCCTGTGGGACGCACCGATGCCCGTCGGCCGCTACCGCTACTACGACGGGCTGCTCGCCCTCTTGGGCCTGCTGCAGGCTGGCGGGCGCTTCAGGCCCTGGGGCGCAACGGTTTGACGAAGCCCCGAGGGGGGCTCTACTCAGCCGTCTTGCAGTTCGGCTTGCACACCACCTCATTGCGTCCCAGCACGCGCAGCGACTGCAGGCTGGACGGCGGGCGGTGTTTGCCGCACTTGAAGCACGACCGCGTGTGGCCACTGCCCAAAAAGGGCGAGCCCCCCACTTTGGAGGAGTAACGCAGGCCGCCCTCCCGGACTGCGGTAACGGTGTCTTTGCTCATGTTCTGGACCGGAACTGGAACCAGACCATTGACTCACAAGGCCTGTGACAGCGCTAGCGCGCTTGCCCTGAGCCCGCGTTGCATTGGTGCCGAAATTCAGGGCTTCCCCTGCCCCAGGCTTGAGGGGCCGTGATCGGGCGCGCGGGCGCTTACACAATTGGCGCATGGCCAAGCTCTTTTTCCGCTACGCGGCGATGAACGCCGGCAAATCAACGGCCTTGCTGCAGGTGGCGCACAACTACGAGGAGCGCGGGCACCGCGTCCTGATTTACACCGCACGCGTGGACGACCGCTTCGGCGAGGGCTTCGTCACGTCCCGTCTCGGCCCCCAGCGTCAGGCGGCGACCTTTGACGACACGACCGACTTCCGTGCCGAAGCCGCCCGCTCGCCCGGGGTCGCCTGCATCCTGGTGGACGAAGCGCAGTTCATGACGCCGGCCCAGGTGCAGACCCTGCATGAGCTGGCCCATCTGCAGAACATCCCGGCCATCTGCTATGGCCTGCGCACCGACTTCCGAGGCGAACTCTTCCCCGGCTCAGCCACGCTGCTGGCCCTGGCTGATGGACGAGATGAAGACCATCTGCGATTGCGGGCGCAAGGCGACCATGAACATGCGCGTGGACGCCAACAACCGCAAGGTGACGGAGGGCGCCCAGGTCGAGATCGGCGGCAACAGCCGTTACCGCTCGGTCTGCGGCCGCTGCTTCCGCAGCAGCTGAAATCCGGGCCCCAAAAAGACCGGCGGGGCCGAGGCCCCGCCGTCCGTGTCCCGCGCCCGTCAGGGCCAGCGGCTTATTTCTTGGCGGCGAGCTGGGCTTCCAGCTCCTTGCAAGAGGGCGAGCAGACGGGCTGCGACTTGCCAAGCAGCTTCTTGGACTTGAGCATGGCCCGGGGACGGTGCTTGCCACACAGGAAGCACGACATCGTGGCAGCGCCGAAGGAAGAGGTGGCAGCGAAGGGCGAACCCGGTGCTTTGGAGCGGTAACGCAGACCATCCGCTTCGATGGTGGTCTTGGTGGTTTCTTTGGCCACGCTGGTCCTGTCGAAGAGTTGTGGGGGAGGGCGGCAGGGGCAGTGCCGCGAGCACGGTATTTTCCCACGATGTGGCAGGTCCCCCGCCCTAGGGCTTTCAGCGACCCTGAAATCCGGGTGTTCGCTGGGCTTTCCAGGCGTCGGCGCCCTCGGCGAGATCCTCGGATTGCAGCGACTGTGCAATGTCTGCGGCCAACTGCTGGCTGTCGAGTCGATGCCGGGCCAGGGCGTTGAGGTGCTGTTTCATGGGCAGCAGGGCAAGGGGCGCGAAGCCGGCCAGACGTTCGCTCAGGGCCTCGCAGAGGATGGCGGGCGCGTCGCTCAGCTCGGTGAGGAAGCCGCAAGCCAGCATCTCGGCGGCCGAGAAGGGCTCAGCCGCCAGCAGCAGGCGCTTGGCCGCCTGCAAACCTAGACGCTGCACGCAGCGCTGCATGGCGCCGCCGTAGTAGTGCAGGCCCAGGCGCACGGCGGGGACGAACATCTCACAGGCCGGGCTGCCGATGCGGAAGTCGCAGGCCAGGGCCAGGTCGGTACCGCCGCCGTAGACACCGCCCTCCAGGCAGCAGACGGTGATCTGGCGCAGGTTCTCCAGCCGGTCCGCCACCGCCTCAAACCGGGCGCCGGGGTCGTTCTGGCCCGACAGCTCGCGCAGGTCGAAACCGGCGCAGAAGCTGCGGCCCACGGCCCGCAGCACCAGCACGCGGATCGATGCCGCCTGCTCGACCGCCTCGAGATGCGCCTCCAGCACCGCCAGGTCAGCCAGGCTGAGCCGGTTGGCGGCCTCCGGGCGGTGCAGGGTGAGCCGAGCGATGGAGCCGGTCAAGTCGAGCTGAGGCGGCAGGCTGGGAAGGGCAGCGGGCGACGACATCCGTCAGGGCGCTCAGCGGGGCTTGCGGCGGATGGTGCGGCCAGCACGCTCGTAGGCCTGGTTGATCTGGGCGTAGGCGGCTTCGCGCTCACGCTGGATCAGGTCCTTCAGGCTGCCGCTGAGGCCCTGGCGCAGGCTGGCATCCTGGTGCAGCAGGATTTCGGCAACCAAGCCCCAGTCGATCTCCAGGTCAGCCACCCAGAGCGGTGCGTCGGGCGGCACGGTGGCAAGCATGGCGGCCTGGGCCAGTGGGGCGTCATCGGCCTCGACCAGGCCGACCTGGGTCGGCCAGCGGCCGAGCAAGGGCGACTCCAGGCGCTGCGGTGGCCAAATGGCAAACAGCCAGGCCGCCGCGCGGTTTTCAACCAAGGGGCCCTCGGCGGTCTGGACGACCTCGGCCGAGACCTCGGCGATCTTGCGCAGCCGGCCGGTCCAGGCCCGGGGTTGCCAGCGAGCCAGCAGGCGCGGGTCGCTGGCAGCCCTCAGGGCCGGCGGGCGGGCTTGCTCGGCAGCGCGGGTCAGGCTCTGCTGGATCTCGGCCCAGGCGGGCTCGGCGGGCGGTGGGCTGGCCGGTAGCTCCACATCCTCGACATCCTGCATGGCATAGCCCCGATCACGCAGGCGCTGCAGGCGTTCGGCGCTGAGCGAAGGTGTCAGGCTGGCCAGGCCGGTCACGAGGGGCGCCTCGCCTAGCGACTTCACTGGCGCACGCCAGCCGTCGAGAAATCGCGTCGGATCGGCTTGGGGCTCGGAGTCGCGCATTCGTCAATTGTGCGGCGTAAGCTCGCTTTTTTCCGCTTCAAAGTCGATGCGCCATGGCTCTCTCACGCCGCACCCTTGCTCTCCGCGTTGTCGCTTCACTGGGGGCCTTGCTGGTCTCCGGCTGTTCGCAGCTTGCGCCTGCCGAGGTCGTTGCCCCTAGCAAGCCCAAGCTGATGGTGCTGTTGGTGGTGGACGGCCTGCCCATGCGTCAGATCACCCAGGTCCGCGATCAACTCGCGCCGGACGGCTTTGCGCGCTTCCTGGACCGCGGGCAGTGGTTCTCTGAGGCGCACTATGGCCACGGGCACACCGTCACGGCGGCGGGCCATGCGGTGATGCTGACCGGCGCCTACCCGCAACGCACCGGGATCATCAGCAATGAGTGGCGCGACCCCAAGACCGGCGAGCAGGTCTATTGCACGCAAGACCCGGCGTACACCTACATCGATAGCCCGACGCCACGGCTGGCCGGTACCAGCCCGCGCAATCTCAAGGTCGAGACCCTGGGCGACGTGCTGCGCCGCCTCGACCCCGAGGCCAAGGTGATCGGCATCTCCGGCAAGGATCGTGGCGCCATCCTGCCCGCCGGCCACAAGGGCACGGCCTATATGTACATGGCCGAAACCGGGCGCTTCGCGTCCAGCACCTACTACATGGCCCAGCACCCGGCCTGGGTCAACGCTTTCAATGCCGGCAAGCCGGCCGATGCCTTCTTCAAGAAGACCTGGGCGCCGTTACTGCCGGAGGCGGCCTACGCGCGTTCGGTGCCCGATGGCCAAACCTGGCAGGTCGCCACGGGCAACGGCAACCGGCTGCCGGCCGTCGTGGGCGACCAGATGGACGCACCGGGCCCGCGCTTCTACGGCAACCTGTTGGCCAGCCCCTTTGGCGACGAGCTGACCTTGGCCTTTGCCCGCGCCGCTATTGAAGCCGAGCGCCTGGGCCAGCGTGGCCACACCGACATCCTCTCCGTCAGTCTCTCCAGCCATGACTACGTCAACCACGCGATGGGCCCTGAGTCGCGCCTGTCGCAGGACCACCTGCTGCACCTGGACCGCCATCTGCAGCGCTTTTTTGAGTACCTCGACCGCACCATCGGCCGCGACGCCTATGTGATGGCGCTGACCGCAGATCATGGCTTCGCGGACACGCCGGAATGGGCCCAGAGCCAAGGCCGCCAGGCCGGGCGGCTGGCGGCGGGGCCTGCGCTGGCCAGCATCAACGCGGCGCTCCAGCAGCGCTTTGGCGTGCCCAAGCTGGCGCGCGATTTCTCGGCCGCCGGCCTGCTGCTGGACGATGCGACCATCGCCGCTCGTGGCTTGCCGCGTGCCGACATCGAGCGCCTGGCCAAGGAGGAGTTGCTGAAGCTGCCAGGCGTGCTAGCGGTGTTTGATGAGCAACAGATGCGCTCTGGTGACGCGGACAAGACCCCCTATCTTGCGGCGATGCGCAAGAGCTGGGATCCTGAGCGCGCGCCAGGCTTGCAGTACGTGATGCAAGCAGGCTGGTTCCTCAGCTCTCGTCCTGGCGGCAGCACCCATGGCTCGCCACATGCGTACGACACCCATGTGCCTCTGCTGTTCTGGGGCCGTGGCATCAGTGCGGAGGGGGCGCGCCCCGAGCGTGTCGAAATTGCGGACCTCGCGCCGACGCTGGCTGGCCTGCTGGCACTGCCGGCACCCGCTCAGGCCCAGGGGCGCAATTTGCAGCTTCGATAGCCCGCGCCGGGCCGCGAGCGGCCGTTCAGGCCGTGCCTTCGTTCGGTGCCGGGGCGGCCGCCGACATGCGCGCCATCCAGGCCTTGCGGACCAGGTGCGGCACCAGCAGATGCAGTGGCATGCGGATCAGGTGTGATCGCAGATAGAGCGCACGGCGCGCACAGCGGGACAGCCAGGTGTCGCAGTCCGGGTGCTGAGGCCGCAGCGCCAGGGCCAGCAGTCCCTGCATGAGCTGACGGCGCGGCCAGGGTGGCTCGAAAGCCTTCAAGGGCGCGGCCTGGTCAGCGGGTGGCTCGATGCCGAGCAATCGCTGGCGCTGCGTCAGCAGCACGCTCAGGGGTTCGCCCAGGGACAGCTCTTCGGCCCTGGCAATGAGCGTTGGCCAGAAGGCCGGGTCCTTGCCGAAGTCCTGCAGCAGTTCGTGCAGGTCAAGCAGGTCGCGCATGCCGTGGTCCAACTCGCCCTCCTGGTAGAGGTGGACGGCGCTGTGCAGCACCATGTCCTCGGGAGCCAGCACATGAAAGCCACTGTCGCCCAAGGGCCGCGCACGGGCCAGCAGCGCGTGGCCATCCACCTTGAAGCGGGACGTGGGCGGGCTGATGGTGTGGTGCAGGTCCAGCACCGTGCCGCGCTGCACATGCTCCAGCGGCGGGATCTCGTGCATCCATTGCCGGTAGTAGCGCTGGTTGTAGGCGTCGCGCTCCTGGCTGATCCAGCCGCCGCCCAGCAAGGCGCTCTCCGCCTGTTCCAGCGAGCCTTCGGCGACCATCAGGTCGATGTCGGAGAACACCCGTCCGCGCGCTGCCGGCAAGTCCGCCGCGAGATAGGCCGCTCCCTTGAGCAACACGATCGGGCCTGGCACGCCTTGCATCGAACGGCGCATCTGGTCCAGCTCGAACAGCACATCCAGCCGATGCCGATGCACGACGCGCAATGCGCCTTGCAGAAAGCCGCGCTGCGGCGATGGCACGGCGTCCAGCCCCCCCGGCATCTCACTGAGCTTGAGAGCCAAGCGAGCCATGAGACGGCCGCGGCGCGCCTGGCCCATGACGGTTTCCCAGGCCCGGCCTTGCCAATCAGGCCGCTGCTCGGGCTGGGCCCAGAACGGGGTCAGAAGATCAGCCACCGGTGATCTCTCCCGCCCGGCCAGTGGCGATAGCGTCAAAGACGGCGATGGCGTCGTCCAACTGGCTGTAGCTGAACTCGAAACACTCGCAGCCCTCGACCAGTCGCCCCAGCGCTTCAAAGCCGACCCGGCCGAGCAGGGTGTAGTTGAAAGCATTGGTGGCCAGGGTCATCAGGGTCTGAGCCCGGCCAACAGGGCGCAAGCAAGCCGGGGCCTTGGCCATGTAGCGCGGCACGACCACCCAACGTGGCTGGGCAGGTTCCAGCATGCGCGCCACATGTTCGCGTGGAGCTCTGATATGTGTGACCGAGCCCTTGGTGGTCCCATGGGTCGTGGGAGTGAACACGGCATCCGGTGCGAACGCGCGAATGATCTCGATAGAGGCGTTCTTGAGGCTGATCGGCCGTGCCGCTGGCGAGATCCGGCCATCCTGCAGCGACACCAAGGCCACCTCGTCGGACAGCAGTCGCCAGCCCCGATGCACCAGGGCCGCGCACAGCGTGCTCTTGCCTGACCCGGGTGGCGCGGGCAGCACTGCCGCCACCCCGTCGCGCTCGATGACAGCGGCGTGCAGCATCAAGTAATGGTGGGCGCGAGTGGACACGCACCAATTCATCGCCCATTCCAACTGCGGGTAAGCGTGCCCCAAGGGCAGGGGCTCAAATGGGTAGAAGCCGTCGGTGCTGAAGCGCACCTGGGGACGCCACCAGCGATGCAAGCCGGCGCCCGGCTCCATCTTCAAGGAAAAGTCGGCAAATGAGTCGGCGGGTGCGAGCGGGTAGTCCGCATACATCAGGCGCAGGCCGTTGGCGATCAAATCCAGTTGCGACTGGATCCGGTAGCGGAACGCACCGCAATGGATGACGAGATCGCCGGAACGCAGCTGTTGGGCCAGCGCCTGCTGACCAAGGGACGCGACGGTGTTCACAGCGCCGATTCCACCAGACCCAGCGAGTCCAGAAAGCTCAAGGCGTCGTGAATTTGTGTCTGCAGCGTGGGGCGGTGCGGATTCCCGAGATCCTCGAACACCTGCTGTTCGATATCTTCGTCTGTCTGGCAGCCGCTCTCCAGCGCCATCAAGGTGCCGGCGAGCACCGGGTCTGCGACCAAGGTCTGAGACGATCCCTCGTCAAAGACGCACCAGGCTCCGTCAAAGTGGAGCCAATGGAGCGAAGTTTGCCGGCTGAGGCGCCACTGCATCACACGAAGCGGCCCTGACGGGCGGTCGGGGTGCCCAGCGCCGGCTTAGGTCGTCTGCGTGGAAATGCGCTGGAACAGCGCCAGCGCACTGGCGCGCTTTTTCGTGTCATTCCAGTACGCCTGCACCTGAGCGGCGCTGTACGGGAAGCACTTGATATTCGTCGGCGGGTCCGAATAGAAATTCGTGCCATTCAGATAGGCGCAGATGTACCCCGCTTCCGTTGTGCCGGAATAGTTCTTCAACATGTCCAACAAAGTCTTGTTGGAGTAGGTCGAATTGCAGTACGGAAAGAGTGCGCTCACCTTGGTTGAGGTCGAGCAATTCCAGGGCTTGTTGAGTACGCCGTTGGTCGTCGCCGACCAATAGCTGATCGCCTTGCCGCCGGCCGGAATCTTGGTGATATTGGACGCAAACGAGTGGGCTGCAGACTGCACGCCGGAGACCGTGCAATTCGTTTCCTTGGCACCGGCCACGCTGCTGGGGCAGGTCAGGACCGTGGAGCCGGACGGGAACGTGGCCAGCGCGCCGATGGGCTGCAATGCCGCCACGGTGGCGCCCGTTGAAGCAGCGCCCTTCAGCAGCAGGCGACGACGGTTCAGGTCCTTCACAGTCGATGCCGCAGGAATGGCCTCGAAGGGCTGACCTGGTGCAGAGCTATCGGAACTGGTTTCTGGATTGTTCATGGATTCCGCCTCGCCTCGCTGAGAGGCCAATGCAACTCGCGCCATCAAAGCAAGGCGTCTTTTCTGGGATGCATGGACAACTCCAGGCGGGACGCGTACCCAGTCAGTGACAGACATTGCCACAGGCCCATAGGCCCAGGACTGACTTTGATGGCACGCCTATTTGAACTCAACTTTGTGACGAACGTCGTTCCGAACACCCCCGGCTCAGGGGTGCTCAGCGGTCCTCAGGCGCAGCGTCGGCTGAGCCAAGCGAGCGGGGAAGCGTCAGGCACCGGCCGGGCAGACCGAGATTCCAGTGCATGGGTGGTCGTCACCGAGCGATATTCCTCGGGGTAAGCCTCCAGGCTCGCCTCCATGCCAAAACAGGTACCCAGGTCGGCGGGGTCGGGCTGGACGCGCGCCGTGCTTTCGCGGCGGAAAAAGCGGAGCTTTGGAGTGAATCGCATGGCCGACCTCGACTTCAGTGGGACCGCATATCTCGCATGCGGTGGGCATGCCTGAAGTGTGCAGTGGGACCCCGAAAACCGTCCCTTGAACTGTTAGGAAATATTGCCTCTTGCGCGCAATCTGCACAGGATGAAACGGCCATTTCTCCTATGAAGAATGGGCGGCACGAGGTGCGGGCACTCATTCACGGGGCCGTTGTGCGTTTGCAAATCTTTTCTACGCGTCCCTATGGCGTGGGATGAGTTGAGCGGCTTGGATTGTCTAATCTGTCACACCTGTTTTGAACCCGCGCCTGTGTGCGGCGTCCGCATGAATGCAGTCTTTTTGCGATGGTTGGCCAGCGGCACCATCGCCAGCGTTTTCTTGTTCAGCATCTGGCTCGCTTACGCGGCTCAAACCGCACCCTTGGCGTCGAATCTGGTGGCGGCAGCGCCTGCCGCGTCCGCCGTGCGCCGCTAGGCGCCTCCGCCTGGCCGATTTGGGCCGGGCCCTGGCAAGAAGGCGTCAACCCGGCTACAAGCAAGCCTCTCGTCCATTGGAGATGCGGCGTGCGAGTGGTCGTGCTGGGTGCGGGGATTCTTGGAGTGTCGACGGCCTGGTTCCTGGCCCAGGCGGGGCATGCCGTGGTGGTGGTGGACCGCCAGGATGCGCCGGCCTTGGAGACGAGTTTTGCCAATGGGGCGCAGATTTCGGTCAGCTTTTGCGAGCCCTGGGCCAGTCCGACGGCGCCTTGGAAGGTCGCCAAATGGTTGCTGCGGGCCGATGCGCCGCTGCTCTTTCGCCCGCAACTGGACTGGCGGCAATGGGAGTGGGGGCTGCGTTTCCTGCGCGAGTGCTCAGCCACGGCCTTCGAGCGAAATGTGCGCCAGTTGGTGGCATTGGGGCGCTACTCGCAGCAGACGCTGCAGCAGGTGGTGGCGCAAACCGGCATCGAGTACGACCGTCTGGCGTGCGGCATTCTGCATTTCTGCTCCAGCCAGAAGGAACTCGATCAAGGCGCTCACGCGGCGGCCTTGATGCGCCGGTATGGCGTGGATCGCCAGGTGCTGGATCGCCGCCAGGTGCTGGCCATCGAGCCCGCGCTGGCGGGCTTTGCAGGCCTGACCGGGGGCACGTTCACGCCCAGCGACGAGTCAGGCGATGCCTGCCGCTTCACGCAGGCGTTGGCGCAGCGCTGTGAGGCGCTGGGCGTGCAGTTCCGATTTGGTTGCGAGGTGCTGGGCCTGGAGCGGGAGGGCGAGCGCATCGCTGCGGCTCGGGTGCGGGACCGCGCTGGGCCAGAGTCTGCGCGGCTGACGGCGGACGCCTTTGTGGCCGCATTGGGTGCGTACACGCCGGCCCTGCTGCGGCCGTTGGGCGAGCGCTTGCACATCTACCCGGCGAAAGGCTATTCGGCCACCTTGCGGCTGCTGGCGCCGGAGCGGGCCAGTGTGGTGAGCCTGCTGGATGACAGCCACAAGCTCGCCATTTCGCGCCTGGGGAATCGCATCCGCGTGGCGGGCACGGCCGAACTGAGTGGCTATGACACCAGCCTCGATACCCACACGGCGCGGGTGCGCTGCCAGGCCCTGCTGCGCCGCTATGAGGCCTTGTTTCCCGGCGTCGCGGACTGCAGTGAGCCGAACTTCTGGACGGGTCTGCGGCCGAGCACGCCGTCCAACAGGCCCTACATCGGCCGCAGCCGGGTGGCACGCAACCTGTGGCTCAACAGCGGCCATGGCACGCTGGGTTGGACGCATGGTGCAGGCTCCGGGCGTGCGCTCGCGGAGCTGATGTCGGGCCGCCAGCCGGAGCTGGCGTTCGATTTCTGCGGCGACGTGGTCAGAGGCTCTTGAGCATCGCGGCCACCTGGGCCTGCATGGAAAACTGGGGTCCCAGCTTGGCCAGCGCCTCCAGCTCCTGGCGGGCGGCGTCTTTCTTGCCGGCGGCGATCAGCACCTGGGCCAAGGTGATCTTGTAGGCCGGCTGGTCGGGCACGTCGCTGATCAGCTGGCGTTGCAGGTTGATGGCCTTGTCGTACTGCTTGTCGGCGGCCAGCACGGTGGCATAGGTGTCGCGCAGCGGGGCGTAAGAGGGCTTGAGTTTGAGTCCGCGCTCAGCCAGAGCGACTGCGCCCGGCTTGCCTGTCTTGGCCTTGAGCCAGGCGACATTGTTGATGAAGGGCAGGCTGTCCGGGTTGCGTTTCAGGAAGTTCTCATAGCGACTGAGCGCGGCCTCGAAGTCACCCTGGGCCAGCAGCACATCGGCGACGCCGCCGGCAAAGGCGTAGTCGGTTGGGTGGGCGTTCAGCCACTGTGTCTCGAACGCCAAGGCCTCGTCACGTTTTTTCATGCTGATCAGCATGGAGAACAGGCGTACCGGGGCGTCTTGCGGGTCCGTCGTCGCCACGGCCTTTTTCAGCAGGCCGATCGCCAGGTCGGGATGCTGGCGGCGCAGCTCAATGTCGGCCTCAGCGATGTAGGCAAAGCCTTCGTTGGGGCGGTCCTTCTGGCGCTGGCGCATCTGGGCCTGGGCTTGGTCGAGGCGGCCCTGACGGACGGCAATCTGGATGGACAGCCGCTGCGCGATGACGGAGTTGGGTTCGGCGTCCAGCGCGCGCTTGATCTCGCGTTCGGCACCAGGGATGTCTTGCTCCATGAAGCGGATCTGCGCCAGGCCGAGATAGCCCGAGGCCTTGTTCGGGGCCAGCGACGTGAGCTTGGAGTAGGACTTGAGTGCCTGGCTCTTGTCATTGCTCGCCAACTGGGTGCGGGCCAGACGCTCCAGCAGCTCCGGGTTGGTGGGCAGCGCCGCAGCGGCTTCCTGGGCGGCTTGGGCGGCGCCGGCGGTGTCGTTGAGCATCAGGCGATGGTCGATCAGCGCCACGCGCAGCGCCGGCTCATTGGGCTCCAGTCGCACGCCTTCGGTCAGCACGGTGGTGATGCGCTCGGCGTCGGCTTTGGACTGGAACAACATTTCGGCCAACGCCAGGCGGGCCATGGCCGATTGCGACTGCTGGCCCACAAAGGCTTCCAGGCGCTTGACGGCGTCCTCGACGCGGCCATCGTGCTGATCGAGCGCGGCCAGCCCGAGCACGGCCGGCAGGTATTTGGGGTCGGCCTTGCTGGCCGCCTCGAAGGAGGCGCGCGCCTGCTTGAAGTCTTTTTGCGCCAGTTGCACGCGGCCGCGCAGGTTGAAGGGTTCGGGGCTGTTGGGCGTCTTGGCCTGAAGCTTGTCGATGGCGGCCAACGCGGCGGGCAGATCGCGCCGGCGCAGCTGGGCGTTGACGAGCAGCATGTCGTAGGCGCTGCCGGCGTCTTTGGCGGCCAGTTCGCGCAGCTGGGCCACGGCCGCGTCGGCCTTGGCCTTGTTGGAGCCGCCGTCGCGCACCAAGGTCGACAGCGCCAATGCCGCCTGCAGTCGGGGGTCTTCAGGTCGCAATTTGGCGGCCTGCGCAAAGGCGCCGTCGGCCGCAGCAAAGTTGCCTTGTGCCATCTGGGCCCGGCCATAGATCAGCAGGGTGTCGGCATCGACCTTGCCGGAATCGATCACCGCCTTGAGCGTGTCAAGTGCGCGGGCCGGCTGGCGCGCCTGCAACTGCAGATTGGCGTACTGACGACGCAGGCTCCGGTCTTCCGGCAACTGCTTGAGGGCCTGCCCCAACATGTTTTCGGCGTCCGGGATCTGACCCAGTTGCTGGTGGGCTCCCGCCAGCAAGCGCAGCAGCGGCACGTAATTGGGCATCACCTTGAGCAGAGGCTGGCCCAGTTCGCGCGCCTTGGCGGCGTCGCCCTTGGCCAGCGCCAGTTGCGCTTGCAGGAATCGGCCCTGTGGGCGCTTGGCCATCTTTTCGGGTATGGACTCGACCAATTTGGTCGCGTCGTCGATGCGGTTCTTGGCCAGGGCCTCGCGCAGCAGCAGACTGCGGGCCTCGTAGACATTGGGGTCCAGTTGCAGGATGCGTTGCAGCAGGTCGATGACCTCCTCGTTCCGCCCCATGCCGGCGAGGATTTCAGCCTTGAGTTGCAGCGCCTTGACGCTCTTGGCCTGCCGCGCAAGCAGCTCATCCAGCAAGTTCAGCGCCTCGTCACGCGACCCCGCAGCCGCACGGACGCGTGCATTGACCAGCACCGATGCCTCGGTCCCCGGCGCAGATTGCTGTGCCTTGGTGGCGGCCGCCTTGGCTTCCAGCAAATTGCCTTGCTGCAGATAGGCCAACGCCAGTGAGCCTTGCAACTTGGCCGTGGCTTCGGGCTCGGCCAAGCTCCGGTCGGCCAACTCGCTGATCAGCTTGCGTCCCTGGCCGCTCTCCAGCAGGGCCTGCGCCAACAGCGGCGCCACCTGGCTTGGCGACGCCCCAAGGTCCTGCGCGCGGCGCAATTCGATTTCGGCGCCCGCCAGGTCGCCGGCGTCCAGCAGCGCCTTGCCCAAAAGTTGCCGGGCTTGCGCGTTGTCAGGGTTGCGCTGCAACAGGTTCTTCAGCTCGATCGACGCGCCGCCCGGGTCGTTGGCCTGCATGCGCTGGGCGGCTGCAGCCAAGAGTTCTTCGTCGCTACGGCCGCTACAGGCAGCGAGGGCCGCACAAACCATCCAAGATATGAGGCGCGTCTTCATGGGGGCTCCAGAAATTCGCGGCGATTGTGGCCCAGTGAATGCGCCGAGATCGCGCAATCTCGGGCTTCCTGCGCAGTGCTTGGCATGTCGCTCAAGGCAGGGGCAGCACACGGTCAGTTCGGCCGGGAGCGGTCTACTGGCGATGCTTCGTCAATGACCCAGATCAACGTCGGAATCTGTATGGACATACAGCTGTTTCGGGCGCACACTCAATGCCCCATTGATCGTTCCCAGACCTCACGCCGCCCCGCCATGAGTACCGTTGCCGACCTCCCCCTCCAAGACATCAGCCATGAAGTGTTGATCGAGAAATACGCCAAAGACGGCGAGCGGTCCGCCGACGAGCTGCGACGCCGCGTGGCGCGCGCGCTGGCTGAGGCCGAGAAGCCGGCCGAGCGCGGCCGCTGGGCAGTCGCCTTTCAGGAGGCGCTGGAACGCGGCTTCGTGCCCGCCGGCCGGATCATGTCCGCCGCAGGCACCGATCTCTCGGCCACGCTCATCAACTGTTTCGTCCAGCCCGTGGGCGATTCCATCGCCACGGCCGAGGACGGCGTGCCCGGCATCTACACCGCGCTGACCGAAGCGGCCGAGACCATGCGGCGGGGTGGCGGCGTGGGCTATGACTTCTCCCGCATCCGGCCCGCCGGCGCCTGGGTGGCCGCCACGCGCAGCCATGCCTCGGGCCCGGTCAGCTATATGCGGGTGTTTGACCGCAGCTGCGAGACCGTCGAGAGCGCCGGCAGCCGGCGCGGCGCGCAGATGGGCGTGCTGCGCATCGACCACCCCGACATCGAGGCCTTCATCCACGCCAAGGACGAGGGCGACCTGCGCAACTTCAACATCTCCGTCGGCGTGACGGATGCCTTCATGCAGGCGGTGGTTGACGACGCGGCGGTCGACCTCGTCCACCGCGCCACGCCCAGCCCCGGGCAGATCGAGGCCGGCGCCTTCCAGCGAGGCGACGGGCAATGGGTCTACCGCCGCGTGCAGGCCCGCAGCCTGTGGGACCAGATCATGCGGTCCACCTACGACCACGCCGAACCTGGCGTGCTCTTCCTCGACCGCATCAACGCCGACAACAACCTGCACTACTGCGAGACCATCTCGGCCACCAACCCCTGCGCCGAGCAGCCGCTGCCGCCCTATGGCTGCTGCTGCCTGGGCTCCATCGACCTGACGCGCTTTGTGCGCGAGCCCTTCAGCCCGGTGCCGCAGTTCGACGAAGCCGGCTTTGCCGAGGTCGTGGCCGTGGCCACGCGCATGCTGGACAACGTGCTCGACGTCACGCCCTGGCCGCTGCCGGCCCAGGCGCGCGAGGCCGCCAACAAGCGCCGTGTGGGCCTCGGATTCACGGGCCTGGGCGATGCGCTCGTCATGCTCAACCTGCGCTACGACACGCCGGAAGCTCGCGCCATGGCCAGCCGCATCAGCGAGGTGATGCGCGATGCCGCGTACGGCGCCTCCAGCGACCTGGCCCGCGAGCGCGGCAGCTTCCCGCTCTTCAACGCCGATCTGTACCTGTCGGGTGGCAGCTTTGCTTCGCGCCTGCCGCAGGCGCTCAAAGACAAGATCCGCGCCCAGGGCCTGCGCAACTCGCACCTGCTGTCCATCGCCCCCACCGGCACCATCAGCCTCGCGTTTGCGGACAACGCGTCCAACGGCATCGAGCCCGCGTTCTCCTGGAGCTACACGCGCAAGAAGCGGCTCGGTCAGGCTGAGGGCGGCGGCTTCAAGGAATACGCCGTCGAGGACCACGCCTGGCGGCTCTACCGGCATCTGTTCGGCCTTGATGCGCCGCTCTCCAATGCCTTCGTCACTGCGCTCGAACTCTCGGCGGCCGATCATGCGGCCATGGTCGCGGCGGTGGCGCCTTTCATCGACACCTCGATCAGCAAGACCGTCAACGTCCCGGCCGACTACCCCTACGAGGACTTCCAGGACCTCTACACCCAGGCCTGGCGCTCCAAGCTCAAGGGCTTGGCCACCTACCGGCCCAACAGCGTGCTCGGATCGGTGCTGTCGGTCACGCCGGAAGTCAAGCAGCCGGAGCCCTTGCGTCCGCTGCTTGACGGGGCCAACCAACGCCTGAAAGTTGAGCGCCTGCCGCAGACCGTCGTGGCCTCGCTGCGCTGGCCCAGCCGGCCGGACATGCCCGGCGGCAACCCGGCCTGGAGCTACATGATCCGCCACCCCCATGGCGACTTTGCGCTCTTCGTGGGCGAGTTGCCCCTCGACGGCCCCGAAGCCGGCCTCTTTGGTCGCAACCTGCCCTTCGAGGTCTGGATCAACGGCGCCGAGCAGCCGCGTGGCCTGGCGGCACTGGCCAAGACCCTTTCCATGGACCTGCGCACCAACGACGCTGCCTGGCTGCGCCTCAAGCTCGACGCTCTCGCCACCGTGCAGGAGGAGCGCGCTTTCGAGATGCCCATGCCGCCCAGCGGTGACACGCGCCTCTTCCCCGGCGTTGTGGCCGCCACGGCCGCCGTCATCCGCTGGCGTTGCGAGCAGCTTGGCGCGCTGCAGGAGGGCGGCCCCACGCCGGTGGTGGACGCCATGTTCAGCCGCGCCGAGCCGCGCACCGGCATCTCCGGCACCCTGGCCTGGGCCGTGGACGTGGACAACCCCGCCACCAATGAGCAGTTCACCTTGACGCTCAAGGAAGTCGTGCTGCCCACCCCCGGATTGGAAGGTTCGGGCGGCAGCGTCACCCGGCCCTGCGCGATGGGCTTCTCGGGCAACTACCCCAAGGCCCTGGACGGCATGGCCAGATTGCTCAGCCTCGACATGCGCGTGCTCGACCCGGCCTGGATCGGCATGAAGCTGCGCAAGCTGCTCAACGTCGGTGAGCCGCTCGGCCACTTCATGGCGCCCGTGCCCAGCTTGAGCGGCGAGCGCCGCCAGCAAGTCTGGCCGTCCACCGTGGCCTATGTGGCGCGGCTCATCATCCACCGTTACGCCATGCTCGGCATCCTCGATGAAGCGGGCATGCCGCTGGCCGACATGGGGCTGCTGCAGTCACCGGCGGCGCCCAAGCTCGTGCCCGAGGGCGGCGCGCTGCAGGTGCAAGCCGGCAAGCCCTGCCCGGAATGTGGCAACGCCACCATGATCCACAAGGACGGCTGCGACTTCTGCACCGCCTGCGGTTACGTGGGGCAGTGCGGCTGAAAGCGCGGCTCGGCGTCTGCTGAGCAGACGGCAGCGATGCCATGCATGGCGCGCCGCGCGATGCGGCCCGCGCTCAGCCCGCCGTGCGGAAGCGCTGCACCAGGTCGCGCAGGCGTGTGGTCTGGCCGCTCAGGCTTTGGGCGGCGGCGGCCACTTCTTCCACCAGTGCAGCGTTTTGCGAGGTGGTGGTGTCGATGGTGCGCACCGATTCATTGACCTTGACGATGCCCTCGCGCTGCAGCGAAGCGGCGCTGGTGATCTCGGCCACCAGCACGCGCACGCGGTCCACGCTGTCCAGCAGCTTGCCCATGGTGCTGTTCATGCCGTCGGCCTGACGCAGGCCGTCGTCCACCCGTTCGGCGGACTCCGCGATCAGCGTGCGCACCTCAGCCGCTGCCGTGGTCACGCGCTGCGCCAAAGCGCGCACCTCGGAGGCCACCACGGCAAAGCCGCGGCCTTGCTCGCCGGCCCGCGCGGCCTCGACCGCAGCGTTCAGCGCCAGGATGTTGGTCTGGAAGGCGATGCCATCGATCACGCCGATGAT
>ERZ724505.723-NODE-723-length-19917-cov-4.443812_pt1 | contig 19917 bp, 12 predicted proteins | sample MGYA00376038_ERZ724505 | MGnify/ENA primary metagenome ERZ724505 (study PRJEB28724, sample SAMN07190884) | wastewater metagenome | isolation source: effluent of sewage treatment plant in Hong Hong | place: Hong Kong | collected 2016-03-17 ...
CCCCCGTTTTTGCATAGCTATCTGAATCAACTATTGTTTTTTCCGCTTACCAGGAAAAAACCCCTACCCTATGACGCCAGGTTATGGTAAACTGCCGACTCCAACCCCCAGGAGCTACCATGATCGCCCTTTGCGCTGATGCCCTCTCCAATAAAACACCCACACCCAACGTCCCGAAACCCACGCCACCGCTTGACGACGCAGACCCCGCGACCTGCCTACCCGACAGCGAGAATCCACCGACTTGCCGGGAACCCCACTGGGAAGCGGTATGACCCCCCGCGATACCCTCTTGCTGGAAATGGCCAAGCGCTACGAGTGGTTCTGCCAAGTGGGTTGGTCTCAACCGGTTCTGAACGACCCCCGAGTGATCCTCGGCGAGGCTACGCCCCGAGACATTGACCACCTCATTGCCGACGGAATGCGCCGCTGGCCGCTCCGCGCACCCCCCACTCCGCTGAGTGCCGCATGACCCGATTCCAATTTGAATACCCGACCCGGGATGAGTACTGGGCGATGTACACCAGGGATTCCTACCGACTCTACTACACCGGGCCTTTCGCTAAAGCGAAGCGCTTCGTCTACGCGGTACGTGCAGCGCACGACGAGCTGGTGTTGCTGAAAACCCTGGGCTGCCTGGACGCGGACGTATGAGACTCCTGCTCTTCTTCCTGGGCCTGTTCGCCGGATTCGGATTGGGGTTCGCCGTGGCCGCTTGGGCGCTCTACACCCCGGTTCAGTCCGGGCCGGCGAAATACGCGCTCACCCGTTCGGCAGGGCCAGTGCCGCCGTATTCTCTTGACGGCACCCAAAAGCTGTTCCGTATCGAGTGCATCAGCGAATCGGCAAAGGACTGCCCACAGCCTGCGGCTATACCGGAACCCGGAATGCTGGGGCTGATGGGGGTAGGGCTGCTGGCTTTGGGTTTAGGGCGTCAACGCGGCCCTACACGGCCAGGACGCTGAATGGGACGGCTCAATGGACACCCGAAGCCCAACCCGCCGGGAATCGACGATTTGGGGCCTTCCTGCGGGTATGAGCTTTTTTCGCTACCCGGCGAGGGCTGCTGGGATTGCCCTCACCACGAACGGCGGCTGATCAAAACGGAAACCGGCAGGCCGTTGTGCTATGCGTCGGTCTGCCGGGAGGGGGGAAGGAGTTAGCAGTTCGCGCCGAGCTGGTTCAACAAGTCGTCAAACGTGCTCCGATACCAGTGCGGCTGGGTCTCTCGGGGGTTCTTCGGTGAGGACAGATTCTTGCCAAAAGCCGAACCCTTCTCCGTCACGTTCCAAAACTCCTTCGTCCCCTGGGTAGCAGGCCGGGTTAACCGAGCCAATAACCCCTCCTTCTCCATGAGCCGGTACAATGTCTTGGCCTGGAACGAGCTGTTCCGCTCTTTCAGTAACTGAGTGGCCGAAGCGGTTGCCTCTGAGGACTCAGCCGGTCCTCCAAGCTGCAACGGCGCGTCGATCGCGTAGGCCGGCAGCAGGTTCTCGGTCAACGGGAACCGGTCAAAGTACTGGGTGACGATCCCCAACTGAGCGCTCGGCGCGAGGTTCAACGCCTTGGCCGCGTACAGCAACGCCTTGACATCCCCCACCCGCGGCCACATCGGAATCTTCCGCTCTTCGACCGCCACATGGAAGATTTGGCTGTAGACGGCGAAGACCGCCTTGTTGCGCTTGGCCACCATGTGCTCGAAGCACTCGCAGGTGAGGTGATACTTGTCAGTTTTGCGTACACCACTGACACTGGTTTCGTCCTTCACCATTTGGTGAATTAGGCGATAATCAGTACCTTGCGTGTACTTTTCTATCAAAGCGCTGACTGCCTTTTCCTTGCGACTAAAGACGGTAGGGATCATTTCTTCCAGATCGTACGGATACTGCTCACCCCCTAACCACCGAGCATGAACGTCAGCGAAGTAGCGGAACAAGTCCACCCGCTGGTTTTCAGTCAGAATCCCGGCTTTGTAAACTTCGCGTGGTACCAAGGTAGAAAACGAGGTAAAATATTGAGTAGTCATACAGCCCCTCAGTCAGGTTGAATGGTCAGGGTCCCCGGAGAAAGTGCTCCGGGGTATCCGCATTATCCCACCCTATGACGCCAGGGTATATAGGGGAAAACCACGATGCCGGAAGGGGGAGGGGGTTAAGTCAACAGCTCACGGGGTACGATCCCCAGTTTCAACATGCCCTGGAACAGACTCTTGGCAGTGTCTGCCAAGCTGAGAGCATCGGCCATCGTAGCCCCTCTGGACATGGCCATGTCAGTGAACGATGCGGCGCATGCCGATGCGGGTTCAACAACCCGCATCGCCTCACGTCCGCTGGTGCGGTACTTACTGGGCACCCCCATACTCTTGGCTTTTTCGACCATGTGATGCGGCTTAATATGGTCGTTGGAAACGCGCAGACAAACGCGAGTGTGATACTCCGCAAAGCCTGTGGTGTGCGGGTCGTCTTTTAGGTTTTCGTAAAGGACGCCATTAACTTGCTTAACATTGACAACCTGCTGTTTACGACTCAGGTGGTCTAGCAGCTCGGGTGGCATCGTGTTGAAGTCCAGCTTGAGCTGTTTCTCCATCATATTGAACGCGGCGATGTACTTTTCTTTCCACGCCGCTGCTTCCGCTCCTTCAAACCCCATGCACAGCATGGTAAACCCGTCGCGGGAAATCACATAATAGGGCATGGATTTCCCCTGTTTATTCAAGCGGTTAGACAATCCAAAATTGGATGCTCTAAACTCTTGAGAACATTGGAGTTTTTCTATGTCCCGGAGAACGTGAAAATGGTCTTTCTTAAAGTGTTTAGCGACGATCAGCGACGTGGTCGTTGATTTTCCATCTTGGATGGAAACAAGTTCAGAGGATCGTGTATAATTCGACGTAGCCATGCGGCCTCCGTGATAGGTTAAATGGTCAGGTCCGCATTATCCCACCCTATGCCGCCCGGTTATACGCTATTCCACCCAACTCCTAAACGCTGCCCGTTCCGCGGGCAGCATGGACAACCCTGGTAGAGCTTTCATCACGAACTCCCCGGTATCGTCGGCCAGCATCAGTTCCTCCACTTTAGAGGCTGCCGGACCGGCCATGGCGAACGTAAACGACCGACCCCAGGACTGTTGACGATCGGCGTCGATCAACAATTGCAACGGCCCCAACACGCCGGTACGGCTGATGACTCGGCCCGTCGCGCTCAGCCAGCCCTCCGGGTCTTGGTCGAACGACGGACGCTCCCCGCGCCACGGGGCCCACTCACCGTACTTCAGCTCATCACGTAGGCCCATACCCAGCATCGCCAGCGGCATCATCAGCGCCAGGGGCAGCACGGCCATCATTTTGCCGTACAATCGAGGGTTCTTCATCACCTCCCGGGCCGCAGGCTTGAGGATCTGGGTGAAGAAGCTGAACGCAAACTGCTTGAGGTGCCACACCAACATGGCATAGGGGTGCGAGGCGAACAAAGGCCGTTGGCCGGCGTTCGGGCTGAACACGCTTTCCTGAACGAACCGCTGGCGAGCCAACATAATCTTGAACGCGACCGATTTTTCTCCGTCGGCAGACGTGTATTCTTTCTTTCCACCCTCGACCCATTGCTGCACTTCGGATGGCGTCAGTCCCAGGTCTTTCAGCCAACGCTCTGCATCCGGGTGTTGGCCGGTGATCAGATCTTCTAGCCAATAACCCGACGCATGGAACGATAGCAGCCGGCTGAAGTTGGTGAACATCTGCATTCCGTTCCACTTGAACAACCAGTCGTTAAGTTTCTGCGGGCCGGTGGTCAGGTACTGGCTATCGAAAAACGACGCGGCTTGTGAATCGCGGAAATCCCGGTAGACGATGCCGTACATCTCGGCCACCTTCCACAAGTCGCTGTCCTTGTCGCGCATCGCCCGATACGCATCCCGTAAGCCCTTGGCGTAGGCCCCGGTTCCCCCGCCCATGCGCGTCAGGGGGCCAACCAGGTCCGGAAACTGACTCAACAGGCTCAACGGCATGACCAGCACGTTCATGACCGCCTGAGTCCACGACATCCAGGTCCGCACCCGTGGATCTGTTGTGTAGGCCCCGTAACGGCCCAGGTACGCCTCGTTAATGGCGCGAGTTTTCTCCAGCAGGTACTTCATGCGATTCGCGCTGAGTGTGTCCCGGTGGTTGTTGATCAGCGCCTGTTGGGTGAGCTGACCGTACAGGTCCGACTGCCAAACCCAGTGCTTGCCCCTCTGCACCTCATCGCCGAAGCGTTTCTCCCACTCCACCCGCTTGATCATGGAGTGCGTATACCGGGCAATCACGGCATCGGCGTTGGTCTCCAGAAACGGCAGCAACTCCTCAATGGGCAGTGTGATGTGCCGGCCCTGCTTGGACGGGGCCCCCGGCGACAGCGTGGGTCGCACCAGCCCCGCCGCTTCGTCCAAATCCTTCTCGGTAATGGCTTCCTGCCCGGTGATAATGTGGGAGGCGAACTCCCGAGCCTCCCCGTCTTGCATCCCGCGCCAGGTGACCTCGCCCTGCTCATCTTTGCGCGTGGTGGTCAGCAGGTCGATGAACGCTTGCAGGTTCGCCTCGACGGCCTTCGGGCTGTAGTACCGCGCCAGGCCCCAGTCTTCTTGCTGGCCGATATGCACCGTGCCACTATGGGCCCCAGTAAACCCTTTGACCACGTAGTCCTTGTAGAACGTCTTGAGCCAGGCCGCGAGCGCCTTGGCCGTCTCGCTCTTCGGATCGTTGCGCAGCAACTCCTTGCCGATCTCGGAGATTTCCGCCTCGGTTTTGCCGTGGAGCAGTTTGCGGTAGCCCTCATCGCTCGATCCCCACTGGCCCTGGTACAACCGCTGGATGGCCGCGTTGAAACTCTCCTGGGGGATCGGGCGAATCTCCGCTTCCAGCACGCCGGTGCGCCGGTCTTTGTATTTGATCAGCACTACGCCGGCGACCCAATCTTTTTTGCGCAAAGCGTTGGCGCGGTCTTTGAGTCCCTGGACTTTGGCCTCGGCCACCCCGCCCAGCAGCTTCGACCACTCTGGGTCGTGTAGCAGCTCGTCGATCTGCTCGTTGGTGGTGAACTCGACCACGCGCTGCCGAGCCCCCCGGTCCAGCACGTCGGCGTGCATGGTGAGCTCAGCCAGGTTTTGCTCACGTAAGAAGTTGTTTGCAGTAGATAAAGTGTCGGTGACCCACTGCCCCACCGTCTGGGCCCCGGCCCACGCCGTTTGCAAAGCCGGTACGGCGTCGAGCAAGCGCTGCGCCTGCGCAAGAGTCCCCTGCTTCACCCCGTCCATCGTGATGAAGTCCAACTCGCCGGTCCTCATGTGGATGCGCTCGCTGGCCCGGCTGTGATAGGCCATCTGCATCGTCGTCAGGTCATACCCTTGGCCGATGCGCCCGGTCAATGCCCGTTGGAACTCGGCATACGCCTGTTCCTTCTCGCGCAGCGCCAACCCGTCCATGTAGGCCGCAACCGCGCCCTTGGCAGGTCGCAACCCCAACGCCCGGAACATCGCCTTCAAGGCATCTACAATGCGCTTGATGAAGCCCTGGGTCGCGTTCGTCACCCGGTGGTCTCGCTGGTTGATCCACCGCCCGGCCTCATCGGCGAACCACTCCATGAATCGCTGGCCGGTGTCCGCCTCCTGATACTCATTGAACAGCCGGTTCCACAGCGGGGTGTTCCGCTCGCGCTCGCTGTTAAGCATCACCCGGAAGACCACATGCCCCAGCTCATGGCTCAGCGCCTCGCGCAACGCCTCACCCGTCAAATTCTTGTCATAGTAGAGGAAAATCTCGCCCTGAATGAACGCCACGGCGGCAGGGATGCTCTTGACCCGCTCACGCCGCGTGGTGAACCCCTGCCAAACAGTCATGTTCCGCGCCTTGAGCGCCGCTTCGTAGGCTTCGACCTGGTCGCTGGTGTACAAGTGGATGCGCGTCTTGGTGAACCCCAGAGCGTCCAGCGCCCGCTGGATCAGGCCATGCGCTTCGGTGCCTTCCTGGCCGAAGACGCCACCCGCTTGGACGGGGAGGTTTTGGGGTTCACCCGTGGCCTTGGTGGAGGTCGCGCCGATGCGCTCCTCGACCTTGGACAGGCGCTGGTTCTTCTCGGCATCTTCTTCCGCCGCAGCGAGTTGCTTCTTCTCGGCCACGTCCAGCGGTGCAGTCCCTGAGTCCAGGTCCCACTGCCCTTCGTACTCCCAGGCGTCACTGGCCCGCTCTTTATCTTTTTGCTCTAGCAGATGCTTGCGCAATGCCTCATTGGCCCGGCCTGTCGCTATTTTCTTCGCCAGCGCCTCGGTCTTACCCTTGGCAATCTGGGCGTCGTAGACCTTTTGGTAGACCGGGTCAAAGACTTCCTGCTTCGCCAGGTCCATGGCATTCAGTGACTTCTTGAACGCCGCTTCGCCCTCAACGACCGAGGGCGCGGGAACCACCCCCAGCGTGTTCGGCTCGCCCACCGTCTCATTGGCCAGGGCCACGGCCCGTTCCGCACTCCGCTGAGCCAGCTCATGGGCGACGGCCACGGAGAGTTTCCGGGCCCGGGCAGCCTTGTACGCTTTGTCATAAGCCGGCGCGTAGACCTGAGAGACCAGGCGCTTGTCGCTCACGTCTTTCTGCTTCGGCAACCGCCCTTCCCGAGCGCCTTGCTCCTGGGCCAACGCCTGGGCAAAGGTCAGTTTCTCCTTTGCGGAACGAGCGATGTTCTTGTCCATCAGCTCGGGGGTGTTTAGCGCCAGGTTGGCATGATCCAACAAGGCCGCTCGGGCCAGCATAAACGCTTGATAGTCGTTTTCCGGCGTCATCAGCCCTTGCTGCTGGGCCAGGGCGTAGCCGAGCTGGGTAATACTCTTGCCCTGCACGTAAATGAAGCCGGTCTGGCTGTCCGTTTTCAGCAGGGGGTCGGCTTTTTGAGCTTTACCCGTGAACTTCCCCGTGATGTGGTCAATCGGTGTCAACGTCAACACGTTGTCCCGGAAGAACTCAGTCTCTTTACCGGTCTTGCCGGGCAGCTTCCAGTTCTTCGCGGCCTGCGCCAGGTAGTCGTTGACCCACTCCAGCAGCGACGTGGCGATCCCCGTGTGCGGGTCCACGAACACCTCCAGGGCGTTCGGGTTGGTCGAGGTCATCCGCTCGGTGATCGAAAACTGCTGGCTCTTGGCGTCGTACTGGAGGTAGAGCTGGCCGTACGGCACTTGATAGCGGTCATGCCAGGCCCGCAAGCCAACCATCGCCTGGGTGAACCGACCCACGTTGCTGTGCTTGTTCCGCTGGGCGTACTGCGCATCGTTGGCGAGCTTCGCGTCCTCGGTCTGGACTTCCCGCAACAGCAGTGTCCCGAACGTGGTGTCGGGGTCCTCGTTGAGCCACGCCTCGGCATCCGACAGCTTCATCTCGACCACCCGGGTGGCCGCGTCCAGCGTTGTGCCTTGCGCCGGCACCATCGTGTTCGCCGCTTCGATCAGCCCAAACAAGGTGTTCTCGATGGGGCCGACGCCTTCCAGCGCCTCGGTCACCTGGTCCCAGCGCTGACGCAGCTCGCCCTCGGTGCGCTGCGTGCTCTTGAGCAACGGCGACAGCACCTCGGCCAGCGCCTGGGTGAAATACTGGCCTTTGAACAGGGTGTAGAAGCCCTCGGTCGGCGCTTCCACGTTCATCGACTGCTCTTGCCAGCCTTCGCCCGGCTCGCCCTGCACTCGCGCTTCCACTTGACGCGCCGCCAGATGGTCATCGGCCTCGGCCATCAACACATCATCGAGGTCATACAACGTGGAGGTGTCGCGGTGACGGTAGTCGTCGATCGCCTCAATAGCCTTCGCCAGGTGGTCGATCAGCGGGAGATCGGTGGGACTCACCCATGCGGTCACCGCACGCAAACGGTCGGTCAGGTCGGGATAGTCCTGAGCCAGGCCGGCCACTGCCGCCTGTTGGCGCTTGGTGAGGTTGCGCACGCTACGGGCAACGGGCTTTTTCAAAGCATTCAGCAAAGCAGCTTCTTCGGTCTTCAAAGCCTCGACGCGAGCCTTCGCCGCGTTGACCCGCTGCTCAGCCTCCTGGGCGGATTGCTGAAGTTCTTTGATGAACGCGGGGTCTTTCGTGGCCCGTTGTTTCGCCGCGTTAAAGTCCTTTATCCGCTCCGCTAACTGGTCTTCTTCAGCGGCTACGACCTGAGCCGCATCACGGAGCTCGGTCACCAGCGCGACGGCACGTCTCTGCTTTTGGAGGCGCTTTCGTGTGGCGTCTTGCCGCTCAGCCACTTCTTCGGGTTCTGCCTGCTCAGTACGCCCAGTGTCCAGCGCGTTGCGGTAAAGCTCCAGCAGCGCACCCACGTTCACTCCCGGCGCTTTACGCTCCGAGCGAAGCATCAGCGCCAGGGACGTGCTGATGGCCCGGGTCCGATCCTTCGCCCCGCGCATCATCGCCGCCAGCTTACCCAGCTTGCCGGTCAAGGGCTTTACGTCCAGCGCCGGCTCGGCCTTCGGGGATAACGGCGATGCGGGGCTCAGGTCAGCGGTCAAGCGCTGTTGCGTCGTGGTCTGGGCATCCGCCTTGGCGCGAGCCGCTTGCGCTTGGCGCTGAGCCTGCTCGGCTTGGGGCAACGAAGTGACGGGGGGTAGCCCGGACGGGAGTTTTAAAGTACGCACCCCTTTCCATTCCGGGGTCTCCACCAACAACGGCTTGGCGGTTGAGAACCCCGGTGTGTCATCAACCGCGGTAGGCCCAGCGTTCGTCTTGGGATTGTAGTCTGGGGTGCGACGACCTTCAGGCGACCCATAGACGCGAGTCTCTACTGCTTGGGGCCCCCGCTCGGAAGCCTTCATCCCCGCCAAGCGTTCAGCCGGTCGGTCACGGACACGCCGCGCCGCTTCCTGGGCGTAGCCCTCACGGTCTGCCTTCAACGCCGCCTCGGCCTCGGCTTTCTTGTCGAACGTATCCAGCACGCGGCCATCACCGTACAGAATGCCGTAGGCCGGAGCGACCTTGCCGTTCTTGAGGGTCTTTACGCCGTACTGCGCGACATAGGGCGTAGCGGGTAAGCGCTTTGACGCCAACCGCCCCGTGCTGAGTCCCTCACCCTTGAGACCTTCCTTGAACGCGGCGACCTGCACCAGACTCACCAGGTCCTGTTCCGTGAGCCGTCCGACCGGGACCCCCAGGCTCCGCAGAAAGCGCTTGATGGCGTGCACCAAGCGCCGGATCAAGCCGTGCCGGGGGCTGGCCTCGGCCAGATAGGCCAGAGTCTCATGCCAAAGGGCTTCGTCGGATGCGCCGGCCTCCTTGGCCCTAGCGTAGGCGGCTTTGGTGCTAGTAAAGGTTCCGGCCTTTGCCTTAACCATGTCCTGGAGTTGGTTAAGGATGCCGTCATAAACTTCCTTGCCGACCATGCGTGGCAGGCCATAGTGCGCCCCCAGCTCATGGACCGTCTTGCCGAACGCCTCGCCCGGCGCGATATTCTCGGTGAAGAAATACACGGAGCCATCGGGCAGGTACAAGCCCGCCGTGTCTGGGGCTACCGGAAAGGGCGCGTCGGTGGTGCGGTGCAGCACATGGACGTTGGGGGCGTCGAGGCGCTTGCGCTCTTTGGCGGACAGCTCTTGCCTGAACGCTTCGGGCGTGGTGCCTTGCGTCGGGGCAGAGCGTTTGGAGTCGAAGGGGGTTTTCGGCTCCGCAGTTAACGCCAACAATTCTTGAAACAGCGCGTTCCCTTGCTTCTTGTCGTAGTTGAACAACTCTCTGTAAGGGCCCAAGACCCGGGTATACGCCTCATGCCCCGACTCTTCGAACCCCTCCTCGGGGTTTTTCCTCCAGGCTTGGTACTTCAGCTCCGCTTCCGCAGCTTCCTGTACGGCCCGTCCGTGGCGTTTTTGAATCTCGGCGATCAGCGTACCCAGTTTGAACCCGGGCTTTTGCGCTTCAATGAACAGCACCCGCTTGGGTTCCTGGAACCACGCGGAATCCTTTTCCCGGAAGTTGGCTAACTTCCAGTCTATCTGAAATTTATACTTAGAAAGTTCAGTCTTGAAACGCTCCGCTAAGGCCATTACTTCCGCCATTGACGACTGATCAATGAAGGCCGATAGGGTGTTATAAAACGACGGCATATCACTGCCGTAGACTTTCCCTTCAACAATCTCGTATTCCCCGCGCTGCAAGAAAGCGTCGATGACGTTCTGGAGCGTGGGTTTTGCTGTTGGTTTGGCTTCGGAGCGTTTAGAGTCGGAGGGGGTCTTCGGAACTTCGGGGGCAGTAGCTTTGACCGCGGGGGGAGTACGCACCCCGCCGCCATGAGTACGCTCATAGGCGTCCTTGACTTGTTGCCCCAGTCTGGCGTGTTCTGCTTTCTCTTCCGGGTTCCCCTGTTCGTTAATCCGTAAACTGATCGGCTTACTGTGCCGGTCCAAAGGGTACTTAGCGTCCAGTTTGTCACTGAACGCTTTCAGTTCGGTTTTCGCTTGCTCGAAGGTAAGCGGCTTAGCAGCAGAACTTACCCCCCGCCCCACAGCTTCGGATCGAGCTCCGGGGCTGGCTGGTTCGCCTTTTAGTTGTTGTGGATGTCCTCGCCCGGTATCGGGGCCAGGTCCGGGTCGGGTTGACCCTTCTTGAGTGCGGCTTCCAGTTTCAGGTCGAGGTCTTCCACGTTCAGGTCGTTGCTCAGGGAGCTTAGCCCGAAACGCTTCCCGTACTCGCTGACTAAGTGTTCGACTGGTGCTATCGGTGCCCAATTTTTTGGCATACAAATCCTCGAAAAATTTAAAAGTTTGAGGGGCTTCCTGTTGCAGGATCGCCGGGTTCACCCAATAGATGCCGTGCGCTTGCGCGAAGACTTCCCGGATGACCCTCATTCGTATGATGAAGTCCGTGGACCCGGCTAAGTCTTTGAGTTCGTGAAAACCATAACGGGCGAGGTCATGGACTGCTCTTAACGGGTGGTCCTCATCAACAGTCAAAGCTTTGTTGCGAAGCTCAAATATCTCCTTTGCATAAATGCCCGCCCATTTATCGGGGTCCTTAAATACATATTTCCCATTGACGAATGAAACCAACGCCGGGTTAATCCCCCACCCCTCGGACGAACTGCTTTGCCATTTCGACGCCCCTACTTGATCCAGCGCATGGCCTAGCTCATGGAACAACGCATGGAGGGTATAGGCTAACCGACCGGCGGGGTCTTTAATATACGCTTCAAAAAAGTCCGTTCCAAGACTGAGCGTTTGGCTACTGGAAGTCCATAAAGCCCGGTTACCCATGGGCTTCACGGCATAGCGCTTCACATACTGAAACAGTACCGGGTTTTTGATCCGTGAGAAGGCGGCCTGCAAAAGCTGTTGGAAAGCGGCGGCGTACTGCGGGTTTTGGGGGTCCGCGGTGAACTTCGCCTGTTCCGTGGCCAGGGGTGATAACCCAGCGTCATGACTCGGGGCCACAGAAGGCGCGGGTGTGGCCGGCTGAACCCAGTCAATGCCGAATGCTTCTTTAACGGCCCGGTTCAGATACGCCAAGGTGGCTGGGGCTTCTTGAAGTTTAGCCAGGCCCGTCCCTAACCCACCTTTGGAAAAGACCACGGGCTTACCGGTGGCTTTGATGGCCGCGATGGCTTTGTCGATGGCTTGTTTGGCCGCAGGCGCAATGTTTCCGCCCACATCACGGAAGAAAGCGTTCGCTCCCATACTGGGCGCGTATTTCGTCGGGATACCCATCGCATTGGGCAGTCCACGGACGACCGCTTGGCCTGCGTTGCCTTTGCCAACGACGTTATCACCAAAGACGTAGACCGACTCGGGGTCATTTCGCACATCCTCAACGGCCCACCGGTCTTTTTCGAATAGGCGTGCTTGGGTTTTTGGGACTGCCACTTCGGGCTGAGGAGCCGGCGCAGGCGCAGGCTTAGCCGCTTCGGGCGAAACGCTAACTCCTTGATTCTGTTCCGATGTCGGAATCCCGGTTTCGGTCGGGCCAGGCTGGGCCTTGAGGTACGCCCGCAAGTCCACCACCGCATACCCGTCGTTCTTGCGCCCGATGAGGTACTCACCCGACTTGAGCGAGTGATCATCAGCATAGGCCAAAGCCCGTGACAGCGTCTCGAACGTGTCCAGGACCTTGGGGACCACCTCGTCTTTGGCCCAGCCACTGGGTGAGGCGCGGGTGAGAGCGGCTTTGAGCTGGGGGGTGCCGCCGAGAGTGGTGCGTGCTTGGTCCATGTCGGCCAGGAACCGCGCCGGGACCGTCTCTACATCTTGCGCGACGCCCTCACTGGCATCGACCGTCAGCTCGTCGTTGCTCTTGATCGGGGTGGCCAAACCGAACGCCCCTGAGCCCGGGATCACCGAGTCGTCCTCGGCAATGGACACTTCGTGCTGTTGCCGGGGGGTCACCGGAATGTCCAGTGGCCCAAGCAGGTCTTTGGCCGTCTGGGCCGCGGCTTCCTCGGAGTCGAACAGGAACCCGCGCTGTTGATCCGGCGTGGCTCGGTCATCCAGCGCGTAGGGCTTGGCTGCGGGGGGTGCAGGGGCAGGTTTCTGTCCCTGATCTTGTCCAGTGTCCTGGTTGAGGTTTACGTCCTGTCCTGGGGCTTGTTCGGTAGGCGGGTCAAGGTTTTGTCCAAGATTTTGTCCAGTATTTTGTCCAGCGCTTGCATCGAAATCTGGTAGTCCTTCGGGCGTAGCCGGTGGAGTTAAGTCGGGAAGTCCTTCGGGCGTAGCCGGTGGGGTTAAGTCGGGAAGTCCTTCGGGGTCAACGTCAAAGTCCGGAGTGCCTTCGGGCTCAGCCGGTGGGGTTAAGTCGGGAAGTCCTTCGGGGTTCGCCGTAGAGTCGAAGTCCGGTAGCGCGTCGGGATTCGCCCCTGAGTCAAAGTCCGGTAGCGCGTCGGGATTCGCCGTAGAGTCGAAGTCCGGTAGCCCTTCGGGCTCAGCCGGCGCGTCAGGAACCAGCTCGTTCGACGGCTGATCCGTCAGCACCTCCCCCGACGGCTGATCGAGCGGTGTGCCTGTTGCGGGGGGTGTACCGGGCTCTACGGGTGGAGTTTCTTGGGTGGGTGGTGTTGCAGTCGGCGCTTCAACCGGGGAGCGCTCGCGGGTGGCGAAGTCGTAAGTGCCTCGCGCTGCACCGCCGGCCCCACCGAACGCGCCGCCAAACACCGCCCCGGCTGCGCCGGCTTCGGCATAGCGCCATAGATTCTCTTTGGACAGCATCCGTTCTTGCAGGGGGATGTCCGACTTGCGGTGGTACTCGGTGTTGAGCACCCCAATCACTTCCTGCGCGGCTTCGGTCAACCCCTCGCCGGGGACGCCGACGGCCACGCCGGCCATCACCGGCTTGAGGATGTCCAGCGCCTTGTTGATCGGGATGCGCTTGTTCAGGAGCTGGCTGAGAAAAACCTCAAAGCCCACCACGTCGGGTACACCGGCAGCGCCACCGGCGAGCAGCGCAGTACCTGGGGCGCGGACGCCGGTTTCGTTCTCGGCTTCCTTGTAAAACTGGCCGGCCTGCATTCCGGCAGAGGAGCCGAACAAGCCCGCGGTGAAGCCGCGTCGCGCCGAGACCTGGGCCAAGTGCTTGGGGAGATTCGCCACGACGCCCTGCGACAGCGCCTGGGCCTGCACGGGGGTTACCCCTTGAGCGATGAGCTTCTTGCGGGTGGTGTTCACCAACGCTCGTTGCGCCGAGCGCTCCAGCACCGCCTTGGCCCCCGCACCGAGGGCTCCGCGGGTCGCCATCGCGCCAAGGCCCGCCCCTGCGGCACCTCCTGTCAACGCAGTGGCTGCCCCCACACCCAGCATCTCGATGAAGGAAGGGATCGCCTCGCCCATGGCCTCGAACGCGAAGCTCGAATAGTCCGCCAGCTTGCCGCTCTCGGTCGCCTGCTGGAGGGTCATGGTCTTGGGGTTCTGCTCGGCCTGCTGCATGTTGCGCATGTAGCCGCGCTCGCCGGTGCGCTGCATCCAGTTGGAGAAGCGGTCACGGAGCGAAAGGGTCTTGGGGTCTTCAGCCAGGGTGTCGGTCTTTGGGCCTGCGCCATCGGGGTCACGGGCGATGAGGTTGCCGACGGCGGAGACAGTGCCAAAATAACCCGCTTGGGCGGTGTCCGTACCCCGGCGTACCCCGCGCCCAGCCTTCTCCCACAGAGTGGGGGCCTTAACCGGCGTTTGGTACTCGGCCAGCGCTTTGTCAGGCGCTTGTCGCCCCATCAAGTTGTACTGGGCTTGGGTGGGTTCTGCACGGGTGGGGGCCTGGGGCTGAGTATAGAGTTGCCCAGCCCCGGTGTAATCGACCGCGCCCATCTTCCCTTCGTTGATGAGTTGCTGGTTGAGGTCCGAACCGTCAGGGTTGAGAAATCGCGCTACGGTGCGTCCGTAGTGATCACGCCCCAGTCGTTCAGGTGTGGCTTCATTGACGCGGGCCCCGATCGACGTATCCGCCGCCAGGTTGGCCCCTTCTGCGGTACGCTTCTCCATCGCGTTGGCCCCGGCCAAACGGAAGGTTTCTTTGGTTTGGTCATCGACAAACGTGTCGGCATCGACCTGACGGTAGGTCATACGGGTCCCCCGCTCTGAGGTAAATTGTTGGGTTACTGCGCGCCCGCGCTACTATACGTGGGGGTTGCTTTTTCGGCGGTGTACAAATTCCAGATGGACTTCGGGTCTTCGTTCCATTGTTTCACCCGACCCACCAGCCACTGGGCTTCTTCGGGGTGGAGCTGGCCGGCTTTAATCCGGTGTGCTTTTTCCTTACCTACCAGCTCAGTCAGCTTGGCCAGGTCGAGCCCTTCCCGGAACCGCATCAGCTTGTCAATGGAGACCTGGGGTGGGTTTTTGCCGTCCGCGCTGGTGACTGCGGTGATGTAGTCCGCGCCTGACTTGAAGCTGTCCTCCATGGACTTCGTCCCCGTGCGAGTATCCAGTGCTTGCTGCTGCAACGCCTCTTTAGCAATCCCACCGCGCTGGGCCAGCTCCGTGCTCTGTAGCTGCGTCTGCGAGTTGAGCTTAGCCCGACGGTCTTGCCCGAGTTCTTGCAGTTGCTGCACCTCCCAGTTGGCGCGTCGGGTCTGCTCTGCATTTTGCAACTGCGTCCGTGCAGTAAGGTCGGCCCGGCGATTCTGACCCTCTTCCTGGAATTGGGCCGCTTGGGCATTAGCTCTCGCTTGTTGACGGGCGGTCTCGGCGTCGAGCCGTTGTTTCCCAACCCCCAGCCCCGCGTTGAGCATGTTCTCGGCGGCAGCGGCGCGGGCATCGGCTTCTTTGTAAACCGCTTCGCGCTTCACCCGATCGCCCGGGCGTCCACGCGGTGCGCCCGAGCGCATTCTCTCGATCGCTGCTTGCTCATTGCGGTAAGCGGATAGCGCCTGCTCCATGGCTTCGTAGGGTTTCTGGGCGTTTTGCCGTTCTTGTAGGGCCTGTACGGCAGGGCTGTCCATCCGCCCCTCCATCTGGTCCAGTACGGCGCGGCTGATCCCCAGCTTGGCCGCTCGGGTATCGCGTTCGGCCTCTGCGCCCCGGTTCATGCTGGCCACGACCTGTGAGGCCGCGGCATCTTGCTCCAGGCGAGACTGTATGTTCCGGGCGGCTTCGGCGTCAGTAGCAGCACCGACGAAACCGCCGCGGCCACTACGGGCCCCAGCCATCACTGAAGCGTCGTCAATCCCTGTGCCGGGGGCGAAGGACGCAGAGCCATCGGTGGCTTTCGCACGGGCAAACACATCAGAGGCCCGCTCAACCGGGAAGTACTGGGGTAGGGGGGCATCTTTGTACTGCCCTAGTGTATAGGGCGTAGGCGCTTCGGGTTTCGGCGCGGTAACGGCTTTACTCTGGTTGATCGTGTTACGCGGCTTGTCCCCGTATTTAACCACATTGGTTTTCTGGGATGCGGCAAATGCCTGGGCGACACGCTCTTTACCCAAAAGTGCGTTCGGCCAAAACTGGATTGTCTTCGGCCATGAACGCAATGTCTTGGTTGGAGGCCGTTGTATTTGCCGGGTTTTGAGAAGCGTCAATGGCCTTTGCAATGGACGCCGCGTAGGTCGGAACCGCACCGCCCGCCAAGAAGGACCCCGCTTTAGAGAAGAATCCTGGCGCAGGGGGTACAGTGATCGTAGGCTTCGGCACCCGGGTAAACTTAGCAGTCAGCGCTTGTCCACGGGTAGGCGGACCCTGAACGGGAGGTGGCGTAGCATTTCGTGCTCGCCCCGCGGCTAAACGCTCACCAAAAGACGGAGGGGGAGGGGGTTCGCCCACTGTCGGCGCAGTAATCCGAGGCGGGGATATAAACTTCCCTTTGTTGGCCAGATTGGTCGGGACTTCGTTACTGATGGGTACTTGTGCGTTGCCCGCACTGACCGGGGTATGGGTGAGCGGGATTTGTGCAGCCGCACGGGTGGGTCCTGATTCCCACCTGTTCGTTGGGGTAGAAACGAGTGTGTTTTTTGCTGTTTGGGGTATGGGGTAATCTGGTGTGGGCGGGGGTGCATTACGCGCTTGCAGGGCTGCCGCGGCTCTTTGAACTTCCAGGGGGGGTTTACCCACGGATTCCCGCCTTAGCATTGCCTGTCGAGCGCGTTCAACATCATCCACCAAACCCCCTTGAGCAAACCGCGGAGGCTGATAGCCTTTGTCGAACCGGCCACTGGCGACATCCAACGGGTCGGCGTTGCTTCGCGCCGTGTTGTAGGCGGCTTGCCGCGAAGCGAACGCATCCTGAGCCATCGGGTTCCGGGCCATGGGCGAGGCCATCGGGGCTTGGTAGCCTCTGTCAAACCGACCGCTGGCCACGTCCAACGGGTCCGCGCTGCTTCGCGCTGTGTTGTAAGCGGCTTGCTGTTGGGCGAAAGCGTTCGCAGGAGGAGTAGCGGTAGGCGCAGCGGCCAGGGAGGGCGTCGTAGCACCCCCACGGAGCATCTGGTTCGTCGCTTGCGTGGTCGCCGTTGCCCGGTTGTAGGAGTCAGCCAACGACGTGTCGTTGACCTCACCCCCCATCGCATACTTGGGAACCCGCTGGAATGCCAACGCTTTTTGGCGGAGGTTATCTAAGCTTTTCTTACCCACTAAATCCACCACAGCCTTTGGGAGGATGTACTCCCCGTTGGAAACCCGCGCTAAAATGGAGTCACTGGTTCCGGTCCCCGGTCCGTGGATCATCCCCTGCTTGAGCTGCTTCATCGCGTTGCCCCTAGTAATAAGTCCTTGAACGCAGACGTTTTCCGGCTACATCTTTCAGTATGCGAGCGTGACGAAAATTGATCCGCGGACCCACCTGGTCACTGAACTGGCCCTGCCAGTAACCGGCTTGCTCCCGATCGAAGGTATCGGCGTCTCTTTTCTGATACGCCTGCATACATGCCCAGCTAATCAGCGCTTCCTGTAGGTGGGGAGGGAACTCCTCGATCTCCCATTTCCGATGCGCCCAGGTCAACGGCTCCATCGGGAGCCGTTTCACAGTCAACACCAACGTGTCCGCTACCGTCGGCGTGGCATAGACGGTCAAGGTCATTGCGTCGGTGTCGTCTCTGTACTGCTGTACGATAGACGGCTCGCTGTACGTAGTATCGCGGGGGTCGTTCCACTGGCTGCGGTCCTGAGCGTCATGAATCTTGACGAGGGGGAGGCCACTGGACGCCAGCACGACGCTGTCAATGGCCAAAATGCGAGGGTCAATCGGGTAGCGGGCCGTGCCGGGGCGGAGGGTAATGCGGGTCAGCTCGTTGTCTTCGGCATCCTGGATAGGCAGGCGGTGGGCCAGCTCCATGCAAGCGGCGTTGACATAGTTGACCAGGTCTACTTCGTTCTTCCAGAGGCATCCCGCGTCTGAATATTCCCAGTAATGGGTAAAGCCAGCCGGCACGACCCCGGTGTCGCCACCGAGGTCATCCAACCGGCTCCGGATGCGGTGAATCAGCTCCAGCAGGGTCATGTCATAAACCTTTTGATTTGCTCCGGTTTCAACCGCTTCACCAACGGTTGTGTGGACCCCGTGGCTTTACCCCCCGGTGGGGGCTGGCGGGGCGTACTGCCCCCGCCGGGGCCACCGGGGCCATTGCCCAGCGCGTCCTTCAAGAGTTTGGCTTCCGCCACGCTCACGGCCATGGGGTGAGCCTTTAAGCGGGTCGCGTCAGCACGGGCGGGGCTTTCCGCCCCCCGGCTTTGGCTTCGGTTTCGGCATGGGCTTTTTCATGGAATTCGCTCCAAACGTCTGGGAATTTAACGAGGACTTTGCCCTTTTCATCGGGCACCTCATGGACTTGCCCGGGAGTCCAGACGAGGCCGGTCCCCGTCACAATGTCGTGTTTCTTCGGATTCTGGCCTACGTACTGGACTTTCATCAGTTACTTGCTCTGGTAGAGGTATTCAACGACGACGGTCACGACGCCGGTGATGGTCCCACCCGCGGTCACGCCGGTGATATAGACTTCCTCGTCGAACTGCTTGGGCAGCGCCGCAGACACCGTGCTGGCCGCACTGGACGTGGCGGTCGCGCCGAGCCAATAGTCATCATCCGCCGTCAACGTCCCACCGACTTCCGAGGTCTTGTACCCGACCTTGATCGTCGAGCTGGCACCCAGCGCGGCGTTGACCAGCTTCACGCTATGCACGATGGCATTGCGCGGCACCTTGCCAAAAATCACCTCGGAAGCAATCGCTTCGCCCGCGGCGGTGAACGAGTAAATGCCCACCGTGTTGTTGCCCCAAGTGCCTGCAAACAGCGGACGCTTGTCCACTACGCCTTTATTGAAAGTAGCCATGTCTTACTCCTGAAAACTGAAAGAGCCCCCAACGCTAAGCTGAGGGCTATGAATCAAGCCTGGGCAACAACGATGCTGCGCGGGTCGGGGGCAGTCGAGTCAAGGACCGCTACGCCATGGTCACGCAGGTAGCCGGTGCTATCGCGGAACCGCAGCTTGCTCCACCCGCCAACGGCAGAGATCGAGGCTTCCAGGGTATTCCCATGGTCGGTCTCTTCTTCGTGCCACGCCATGTGGGTGCCGCTCTTGGAATGTTGGCCCCAGCACTCGGCCAGCGCCTGAGCGCCCAGCAGAATGGCGCGGTCCACAGCATAACCGGTGCCACCGGAGACGCCCAGATTCGCGCTCACGGTTGAGGTCGTGGTGGTCGCGTCGGCGCTATCGGTGCAAACGGTGACCACTTCACCCGGCTGGAAGCGGATGGGGCGGGACATTTTCTTGATCAGGATGCCGTTCCACATCCCGGGCTCACCGCTGAACAGGGGGTTCTTGGAGCCACGCTCGCGGGCGTTCTGCAAGAAAGTCCGCCATGCGGTCGCACCGGTGCGGTTCTGCAAGTAGTGCCACTGGCGAGGGGTCACCATCAGCAGGAACAGCGGCTCGTCCGAAGAGGCCGGGTCGTCGGGCAACATGATCGGCTGCATCGGCACGGGCATCTCGTCGATACTGGCGCGGAGCTTGTCAATGTCGTTCAGCGTCAGGATGTCGGTGCCGTCCAAAGAGGCCAAGGACGTGGCATCCCCCGCGTAGAAGTGCTTGTCAAAAGTCGGTGGATTGACCGTGTTGACCATGATCTCGGTGAAGATCGGGTCAGAAGCCAGCGGTACGACCATGTCCGGGGTGTTGTGACTGCCCCGAGCACCGGCCAGATGCACCAGCTTGATCTGATCGCTCAGACGCGCCCACCAGCCGGCCAGAGCGGCACGACCTACGGTTCTGAGGTTATGCAGAGTACGTTGCGCGGTCATCCGACCGCCGGTGTCAACACCACCGCGCATCTGGTTGATCTTGATGTCCATGGAGCTGGCAGTCAGATTCATCATCTTGCCAGACAACTTCTCATCACCCGTAACCGGACGGCCCTGGAGCAGGTTAAAGATATCGACGGAAACCTGGTCTCCGGCGCTGGTGCTTAGGTCCGTCACGCGAACGATGGGATAATTCGCGCTCGTTTGCATTTTTTCAAGCT
>ERZ724505.724-NODE-724-length-19899-cov-5.886414_pt1 | contig 19899 bp, 20 predicted proteins | sample MGYA00376038_ERZ724505 | MGnify/ENA primary metagenome ERZ724505 (study PRJEB28724, sample SAMN07190884) | wastewater metagenome | isolation source: effluent of sewage treatment plant in Hong Hong | place: Hong Kong | collected 2016-03-17 ...
CGGTATTACCGGGGCGGCAGTTTTTTATGAAACAAAAAAGAGGCGCACATATGCGCCTCTTGGCTCTGGATGGTAACCGGCGGTTTAAACCGCCGGTTACCGCTGAAAATTGCTTTACGCAGATGGAGCCTCTTCGCTCTCAGTCTTGAGCTCGCTTGGCTCGGGGGTTTTGACGAGTTCCACTTCCGGAGCTGCCACTGCCTCTGCTGCTTTCTCGGCAATGGCGATGTCTGTTGGCGTGGAGTTGGCACCTTCCAGAATGTTCACCTGCACTTCTTCGCCGCGCAATTCTGCGAGCTTGGCTTTGAATGCTGGAAGCTCTTCGTAGTTATACATATCGAGCTCGAAGCCGGTGAGCTGTGTTGCCAGGCGGATGTTCTGGCCCTTCTTCCCGATGGCCATCGGGCGCTGCGCTTCTTCCACGAACACGGCTGCGCGCTTTTTGATCATGCGTTCCTGCGCATCGAAATGTTCCTGGCCGTTGACAATAATCACCGCCGAAATGGAGGCTGGCTGCAATGCTGTGGAAATCAGTTTGATAGCGTCATCCGACCATTCGATCATATCCACGCGTTCACCGTTGATTTCTTCCATCACCGACTGAATGCGCACGCCCTTCTGTCCCACACAGGCGCCGATTGGGTCGATGCGTGGATCAGAACTTTTGACTGCAACTTTACTGCGCATGCCTGCGTCGCGAGCAATGGCCATAATCTTTACATCGCCGTTACGGATTTCGGGGATTTCGAGTTCGAGGAGTTTGCGAACAAGGTTCGGGTGTGTACGGGAGATGCGCAGCTGCGGACCCTTGGTTGTCATTTCCACTTTGTCCAAGTACACGCGGATACGCTTGCCGGTGTAGTAGTGCTCACCTGGGATTTGCTCCTTCCATGGCAGAGAAACGGTCATGCCTTCGATTTCGAGCGTGACCCAGTTTGGTTCGACCTTTGTCACACTTGCGGTCAGCAGTTCGTTCTCACGATCCTTGAACATTTCAAACAAGCTCTGCTTTTCGGATTCCTGCAATTTCTGGATGATGACTTGCTTGGCTGCCTGAGCGGCGATGCGGCCGTATTCGATAGGCGTCACGTCAATCTCGATTTCATCACCTTCCTCGACATCCGGCTTGATGCGCTGGGCGTCTTTCACGCTGATTTCGAAGTTCTCGTTCATCACATCCTCGACCACTTCTTTGATGAGAAGGATAGATGGCATGTCCTGATCTTCGCGGAGGACAACACGGATTTCCTGCTCCTTATTGCCGTAGTCCTTGCGGTAGGCGGTGGCGATTGCCTGACGAACGGCTTCCAGAACATCTTCCGGCTTGACGTTCTTTTCAGAACAAATCTGGTTAATGGCTGCGATAAATGATGCGCGCATACGGGGGAGGGTTAGGGCTAGGGTTGGGGTAACGGAATCCCAGCCGGAGAAAGTAGTGTAACAGTTTGGGTACTTACGAGCTACGAAAAACCAACCATGAGTAGATACTCATGATCGAATTAGGTAGTCGATACTTGGGCGTATTGTACCAATGTTTTGACTGGAAGCAAGTCTTGTATTGAAATCCTAACATAAAATTACCAACTCCTTGTTTATTGGGAGCGCCATGCTTGGCGCGGCGATTCAATAAAAACACAAATGATACCAAATAAGGTCATCGAAGAATTATCCCTGTTAGGAGACACTTTGCTTGGATGTTGAGGATGTATTGATTGAACTGCGCGGGCGAGGACGCCCGCTGCTGAAGATTGTAGGAATTATACTGACTTGGTGGTTCATCATTATTCCTTTGAGATTTTTTGAAATTTGCCTGCCCGCCGCAGCACGTAGGTTGGTATCTTGGAATTTGTCTCGGATTTAGAATTTTGATCTTCGTATTTTTCTCCTCTAGTCCCTCTTCCCATACGCCTTCTCCACAAACGGTTTGATCGTTTCCATCTGGTTATGTCGGAAAGCGGCGTCGACTTTATCCAGATAGTGCTTGATGTCGGTTGCCCAGACAGCCGACGGAAAGACAGCGCGCAACTGGCTGTCGGCGTTGCCGTAGCGGATGCCGATCGATTTGGCGCCTGTCAGATGATCGATCCACGATGTGCGCTTGTTCCAGCTTTCCTGGTACTGCGGCCATTTGATGGTGAGCAGGGATTTCATTTTGAAGCGTCCGGCATCCTGCATCAGAATGCGCTCGGTGGTTATGCGAAAGCGGGCTTTCTTCCACAGCTTGTGCTTCCAAAAAGCGTTCAGGATCATCGGGAGAATCAGTGGAATTGCGACTGAGAAAATATTGAGGGCGATCGATTGGGTAAGCAGCAGAATATTGATACCCGCCGCAATCACGACGCCGATAATAAAGCCGTCGAAGAGTCCAGACACAATGTCTGCAATCAGCGCCGATACCGACGGACCGATGCTGGCAAGCAGTCGTTCTTGGTCATGCAGATGCGAGTGTTCGGACATATGGGGTTATCGTACGTATCAGGTTGCTGCATTGCAACTGGCTTGAAAAACTCCCAATTGCCAATACGCCAACTACCAATTGGTAGTTGGGAATTGGGCTTTGGTAGTTATTCTTGCACTGCTGTCTCCATTTCCTGTTCGGCATGTTTCATGCCCCGCAGAAACGCGCGTCTATGACTGCCCGCAAGCGTCGGGAGCAGGGAAGTCACTTCGTATCCTACGCGTTTCATGCCCTGCGGGATGCGGTCGAAATCCGGTACCACTGTCTGCATATGCATGGCCGATTCACCCAGAATCTCCATGCGCCTGATGGATTCGGCGAACGTGTAAGGATGATGATGGTAGCCTTTGGCATCCGGTTCGTAGAATACGCGTATGCCGGCTTTTTTAAGGCGCAGGCCCCATTCAATATCCTCCCAGCCGTACAAAGATACATCTTCCCGAAACGGGAAATGGCGGGCGACTTCCACCTGCATACTGATGTGGCTGGTGTACGTGTACAAATGCTGGGTATCGGGCGGCAGGCGGGTATGGGCGTATTGCTCGATTGCCGGATAGCCGAACTGCCATCCGCTGCTTTCAAGCCATTGCATGACACGTGTTTTCTCCAGTGCCGGGTCCCACGTGGTAAAGCCGAGAACCACCTGAAGCAGGTTGAGGGATTTTGACTCAAAATCGTTGTGAAGGGCGAGGTGTTTCTCGCAGGCATCGGGCGCCAGAAAAATATCGTCGCCTATAAACAGCACGTGTGCGGCTGTCGCCAGTTGCACTCCTTTGTTGCGCGCGATGCCCTGGTGACATTTGGGCAGCTCAAGAAACTTTATACGGAGACGGCGCTGTGCTGTGCCGGATGTTGCAGCAAAAAGCATCGATGTGTTTTTGTCGTGTCCGTCGCTGACGACGATCACCTCCAGCTCGTCTGCAATCGTCTGTTTTTCCAGGTGGTCCAGGCATTGCTCAAGAATATCTGCACGGTTATGAGTAGGAATGACAACAGAGAGAGACGCCATGGATCCGAGAATAGCTCAGACTCGCGGCCGGCTTAAGAAATTGGGCTTGCGGACCAGTCTGCGAAATAGCTTCTTCGCCTTTAGCGACGCTTGCAGGGCGTTGGGGCATGCAAGATTCTTCCGAAAGAGGGATGAGTGCCTTAGGGGGCAAGCGCTATAGAAGGGGCCGAATCTTCTTCTGCTTCATTATCAGGTGCGCGCGTTTCGTGGTAGGAGAATGCCTCCATGGTGCATAATATTGTATGGCACGCATCTTTAACATACTGCAGTGACGGCTGGATCCTTTTTGCCGTATCTGAGTCAGCGATGCCACGAAGTGTGGCATGCACTGCGTCGGCGGACTTTTTTACCAGGTCGCTAACAAGGCGGTAGGTTTCCTGCGCATCGCATTTCAGGCGCTACACTGCCTGTTGGAACTGATTGTTCCTTATATCCCTCTCTCCTTTTCTTGGTGCGGTATACGTTTGCCCCTCAATAGTCAGACGCATGTACCCGGGACGATCGGGGAGGAGCATTTCTTGTTCAGTGAGTCGCCTGATGTTTCTCATATGAAACAATTATATTAATATGTCAAATTTGTACAATCATTTTAATTCATGGTACCGTGCTTTTGGCTTATTTATCAATGAAAATCCTCTTTATCGCCATCGCCGGCAGCTCGCCTTTTTTCGCCGTTTTAGACGAAGCGCAGGTTCTCGGTACCAATTCGGTAGCAGAAAATACCGATGAAGCAGGTCTTATGCCAGCCATTTCAGGATTACTTGCTGATGCAAATTTGACGCTCCATGATCTAACTCACATTGCGCTGCTGGAAGGCCCGGGTGGGTTTATGAGTTTGCGTGTTGGCGCTGCTCTGGCCAATGCACTCAGTTTTGCACTTAGCGTTCCATCAGCTGCTCTTCATGGCAGTGATTTGCAATCAGCTCGCGTGAACAATCAGCAAGACTTCGTCTGGCTGCATTCGACCAAGAAAGCGCTTTTGTTTATTCGTGGATTCGGGAAGTTTGAGAAGAACTGGCCGCAGGCGCAGCTGATCAGTATTGATGATGCCAAGACAATGATCGAGCCGGGCGCCATGTTTGTCGGCGAACTGATTCCTGAACATCGTGAGATTTTGAAAGTATCTGAAGTCCCGGATCAATTGAGCGTTGAATCTGTATTGGTGGAATTACTTGTACATCTTGATTACAAGCCAAATAGGACACTAGTGCCGTGGTATGGGAGAGAGGCCTGAAAACAACTCCCAATTTCCAACAACCAACTACCAAATGGGGAATAACCACTTTGGGAACGGCATGCTTGCCGCGGCGTTCAATGAAATATTTCTCATATCACCGAGACAGGATATCCCGGCTGCGGATACATTAACTTCACCCGGCTACTTTTTAAACAACCGGTGCAGCGCCTCAAATGCGATCTTGGTGTCCTTCTCATCGATGTATAACACGATCTCGGTAAATGTGGATGTCACTTCGATCACATTGATATGCAGCAGAAGCAGTTGCTGCAGGATGATGTAGATGAAACCCGGAATAGTCGTATATTTTTCATCGAACGTGACACCGATGGAGCTTAAATTGCTGTGGCTGAATTTGGCCCTGGCTTTGATCACATCATGCATCAATGGCTCATACTGATCTTCGGTAATCAGTGTGATTTCGCCGATGCTTTCGGAAATGGCGATGAATCCATTTTTCGCTTGGATTTGTGCGTATACTTCTTGTGCGGCTCGGTGAATTGCGGGCGTTTTAGCGAACGTATTGGTGATGAGATTGCTCTGGATGAACAGATGTTTGATACGAAAATCGTCGCGCTCCACGCTCGTTTTCTTCATGCGTTTTTGCAAGCGCGACAGTGCCATCAGAATTGTCTGTATTTGTACTTCTTTCTTTGCCTTCACTGCCAGCAGCGGCTGAATGTAGGCCGCCACCTGCGAGAGATTCAAAAGCCGATGTTGTAAACCGAATTGGAGTAAGGGGTTTCCCAGGCACACGTCCTCTATCACATCAGCTAGGCGCAACATAGTGTTATGAATATAACAGAAATACAAATAAATATATATTTTTATGGAGAAAATGGCATTGGAAGAAAGTGAGCTCTATATAGAGGCACTATCATTTTTCCTCTTTTTATGTCAGTCGGATCAGATGGTCAGAATTCTCAAATGGATGGCCATACACTCGTTACATTATATGGTTGTAACGGAAGCGAAGAGCCTTGTATGCCAGACACAGTGCGGGAACAGGTAGGTGCAGTCCGCGACAGCGTCTTGCCAATTATTGCACGCATCGTTGCGACTCCTCATCGTCCAGAGGATAAAAATCAACTTCTGCACATTGCAGAAGACGAAGGAGTGAGGGGAGCAGTTCTTGAAATGGCTCGCGTCCCCGAAAAACAACTCCCTAGTCACCTGCCACCGTTTGCAAGGTATATTGACGCAGTTATGAGAGGCGTGCAGCTTCCTGTTGCTGTTGTTGTTCCGCGCGCCATGGAAATGACACATGGGCAAGAACAGCTGCTGCACTCGTATGAGCAAGTTGTTGCTGTTGTTGCGTCAGTCGAGCAAGCGACTGCTGCATTGGTGTCTCGTCTGGCTGTGGAAATTGCATAAATTGTTTCGATTTGAGTGTGTTTCGGTAGAGGTTTTCTGCTACTGTATGCACTCATTTTTCGCTACACTGCAACCATATGGCTATCATGGATTCTCTCAACAAGTTACTCGGTGACCCCAATAAAAAAGAGCTCAATAAACTGTGGCCGATAGTGAAGGACGTTCGCACTATGCAAGAAACGCCGGCAATCCGCGCGCTCACGCTCGACGATTTGCCAAAGAAGACACAGGAACTCAAAGATCGCGTCGCCAAAGGTGCGAGCCTCGACAGCATACTGCCCGAAGCGTTTGCGACGGCTATCCGCGGTTGTGAACTGCTTGTCGGCCAGACCATGCAAATTGGCCAGCAGACCTTTACGTGGGACATGGTGCCATTCGATGTCCAGATTCTTGGCGGCATTGCGCTGCATCGCGGCTGCATTGGCGAAATGCGTACTGGAGAAGGAAAGACACTCGTCTGTACCTTGCCTGTCTACCTGAATGCTCTCACCGGTAAAGGTGTGCACGTGGTGACTGTCAACGATTATCTCGCCAAGCGTGATGCCACCTGGATGGGTCTTTTGTACAAAGCTCTCGGACTTACGGTTGGTATTATCGTGCACGGCATTCCACAAGATGGCCGCAAAGAGGCGTACGCAGCAGACGTCACCTACGGCACCAACAATGAATTCGGTTTCGACTATCTGCGCGACAACATGAGTATCACGCTCGAGCGTCAGGTACAGCGCACATTGCACTACGCCATTGTGGATGAAGTAGATTCGATTTTGATCGACGAAGCACGCACGCCGCTCATCATCAGTCAGCCGGCCGGCGAAAGTACGGGCAAGTACAGCCAGTATGCGCAGTATGTAAAACAATTGCAGCCGGAGGTGCATTTCCAGAAAGACGAAAAGCAGCGTGCAGCCACTCTCACGGAAGAAGGGATTCACCATATGGAGCAACTACTGGGAGTAGAAAACATCTACACCGAACGCGGATTCGAAGAAGTGCATCACATCGAACAGGCGCTCAAAGCGCACGCCATTTTCCAGCGCGATGTGGATTACGTTGTCAAAGAAGGCGAGATCATTATCGTCGATGAATTCACCGGCCGTCTGATGCCCGGTCGCCGTTACTCGCACGGACTCCACCAGGCCATAGAAGCGAAAGAAGGAGTGGAGGTGCAGCGCGAGAGCAAGACGCTGGCTACCATCACGTTCCAGAACTACTTCCGTCTGTACGAAAAACTCGCCGGTATGACAGGAACCGCCAAGACCGAAGAGGAGGAATTCCAATCCATCTACAAGCTGAATACGATTGTGATCCCCACACACAGAAACATGATCCGCACCGACAAGGCTGATGCCGTGTATCGCACAGTGAAGGCCAAGTTCGAGGCGGTTGCCAAAATCGCCAAGGAGCGCCACGAAAAAGGTCAGCCAGTTTTGATCGGCACAACTTCGATTGAAAAATCCGAAGCGATGAGTTTTTTGCTCACCGACATGAAGATCCCGCACGTTGTTTTGAATGCCAAGCAGCACGATAAGGAAGCCGATATTGTTGCCGCTGCAGGCCAGAAAGGCGCGATCACGATTGCGACCAACATGGCCGGTCGCGGAACAGATATCAAGCTTGGCGAAGGCGTCAAAGAACTCGGCGGACTCGTCATTCTCGGCACCGAGCGCCACGAGGCACGTCGCATCGATAACCAGCTGCGCGGTCGTGCCGGACGTCAGGGAGATCCAGGCGAGAGCCAGTTCTTCGTGTCCATGGAAGATGAACTGATGCGTTTATTTGGTGGCGACAGGCTCAAATCCATGATGGAACGTCTGAATGTGCCCGAAGATGTGCCACTGGAAAACGGCATGGTCTCGCGCTCCATTGAGAGTGCACAGAAGAAAGTGGAAGGGCGCAACTTCGATACGCGCCGTCACGTGGTGCAGTACGACGACGTAATGAACAAGCACCGCGAGATCATGTACAAGCGACGACAGAAATTGTTAGTGAAGATTTATGAATCTCAGAATCAGGAGCACAAAAATGGTGAACCGGAAGCGAATCATGAATTACGAATTACGAATTACGAATCTGCAGGATCGCTTCATCAGGATGTGTTTGCGGCGATTGAGAAAGAAATTGATATTTTGGTCACGCAGTATGCGTCGGCTGACGATAGCGAGAATTGGCAGTTACCCGAATTGATGGCGGGTATTGCAACTCTTCACCCGCAGCTTCCTTCTATCATCACACTCGATCAGATGAAATTATTCGCCGATAGCGACAAGCTAAAAGAGGCGATGACCAAAACTATTTCTTCGTTCTACGAGGAAAAATGTAAGCAGTACGATGCGATTATGGTGAGTCGTGCCGAGCAGATTCTTATTTTGCAGGCGATTGATATGCACTGGATGGATCATATCGACACCATGGCGCACTTGCGCGAGCAGGTGGCATTTTCGGGCTACGCACAGCGCGATCCGCTCATTGAGTACCAGGATCAGGGTTTCCGTCTGTTCCAGAAATTACTCCTGAATATCGATGCCACGATGGTCCGGGCACTGCTCCAATCCGACTTCAGCCAGTTCTCGGCACCCCGCGTATTGCTGGAGGCCAATGAGGAAAATTTGCAGACGAATGCCGACCAGATCGAAGGTGCTCTCCAGACTCTCGGAGCCGCCGATGAGGTGAAAGAGATGAAGAAGCAGCCGCAGAAATCCGCCGATAAAATTGGTCGGAATGATCCGTGTCCGTGTGGTAGCGGCAAGAAGTACAAGAAATGTCATGGGATTAATGAATAGGGTGGATGGTTCAATCAATATTCCCGCAGCCAGGACATCGTGTCCTGGGTGCCAAGAAAAATAATTTTTTATACTTGGGAGCGACATGCTTGCCGCGGGATTGATTTGTACTGATTTCAAGCCACGGGCACGATGCTCGTGGTACAATTACTGTCCCATGAAAATAACCGACCAGATCATCGGCCACAGTGATCAGATTACCCAATTACAATCAGATCTCGATACGGGCAACATCGCATGCCTATCTTTTTATCGGGCCGCAGAGTATTGGCAAAATGACGGTTGCGCGCTGGTTTGCCAAAGAGCTTTTAACCTCAGGTGTCGACGAGAGCCAGCGGGCACACGTAACCGATACGATGCAGCGCCTCATTCATCCGGATTTTCTGGTGATGGACAAGTTATGGATGGAAGAGGATTTCGATGATTGGGATGAGATCGGCAAGTATTCCAACGTGCCGCAGGAACACAGAAGCAAAGCGCCGAAAGCCAAGACCGACAGTATAAGTATTGACGATGTGCGCGCTCTGCAAAGCAGGCTCATCGAAACCAGTTCATCCAAGTATCTGTGCTGCATTATTCGTAGCGTCGAGCGCATGCAAGACAGTGCGGCTAATGCATTTCTCAAAATCTTAGAAGAGCCGCCATCGCGCGTTATCTTTATTCTGACGGCATCCAGCATTTCCCAAGTTCTTCCTACCATTCTTTCGCGCACGCGTGTCATTCATTTTCATCCGGTTGCAAACACGCTGCTAAGGCCTCTTTCAGAGTCGCTCGACGAATCAGAAGCCAATTTACTCCTGCATCTTTCGCGCGGAGCGCCGGGGAGATTTTTAACCCTCAAGAATGATCCAGATGCGCTGAGTGCCGAGAAACAGCTCCATAGCCAAGCGGCGCATTTTTGGCAGGATTCTACCTTGCTGGAACGTAGTCAGTGGCTGTTATCTTTTACCAAAGAAGAGAGTGCCACGCTTGAGAAAGTATTGTTGCATGTAGGTTTGGCACTACGCGAAATGCCAGATGTTCAGGCCAAAGCCCGCTTTGCGCCGCCGTTTGCCCAGCTCATTGCCGATTTGCAGACGAATGCGCATAAGCCGCTCATCCTGCAGCGCTTCGCATTGGCACTGGAAGCCAAGTAGTGCTATCCTTCTTCGCCTCTATGGTCTATCTTATTGTTTTCCTGGTATCACTACTTGGCATACTTGCCATTTTTTCGCTACGGCTCCTGCTTCGTCACAGGTCCGTGCGTCGTCTGGTGCGCTCGGTAAAGACGCGTTTTCAGTCGGTTGAGGACCGTGGCGCAGTGCTGGTAGAGGAGAAAGTGGTCCTAAAACCACGCAAGAATCCACGCACCTCGGCAATCGATTTGCAGAAAGTTCGCTCACTCATGCGGCTCGCCGAAAAGGAGATTGCGCTGCAGCATACGGACAAAGCTGAGCATCTGTTCATTCAGGCTCTCACCATTCATCCGGAAGCGACCGACATTCAGGCGCAGCTGGCCAAGTTGTACCTCACAACCCAGCGCGAAGCGAAGGCAGAAGCGCTCTACAAGGATTTAACAACCAAGCGCGACGACGTCTCGTTCTTCGCAAACCTTGGCTTGGCCTACTATATGCAGGGAAAGTACGTAGAGGCCTGTCAGGCGTACCAGGAAGCGCTTAACCGCGATCCACAGACACCGGAACGCTCAGCAGCCCTTGGACGCGCGTGTATTGCTGCCAGACGCTTCGAGGAGGCTGCGCCACTGCTCGAGAAAGCTGCTGCCCGCCTGTCACGCGATACCGAGCTTCTGCACCTCTTAGCCGAGTGTTATCTGCAGCTTAATGACAACACAAAGGCCGAAGAAACCTATCGCCGCATCAACAAAATCGAGCCGTACAATGAGGGAGTGAAACAGAAGATATCGGCGCTGTCTGGGCAATGATGGGGTGGGGCGTGGGTAGGGTAAGATAATGCCGAGAAAAGGACTCAGAAGACTCAGAGGAAGCAGAGGACTCAGAGGAGTGGCAGTATTAGTTAAGGTTGAGAGGCACGGAATTTATAGAGCAAGTAGCCTACTTTGCGTATCCGTTCATCAAGATCTTCGAATTCGGCTTGATCGATGTAGTGCAAATCTAGGCTAAGAATGCATTGATAATGCAGCTCTTCTAACGAGCAAGTTGCTATATCTATAAAGTGAATACGATCTTTTGTTGTTTTGCGTGAATTGCCCTCGGCTATATTTGTTGGAACGCTATAGGCAGATCTACGCATTTGATTTGTGAGTGCAAATTTTTCTTCAGAAGGGAACTTTGTAGTTATTTTGTATACTAATAGACAAAGTACATGACCTTCTTTCCAGACAATCAGCTTTTGATAAGGTCTTTCGTGCATCGAATAGGGGGTAGTTGTACAAACGTACACCCAATTAATTTTATTCTCAATACTAAAATTCCTTTGAGTCTTCTGAGTCTTTTGTTTCCTTTGAGTCCTTATTTGCGTCTTCGCATCCTCTAATCCTCGTATCCTCAATATTCAATCACCTCCACCTCCACCTCCCCCTGTACTTGTGCTTGGCAACTCAGTCTATTTGGATCATCGACAATGCCCATGCCTTCCTCGCGGTCGTTGCGAGGGCTTAGGTTTTCCATGCCCTTTTTTACATTGCACATACAGGTCGTACAGAAGCCGTTTCCACCGCAAGCATATTCCATGGGCACGTTGTTATCCAGCGCGATCTTCAAAATCGTTTCGCCGCTTTCCGCCTCAACTGTCGTTACCTGCCCATCCTGTTGCACAAAGGTGACTTTTGGCATGAGGGGAGGGTAAACCTAAAGAATGTTCAGGTCAAAAAAGATATTTTTACACAGATGCGTTTATATCAGGCTCACGCGCATTTTCTCCTCTCTCCTCCAAGCCCAAAAACATCTCAGATATCACTGTTTCAGTAACTTCATTAGTCAGAAAGCCTCCTGCAAAATTGGTCTCTCTGACATGAGTGCATCTATTTTCGCACGAATTTGAGCACCAACTTCCCCGATGTCAGCACTTGCATCAATCGAAAAAATTCTCTCTTTAGGAAAACTTCCTGTTAAGGCTTCTGCTGTTTCTTGCTCATAAATGTCCAATCTTTTTTGAACAGCTTCTGGATTCTTATCATCAGCTCTTACTGGCAATCCCTTTGCTTCCAGTTCTTCTACTCGTTGAGCAATGCGCTTTACGCATTCTTCTCGTGAGAGATTCATAATGACAACTAAATAGTTACGCTCTCCTAACATTTGCTGGAGAATTCTTGCCTGACCGGGAGATCGGGGAATGCCATCTAAAAGTATTGGCTTTTCATCGAACTGTAAATATGGCTCCATTACTCTCATCGTCAGTTCATCAGGTACTAGTTCACCTCTTTCTGAAAACTCTTTAATTTGCTTAGCTAGATCGGACTCGCCATTCTTCGATAATGCGCGGAAAGCACCACCAGATTCTACATGTGTGTAGCCATATGCCTCTACCAACATAAGAGACTGAGTGCCTTTTCCTACGCCTTGCGGACCAGAAAGAACTATGTGAGGCGGCTTCGGTCTCTTGGCAGATTGGCCATTGTTACCATGACCATTGCCATTGGTTTCCGGATGATGGAAGCCATTTCCGTTAGAAGAGTTGATACCCATAAAATTTGACAAGAAAAAAATTGATGATCTATCATACAGATAGAATCACGAATCAAGCAAGGGTCTAAGAGGCTATTTTGCCTCGAAGAGGTCTCGATTTGTGAATATGCCTTGCATAAGCCAAAAAATAAGTCTATCCGAAGTGAAAAACAGGGTTAATTGATTGAGATTTCCAGCTTGCACAGAGTGCAGTACACTGGGCTTATTATGAAAAAGCATACATCAGCCCCACTTTTGGCCATTACGGATTTGCATGTGTCTGTGGAGGGAAAAGAGATCCTCAAGGGCTTGAGCCTCATAATTCACGAAGGCGAAATCCATGCCATTATGGGTCCCAATGGATCGGGCAAATCCACGCTGGTGTCGACACTCATGGGTCACCCAAAGTACACGGTGATTTCCGGCTCGGCACAGTTTCGCGGGCAGGATTTACTGGCAATGGAACCAAACGAACGGGCATGTGCCGGACTGTTTCTGGCGTTTCAGTATCCCAAAGAAATTGCCGGGGTCACGCTGCGCAATTTCCTGTTTGCTGCCTACGAAGCGCAGCACAAGGCGCGAGATCCGGAGCACAAGAAAATGTCACCCATTAAATTTAAGAAACTACTGGAAGAGCGGATGAAAGCACTCAAAATGGACACGGCTTTTGCGGAGCGATTTCTCAATCAGGGCTTTAGCGGTGGCGAAAAGAAGAAAGCAGAAATTCTGCAGATGCATTTGCTGTCGCCACTTCTTTCGCTGCTCGACGAAACGGATTCCGGTTTAGATGTCGATGCCCTGCGTATTGTTGCCGAAGGTGTGAATGCATTGAGGACCGATACTTTTTCAGCAGTGATTGTCACGCATTATGCTCGCATTCTGGAATACATCGCGCCGGACTTTGTGCACGTGATGGTCGGTGGAAAGATTGTCGAAAGCGGGGGAGCGGCGTTTGCGAAAAAGTTGGAAGAGGGAGGGTATGAGAAGTATGAGCAAGCGTCTGTGCGATTGGAATTAGAATGAGAAGTCGAAAAAATTCTAAACAAATAACGAACAAACGAAAAACGAATAAACCAAATCCAATTTTCTAATTCCCCATTCCCCATTTCCCAACCCCAACCCCATCCCTAGCCCTTATCGTGTAACTTTTCTCCCACTCCCTCCGTATCTTTGCTATAATCCATTTTATCTTCCCCCTCATTCCTCATGGAAAACTCTTCCCGTATTCTTGTTCCCATTGCCGCCGTTATTGTCGGCGGTCTGTTCTACTTAGGCGGTGTTGCCATGCAGACACATGCCGTACGCGACAGCCAGGAAATCAGCCACGATAATCTGGCGCAGATTTCTGTCTCCGGCGAAGGCAAGGTTTATGTCTCTCCAGATATCGCTCAGTTATCGTTTGGCGTACAAACGGGCCGCGTGGCGACGGCAAAGGATGCAATGGCTAAATTGGCAACGGCCATGAATGCGGTTCTCACAACAGCTAAGCAGCAGGGTATCGACGAGAAAGACATCACCACCGAAAACCTCTGGCTGAGTCCTGCCTTCGATTACGACCAGGGCAAGCAGATTCCGCGCGGCTACGAGGCGAACCAGAGTTTGTCTGTCAAAGTCCGCGATTTGGATAAAATCGGCGATATCTTGAATGCCGTAACCGCTGCAGGCGCCAACCAGAGTGGAGGCGTGAACTTCACGCTCGACAAGCCGGAAAAGGCACAGGCTGACGCACGTGCTCAGGCAATCAAGCAGGCAGAAGCCAAGGCAAAAGAACTCGCAGCTCAGTTGGGTGTCAAACTTGGTAAGCTTCGCGGCTTTGCTGAAAACGGCGGATACAATCCGCCGATCATGATGCGCAATATGAAGGCTGAAATGTCGATGGATGCCGGCAACGCCGCCCCTTCTGTTCCGGTTCCATCCGGTCAGCAGGAAGTCGTGACGAGCGTCACGCTCAGTTACGATATTGAGTAAGAAGAAGATACGAGGATGAGAGGAGGAGAAGATGAGAGGATGATTTTAAAAAGAAGGCGCTCGCAAGGGCGCCTTTTTGTTTACATAAAATGTGGGCGACTTGCGTCGCCCGTTTGGCTCAAGGCATCTTGTTTCTTCGACAGCGCTTGTTGTATCGACGTTTCTTGGCGTTGGCTTTTCTCCTGTTGTGACGATTATACTTTCCGCAACCTTTGGCTCTACTGCTGTAGATCAGAAGTTCGGAAAGATATCGGCCAAAATCTGCAAGCAATTTCATGGCGTTCTCCTTGAGCTGATTCGGAAGATCGAAGTGATCCTCCGGGAAGACCAAGAAAGAGATATGAAAGAACGGACGAATACAATATTCATCCGTTCATTGTTGTCAATGTTTCCGCTGGCGTGCCTCAATATGTTGCGTCCGCTTTTACGCGTTCGCGTTTTACTTCATCGCGACGCACATCTTGCGGAATGGATCGCAGGAACTGCAAAACAGCCATAAGGACAACAATGATGTCATCCAGCTGACCGATGACCGGCAGGAAATCCGGAATAATATCCAGCGGAGAAATGAGGTACAGGAGCGCAAGAACGCTGATGATTTTACTGAGCAGCGGAGTTCGGCCGTCGGCGAAGGCGAAGCTGCAGAGCCGATAGGCACGACGAAGGCGGGTGAAAAAATTCATGAGAATGGAGACGAAATGAAGGCGGTAAGATTACACGATCGTGCGTTCTGCGCATGTATTTTCCGAAGAAAAAGTAGAGCGACATCTTCGTTTCGGTTATACTGCGGCTAGCTTTTCTTTCTCCTCTTTTGTATGCGTCGTATTGTTTCCTCCAGCATTCTTCTCAGCGTTGCTTTTGCGGGTTTCGTGCCGTTTGCATCCGCTGCGGACTATACGCAATGCAGTGAACTGACTGGCAACTGGCAGCATGTGTGCAATCGCTACGAGACAAATCTGGATCGCGCCAATGCCGCGAAAGATACAGCGCGTGTAAAGTCTCTCAATGAAAAGCGTGTAAGCCTGCTACGCCGCTACGCTCGCGCTTTGGATCGCTCGATTGCCGATAAAACTGATGCACTCCGTGCTGCGTTTCAAACAACGTCTGTCGTCGTTATTGGTGCCAGCAGTAAGCCGGTATGCGATGGATCTGTGGCGATCGTAAACCGTACGCTCGACAAGTCGACGTGTGCTTTTTCGCGATAAATATTTTTTCTGCTGGTGATAGTCACTCACGTCGAATGTAGGAATTAATGATATGTTTTCCGTATTGTCTTCAAGTTGCTCTATACTGCTGTACTCATGATTCCAGAAGCCACCACTCCACCGGCAGAAGCAGCGATCTTCGGCGAACTCTCTCGCGAAATTTTCGATACGGCTAACGACTCATCGTATGCCGATGGCTTGCAGCGCGGGCTCACCGAATCTCTCGTGCGGCAAATCTCGGCCGATAAAAATGAGCCGGGGTGGATGCTTGCGCACCGGCTGGATTCGCTCAAGAAATTCCAGGCAATGCCGCTGCCCACATTCGGTCCGGATTTACGTGCGCTCGACCTCGATAGTATTCTGTATTACGCGCGGTCGGGAGCAGTGGAGACGGATACCTGGGAAGAGGTGCCGGCCGATATCCGCAAAGTCTACGATAGACTCGGCATTCCCGAAGCCGAGCGCCGGATGCTTGCGGGTGTGGGGGCGCAGTACGAAAGCGAAGTGGTGTACCACAACCTCAAAAAAGAATGGGATGACCTGGGTGTTATCTTCCTGGATATGGACGATGCGTTGCAACTGCATCCGGAGCTTGTGAAAAAATATTTCATGAAATGCGTGCCGAATACAGATCACAAATTTGCGGCTCTGCATGGTGCAGTTTGGAGTGGGGGAACGTTCCTGTTTATTCCGAAGGGAGTCAAAGTCCGCGATCCGCTGCAGGCGTATTTCCGCATGAACGCCAAGAACATGGGGCAGTTCGAACACACGCTCATTGTGGTGGAAGAGCTGGCCGATGTGCACTACATAGAAGGTTGTAGCGCACCGAAGTACGGCAGCAACGCACTGCATGCGGGGCTCGTGGAAATCTTCGTTGGCGTTGGTGCCAAAGCCCGATACTCGTCTGTTGAAAACTGGAGCCGCGATACGTACAACCTGAATACCAAGCGTGCCATCGTCCAGAAAGATGCCACTATGGAGTGGATCGGTGGCAACATGGGCAGTGGGGTTACCATGCTCTACCCGTGCAGCATGCTCGTTGGTGAGGGGGCGCGTTGCGATCACATGGCGATTGCATTTGCGAATGCGTGTCAGTGGCAGGATACCGGCGCGAAAGTAATGCACCTGGCGCCGCACACATCGTCGAAAGTGATCAGCAAGTCTATAAGCAAAGGCGGCGGCGCCGCTATCTATCGCGGACAACTGAAAATCGCCCCGCACGCACACGACTGCATAGCCAACGTCGAATGCGATGCGCTGCTGCTCGATGAAATGAGTCGCACCGACACGATTCCCGATATTCAGGTTCGTAATAACGATGTGACCATCGCCCACGAAGCGACAGTCGGAAAACTCTCCGAAGAAGATATGTTCTACCTACAAAGCCGCGGCATTCCAGAAGACGAAGCACGTGCAATGATCGTCAACGGCTTTATCGAACCAATCGTGCGCTTGCTGCCGCTTGAATACGCAGTCGAAATGAACCGATTGATCGAACTGGAAATGGAGGGATCAGTCGGTTGAAGTGGCCTGCCGGCCGTAGCTCCGCAGAGCGAAGGCTGGACATGGAAGGTTCGGTTGGCTGATTACATCTTCCCATGCGTGATGTGACTGATTTTCTTTGTCGTTGCATGCTGGATATTGCCTGTTTGAGTTTGTACAAGTTTGTACATGGCCTGCAAATCCGGTGCAGCTAATTCATCAACTTTAGGGAGAGCCCCCAAAGACTTATGGGCATGGATCATCGTGAAAAGGGGAATAATACGAGATTAATCGCGGCACTCGCGCTCTTCGTCGTGGGAGAAATTTGTGAACATGGTGTGTGTTTGTAAGAAGTAACTGTATATATTATAACATAATTATTACAAATAAGCAATTATCATGTAATGCGCAAATGAGGATTGGAGCTGCGAAGATCACGTATGTATACGCATATCTCCTGTTCTATATCGTCCCTCGTGATAGGTTCTTCATTCAGCAAATCCGGATTACAGTCGTTGCTGAGCAATGCGTACAATACTTGCAGCGTATCAATTCTTATTTTTATTTCCTCAGCAGTACGGAACCCCCTCACATTATAAACAGATGCCAGTTCTATGAGTGTGCGAACATCGTCGAATGCCTGCAGCGATAGACCTGCTTAGGTGTCGGTAAAATAGGGGGATGTGGCAATAGTCATACTGATTTATCATAAAATACAATAATTATTAATATTGGCAATTATTTGGCTTTGTGTCCGACGATGACGCCCTGACAAAGACAGGATTTCTCGCGCTTTGCCGTATCTTGCTGCATACTGACATTATGAAGCTTGGCGCTACACATCCGGCTGCTTCGCTCCTGCCTGTCATGGGAATTGCGTTGCAGGCACAGCAGTCCGACGGATCGGACAGGCAACGATATACATTGGCTGTTCCCGATCATTGGGCATCAAGAGAGCCGTTGCGGCTGCGTGTCGATGCGCGGGCGGGGGATTCGGTGCAGATTGTCATTCATGTCGGGGAAAGCGCTGATGTGTTGCTCAGTGAATTGATTGTTTCTCAGCCTGGCTCGGCTGGCATGTGGGATTATGAGGTTCATCTTCATCTGCAAGCGCATGCCCGGTGCCAATTCGCATCGCTCCAGCAATTAGAAGCGGGCATTCAGCCGCAGATTCATCAGCACAGCACGGTTGGTGCCAATGCCAAGATGCAGTGGCACAATACGACGCTTGGCGGTAGTCACGTGAATCATGTGCTACGGAGCGAAGTGAGAGGCGCTGACGCGATCAGCTCTGTCGATTGGATCTTCTATGCCAAAGGCACGGAAAAACAGCGCTTGTCGGCAGTGAATGCCTTTTTAGCACCAGGTGGCGGCGGGGAAGTGACCATGAAAGGCGTAGCTGAGCAAAAAGGCCATACGGTATGCAACGGTTTGATTGAGATTGGGCCAAATGGGGGGCGCACAGGCACATACTTAACCGAAGAAGTACTGATGCTCGACAGTACATCGATGGTCGACGCGATTCCTGGCTTGGAGATCAAGACCAATGACGTGAAAGCCAGTCACAGTGCGACGGTTTCGCGGGTTACTGAGGAAGATCTTTTTTATTTCGCCGCTCGCGGAATAGATTTTGTATCTGCCCGAAAAATGTACGTAGAGGGCTTTTTAGCGGATTTGACGGAGCGGATAGGTGATTTGCAGGCTCGAAGGTTGGTTTTAGAGGCAATTGAGGCAAAGTATCTTGTCTAATCTCTGATTGTGGCTTTATTGGAAGAATCATTTCCTTCCGTTCTGCTGGAAATGGTTTTCTGGGTTTTGAGGAAGACGCTGTTGTACCACCATGCTTTGTGATTTTCAGGCTACCGATCCTGCGTGAAGATTCTCGCGTAAGATCGGCAATGCGTAGTGTAGGTGGTGGTAATGGAAGCGGGGCTTCGTCGTCAGGCTTTTCAACGGGGTCGCTAAGCAATCGAATGCGAGGATTCTTTGACATGCGCAGTAGTATCGTTATTCTCGTGTGCCAGTCAAGCAGTCGACTTTTTCGACACCATTTTTACTGCTCTAATAAGCCAATATTTTGAGTACCTTCGACTTCGAAATGTCAAAAGGCTTTACAGGGTCAGGGAAATTCTTATCATGCGTGCCACTTATTTTTATTTATATGTCTATTATTCACGGGTATTCTTTAGACCGCAACTGGCACCAGCGAGATGCCAATAATGTTGCTATATCACTCGATGCTTTTGAAAGAGCGCTGCGTGAGAAGTTGAAGGTAGGCAGCACCCCTGCTTCCGAAGAATTGGTGTTGGCTTTACTTTTGGAAGAAGAACAGCGGATAGAGGAGGAAAAATCGGCAAATGTATTGGCTGTGATTAGGTGTCAATGTAAGCAAGTAGCTAAAGAAATTTGCCATTCATCGCTTCTTATATAATAAGCAACAGTCTGAAAAACAATTTTTGCAGCTTGTACTGTACCATTTTTTTGTTGTTTAGATGCCAAAAATAAGGTGCTGGTCGACTTCGACTGAATGAAAGGATTTACAGGCTGGTATAAATTCTTATTATGAGTGCCTATTTATTTATCTAATTTAACTTTATGCGTACAGCAACATTAAATGGTACTCGGCGAGAAGAAAGCTTGGTATCATTTGAAGAACAAGAGGGTAGGCGTCTTACCACAGAGCAATTTAATGAAGAAGCTAAGAAACAGGCTGAAATGGAAATACATAAAGTTCGCATGCAATTAAGCGAAAGAATGAATTAA